>Ga0208820_1000552_pt1 | contig 26510 bp, 25 predicted proteins | sample June2015DPH_16_5_FD_184713 | JGI IMG/M metagenome (GOLD analysis project Ga0208820, IMG submission 184713) | Peatland microbial communities from SPRUCE experiment site at the Marcell Experimental Forest, Minnesota, USA - June2015DPH_16_40... | ecosystem: Environmental > Terrestrial > Soil >...
GCTGGAGCGTGCGGTGTTATCAGCAACGCTTCGCCCATCGTGATGGCGGCTCCGAACGCCTCCACGCTTTGGTCTTCGCCAAATCCCCAACTTCGTGGCGGTTACAAAAATGAAAAGACGTGTCCTAATGGCCCAGCTTCAGGCCCTTTATTCAGTTGACCGCACCAGCGGTTAGCAGGTAAACTAAAATGAACCCGGTCGCACCGAGCCGATCCTGGCGCCGCGCCAGGCATCGGCACGGTTTGGCCCGCGCACGGCCTGGCTCGCCAACTTTCCGACCGTTCCACTCCGCTACACCAACCGCTCCGCAGGCTATGCGGACGTTTCGCTGCGTTCCGACGGATCCGAAATTGCCGAGACAGGCGGGAAAGGCGTGCGGCGCGGGATCACCGCTAATGTGAATTCATGCGGCACAAGCCCGGCGCGGTTCAATCAACCGGCGTCAGGCATCGTCGCCCAATAATTCGTGTGGATCGCAGTAATTGCGATGCCTGCGTAAATTCGGGCGCGCTCGAAAGACAAAGTTTGTTCGCTTCGCTCAACGAAACATTGGTTCGCGCTTCGTTCCCTGACCCACTACACGCTCAATAATCACGGGCGCGCAACCATCAAGCGTCATTTCATGTTGGACGCTGGTTTCCGCGCGCGGACGCCTACACTCATGCACGGCGGTTGGTTTCGCCGGATGGTGTTGGATTGTTTTACGCCTTTCACCGTTTGTTCTGTCTCACCATGTTTCACATCCGCCGGCACCGGCACACCTTCATGGGTTAGTCCGAACGTCATGCTCGGCGTGCCTTTCGCTACCCCCGCGCGCGGATGACGTCACTCTCAATTTGATCGTCACAGTGCAATCCACGCGGCCACGACGTTCAACGGTTTACTGGCGCGCGGGGGAGGCGTCGGAAACTCGTCGCTACGCGACAGGGCAACGGGGCGCTTCGCGCCCCGCGAACGGCAGAAAGTTAGTGTTCGGAACGAAACCCGGCCGCACCGAGCCGACACTTGCGATGCGCCAAGTATCGGCACGGTTTGGCCCGCGCACAGCCTGACTCGCCAGCTTTGCACCCGCTCCACTCCAGTCGCTCCAGCCCTGCATTCCGCCGGAACAACATCGGCTCCATGACTGGCTTATGCTCCTTCGTTCCGACGGCCACAAACAGCCGAGACAGGCGGGAAAAGGCGTGCGCTACCCGGAAAAGCAAGACACCAAAGGTCGCGAGGCTTCGCCCGACCAGGACCAGCAATAGCCCGCGATGCTTCGCACGGGCAAGACATCGGCAATAGTCGTGAGCACGGCCATTTTCCGACCGCTCCACTCCGCTGGCGCTCCGTTCCGACGGCCTGAAAAATGCCCGACCTCACTGATAAAACAACATTGGTCTGACACCTCGTCCATCAGTCTCCGCGCCGGCCTACGTTGCGACCCCTGAAACCCTGTCGCACTTCGTCCGACGCTCCGCCAGATGGCAAGTGCAAGCACCGAGGAGTCAGCACAAACCGCGCTCGCGCTGGCGCGACTCGCCCAAACGAACCCCGGCCACGCAAAAAAGACTTTGGCTCTGCGGTCGGCTGACATGCAGGATGCGAACCCGGCAGCCGCACAAGAGCAGTTATATTCAAAGCCGCCCCCATGCCGTATCCCGCTGGCGCGTGAACCCTCGGCATCGGGTCCCCGCCGTCTCCCCGCGCGACAACGCACCCGACGGCCCGGTTCATTGAGATATAACTGCGTCTTGTGCGGCCCCCGGCTGCGGCGCTGTCACGCTGACTGCTTTCCGCCGTCCCCGGCGGCACGCAACCGCCCGTTGCGTGGGCAGTCAGCGCGCCAGCTTGCAGGCATCCTGCACGCCAGCCGACCGCTGCCGCCGTTGAATGAAATATGGCGTGGCCGAAACCCCCAACCTCCGCCCACCCCGGATGCTCGCCCCCTCCATCCCCAGTGGGCTGCGCTCAAAAAAGCCGCACCACCGATGGCGTGACCATGACCCGCGCAAAACCACGCTTGAACATAGCGGGCATCGGTGGTTGAATCGTCAGCGTCAGTTAAAAGCAAACGACCAGAAAACACACAACACACAATTTGCGGCTTCGGCTGCTGTCCAAGACAAAACTGGTAATTTTGAAAGAAGGACACTGCTTGAAGCACGCCCAAACTGGGCGTGCCGAAAGCGTTCCTTCTTGGGCATACCGTGCCTGTCTTGGGGCGTAAGTAAGTGCGCCCTCTTTTGTTTGGACAACGGCTTGTCCGCACAGGAACCAAAGCCATGAAAATTATCCTCGTTTTAATTATTGTAGCCGCCTGTGCCGCATCGGCTCAACCGGTTTCCAGCGCCCAACCAAAAGGTTGGTGTCCGAAAGACCCGGTGCGTGAAATTGACGGGAGTATTGTTTCAGCAACAACAATGTCCGAATTTTACGGAGTCGTGCTTGAGGTTCAGCCGACTGGAATCCGTGTGCAAGGCGAATACGGTGATTGTAAGGAATCTTATAGTTCGGAAAAATTCAGTGGATTTAAAGCAGGTGAGGGTGATGAATTTTTTGTCGCCCATTTCCCATACGATGTCGCCGTGGGCGACCGTGTTGGGCGTGAATGTGTTCAAATAGGAAATACCTTTTCACCCGGCTCATACATGGCGGCTTTGGAAACCGGTACTTACACTTATTCAACCGTTCTGGGCGGCTCTCGCACCATTCACAAGCTGGAATACGGAACACCTTATACGTCTCCTCCACCGCCGCCGCCAACACCCGAACAAATCGCAGCGGCAAAGGCAAAAGTTGTCGCTGACAAAAAAGCCAACGAGGAAAAAGGTCTCAAATATAACCAAGAATTGGCTGCTAAAGGCGATTCTTACGGTTTGCTCCGCATGGGCGAACGTTACCGCGATGGTGATGGCGTGCCAAAAGATTTAGCCAAAGCCCGCGATTATTTTACCAAAGCTGTTGCGGCTGGTTCACCATCTGCCGCCGATGCACTTTCTGGATTAGACCAATCTACGAACGCAGCCACAACGAAGCAATAGCGCGGCACAGGCAACGCGGACGGGAAATTATGAAACCTAAATTCTTTGTAGTTCTTGTCGCAATTACGGCAACACTCGGCTGGCGAGCATACGCGCAAACTTACGATACGAATGGCGATTACGTTCAAACCTTCGCCGGTTCGGGCTTTTCCGGTCACGTGGACGGCGTTGGTCAGCAAACGATGTTCAATAACCCAAGCACAATTGTGGCTGATTCAGAGAGCAACTTGTTTGTTTTGGACGACAATAGTTATTTAATCCGAAAAATCACGCCAAGCGGCGTAGTTTCAACTTTTGCGGGCGGAACTACTTTTCCGGGCGGAACTATTCCAACGACTGGGTACGGAACAAATGCCTCCATCTTTGCTGGCGGCAGTAGCTCGATTGCAATAGACCATTCCAACACATTGTGGATTGCCACATACGATGGATATTTGGTGAGGGTTGGAAGGGATACCAGTGTTTCATGGATATTTTTGAATGGAACTTCGTGGCCTTGGGGAGCGTGTGTGGATTCTGGAAACAACGTCTATGTCTCGGATTACTATGGGAACAAAATCTGGCGCTACAACACAGACGGCGTTCTGTCCGTCTTTGCAGGTTCGGGTAATCCTGGCTACGCGGATGGCAATGGTATTTTCACTGCGTTCCATTATCCTACGGCTTTAGCTGCTGATGCTGCTGACAACATCTACGTTTGGGATTCGGAGAATCGCTTAATCCGCAGAATTGACCAAAGCCAAAACGTCACGACGCTTGCTGGCCAATACTTAAACAATTCAAGTGCCGATGGTGCCGGCACAAACGCTTCATTCGGTTCTATCTCCGGCATGTGTGTTGACGACTCTGGGAATCTTATCCTCGCTTGCGGCACGTCCATCCGAAAAATATCCGCGACAACAAACGTGGTGACAATGGCAGGAAGTTTTTCACAAAATGGCTATGCCAACGGCGCGAGCAATCTCGCGCGGTTCAACGGAGCGTCCGGCGTTTGTGTGTCAGGCGGCACATTTTACGTCGCCGATTCCAGCAATCAGCGGATTCGGAACATCACTTTCAATCCAACGTCGCAAATTGTTTCCGGCGCAAATCTCGGCATCGGCACTTTTGCGGGCGTCACGATCACCGGCACAGTCGGGCGGACGTATCAAATTCAATCGTCACCCGACTTGAACACATGGAACTCCGTGGCAACCGCGCTTCTCACGTCAAGCCCATATCTGTGGATTGACCAGAATCCGGTGAGCGGAAATAAATTCTATCGCGCAGTGATGCTGCCGTGAGTGGCTGTTAAATTTTAGTGAATCAATCCATGAGCACACCGGGACACTTCAAGATTGCCTGTGCAAACTGTCAGGGGCACATCGAATTTCCCAAAGAACTCCACGGACAAACAATTGATTGCCCGCATTGCGGCCTTTCAACGGTTCTCCGCGTGCCCGGTTTTGTCGAATCACTGCCAACACCGGCCCCCACGGCTCCCATCAGTCTCGACCAACCGCCATCAATTGCTCAAACCCCGCAAATTCAAGATGACACCATCAATCCTGCGCCACAACTTGGCCTTCCAGAAATTACAGATGAGTCTTTTCGCTCAACTAAAGTTAGGTCGCAGGATGGGACAAATCACTACACGGTCAATTTGATTGATTACACCTGCACTTGCCCATCATTTTTGGAAGTCCATTCAAAAGCCCCACCACGGGACTATGGCAGGATTTGCAAACACATTTGCGCTGAATTAAATCGGCATCGAGATTACCTGAGACTTGACCCCATATGTCGGGCAATTGTGCAAGAAGGATATGGCATTTACCCCGGACGGTTTGACCGAGATAAAAATGGCAATCTCATCTACATCACTGGGGCAAATTCTACCGGCTGGCTTAATGTTTTCGCTTTAAAACGCATAGACGGTAAGACGTATTATCGGTTTGGTTACAACCTAAAAGAAGGGAGATGGGCTTATGGATCATTCCCAAAAATAAAGGAGGAGATTTTGTATCCAAAATCATCCAGTGAATTTTCTAAACCAATTTCAAGCGGACTGGGATGGCGAATCTTTTGGGGAGTCATAAATGCTGTGGGGAAGGCGGTTGGTGTCATTCCTATGGTTTTGTTTGGACTTGTGGTTGGTCTTTTGTCTTCTGGAAAAAAATCGCGAAGAAGAAGGTTTTGAAAAAACCGACGCATCCCTGTGCTACTCGTGCAACTCAACCGGCGCTTCCGCACTACACCGCCCGCCCCGCTTCGCTGCGTAAGGCACGCTGCGCCCGCCGTCAGCGGTCACGCCATCATGTTTACCGCTGAAAGCGCAAATCGAATCCACGGCGCAAATCCTCATTCACGGTTGAACCGAATAAGACGACATAGCGCGCCCAAAATAAGGCTGAGCGCAATTGTCACGAAACCAAATCCGTATTGTAGGGCAAAAACGGTCTGACGAATCGCGCTTCCATCTGGCTTGGCTTCTTCATTCACTTCACTGTTGCAACCGTCAAAAACCAAACCACAGCCAATGACAAACAAAACCACACTGGAAATAGTGAGCAAAACTGCTGATGCGGGCATCCCTTTTGAATTTTGCGGCGTATTAATCTTGGCAGGCACTTCTATCTTTGGCGGCTCTGGTTCCTCGCCGAACACATCTTGCTTGAACTGCGCAAACCAGGATGCTGAAACTTTTTTCTTTGGCGGCTCTGATTTCGGTTTCGCCACAGGCGCGGGCGGCGGAACGTAAAGCGTCGTTTCCATGCTACACGACGGGCAAGTAATGACGCGGCCTGCGTCGTGAGAATCAAATTCGAGATGAGTCGAGCAGTGGTTGCAGTTGCATTTGATAATCATAAAAATTTGAAGGTTGATGACATCGGAACAGAACACAGGCCGACTGACAAGCTGGAAAACCCCCCGCGCCGCTTCACTGCCTGCCCGCCAGCGAGCTTTGATCACCACCGAGGGTGGGAACCCACCGCCGAGGCCCAGGCCGCGCCGGGAATCGCCGGCCAAGTCCAATTGAACAATAGTGCGTAGTTGAGTCAATTTGCTTGCACCTTGCTATCACAAAATCACTAAAACCGCTTGTTTATTAAGCAAAACCGCATTTTTAACATGTATCTATCTGTTCCATGATTGACTCAAATAAAAACGGATTGTTTGCCCGTCGTGGGAAGCTTTGGCGAGACAAAAAATAAAGCGCCAGCCGATTTTGGCTTGCTGTCCTGGGCAATTTTCGCGGATGCGACGCGAAATTTACTGCTGTACCACTTTGACCTGGCCGGTGTTCGGGTCGTAGTCGAGTTTCGTTCCGTAAGGCGTCGCCGGCAGTTTGCCCACATAATTCGGCACCAGTTCATTCAAGTCCTTGGGCAAACGTCCTTCCTGAGCGTTGAACAGTTGGATTTTCTCGTTGAGATACGATACGTCAATCGTCTTGACGGCGTGTTGGTCCGCCCGCATCAACGTGCCCAGATAATCCGCCGAATACGGAGCGGGATTGGCTCTCTCAGTTGTGTTGGTGGTTTGACTTGTGTTGGTGCCCTGGGGATGAGGACTGGAATTGTTTTTGCCGCAACCGGCCAGAAGCAATCCGACCGCAACCGAAATCAAGAAGGACGCGTTCATATCGGCAATCTAGCTCAAACTGCGAAAAATCCAAAGGTCAATTACAGCTTTGAAACAGTACAAAACCAACGTCCGCATTCAATGGGAAATGCGTTGCGTGACTTCCCTCCAATTCCAGCGGCGCAACCTTATTGCGGAGGCGCATTGGTTGACGGTGCTTCGGGTGCAGGTGCCGCAGGCGCGTTGGTGGCCAGAGCTTCGGATGCGGATACCGCTGGCACGTTGGTGGCCGACATTGTTGTCGGCGGCGTGCCCGTCTCTGCCTGTTTTTTGCAACCCGTCAACAGTCCCACACACACCAATCCAGATACCGCTACTAATAATAACATTTTCTTCATACTCGGTTAAACTCTTCTAAACCTTTGCCCGCGGCAAGCGGAATTTTCAGATTGTTTTGCCGGCCGGGGAGATGTTTGTGATTTGCGCCGCCAATTCCCGCGCCTGCCGGATCAAATCGAGATCGTCCGCCAGATTGCCGAAACGGAACTTCGGCATACCGCTTTGCTGCTGGCCGAGCAACTCGCCCGGCCCGCGCAATTTCAAGTCCACCTCCGCGATGCGAAAACCGTCGTTCGTTTCTTCCAGCACTTTCAAGCGTTCATCCGCCCCGGCCGTTTTCGCGTCGGAAACCAAAATGCAATACGACTCGTGCGCGCCGCGACCGATGCGCCCGCGCAACTGATGCAATTGCGCCAGCCCGAACGCCTCGGCGTTTTCGACGAGCATGACCGTGGCGTTCGGCACATCCACGCCGACCTCGATGAGCGAAGTCGCGAGCAATGCGTTCACCCCGCCGGCACGAAATTCCGTCATCACCTCGTCTTTTTCGCGGCTCTTTAATCGCCCGTGCAGCAATCCGACGCGAAATGGCGCAAGCAAGGATTTCAAATTTTCAAATTCTTTCGTCACCGCCTTCAAACCTTTCCCGCCCGATTCTTCGACGCGGGGATAAACCACATAAGCCTGTCGTCCGGCGGCGAGTTGTTTGCGGATAAACTCCCAAACCTTCGGTCCCGCCCCGGCGGGATCGGCCGTGCGGATGAACGTTTTGATTTGGCCGCGGCCACCGGGCAATTCGTCAATCACCGAAACCTCGAGGTCGCCGTAAAGCGTGAGGCCGAGCGTGCGCGGAATCGGCGTCGCCGTCATCACGAGCAGATGCGGATAACGGCCTTTGCGCACAAGCTGCTCGCGCTGGGCCACACCAAACTTGTGCTGCTCGTCAATGATCACCAGGCCCAGCTTCGGCAGATCAAAACCGGATGTGAGCAGGGCGTGGGTGCCGATGAACAAGGTTGAAGGTTGCGCATGGCGATAGCGTTCGAGGTTGGATGTTGAATGTTGAATGTTTACTCGCGATTTATCGGAGTTGGATGTTTTCCGATTCCCTGTTTGCAGTTCCACCTTCACCCCCAGCGGTTCAAACCACCTCTGGAAATTCGCGAAATGCTGTTCTGCCAGAATCTCCGTCGGGGCCATGAGCGCGACGTTGAAACCGCTTTCCAACGCCATCAGCGCCGTACAGGCGGCCACGGCGGTTTTGCCCGATCCGACATCGCCTTGCAGCAACCGCCGCATCGGATGCGCGCCTGCCGTGCCGCAGCCCCTTGGCGAAGGCTGGCCGCCCATGTCCTTGCGGATTTCGCGGAGCACCTTCGTTTGCGCACCGGTAAGCTTGAAGCCGAGCCGGGCCAGAAACGGTTTGATGAGGCGATTGTCGCCGCCGCACGGCAACGCCGTTGCGTGCGATTCAAAATTTTTCCGCCGGGTCCGGATTTGAACCTGCAACTCGATGAATTCATCCAGCGCCAGCCGCCGGCGCGCAATTTCGACATCGGCCAGTTCTTCCGGGAAATGCGTCATGTGGATGGCGTTCGCGCGAGAGAGAAAACAACGTGCTTCCGGCATCTTGCCGGAAGAAGAAATTTCAGAACTGCCGACAAGATGTCGGCAGCACGTTAACGAAGGCCACGGTTCGGCAATGTGCCGCTCGAATTGTTCCAGCGTGCGCCAGATCAGCCCGCGCAGCCAGCGTTGCGGCAGGCCCTCGGTGAGCGGATACACCGGCGCGATGCGGTTGATGTGGATGAAGCTTTCCTCGCCGCCTTCGATGACTTCGGTTTCGGGATGGGTCATCACGCGCGGTTTGGTTTCGCTCAATTTGCCGTAAACAAAAACCTCGTCGCCCATTTCGAAATATTTTTCCATGAACGGCAGGTTCCACCAGCGGCAATGCAACCGCGCGGAGCCGTCGTCGAGAATGATTTCAAAAACGGATTTGCTGCCGCCGCGAAAACGCCTGAGACCAAGCGCGACAATCGTGCCGCGCGCCGTGGCCGGTTCATCCTTCGTCAGTTCGGCGATTTTGCGGAAATGCCGGCGGTCCTCGTAACGCCGCGGCCGGTGCAACAACAAATCCTCGACGGTGCGGATGTCGAGGCGTGCCAGTTGCGCCGCGCGTTCCGTACCAACACTCCAAAGCGAAGTGACGGGCCTTCGCAACGCTGGCGTTGCTCTCGCCTCGGCGAAGCCTCCGGCGCAGCCAGGGTCGTCCCCGCAGGCCGGAGTGGCGAGCGGAGAAGATTTGGTTTCCGGCGGCGACATCACCCGCACGATACAAACCGTTCACCGCCGCTTCAACGGGAAAGGAGCGCGGACAGCTTGTCCGTCAGTTCGGGGTAGATCCACGCGGACCGGCTGTCCACGCTCCGTTCGCACCAGATCAAATTTCTATGACTGTGATTTCCGGCCGGCAATTAAAACGAATGGGCACGGGATACCAACCGATGCCGGAGGTCACATACAATGGGCCTGATTTCGTTTGGAATAATCCGAGGTCGTATTCGTCCACGCCATAGGGAACAATAATCGGACCGTAAAAAGGGATGCGCACCTGTCCGCCGTGCGAATGTCCCGCCAGTATCAAATCAAATTTTTGACCCGCCAATTGCTTGACCCACGCGGGGTAGTGCATGAGCAGAATGTTTTTCCTTCCGGGATCGGCGGAAGGCAACGGATGTCCGGGACCAAGACGGGCCATGCCCACGAGATTGATTTTTCCGCCCGCAATCACCTGCTGTTTGTCAACCAACCAGGCTCCACCGGTCGCGGCAAAACATTTAATGATGTCGTTGAATGGCACGCGGCTCCAATAATCGTGGTTTCCCGGAACGCCATACATGGGTGATTTGACGCCGGATAAAATTTCGAGGGCTTCCGGCAGGAACTTTCCCTCTTCCATGATGTCGCCGGTGAAACACACAAAATCCGGTGACAACGAATTGATCATGTCCACGACGGATTGTGTATGTGCGCGGTCGCCTTTGTGATGCAAATCACTGAAATGAACGAAGCGATGAGTCGGCTGGTCGTCCGTCAGGCGCAGCCGGCGAATTTTGATCCACTGCGGCTCGATCCACCCGGCATCAGCCACCACCACGCACGGAGTCAAAAGCAATGTGGCCAGAATAAACTGGCGGCGGCTGACTTTGTTGAATTTCATTGGCAACTCCAAAACTACCCTAAAACCGAAGTCCAGCATACTGCAAGAATTGCGTCCGGCATCCTTCAGCGCTAGTTTGATGCCGTGCCCGCAAAATCCGTTCAATCAAAACCCTCGCCGCTGTGGTTGCTCGTGCGCGTCAACGCGCTGCAAAGCTGGCGGCGGCTTTTGTCCGTGCGCGATCAATCGCGGTTGCTTACCGGCATCATTGCGTTGTTCCTGGCCGGTTATCTTGTCGCATCGTTCGGGCTGTTCTATCACGGGCTGAGATTCATAGCGAAATTTCCGGGCCTGGGTGCGGTGCTTACGGAACGGCTGATGTATGTGTTGTTCGCATTTTTGTTCGCGCTGCTGCTGTTGAGCAATCTCATCATCGGCTACACAAATTTGTTCCGCAATCGGGAGACGGCGTTTCTGCTGACGCTGCCGGTTCCGACCCAGACCATTTTCCGCTGGAAATTCATCGAATCCACGGTGCTGGCGTCGTGGGCGTTTGTTTTTTTGATTGCGCCGTTGCTCGCGGCGTTTGGTTTGTTGCGCGGAGTGCCATGGCATTTCTATCCGGTGACGCTGGCGCTCATCGCATTGTTTATCGTGCTGCCGGGCGTGCTGGGCGCGGTTCTGGCAATTTGGGTGGGGAGATTTTTGGACCGGCGCAGTTTTCAAATCGCCATGATCGGGACGGCCATCATTTTGCTGGCATTGGCGGCGTTCTGGTGGAAAGCCCAGCCGGTTGACGACGAGTTGCTCGACAAGCGCACCCTCGAAGCGCTCGATCTGCTGCTCACCAAGACGCGATTCACCATGTTCCCGTTTCTGCCGAGTTACTGGCTGTCGTCGTCCGTGTTGCAATGGGCCGAAGGCATCCTGCGCGGCGCGGCATTTTTCACGCTGGTGCTGTTGAGCTACACGCTGTTTTTCGGCGGAATTGCGTTCACACGGTTTGGCAACGTGTTTTACCGCACGGCATCGGCGGTCCAAAGCCGCGCGGGCAGCGGATGGAATTGGTTTCACGCCCGTCAGAACCGCCGGCATTCCACCGGCCGGCTCGAAAAAATCGCCGCGAAATTAGTCTGGCTCAACCGCGATACGCGCGCGCTGGCGGTCAAAGACCTGCGGATGTTTTGGCGCGACACCACGCAATGGGGCCAGTCGGTGATGCTGTTCGGCCTGCTGGGCGTCTATATCATCAACCTGCGCAATTTCACGCACCAGTTGACCAGCCCGTTTTGGGTCAACCTGGTCGCATTTCTGAATCTCGGCATCTGCTCGCTGAATCTTGCCTCGGTGACAACGCGGTTTGTGTTCCCGCAATTTTCGCTCGAAGGCCGGCGGCTGTGGATCATCGGCATGGCGCCGATGGGCATGGCGCGCGTGGTCAAAACCAAGTTCTGGCTGGCCAGCATCTCGTCGCTGTTTGTCACGTCCGGCCTCATCACGCTGTCCTGTTATCTGCTCAAGATGAGTTGGGACCGCGTGCTGTTTTTTGCCGCGGTGATTACCGTGATGACATTCGCGCTCAATGGCCTCGCCATCGGACTGGGCGTCCTTTATCCGAACTTGAAGGAGGTCAACCCGAACAAAATCGTCAGTGGCTTTGGGGGCACGCTCTGTTTTGTGCTGAGTTCGTTTTACATCCTGGCCTCCGTGCTGTTGCTGTTTTTTGGCGCGGCCGGCCTGCACGCGCACGAAAGCTGGGCGGCGGAAGGCATCACCGGCTTTGTGCTGCTGTCCGTTTGCATCGGCTGGCTGCCCCTGAGATTTGGGTTGCAACAATTGAAAAATTTCGAGGCGTAATCATTGGAGCGCCGGCCTCCGGCACGGCGTGTTGAGGTTTGTTTCACCATCGCGCCGTGCTGGAAGGCGGCGTTCCATGGTCCGCAAACAAGCAGTATTTCGGTTGATTGAGTGCTACGAGGAATGCAAAAATTTGTCCAGCGCTTCAAACAACAACGGGGCACTCGACAGATGCACCACGATGCCATCCCGCGCCACCCAACCAAAGCCCTCACCGTAAGCCGGACCGTTCGTAATGCACAAATCGGTTGAACATTCGGCAATTTGCCGTTGGGCGGCGCTGATGGCATCGGCGCGCGCGCCGTCCGCCTCGAATTTCCATCCCACGATTCGCGTTTGCGGAAACCAGCCGCGCAGCCCGGCAATGATTTTGGGCGTCGCCACCAGCTCGACGAGCAACTTGCTTTGCCGGGTGGGAATTTTATTGACCGCCTTGATTTCGGCGAGTTTGCCGGATTCGTTGGGCGTGAAAATTCTTCCAAACGCAAAATCGCCGACCGCCGCCGCGTGAAAAATCGCGTCCACTTTTTTGGATGACACCGCTTTCAGCTTTTCGCGCAGATCGGCCGCCGTGGTGAACGTCTCCACTCGCTGCGCGCGCCTTTCACCGCGATGCGTGGCCATGGTGCCGATGAGCAGAATCACCTTGTGACCGCGCGCCGCGAGAAAATTGGCCAGCTCCGTGCCGAGGCGGCCGGTCGAGAAATTCGTGAGCCGCCGCACGTCGTCCAGCGGCTCGTAAGTTGGCCCAGCAGTGACGATGCAGTTCATGCGGCGAGGATAGTGGATGGAAGATGGAGAATGGAAGCGAGAATCGCGCCCATTGATCCCGTAGGAGACGACGTGAGGAGTCTCAAATTTTCGGGAATACAGTTAGAGACTCGTCACCTCGTCTCCTACGGCAGAAGAATCACGTTGAGATTGAGCTAGGCGTAGCGGCGGCTCGGCAGAGTGCTGCAAACCGAACGGGAGCATTCCGGATGGCGGCTTTCTCCCGAAAGCCGCTACGCTGCGCGAAACTATTGCACTTTTTCGACGACGAGCATTTCGACTGGCTCGTGGCTCGGCACAAGTTCAAGGCCGAGCTGGTCAAGCATGGCCTTTTTGAGAGTTTCGTTATGTTCGCGTTCAGCTTCGAGAAAAGAATACCCCTTGGGCACATGAATGCGCTTCATCTGCCAATCCACAACCATACCTAAATTATTGGTTATGCCCGTTCGGTCGATGACCGGTCTTCGAAAAATATATTCCAGTTGCGATTTCAGTGCCGAAAGCGTCGGGAAACCAACGTAATTATCCTTATATATATTGGATTTTTTCACATGTCTAATCCGGTCCGCCTGGTTATAGCGCTCGTTGCTTGCCTTCAATTTGGTCAGCGCTTCAGGATTCGCCTTCAGCAAAAAAACGTCTGCCGTGCGAACTTCTCTTCGTCCCACATAGCCGGTTACTTTTTGAATTTCGGCCTGGAATTTCTCATGCGCTTGATTGGTCACGGTAACCAGATAGTCGTAACAGTTCGTTGGAGGATCTGTCGTAAAAAGGATATACGGCCATTTAATGTCATACGCCGTTGACATCATCATCCTCAGATCGACCAGTCGTCCGACCATCTTTCCATTCGCAAAGCCGCCGCCAATGAAGGATTTCCCATGCCATTCTTTGATATGGGTTGGTTGAACGACTACAAGTGGGGGTGCTTTTAGGTAATCAGTCATGTCCGGTTTGGAAAGGTAAGCATCGATTTGAGACGTTTTGGATTTATCTAAAATGACAATTGTTGTGCTGGCAGTGAGCATCACGGCTGTTGCTATAATTGCTGCCATTTTTACTTTTCCCCACGTCATAAGATTCAAAGCACCCTTGACCAGTGCCAATGTTGAACCGCCGACCACCGCGCCTTTCACCGCTGCCGCCGTGACCGTCACCGCCAGTCCCACCGGCGCGGCTTGCACCGAGTTCGCCGCCACCGCTCCGGCAATGACCGTGGCTGTCAGCGTCACGCCGCGTTTCATGAAAATGGCGCGCAGTTTTTCCAGCGCCCGCGCCACGCGTTTCTGCGCTGAGGCCTCTTCCATCCGCAAAGCCCCGGCAATTTCGCGGGCGGTTTTGTCTTCAAAGAACCGCAGCACCAACGCGGTGCGGTCGGTTTCGCCCAGTTCGGCCAGGGCGTCATCCAGCAGCGGCGCAAGTTGCGCCCAGGCGTCCTCCTGCGGTTCGTTCAAAATGGATTGCATGTGCGCCTCCTGTTCGCGGGCCTGGCGTCGGCGCCGGGCTCTGAGCGCGTCCGCTGCCGCGTAACGCGTGGTGCGATACAGCCACGCGGAGAGAACGGTCTTCGCCCCGAGCGACGCGGCTTTGCGCGCAAGAATGATGAACACGGCCTGGGTGATTTCCTCCGCCAGATGCGCGTCGCCCACCTGTCGCAGCGCCGCCGAGTGAATGAGGGCAATGTGTCGTTCTACCAACGCGGCAAACGCCGGTTCGGATTGATTGGTGGCAAACTCCCGCACCAATGTCATGTCATCGCTCATCATCTATTCATGGCCGCCCAATGCGGATTCGGACAATTTATTTCAGCCACCACGCGAGCAGCGGCGCGACGGCGAGTCCCGGCAGAAAATTCGCCAGTTCCACCCGGCGGACCTCAAAAATCATCAACGCAATGGCGCACGCAATCAGGCCGCCGACGGCATTGACCGGATCCACCAGACCGTGCGCGGCGAGAAACGGTTTAGCGTAAAACTGGCAGGCGAACGTGATGGCGCTGAGAAAAATGAAGGCCGGAAACGCCGACAGGGCGGACGGCCAGCCGAATATTTTCACAAAACCGGTCATGGCCAGACCATCCATCACGGCTTTGACCGCCAGCAGCCAAAAGTAACCGAACTGGCCGTCCTGGGGTGGCAAGCCATCCGTCACCGCGCCGAGCAGACCCAGCGGAGCGGCGCAAAATAAAATTGTGCAGGCGATGAAGCCGGCGCCGGTTTTGCGCGGTGCGTTTGCCTGCGCGGATGAGATCAAATGGCCCGCGTAACGGCCAAGACGATTCGACAATTTTTGCAGGCGCAGCAATTTGCCAATCCAAAAACCCAGAATTATGGCGAGCGCAGCGATGAACAGTTGCTTCAACACCGGCCGGAACGTTCCATTGACACTCAACCAGACGAGTTGCAGGCCGAAGAAAATGGTGAAGGCGCCGAGGGCCGAACGAAAGAAAACCTGCGTTCGGACGGACAGCGATTTGGGCATCGCCAGCCCCAACAGCCCCCCGATCAAAATGCCCATTGCGTTGAGAAATGCGCCGGTCATGTCCTGACTCAACGCAGGGTGCGGGCCAAAGTGCAAGCCGGAAAATTTTTGCCCGGACGACCTTAACCTGTTACTCAAACAGGAATGGCCGACGCTAAAATCAGTTCCCGCACCCGCCTGCGTGGCCGTAGCGTGGGCCGAAATGACGATGAATGCAAAAAATTGATCGGATGAAACAGCTTCGCGATACACTTCGGCGCGGCGGAGGCCCGTGGTTTTGGATTCCCACGCTTTATGTGGCCGAAGGACTGCCTTATGCGCTGGCGATGTCGGTGTCGCTGGTGCTTTATAAAAACCTCGGCGTGTCGAACACGGACATTGCGTTCTACACAAGCTGGCTTTATCTGCCGTGGGTCATCAAGCCACTGTGGAGTCCGGTGGTGGATTTGCTCAAAACCCGTCGGCGGTGGATTTGGATGACACAATTGTTCCTCGGCGCAGGTCTGGCAGGCGTGGCGCTGACGATTCCCGCGCCGCATTTTTTCCAGCTCACGCTCGCATTTTTCTGGTTGCTGGCGTTCAGTTCCGCGACCCACGACATCGCGGCAGACGGTTTTTACATGCTGGCGATGACCGAACACGAGCAGGCGTTTTTCAGCGGCATCCGCAGCACGTTTTACCGCGTGGCAATGATTTGCGCACAGGGCGGGCTGGTAAGTCTGGCCGGGAAATTTTACCAGCGCACCGGCGATTATTCGGCCGCATGGTTGATGGCGTTTATGTTCGTCGCCGGATTTTTTTTGTGTCTGGCCATTTATAACTATTTTATCCTGCCCAAACCACCGGCGGATCAACCCGGGGGGATTGTTTCGTCAGAAACTTTCTTCGCCGGATTTTATAAAACCTTCGCCACGTTTTTCCAGAAACCAAAAATCGTCGTGCTTCTGCTTTTTTTACTGCTTTACCGGCTGGGCGAGGCGCAACTCGTTAAAATGGTTCAACTGTTTTTGCTCGATCCGCGCGAAAAAGGCGGGTTGGGATTGGTGAACGAACAAGTCGGTCTGGTTTACGGTACGATTGGCGTCATCGCGTTGATGCTCGGTGGATTGCTCGGCGGCTTTGTTGTGGCGCGCCATGGATTGAAATGCTGGCTGTGGCCGATGCTGCTGGCGATTCATCTGCCGGATGCGGTGTTCATCTGGCTGGCTTACGCGCAACCGGACAATTTTTGGTCGATTGGCACAGGTGTCGCCGTCGAACAATTCGGCTATGGCTTCGGTTTCACGGCCTTCATGCTTTACATGATTTACATCGCGCGCGGCGAACATCAGACGGCGCACTACGCGATTTGCACGGGCTTCATGGCGCTGGGCATGATGCTGCCCGGCATGTGGAGCGGCTGGTTGCAGGAACATATCGGTTATCCGCATTTCTTCGTGTGGGTGCTGCTGGCAACGATTCCGAGTTTCATCGTCGCACTGCAAATCCCGCTCGAGGCGGAGTTTGGCCGGCGTCGTCAGGCCGGCTGAATTGACGCCGAAAAGAATTGCTTTGAACGCACCGGCCTTTCCAAAATCCAAGTTTATAATGAAATCAACCTGTTTCAACTGTTCCCGCCGGACGCTCATTCTGGCGTTGCTGTCGGGCACGGCGCTGTTCGGATTTTCACCGGGCGCCCGCGCGGAATTGTCGTTCATCTTCACCAACTCCACGCCCGCCGCCATGCCGCGCCGCCCGAGCATCATTTTGATTGTGGCCGACGGCCTCGGCTACGGCGATTTGAGTTGTTACGGCCAGACAAAATTTCAGACGCCGAATCTGGACCGGCTCGCCGCCGGGGGCATTCGTTTCACGAGTTACTATGCGGGCGACGCGGTGAGTTCACCGTCACGCGCGGCGTTAATGCTGGGCAAGGATTCGGGCCACTTGAAACAACGCGCCGACGTGGACGTGCCGCTGACGGCGGACGACATCACTGTCGCACAAATTCTCAAGCAATCCGGCTATCACACGGGCCTGATCGGTGGATGGGACTTGGGTGGTGACGGCACGACCGGCGCGCCGTGGAACAAGGGTTTCGATGAATTTGCCGGCTACTTCGACCCCGGCGACGCGGAAAATTTTTATGCCGACTTTGTGTGGCGTCACGATCCAGCAACGCATCTTCAGGGCAAGGTGGTGGTATTTGCGAATGCCGGCGGTAAAAACGGCCAATATATTCCCGACCTGTTTACGACCATGTCAGTGAATTTCATCGGCAACAATCAACCTGACCGATTCAATCATTACCGGCCATTTTTCCTGCTGGTCAATTACACCATTCCGGGTGCCGGAAATGGGCGGGTTCCCACCGATGCGCCGTTTTCCGAAGAGCCGTGGCCGCAACTGGAAAAAAACAAGGCCGCCATGATTACACGTTTGGACGCCAACATTGGCCAGTTGCTGGAACAGTTGAAAAAGCTGAACATTGAAAGCAACACGGTGATTTTCTTCACGAGCGACACCGGGCCGCAAATGAACGGCAGCGTTGACCCGAAATTTTTCCAAAGCACCGGGCCGTTTCGCGGCATCTGCGGCGACCTTTACGACGGCGGCCTGCGGGTGCCAATGATTGCGCATTGGCCGGGTAAAATTCCCGCCGGCCAGGTCGGTGACTTTCCCTGCGCGGCGTGGGATTTTCTGCCGACGGCAACGGACATTGCCCTGATCCAATCGCCGACGAACATTGACGGCATTTCCATTTTGCCGACGCTGTTTAACCAAATCCAAACCAACCGGCATGAGTCGTTTTATTGGAAGCTCCAAAGTCGCGATGAGACCCAGGCCATTCGCATGGGAGATTGGAAGGTTATGCGGTCAAAAGCCGATGCGCCACCGGAACTTTACAATCTCAAAATTGATCCGGGCGAAACCAACAACGTCGCGGACAAAAATCCCGACCTGATCACAAAATTTCAGGGCATCTTGAAGAACAACCGTTAACGCGCGGGAACGGCCGGCAAAGGGGCATTCACATCGCGTTCCTGTTTTTCCCGATGGACGGCGAAACTCATCCACACAATCGCCAGCGCCACGGCCAGTAAAAACGCCGCCAGCACAAACCATGGCCATTGGTGGCGGGGCGGATTTTCATTCGGATCTTCCACACGCATCATTGTAATGGCGGCCGGTGACCGGCGCAAACCAAGGAAAGGTCGCTTCGCCGGCGACCGCTGGAAATTTCACTGCTCCAAGGCTAACCGGCACCGGTCACCATTCCTGGGAACCGCCGCCAAAGACCATACAAAACTTTGTCCCACGTGGGACAAAGTTTTGTATGCAGCGATTCATCATCCCGATGCGTCTCCCTAGCTGAAGACCGAAGCCACCCATGGACCGGAGCGCCGGGCTCCAACCCGGCGTGACGAGAATCGCGGCGCTGTTCAACGCACCGGATCGGAGATCTGCACCTCAATCACAAGATTCACGGCCGTCCTGCAGACTCGACCCGCGCGAATTTTGCGCTACATTGACCATCATCGCGCCCATGCACGAAACCGAATCGCCAGAAGATCTGCCACCGCCACCGGTGAAAACCGATGACAAGCATCCGTATGCCATTTTCCAGAACCGGGATTTCAAACTTTATCTTATTGGCCGCCTCGTCGCGGTGCTCGGCCAGCAGATGTTCACCATGGCCCTGGGCTGGGAAATTTATGAGCGAACTTGCCAGACTCCCTATTCCGCCCTGGCGCTGGGCCTCGTGGGGCTGACGCTGATGGTCCCGATGTTTTTATTCACGCTGCCGGCCGGGCACATCGCAGACAATTACAACCGCAAACGAATCATCGTGCTGATGACAGCGGTCATGGCGGCGGCGAGTCTCGGGATAGCCGTGATTTCGGCGCTCCAGGCGCCGATTTATTGGATTTACGTCTGCCTGTTCATCAGCGGCACGGCGCGCACGTTTTCGTGGGCGGCCAACGCCGCCTTTTTGCCGGCGCTGGTGGATCGGAAGGATTTCCCGCGGGCGGTGAACTGGAACGCCGCCATGTTTCAACTGTCCTGCATCGTCGGGCCGGCGACGGCCGGCGCCATCATCGCCGCGATGTCCCGGCATACGGCTTCTCCCGCCGCGCTGGTCTATGTGTTCAATGCGCTGGCGTCGCTGGTTTTTTGTGTCCTCATCGGCATGGTGCGCCGGGAACACACTGTCACCGTCAAGGAACCCATGACCCTTCAGGCACTGCTGACGGGATTCAAGTTCGTTTATGCGAGCAAAATCATTCTGGGCGTCATCACGCTCGACATGTTCGCAGTGTTTCTGGGTGGCGCGACGGCGCTGCTGCCGATTTACGCCAAGGAGATTTTGCTGGTCGGACCCGGCGGGCTGGGGTTCCTGCAGGCGGCGCTGCCCATGGGCTCCGTGCTCTGCGTGTTCATCCTGAACCACCGCCCGCCGCTGCAAAAAGCCGGGCGCGCGATGTTGTGGGCTGTGGCGGCCTTCGGGCTGGCGACGGTCGGCTTCGGATTTTCAAAGTGGTATTGGTTTTCGTTCTTCATGCTGTTCATCTGCGGCGCGGTGGACAACGTCAGCGTGGTCGTGCGGCACTCGTTGGTGCAGATGCTCACGCCCGACGACAAGCGCGGGCGCGTTTCCGCTGTCAACAACCTCTTCATCGGCACATCCAATGAACTCGGCGGCTTCGAGTCCGGCACTGTCGCGCAAATTTTCGGACCGACCCTCGGGAACACGATTGTCGCCGGCGCGGTGATTTCCGCCGTGTCCGGCGGCGTGGGAACCATCCTGACCGTCTTCGCCGTGGCACTGATCTGGCCGGAGATCCGGCGGTACGGAAAACTGGTGTAATACTTGACGCGGGCGCACGGCGGTTTATTTTCGGCGCATGAAACGAATTTTAATCTGGTTATTAGTCCTCAGTTTTTCCGTTGCCGCCGCGCGTGCCCAGGACGACGCGACCCAGCAACAAATTAACAAACTCAGCGGCCAGATCCAGGACCTGCTCGACGCGCAGGCGGTGCAGGCCAAGCGCATCACCGCGCTGGAAAAGGACATCAGCGAATTGCGTGACAAGTCGAACGGGTCCGGCGCAAACCAGGATGACCTGCAAAAACTCGCCAATCAGGTCCAGGAACTTGCCAAAAAACAGCAGGCAGACAATGACTTGATTCTAAAGGAAATTGGAAAACTCGGCAAAGCCGGCGGTTCGTCTCCAGGCCGCAAGTCAACGCCAGGTGTGACAACGAATACCGCAACGGCCGGTTCAAGCGCAGGCGGCAAGGAAAACGGTTACGAATACAAGGTCGCGGAACGCGACACGCTTTCGATCATTGCCAAGGCGTATCGTGATCAGGGCATCAAAGTGACGGCGGACCAGATTCTGAAGGCAAATCCGGGGTTGAATCCGAACAGCCTCAAGGTCGGGCAGAAAATTTTTATTCCGGCGCCGGCGCAGTAATTTTTAACCGCGGACACGGATTGGAAAAATCGTGCAGCGCTGATTTAACGAGACAGCGCGAAGTGGAGGACCAACACGCCTGCCGCCGCCGCCAGACAGTAGTAGCCAAAGAATTTCCAACGCCCGCCTTCAAGCCAGCGGGAGAGCCATTTCAAGGCCAGCAGCCCGGCGACGAAGCTGAACACCATGCCGACGAGACCCGGCGCCAAAAGATGCAGCGCGGAGCCGTGGCCACTCAACGCGTGTTCTTTGAACAAGCGAAGCATTTCTTTTCCGATCGCGAGCGGCGTCAAAACCACGGCCAGCGCAAAACTGAATTCTTCCAGTTTTTGCTTGGGCAGGCCGAGCAGCAGTCCGATGGAGATGGTCGATCCGGAACGTGAAAAGCCGCGGAATGGCAGGCAGATCCCCTGCACGATGCCAATCCAGAATGAATGCGCTATTTGAATTTCAGAATGGCGCGGCGATTTTTCTTCACACAGTCCGGCGTAAATAATCAACAACCCCACCGCCGCCAGCGCTCCGGCAATCAGCGGCAGATTCGAGAACAGATCCTCAACCTCCGCGTGCGGCACGCCGCGCATAAAAATTTTCTCAATGACCAGTTGTAGCCCGCAAAAAACGATTCCAGTGCAGATGGTCGCAACGATAACTTGAGTTGCGAACCACTGAAATTGTGCCTTTGAGGCAAAGTAATCACGTTTCCAGCCGCTCCAGAAATAAACGATCATTGCAAACATGGTTCCGGTGTGCAGCATAACCAGCAGCATAGTCATTTCGGGACTCGACGGATCCAACTTCATGAGTTTTTCCGCTGCGATGACGTGCGCCGAACTTGACACCGGCAACAACTCGCACGCCCCTTGAATCAGCGCCAAAATCAGGATTTGAAAATAATTCAGCATGTTTATGAAATCCCTTCGCTCGTCCCGGGTATGACCGCGGTCATCCAGTCAGGCATGAATCATTTGGACGCGAAATGGGCGTTGCAGGCAAGCCAGAAGTGGTGAGGACGCTATTTTTTTGATCCCCAGAAGGATTTGGTTTCCTCGCCGCGCTGTTTGACCTTGAGCTGGCCCAGGATGGAATGCCAGGAGATGTAAATTTTGTGCCACTGGGATTCCAGGCCGCGGAGCGCGCCTTCGCTCATTTCGCTGAGGTAGCGCAACGACGGCGCGTTGCCGATGAGCGCGTGGATTTCGTCGCGCGTGGGCGAGGCGACTTCAATGGAGGCGTAAATCAGTTCAATCTCCTGCACGATGATGCTCTTAACTTCGAGAAAATGACCTTCTTCCGCCGGCCCGAATTTTTTTCCGCGCGCGACGTTGATGAAATAGTTGAACTGTTTCCAGCACTCGATGTGCGTTTCAATCTGAGTGACCAGTTGATTAAGTTCTTTGGCGGTCATAAGCGTGGTTGGGTTGTTATCGGCGAAAAAGCGGCTTGCGGGAACAGAAAAATGATGGCGCCGCCGCGCAATTCACGGGCGGTGATGTGGAGACTGGTGAAATGGATGCTGACTTCGGCCAGCGGCATTTGCGCCGCGCGCGCCTCGCGGAAGAGGGACAGCACTTCCTGCCCGATGTCGCGCAGCAACTCCTTGGGATAGGTGGACGAGACGGTGTACGTGACGACGTGGCCATTGCGGTCCACGGCGACACTGCCGGCCGGCAGTTGCTGGACTGCCGCACGGGAACGGAAAAATCGTTTTAAGAATCCCATGATGAAACAAGTTTTTTGCTTTTTTCCAATAATGGTCCGGCAGCGACATTGGGCGGCCAGCCAACGAGAAAACACTTGTTTTCCTGGTTCAAAACAAGCATCTGACGTTCCAAATTATGGCCGGCGACGTGCGAAAGCGGCCCGGCTTCGATCCGTTCCCCAAGACGTTTGGCGGTTTCGACGGCCCGGCGCGCCCATTTGGCGAGCGGCTCGGAAGGTTGCGTGCCCATGGTTTCGATTTCGCCCTGGCCTTCGGGCGGCACAACGATGACGAATTCCGCACCTTCGCGCGTGAGCTGTGCAAGTTTCCAAATGGTTTTTCGGTGAGCGGTTTGCTCAATGGAACCGGGCTCAACGGAATCAGCCGTTTCATCAATCGCCTGCGCGGATTCCAGCAGCAGGGCATTGACGGGTTTGGTAATGGTGCGCTCGCGCTCGGGTTCAGCGGGCAAATTTTCAAACGTGCCGGACTTCCACGCCAGAATCCTGTAGAATGCCGCTTCCCCGCGCGCGCCTTCGCTTTCCGCGTCAATCAATTCGCCGTTTTGAATCCAAAGTTTCGCCACGAGCGGTCCGCGCGTGATGCGCAGGACGGTGGAACTGCGCGAGAGACATTCCATCTGGATGATGTCCATGAGGCTTTTGCTTTGAATGCCGCGAAAGCCGCCTTCCATGTCGCGGCCCATCAGCGATTCGATGCAGTCCAGAAACATCTGCGAATTGGCCTGCATGTCGGTTTTGAGCCAGAACAAATCCACACCCAGGGCGTAAGCGCGCGAGCGAAATTCCTCGTCTTCCAGCCCGCTCAAAACGACCGTGCGCAATTCGGGAAACCGGCGGCGGACGATGGACAGCACCTGCAGGCCGTCCATGCGCGGCATCTTCAAATCGCAGACCAATAGCCGGAACGGCTCGGTTTCCATGAGCGCCAACGCGCGCGCGCCGGACGCGACGGTGCGGATTTCAGGCTTGCTGGGAAGGTGCGCAAACATTTCGTTGCACAGGTTCAGCCAGTCTACATCATCATCCAAAACGAGAATATTATGACGTATTTCCATTCCAATGGCGTTAATCGCTAACGCCGCCGCTCCGCAAATACAAGCGCGAAAAATGCCAACAGCGCAAACTATTTAAGAGGAAGCAATCGGCGTTCCCATTTGAGACCGGGCGGCAAGAAAATCTAAATGCCAGAATGTGAACAGACTAGGGACAAAGAAGTCCAACGCTGAGACAACTTTTCCACCCGCCCGACGCTCCTTTCGAGGCTTTCAAAGGTTCGGGCAGTTAAGTCAGACAAAAAACCAACCATGGCGTGCTTCCTGCTAAAACAAAGGAGCCTGCCGGTTAACCGGCCACCAGTGAAGCATGAGTGCCATGTCAAACAGTGTGAAAATAAAGTTCGCCGGGTTGCTCCGAGGTCTGCTGCGCCGCCTCGACGATGATGAAGCAAACGCACCCCAAACGCCGCGCGCGCGCGCCGTTGCCGCACCGCCCGTGACCGTCGCACCGGCTGCCGCCGCGCGCCCGCAAACGGCGCCGCCGGCATCCCCGGCGCCCACAACGCCGCCCGCGCCAGCAGAGAACCCTGATGAATTGCAACTGCCCCTGCAATCAATCCTTGCCGCGATGCCAATGGATTTGCGCGCGAAAGTCATGCAAGCACCGCCCGCAGGGATGACGATTGCCGTTCCGCTGGAAAAAATTCTCACGCAACTCGCGTTTGGCTCCGTGAAAATCGCTTTTGGTGAATTGCGAAAGGCCGCTCCGGGCGTGTTCGTCAATTCCGGCGGCGAGCATGACCACAAGCCAGTGATGCTGCCGCTCAATGAAATCCTCACCCGGTTGAATCCCGCTCTGCTGTCACGCCGCTCCACCCAGAAACAAGTCGAAGTTACCGAAGACATCACCGGACCATTCGGCGCCAGCGGAGAAGGGGCCAAAATTTCCGTCGCAGCCAAACCCACGCCATCCACCGCCATACCACCGTTGGGAATGACCACGCCGTCATCGTTTTCGTTTGCCTCACGCGGCATTACGCCTGCAACCGGCGCCACGACTCCGCAACCGCGGTCGTTCATGCCGCACGCCCCCGCGCCCGCAACCAACTTCGTTATACCGCGAAGCAATGGCGCGCCGAAACCCGTTGCCCCCATTCCTTCACCTGCGCCGCAAATTCCAGTTGTTCCAGTTGAACTGGCGGCCATTTCCGCACCATTGGCCGAACTCTCGGAAAATTGGCCGGAAGGACTGCGACTCGAAATCAGACAGTCGAATCTGGAATATGCCCAAGTTTTGTTGCCGGCGAACTTGATTGAACCGGCGTTGAAGCGCGGACGCGTAACCTTTACCTGGCGAAATTTGCGGCCTTTGATCAAACCCACGCCCCCCCCGACGTCCGTCCACGATGGCATCGAATTGGAGCTGCCGTTGAATGTCATCGCTCCGCTGTTTTTCGCACGACAAAAAACAGCGCCCCGGTCACAGGCGGTGAAACAGCCACCGGCTGAAATCCCGAATTTGTTTTTTGGTTTTCCGCAACCTGAAACATCGCAGCCGAAACCTTTTCCGCAACCCGAAACACCGCAGCCGAAACCGCCGCCGGCAAGAATGCCCGAACCGCAGCCGAAACCGCTGGCAAGAATGCCGGAACCGCAGCCGATCCGTCCTGTCTCCAAGCCGGTGGATGCCAAGTTGTCGGACACAAACTACTATATCTGGAGCGACACCGCCGAGGCTCCCAGAGTGGACGAAACCGAATACAAACGTCCGCAAAGACCGGCAACGGATTTCTCCAGCCGTCACGCGACGCCAAACGAGATCGTCGCCCGCGCGATGGCGTTGCCCGGGGTGGTGGGCGCCCTCGTGGCGTTGCCGGACGGCTTGAAAGTGGCCAGCCAGATTCCGTCCGACTTCAACGCCGACACGCTCGCGGCGTTTTTGCCGCAAATTTTTGACCGCGTGAGCCAGAGCACAAGGGAATTGCGAATGGGCGCGCTAAATAATTTCAATTTCACCGTTGGCAACGTGCCGTGGAAAATTTTCCGCGTGAACGCCGTCTATTTTGCCGCGTTCGGTTGCGCGGGAGAAGCGCTGCCAACCGTGCAACTGGCCGTGCTGGCCGCCGAACTCGATCGCAAAAAATAACAATATTTTATGGCCATCATCAACCAAGCTACCAAGGAATTGCAGGTTAAAATCGTCTATTACGGCCCGGCCATGGGCGGCAAGACGACCAACCTCGTGCAAGTCCACGACCATGTACAAACCGCCGCGGGCAACAAGGGCAAGCTTGTGTCGCTGGCGACGAGTTCCGACCGCACGCTGTTCTTCGATTTTCTGCCGATTGAGGCAATGACCATCAAGGGCTTCAAGACGAAGTTCCAGCTTTACACCGTGCCCGGCCAGGTGATTTACAACACGACGCGGCAACTGGTGCTGCGCGGCGTGGACGGCGTCGTGTTTGTCGCCGATTCGCAATACGAAAAGATGCCGGAAAACGTCGAGAGCTTCCAGAATCTCGTGGATAACCTGAATGCACTCAAGCTCAACCTCGCGGAAATTCCCTATGTGCTGCAATACAACAAGCGCGATCTGCCGAACGCCGCGTCGGTGGAATACATGGAATTTTTGCTGAACAATCGCGAAGTGCAGGTGCCGTCGTTCAGCGCCACGGCGCACAAGTGCGAAGGCGTGTTCGAGACCCTGAACATGATCACGCGCCTGCTGCTGCACAAATTCATCAATCAAAGCGTTCCACAATACGCATGACATGGCCACTCTGCCCCAACTGCTTGAGGATGACGTTCGGCGGTGCGATGAAACGTTGCGCGCATTCATTGCGAGCACCGACGCAACGGCCACGCTGATCATTGACAAGGGCGGTTTCCTCATCACGCATCAGGGCGACGCGCATGATTTCGACCTGACCACCATCGGCGCGCTGGCGTCTGGTGCGTTCATGGCCAACCAGACCATCGCCGGCCTGGTCAACGAAACCAATTTCAGCAGCATTTACCAGCAGGGCGAAAATTTCAGCATGTTCGTCACCAATGTTGACGAACACTCCCTGCTGGTCGTGATTTTCAAGTCCCACTCCGGTGTAGGTGTGGTGAAGTATTATGCGGCGGC
>Ga0208820_1000554_pt1 | contig 26377 bp, 24 predicted proteins | sample June2015DPH_16_5_FD_184713 | JGI IMG/M metagenome (GOLD analysis project Ga0208820, IMG submission 184713) | Peatland microbial communities from SPRUCE experiment site at the Marcell Experimental Forest, Minnesota, USA - June2015DPH_16_40... | ecosystem: Environmental > Terrestrial > Soil >...
CCCGATCTGTGCGATCCCGCTGATGCACGCGATCGTCGCGCGCGAGCGGATCCGCTACTGTACGCGATGCCGCGGGATGTTGATTCCGATGGAGACGTTCCTGGCGTTAATACAGGAAATGAAGGCCGAGGCGCCTGGGCCAGGCATTCCGCACGCGCCCGACCCGCACGAACTGAACCGGCACATCAACTGCCCGAAGTGCCACCAGCGGATGGATACGCACTACTACTGCGGGCCGGGGAACGTGGTGATCGACGACTGCTCGAGGTGCTTCTTAAACTGGTTGGATCACGGGGAACTGATTCGCATCGCGCTGGCGCCGGACCACTCGCCTATCGAAGAGCCCGATCCGGAGCGGGTAGCGGCGTGGCGTGAGGATTTTCCTCTGTAGCGCTTCACTCAGCCTCACTGAAGGCTCCAGCTCGCGACTTCGAGATTACGATGGAGTTTTGTCGCTCCGTCGCGTGGGCGAGGCGTGCCTCGCCCCTACAACGGACTCGCAGGGGCCGGGCAGGCCCGGCCCTGCTCGCGCGCACCAGCCCGGCGATACACTGAAGTTTATGCCGCAGCAATATCCGCCGCTCGAAGCGCCGCAACGCCTGCTATTCGGGCCGGGGCCCAGCCCGGTGGCGCCGCGCGTGTACCAGGCCATGCAGCAGCATGTGGTCGGGCACCTGGACCCATTCTTCTTTCAAGTAGCGGGCGAAATCCGCGAGCTGTTGGGCTACGTTTTTTCGACCGCCAACCAGCGCAACCTGGCGGTGTCCGGGACGGGCAGCTCCGGCATGGAAGCGGCGGTCGCCAACTTCACCGAGCCGGGAACCAAATTCGCGTTGCTGACCAACGGTTTTTTCGCCGATCGCATCGGCGAAATGGCGCGGCGGCACGGCGCGGAGGTGGCGCGGCTGGCCAAGAGTTGGGGCGAGCCGTTCGACCCGCAGGAGGCGCGCGAGTTCATCCGCCGCGAACGCCCGCAGGTGGTGGCCCTGGTGCAGGCCGAGACCTCGACCGGCATGTACAACCAGGCCAAGCCGGTGTGCGAAGCCGCGCACGAAGTGGACGCGCTGACGATCGTAGACTGCGTGACCAGCCTGGGCGGCATGCCGGTGCTGGTGGATGAGAACGGCATCGACATCGCTTACAGTTGCACGCAGAAAGGTCTTGGCTGCCCGCCCGGACTGGCGCCGATGACGATTTCGCCGCGTGCGATCGAGCGGCTGCGGCAGCGCAAGACGCCGGTCCAATCCTGGTACCTGGATCTCGAGCTGCTGGACACCTATTACAGCGGGCACAAATATCATCACACCGCGTCGTCCACCTTGTTCTACGCGCTTCGTGAAGGGCTCGTTTTGGTGGCCGAGGAGGGCCGCGAAAACCGCTGGGAGCGGCACCGGCGCAACCACCTGGCGTTTGTGGCGGGCATCCAGGCGATGGGGCTCGCCATGCATGTTCCGGAAGGCCATCGGCTATGGACGCTCAACACGCCGCGCGTGCCGGAGGGCGTGGATGACGCCAGAGTGCGGCAGTATTTGCTGGAGCGCCACGGCATCGAAATCGCCGGCGGCTTCGGCCCGCTGGCGGGCAGGATATTCCGGATGGGGCTGATGGGCTACGGATCGACGGCCGGGAATGTACTCATGCTGCTGGAAGCCTTGGAGGAAGCGCTGGCAGAGCAGGGCTACCAGCCGGCGGCGAGCGGGAAGGATGCGGCCGCGACCGCTCTCGATCTCGCGCGGTGAGCGCCTCTGACGCCTCCGCTTTCACCCGGCCACGGCCAGGCTGGCGTGAGGCGCATGGGAGTAGCGCAGGCGCGGACCCGGGCGGCCACAGCCGCACGGCGAGGTCTCGATACCCGGCGGAATTCGACTGACGCCGATATCCCGCGGCAGGTGCAGGCCCTGGTGCGCTTCACATTCGTAAGCGCAGATTTTGCGGTTGGCATCCAGCAGCAGGACGTAGACCGGCACATGGAACAGTTCCCATAGCTCATCGCGCTGGGCGCCCGTGAGCAGAGGATCGCCTTCATCCTGCAACACAAAAACCGCGCGGCGCGGTTCGACGCGGCGCAACGCGGCGTGGGCGAGCTGTTGAAACGTTCCCGATAGGGCCATCGGGTGCCCATTGGCCGACGCCGCCCGCGTGGCCCGGACTGACGGATAGAGCGGATGCCGGACGCCGGAATGGAACGACCAGAACATGGCAATGATTACGTTGCTCCGGGATGCCGATGCTCTCAGGATTCTGCGTGCAGCTCGGGATATGGCCGGCGAGCGTTGGAGACGGAGATAAGGATGGCGCGCGCCGCGGACTCTCTATTTCTGGCCCGGCAGGCCGAGCGTGGATTTGGGCTCCGGCTGGCCGGGCAGGTTCAACTTCAGCTCGCAGCCGCAATCGTCGCCGGCGTTGTGCGCGGTTTTCTGATATTCGATTTCGTAATCGATGATACTCTTTAGCGAAGGCCAGTCGATCGCTTTCTCGATGCGCCGGCCGTTCACGAACAGCGTGGGCGTGGAATTGACGACCAGGTCACGCCCCTGCGTCTCGGTCTTGTCCACTTCGGCCTCAGTCAGCTTGTTGTCCATGCACTGCCCGAGCTTCGTGCCGTCGATCTGGCTTTGTCCCTTCGCCCAATCCATCACCTGATCGCGCAGGTTGTCGGGCGTGATCTGGTCCTGGTGCGCGAAAATCCAGTCGTGGAAGGCCCAGAACGCGTCCAGACCTTGCCTTTGCACGCAACGCGCCGCCATGGCAGCGCGCTTCGCCCAGGGATGAACGGGCTCGAGCGGAAACTCCTTGAAGTAGAGTTTCACTTGCGTGGGGTAAGTGGAAAGCAGGTTGTCGCGCAGCAGCTTGGCTTCTTCCTTGCAGTAGGGGCATTCGAAATCGCTGAACTCGACGATGGCCACCGGGGCTCCCGAGGTGCCCATGCCCGGCGCGCCTTCGGTCTTGAGCTTGTCGAGCTCCGCCTGGAAGGGGTTATGGCCGATGTCGTACACAACGCCTTGCACGATTTTCTTGCCGTCCTTGGAAACGTGGAAGACAATGTCCTGGCTCTGCAGGCCCATCGACGCGCGCACGGTCACTACCGAGAAACCGGGTATTTCGTCGGGCTTGGGATCGGAAATCTGGACTCCGATTCGCGAGTCCATGACAAACATGTGGCGCACGTAGGCTTCAAACGTGGCCTTGTCGAAAGCCGACGGCGCCGGGACGGGTGCGCCTTTGGGGACCGTCTGAGTCTGGCCGTATGCGCTCAGGCACACGGCTGCGAAAGAAAGCGAAAGCTTGCGGAGCATGCATTTTCATTATAAGAGCCGGCGCGGCGCCGTGGCTCCGGGGAAAACCGTGAAGAATTGAGTTCGAGCCACAGATAAACACAGATGAACACTGATGAGGATTCTCAATTCTCTCAAAGCTCGTGAACAGTTTCTCCTTTGCCGCCTGCATGCCGGCGGCAGCCGCCGTGTCGGTTTCGAGGCGCGACAGCCGTTCCAGTTCGTGAATCGTCAGGTCGCCTTTCAGGTGCCGGGCCAGGTCCGGCAGTTGCCGCAGGATTTCCCAGGGCGTCGCGTACCACCGGCACACTCGCTTTACCTTCCCCTTGGCGCCGACGACTTCCTCGGGCACGCCGCAGGGCCGATGAAAGTTCAGATACGGATTGAAGGTCTCTCGGTAGAAGGCTTCCACCGCCGCCGCGTGCGGCGCGGCGATGTGATCGTACCCCATATGCTTGCGGATCACCGCGCCGTTCTTGGCTTAAACCAATCCGTTGTCATTGCTATGCCGCGGCCGCGATTTCGTCTGCTCGATCAGTAATTTCGTCAGCGGCTTGGCCCTCATAGCGCTGCTCGCGCAATGTCTCATTTACCCAACCGTAAATCTCCGCCCGATTACGCCCCCTGAATCCGACCTCACTACTGGCCTCCAAAAACGCCCGGATCTGCTCCAAGCTCAACCATTCTGCCGCCTGCATGTTGACGATCAACCCCCAGCATGCCGGATCGCGCCTCCTCCAGGCTCATCTTGCATGAGAAACCAACACCCGCTCCAAGCTCATCTTGCATGAGACAAGACTCAGGGTTCCCAACCTGACCGCCCGGTTGTACCATAGTGAATTCGCGAGCCGCCGTCGCTGGCGCTCATTTGCATGTCCTTTGCGGAACTCGTCCGCCGAAAGTTGCGTAACCATTCGAGTGGGCCCGGGGCGCACTCGTCTGCCCAAAGTGCCACGCCGCCCAACAGGAGAAACGAAATGCCACGTCGCCATCGAAGCCTCTTCATCCTCGCGCTTCCGCTGCTTGTCTTTCTCTTCGCGTTTCCTGCGTCGAGCCAGCCGGCAACCGCCGCGCAGCCCGCGCCGAAGTATCGCGATCCCAAGCTGACCATCGACGAGCGCGTGGCCGACTTGCTGAGCCGCATGACGCTCGAGGAGAAGGTCGCCGAAATCTGCGGCGGCGATCCTGCCAACGCCTCCTTGATCGATCCCACCGGAACCTACAAACCCGATCAGGCCCATCTGGCTTTCAGCGGCCTCTATGACGAAAACGCGGCCTACACGCCGCGCCAGAGCGCCATCCTGCGCAATGCCGTGCAGCGGTATATGCGCGAGAAGACCCGTCTCGGAATCCCCTGGCTGTTCATGAGCGAAGCGCTGCACGGTTTCATGGCCAACGGCAGCACCAGCTTTCCGAATCCCCTCTCGCTCGCCAGCACCTTCGACCCGGCCCTGGTCCGCCGCGTCTTCACCGCCGCCGGAGATGAAGCCCGCTCGGCTGGCGTCGCCCAGGTGTTTACTCCGGTGCTTGGCCTGGCCCGCGACCCGCGCTGGGGCCGCACCGAAGAGACCTATGGCGAGGACCCGTACCTGGTTTCGCGCATGGGTGTGGCCGCCGTGCTCGGCCTGCAGGGCGACAAGTTCTACATTGATAATCACCACGTGATGGCCACCCCCAAACACTTCGCAGTGCACAGCCAGCCCGAGGGCGGCACCAACACCGCGCCCGGCAATTACTCGGAACGCATCATCCGCGAAAACTTCCTGGTGCCGTTCCAGGCCGCCGTCCAGGAGGGCCACGCGGGGAGCATCATGGCGTCTTACAACGAGATCGACGGCGTCCCGTCGCACATCAACCACTGGCTGCTCGACCGCGTGCTGCGCCAGGAGTGGGGTTTCGGCGGCTACATCACTTCCGATGGCAATGGGCTCCAGATGCTGGTGCAAGATCACCACGTGGCGGCCAATATGTCCGAAGCCGCGCGCCAGGCGCTGGCCGCGGGAGTCGATTTCGACCTCTCCGACGGTTCCGTCTATCGCACCATGATCAACCAGGTCAAGGACGGCGCTGTCCCGGAGAGCGAAGTGGATCGCGCGGCGGGGCGCCTGCTCGCCGCCAAGTTCCGCCTCGGCCTGTTCGAAGATCCCTATACCGATCCCGACTATACCGAGAAGATCACCAGCGGCCCCGAGCATCGCAAGCTGGCCGTCGAGGCCGCGCAAAAGGCCGTTGTGCTGCTGAAGAACGAAAAGAACCTGCTGCCGCTCGATCTGGGCAAGCTCAAAACCATCGCCGTCATCGGCCCCAACGCCGCCGACGTGCACGTGGGCGGATACGCCCGCGAACCGGGGCACGGCGTGAGCATTCTGGATGGCATTCGCGAACGCGTCGGCTCTTCGGCCAAAGTGGTTTATGCCGAAGGCTGCCAGATCACCAACGCCAAGCAGGGCTGGCGCGGATGGGTGGCGAACAACGTCAAGCTGGCCGATCCGAAGGAACAGGTGGAAAAGGTCGCCGCCGCCACGGAACTGGCGCGCAAGGCCGACGTCGCCATCCTGGTGGTCGGCGAAAACGAGAGCACCAACCGCGAAGCCTGGGGCGAATACCACCTGGGCGACCGCGATTCGCTCGATCTGCTCGGCGCCCAGAACGATCTGGTCAAGTCGGTCGTCGAAACCGGCACTCCCACCGTCGTCCTTTTGATCAACGGCCGCCCGCTCTCCATTAACTACATTGCTGAACACGTGCCGGCCATCTTAGAGGGCTGGTATCTCGGACAGGAAGGCGGCACCGCGGCGGCCAACGTCTTATTCGGCGACGTCAACCCCGGCGGCAAACTGCCCATCACCTTCCCCCATACGGTCGGCGCGCTGCCCGATTTCTACAATCACAAACCGACCGACAACCGCACTTACGAATTCAGCACCCGAAAGCCGCTCTACGCGTTCGGCTACGGCCTGAGTTATACCACTTTCAAGTTCGAAAACCTCCGCGTCGAGCCGGCGAAAATCGAGATCGGCGGCGTGGCCAAGGCGCGCGTCGACATCACCAACACCGGCTCGCGCGAAGGCGACGAAGTTCCGCAGATGTACCTGCACCAGCGCGTGGCATCTGTCACGCAACCGGTCATGCAGTTGAAAGCCTTCGAGCGTGTAACTCTCAAGCCGGGAGAGAAGCGCACCGTCGAATTCACCATTAATTCGGACGCGCTTTCCATGTTGAACACCGACATGCATCGCGTGGTCGAGCCGGGAATCTTCGATGTGATGGTCGGTCCCAGCTCGGACAATACCAAGACGGTTGCGCTCAAGGTGGTCGACCTGAACGGCCAGGCCGGCACGCCCGCCACGCTGAAGCCCAAAGGCTCGGAATCCGGCGTGGTGAGCAATTTCGACGATCTCAAAGTCACGGCCAATTTCGGCTCCTGGACCGTGATGACCGACTCCGTGATGGGCTCCGGCAAATCCACGGCGACCATGGACGCCGTGGCGGGGGGCGCCAACGGAACCAAGGGAACCATGCGCGTGGCCGGCGAGAACGTCAAAGGCGCGGGCTTCATGTTCGGCGGAGCGGTTTACTCGCCCGGCCCCGGCATGATGCAGGGCGCCGATCTCTCCGACAAAAAGAACATCAGCTTCTGGGCCAAAGGCGATGGCAAGACCTGCCGCCTGCTGATTTTCACCGACACCAAAGCCGGGAACCCGACCTTCCGCACCTTCGTCGCCACGAAGGAGTGGAAGCAGTACACGTTCTCGTTCGAGAGCCTCATGACCGACGGCCACGACCTCTCCGGCCTGGCATTCCTAAGCCCTCCCGGCGAAGGAAAATTCGAGTTCTTTATCGATGAGGTGGAGATTAGGTAAGCGCGCGCAGCGGGTGCCGCCGGAAATCTATGCGCGCTTCGCTTCGCGCCGGATGCCCTCGGCAATCCACATCCGGAGTTGCGTCTGGTAGCCTACCGACTTCTCTGCCGCGATGTGCTTCGCCGCGGCGATCTGTTCAGGCGCCAGGCGAAGTGAAATCGGAGACTTTGCGCGGGCGTGACGCTCGCGGATCTTCTGAGCCAACGCGTGCGAAGGCTTAGCGGGTACAGCCGCGGGTAACCTATCCCACACGCCGGCGACCGAGTGGCTCTCGAAATATTCCGCGGCCTCCTGGTCGGATGGAAACTTCGGAAGCGGCGAATTTGCGGGAGAGAGTTTCTTCTTCATTCGACCCCTGCCTATTTGCGGCGAAACAGCCGCCGCTCACTTGCCTCCATGTCCCGGGCCGTGATCGCCCTGACCGGACCTCCGGACAATCGGCGAAACACGACCAAAGCGAGCCGGCCGTCCAGCGTTTCCCCTAACGCGATATATCGCTTCTGGCGCGCTCGCCTGACCTTGTGGCTACCGGCGAAGACTTCCTCCACCTCCTCCGGTGTGAACTCGTGCCGACCGATATGGAACATATTGCCATCGTCCCACTCAAACCCGGAAATAACCACAGTGCCATCGTATCAGATTGTATATACGAAACGCTACAGGGAAAGGAACTCGGGCAAAAGGGGCAAAAGGTCGGCAAAAGGGGTCAGACGCGGTCAGACGCATTTTCCCAAATCTCTCTTATGCTGACCCGCTCAATCCGGCAGCACGTCCGCGAAGACAAATCCGTCGCGCTCGACGACTTCTCCCGAGCGGACTTCGATGGGACTCGAGAACGGCGGCGCATCGTGCACAAACGTGTGAAACTCTCCGTTCTCGCCGCACGGATCGATTCCGGGCGGCAAGTCGTCCAGGAAACTCCGGTCGAAATCGCGGCCGGCAAAAGTCTTGGCCAGCTTGGCCGGATCCACGCAGGTGACTTTCGCTTTCACGCCCGCGGCAATCATCTCCAGAGCCAGATCTTTCGTTGGCATCAGCCACAGGGGAAACAGCGGCTCCAGGCCGGTCCCTTGCAATTGCCGGATGCGGTAGTCGCGAATGTCTTGCAAGAACAGGTCGCCGAATGCCACGGCGGTAATTCCTTCCGCGACCGCGCGCTGGCACACGGCGCGCATCCGGTCTTCGTACTCCGCGTTCGAGCACGGCGAAGGCAGCTCCACCGACCACAGCGGGAGTCCCGCGCGCTCCGCCTGGGCCTCCACCAGGGCGCGCCGGACGGCATGCATCGCCACCCGGTTGGCCTCCGAGTTGAAGCTGGTGACCAGCGCGGCCACTTGCACGTCCGCGTTTTGCCGCAGCAGATGCATTGTCCAGGCGCTGTCTTTCCCGCTGCTCCACGATAAGAGGACCTTTTTCATTGCCGGATCACCCTTCGGATATTTGACACGACTGGCTGGCGAACTCCTGATTGTAACTGAGCGGCAAAATCGCCCGCACTCACTGCATCTATGATGAACTGCGTCTATCATCAACGTTTGGAGGCGCGCGACGTGCTTCGTTACTACATCACCGATCGGCATTCCGCGGGCGGCGTCGAGCCGCTGCTGGGATTCGTCGAGCGCGCGCTCGCGAGCGGCGTGGAATACATCCAGATTCGCGAAAAGGATCTGTCCGCGCGCGAAGTGTGTGCGCTGGTGCGCCGCGTGCTCGCGTTACCGAACCCGCACGGCTCACGCGTCCTTGTGAACGGGCGCCCCGATGTGGCGCTGGCCGCGGCAGCGCACGGCGTGCATCTGCCATCCGGGTCCGTCCCGCCCCGCGTGCTGCGCGCCATCGTGCCGGCCGGCTTCCTGATCGGTGTCTCGACGCACACGCTCGCCGAATTGCGCGTAGCCGAAGCCGAAGGCGCGGATTTCGCCGTCTTCGGGCCGGTTTTCTTCACCCCCTCGAAGGCTGCCTACGGGGCGCCGCTGGGCCTCGAAGCGCTGCGGGAAGCCGTCAGCGCCGTCTCTATCCCGGTCTTCGCGCTGGGCGGAATCACGTCGCAAAACGCCCCGCTCTCGGTGGCTGCCGGCGCGGCAGGCATCGCCGGCATCTCCTTCTTCCAAGGCTGAGGACCGCTCCCTCGCGGTCGCGGCTCCGATCATTTTTCACAAAACTGCTTCCGTTCTGTTTCCATGACGTTATAATCGGCAGCATCCCTGGCGGCTGGCCAGCGAGAGGGGACGCGCGTTTGCCCGCGCCCGCATCGAAGTCAACCCGATCACACGAGTGGAGCACATGAAACGCACGAGAATCCAAGTCGATTGCCGAACTGGCTGGCTCCGGCCGATGGCTCTGCTGCCGCTGGCTCTGGCCGCAGCCTCGCTGCCCGGCTTCGGCCAGCAAGCCTATGTCAGCCGGTTTGACCTGTTCACCGGCTACACCTATCTGGACAGCCCGGTGGTCAGCCTGCGAGAGAACGGCTTTCAGTTTCAGGCCGGAGTGCGGCTCAACACCTGGGTGTCGCTGGGATTCGACTACAGCGTTTCGGCCGGCACTCTGACGCTCACGCCGAACCTGCTGGCGACCAGCCTGCGACAGCAGTTGGGCACCGAACTCGGCCAATTGGCGGCGGCGGGCGAGATTCCCTCCGGTTACAACCTGATCGTGCCGGCCCATTCGCGCACGCAAACCTTCGCCGGCGGGCCGCAGTTTTCCTACCGGCACTTCAGCAAGGTGACGCTCTTCATCCGGCCGTCGGCCGGCGCCATCCACGAATACGCCACCCCGCAACCGGGAGATCCCATCGCCGCCGCCATAGCGGCGCAACTGGCGCCGGCGGGTCACAAGGTGGATACGGTGGTGTTCTACGGCTTCGGCGGCGGCGTGGACTTCAGCTTTTCCAAGCACGTGGGGCTGCGGGTGCAGGCCGACTTCGTACACGACCATCTGTTCAGCGATCTGCTCCAGAACGGCCGCAACACCGTCCGCCTGTCGATCGGGCCGTGCTTCAACTTCGGCAACAACGTCGCGCGCTGAGCGCGCAAGATTCGGTGTTCGCCCTATGCCACGGCGCGCGGCACTTCGCTCATCAGGGCGAGCAGGTTGCGGTCTGGGTCGCGGAAGAAGGCCATCCAGAGGTCGTGATCGGGCATCGGCGCCACCAGGTGCGGCGGCTGGTCGAACGGCGCGCCACGCTTCTCCAGGGTTTTCGCCGCGGCCAGAATATCCGGCACCTTGAAGTACAGGATCGAGCTGTACTGTTCGCCGGACTTCTCGGCGGGTGAGAGCATCAGCCGGATGCCGGCGCAGTCGAAAAACGCCAGCCCCGGCACTTGAAACAGCAGTTTCAATCCCAGCGTGTCGCGGTAAAAGGCGACGGCGCGCTCCAGGTCGGTGATCGTGATGGCGATTTGGCCGATGCTGGACAGGCCGAACGAAGCGCCGGTGGTTGGGATGGGGACAGGGCCCATGGCATCTCCTCCGGATGCCATCATACTAAAGCCGATCGGCAAGTGGGCGCCGACCCCGCTAGGTGCCGCAGCAGGAACCGGCAGGCGGCGCGGGCATCGGAATCGTCGAGCTGGGTTCGCAGGCTGTTCAGCACGGATTCGAAAACCTCCCGGCGTTCCTCGGCCAGAGCCGGTGAAAGCGCCGGCGAACCGGCCCGGGAACTATACCCCCATCTTGGCATCAGGGGGATAACGAAGGTTTGGGTTTTCGCGCCGGTTGGTGGATTCACATGCGTCTCCGATGGCCGTCCGGAGCAAGCTCCGCAATGCTTTTCGGCCGCGCCTGCTTCTCCATTAATGACCTGCTCCTCCATTAATGAAATGTGGTTCCCCGCCGATATATCCATAGGAATCTAATGATCTGGCTTACCCGGTTGAACCGCGTCCCGCTGGTGCTCAACTCGGACATGATTGAGCACATCGAGGTAACGCCAGACACGGTGATCACGCTCGCCAACGGGCAGATTTGGCGGGTGCGCGAAAGCGCTGAGGAAGTTGTCGAACGAGTGGTAGCTTTTCGGCGGCGCATCTGCGGCCCGGATGCCGCTCCGCACGAGCTTCGCGAGGATTCCGGCCAGGCTGAGCCGGAAACGGCTGTCCCGCAGGCGAGTTGACGAGTTCATGGCGACTGCTCCCCAAAAGGCGCCGGAGGTTGCTCCCCAACCGGTCGCGGTCACTCCGGGCGCCGTCAATCCGGGCGGGCAGCGCGGACTAGCCACGCGCGCGCCCAGGCGTCCGGATCTGTCCACCCTGGCGGGAATCAGCCTGGCGCTGGCGGGGCTCATCGGCGGACTGTTGCTGGAGCGGGGCAGCATCCAGGACATTGCCCAGACCACCGCCGCCATGATCGTGCTGGGAGGCACGTTCGGCGCGGTCCTGGTCACCACGCCGCTTCACGTGGCGATGCGCGCGTTGCGGAGACTCGGCGACGTGTTCTTCGATTCCTCGCAGCCGCACTCGGCGGTGATTGACAGCCTGATCCGGTTCGCCAGCAAGGCTCGCCGGGAGGGCATCGTGAGCCTGGAAAGCGAGGCGGAATCCATACCCGATCCCTTTCTGCGCAAAGCCCTGAGCCTGGCGGTGGACGGCACCGATCTGCAGGAGTTGCGGAAGATGATGGAAATCGACATCGTGCAGGGCGAGCATGCGCGCGAGGCCGAAGCCAAGGTCTGGGAATCGGCGGGCGGCTACGCCCCAACCATCGGGATTATCGGCGCGGTGATGGGCTTGATTCAGGTGATGAAGCATTTGGACGACATGAAGGAGGTCGGCCACGGAATCGCCGTGGCGTTTGTCGCCACGGTGTATGGGGTGGGTTCGGCGAACATATTCTTCCTGCCCGCCGCCAACAAGCTGCGCGCCAAGCTGCGCGAGGCCGTGGCGCTTCAAGAAATGGTTCTCGAAGGAGTGGCGGCCATCGTCGAGGGCCTTAACCCAACGCTGATCCGCCTCAAGCTGGAATCCTTCGACCCGCGCCGCGAGCAGCCCAAGCCGCGAACCGTCCAGCCTGCCCTGGCGCCGCAGCCGGCCGCCTTGCCCGTCACCAAACCGGGGGCGCCGAAGAAGGTGAGGCGCCGATGATCCGCAAAATCGCCCATCCCCACGAGAATCACGATCGCTGGATGGTTTCCTACGCCGATTTCGTCACTTTGCTCTTCGCCTTTTTTGTCGTGATGTTCGCCTCCACCGAAGCCGACAAGGGCAAGGCCAGGCAGGTGTCGGCGTCGGTGCGGGAGGCGTTGGCGCACGGCCAGGTCAGCGACGCAATCTTGAAGGTGCTGGGGCACGGCCGCCATGACAAGGACAAGGATGCGCAGCCGGATGCGCTCGATGCGCTGCCCGTCGCCGCGCTGGCCGGCCCGATGGATTTGACCCGGTCGCTGGAGAAACTCAGTGGCGTGCTGGACACGGAACTGCGCGCCGGCAAAGTCGGGCTCAAACTGGAATCGCGGGGCCTGGTGATCAGCTTGCGCGAATCGGGGTTCTTCGCTTCCGGAGAGGACGAGGTATCGCCCTCCAGCTTGGCGGCCCTCGGCAAAATCGCCGACGTGATTCAGCCCCTGCCCAATCCTGTGCGCCTGGAAGGACACACCGATTCGGTCCCCATCCACAACTCGCGTTTCCGCAGCAACTGGGAGCTTTCCGCGGCGCGCGCCATCGCCATGCTGGAAATCCTGGCCAGCCGCTACCAGATCCCGCGCACCCGCATGGCCGTCGCCGGATATGCCGAGAACGCCGCCGCCGATACCAACGATACCGACGAGGGCCGCGCCCACAACCGCCGCGTCGACCTGGTGCTGCTCACCGTCGAAGGCCTGCGGAGCGAACCAGGCGGCGCGCAATAGCGTAGTCAGAACGGATATCCTCGGCATCGAACCCCGCGAACTCGCGCCACCGTTCGCACTCACCCCTTCGGCTATCCCGAATCCACAAGCTCACGGCTGGCGGGCCTGGAGTCCGCGCCCACTCGCGGCGGATTAGGGCGAGACCGGAAGCATGGCGCCGGCGGGCGAACCGAAGCCTCCGGAGGAGGCAAACACCTGGTTGTCTCCGCTGGCCGCCAACGGCGGCACCACCACGTTGAGCTGATACAGGCCCGGGCTGATCAGTGCCGCATACTTTACCGTCGCCGACAGCTCGCCGATCTGGATGATGGGCCAGGGCGTGGGCAGGACGCCGATCTGCACGGCGGAGCCAGCCGTCAGCGGCGAGGCGGGAAGGCCGAGCCCGTCGCAGAATAACAGGATGGTTTCGCCGGGCGCGGCCGGAGTGAAGGTGTAGCCGGGCACGGACATAGAGGCCGGCCCCAGGTAGCTATAGTCCGCGTGCTCGGCGGCAACGTGGACGCCATCGCCGAATCGCAGAAAGCCGGGCGAGACCGTCTGCAGGTTCGCGGTGAACGCGGCGCTGGTCGAGGTGCCGTTGTTCACGGTTACCGCGACGCGGCCGGTCGTGGAATCGAGTGGCGTGAGGACATTCAACTGCGAGCCGCTTACATAGTATATGTACGCCGGCTTGCCGTTCACGGTGACGCTGACGCCGTCCAACACGGTTGGCATCTGGGAGGGGAAAGACGGCGCATTACTCCAGGTGAGGCCGCCCTGGCCGAGGCTGGCCGGCGCCAGATCGATGCCATAGATCGAGATCCAGGTATTCTGGGCGATACCGGTTCCTCCGCCGGAGACACCGATGCCGGTAATGGTTGGGAATTCGGGGGTGAGATTGAGAAAAACATCGGCGCCGCCGCTCGGCAACTGCACCAGCACGGATTGGAGAAGCTGGGAGAAGTTGGAGTTGAGCGAGACGTTCAGGGCCAGTGGCTGGGGTGGCAACGAGGCAGTGGCGATGTCGGGGCGGCCGTCGCCATTGAAATCCGCCGTGGTGACGTCCGTGGGAACGACGGAGGTGGAGGTTGGCAGGACGATGGGGCTGCCGAACGTCCCGTCGCCATTGTTGGGCCGGATCTGGATGGCGCCGCTGGGGGCCGTGTCGGCAGAGGAGAAGGAGATGGTGGCCTCGACCAGGTCGAGCCTGCCCGTTTCCAGAACGCCGGCCAGCGTGGCGTCGGACACGTAGTTGGGCTCGGTCGTGTCGAAACCGATCGTGAAATTGCCTTTACCGTCGCCAAGAAGCACCGTCACGCCGGCGTTGCTCTCACTGCCGCCGGTGCCCGTCAGGTTGAGGTAGAGACAGGAGCCGGCAACCACGATGTCGAGCTTGCCGTCGCCGTTGACATCGGCGGCCAGCAGGACGGTCCCCGAGGTCGCGGGTAACTGGGAGAGCACCGGCGTCTGGAATGTACTGTCGCCGTTGCCGAGCGCGATTTCCAGCCACGGAGCGCCGGTCGAGTCGTACGCGGCGGCTGCCAGGTCGGTTTTGCCATCGCCGTTGAAATCGCCCGCCACAACCGATAGCGGCATGACGCCCGTGAAGGGGACACTGGAAGGAGTCTGAAACGTACCGTCGCCCTTGCCCAGCAGGAGATACCAGGCGACCTGGCCCGCGCCATATGCGGAGGTACCCTGCCCGGGGATGACGAGGTCGAGCTTGCCGTCGCCGTTGAAATCCGCGATAGCCGGGTGGACCTGGCCAATCATCAGATTGCCGATCCAGGCGCCGAGTGGCAAAGTGGTGGAGATCGGTTTGCCGAAGGCGCCGCGTCCCGCGTTCGGCAGAACCAGCACTTGTCCCATGGCGCAGACTACCAGCAGATCGGGTTGCGCGGCGCCGGTGAACTTTGCGCTGGCCAGGTACGCAGCGGAGCATCCGGCGGGTAGAGTGACAGTGGCGGCCGGTGAAAACGTGCCGCTGCCGTTACCCAGGTAAACCGAGACCGTCGCCGACGCGGCGTTGGCGATGGCGATATCCTGGAACCCATCGCCATTGAAGTCGCCCGCGGCAATTCCCAGCGGGGCTTGTTGCGCCGGAAGCGCCACCGGCGCGGCGAAGCTGGGAGCCGCCGCGGATGCGGTACGGGAAAACAGCAGGCAGAGAAACAGCAGTAGGGTGCATGGAGCGGCAAGCGCCCGCCAAACCATGAGGGAACCGGCCCGGGTACAACTCCGCGTGATCGTCATTATCGCCATGGCCTTTCGGGACCACGCCAGGGGGGTCCGTCGGATGCGTCGCGCCCTCGATCTGCGGCACCGCGGATGAGGGACAGCTCGGCAGCCGCCGAAATTCTGTGGAGGACCGAAGACAACCAGGATTTCCATTTGGGCTCCCGGTCTTCAGTCAGATTATCACAGGCCGCCAACTTTTGATCTCCAAATTGCAGTTTTACGGGACTTTTTCTCCTGGCCCCGTCTTTTGGCTCGGTCCACGGGCTCGCTCCACTCCCTTTGTGGGTCAGCCGTGCATTGCACCCAGAGACCCGCTGTTCTCCCCACTTCGGGCTGGAGGAAGGATATGATCGGTTGATAACGTCAAACGAAAGTTCGAGAGGGGATTTCCAGCTTGGACCCGGATACTGCCATCGGCGGCCCTCACGGCCGTTTCCCATCTACCCAGCTCTCGCTCCTGGAGGCTGTCGCGACTGGCCTGCCCAACCAGGCGCTGGAGCGCGTGGCCGCACTGTACTGGAAGCCCGTGTATCGGTTCATCCGCCACAAGTTTCACCGGGACAACGAAGACGCCAAGGATCTGACCCAAAGCTTTTTCACCGCCGCCTTCGAACGCGATTTCTTCGCGCGCTTCGACCCAGCCAAAGCCTCCTTCCGAACCTACCTCCGCATGGCGGTCGAACGGTTCGCCGCCAGCCAGCATGAGGCTGCGCACAGGCAAAAGCGCGGCGGGGATGTCGCGTTCGAGCCGGTTGCGGAACAGGCCGTAACCACCGGGTCGCCCGAGGAGATTTTCGAACGCGAATGGCAGCGGCAGTTGTTCGCTTTGGCCGTCGACGACCTGCGCGCGCATTGCGATGGATGCGGGAAGCAGCTCCAATTCCGCATTTTCGAAGACTACGACCTCGCCGCGGGCGAGCGCCCTTCATACTCCGCGCTGGCCGCGCGGCACCGGATCGCGGAGACCTCGGTGACCAACCATCTCGCCTGGGCGCGCCGCATGCTGCGCGGGTTCGTCACCGACCGGCTGCGCGGCGTGACCGCGGGCGAGCGGGAGTTGCACCAGGAGATGCGGCGGGCATGTCGTTAAACGATAGGGAGCCGAGCGACAGGAAACCGAGCGATAGGGAGTTGAGCGATTCGGTGCTCGACCATTTGCGGCGCGTGGCGGCGCTGCCCGATCTGACGGGAACCCGCTACGAACTGGAACGCGAAATCGGCCGCGGCGGGCTGGGCGTGGTCTACCGGGCGCGCGACCGCCAACTCGATCGCCAGGTGGCTCTCAAGGTCCTGGACTCCGCACTGGCCGGCGAAGCGCAACTGATCGCGCGGCTGGAACATCCTGGCATCGTTCCCATCTACGAGGCCGGCACGCTCCCCGATGGACGCATCTTCTACGCGATGAAACTGGTGGCCGGCGCGCGTCTCGACGGCTACCTGGCGGGAGATCCGTCGCTGGCCGAGCGTCTGCGCGTGATCCGCCGCGTGGGTGAGGTGCTGGCGTTCGCGCACGCCCGCGGGACGATTCATCGCGACCTCAAGCCGCAGAATGTGATGGTCGGCGAGTTTGGCGAGGTCTACGTGATGGATTGGGGCGTGGACGCCGTGGCGGGCACCGCCGCGTTTCGCGCTCCCGAGGCCGTCCTGGACTGGCGCTCCGACATCTATGCGCTGGGCGGGATGCTCGCGTTCGTGCTGCCCGCGTCGGCGGCGCCGGCCCTGCGCGCCATCGCCGCCAAAGCCATGAGCGCGGACGCGGCCGCGCGCTACGCCGATGCTCCGGCCCTGCTGGCCGATCTCGAGCGTTTCCAGGATGGGCTGGCCGTGGAGGCCTGGTCCGAGCCCCTGTGGCATCGCTGGCGCCGGTTCGGATCGCGCAATGCCGTTCTGCTGTGGCTGCTCGCGGCGTACGCCGGTGTTAAGCTCCTGCTATTTTTGTTGCGAAATCTTTAAAGGAATTGCCGCCCACGCGGAATTCCATGATGAGAGGAGTCAACCATGAACAAAATCCTGGTCGGGCTGGTGTTTGGATTGATTTTCGGGGCTTTGGACGGCGCCACCGCGTGGTTCTACCCGGAGGTGCGGTCGATGATCGGCGGCATCATGGTGGGATCGTCCATCAAAGGCATGGTGGTGGGCCTGCTGAGCGGCTGGTTCGCCCGCAAAGTTCAGTCGACGAAATGGGGGATCGTGGTGGGCGCAGCCTTGGGGCTGTTGTTCGCCTTTCTGGTGGCGGCTACGGATACGGTGAACGGCAGGCATCCTTACCTGGAAATCATGATGCCAGGCTTCGTTGTCGGCGCCATCATCGGTTTCCTGACTCAAAGGATGGGCGCGCCAGCCTTCGCCAAGAGAGCCGCGGAGTGATGGAGCGCGTTTAGTACGCCATTCGCAATCAAGATAGCGTCTTGTCGCCCGACCCGCGGGCGAGGCATGCCTCGCCCCTACAGATCCCGACTGCCGCCCGTAGGGGCCGGGCACGCCCGGCCCGGCCTGCCGCGAAGCGCCTGCCCGCGGCCGGAGATGCATATCTGTATATGCGAAGGCGTACACCTCGCCGATTGCCGCCCGGCGAACGGAGCGCGATCAACGCGTCGAGCGAAGCTCGTCGGGATGAAACACGAGGTCGCGGTCGAGCACCATCTCGATATGGGTGCCCTGGCGCAGCGTCACGTTCTGATCGCGGGAAACCAGGACCCCGACCAAAGCGCCGGCCGCGCCGCCGACTCCGGCGCCAGCCAGTCCATGGGTGAGTGCGCCCACCGTGGCGCCCATCCCGGCTCCCTCCATCACGGTGCGGCCGTCGGCGGATTTGCCTTTGCCCTCGACTTTGCCCTCGTCCCCCGGCGGCCGGGCGTGAAAGTCGCGCGAGACGCCGTTGGGGAGAATCAGCGAGTCGAAGCGGATATATAACTCGCCCTTGCCGGAGACGCGGCCGGCTGGCTTGGCTCGCGTGATGGTTCCGGAGACGTCGCTCCAGCGCGGAATCACGACCCGGCCGTCGGCGGCAACCGGAGCGTCCGTCCGCAGATAGACGCGGTCGCCCTCCTTGGCGTACTTGGTGCTCACTTCGCTGACCAGCGCCAGCAGGACGCGCGTGCCCTTGGGAACCGTGATATCGGGCGGCACACCCGGCTGGGGCCGTTGCGCCAGCGCCGGCTGCGGCACGTCGGCGCCCGGTTCGGGCGGGCGCAACGCGGTTGCCGGAGCAGCGTCGGCGGCGGCCGGGCGAGCGGCCACCACCGGTGCGCCTTCGCGCCGGAACACCAGCCTGCCTTCGGTTTCCCCGCCGGCGCGAACCACCTGCCGGGTAATCGTCAGCGTGTTATGGTCGCGCGAGAGCTCCCAGCGGTCCATCACGGTGTAGTCGCGCGGGCCGGAAACCAGCGTGTTGACGAGCAACGCCGCGCCCTCCCACTTGGTGACGGAGTTCCAGGATTCCTCGCCGAGGCGCTTGCGGGTTTCGCTGCCATCGAGCGCATACGACCACCCCGCCGGTCCCGTCGAAACCAGGATGGCGGCGTCGCTTTGCGAGACGGTGAGAGACGACTCCACCTGGCCGAGCGAACGAATGTCGCTCGCGGCCGGGTCCAGCGCCCACTTCCCGGAAAAGTCGCGATCCGGGTCGGCGGCGCCGAGCGAAATCGTGAGCCCCGACGCTATCAGCAGCGCGGCAGCCAGAAAGGACCTGCGCATGATCTGAAGTTACCACAGGACTGGCGAGCTTTCCCTCCCCTTATCACCGGTTCTCGCGGGGTGGGAACGATCATCCCACTTTCCAGGGTTAACTTATTGAAAACAAGAGAAACGAGCCAGCGAGGTGGTTTCCCGCAATCTCTCCCGCTTGCAGGCGGAAGGACTTCTCAAGCTGGAAGGCCGCCGCGCCCTTATCCCAAATCTGAAGGCCTTCGAAGTCGAACTGGAGCCCGCCGAATAGGTTGCGCCCGTCGTCGCCACGCGGTTTCTTGTGTTCCCTGTGACAAAAGTCATAGGCTCCCGCCCGCCCGGAGTACGCTCAGTACATCGAGGACAAAAAGATGAGCGTTACGACGGAAAAGACGGTAGGCGAACTGGCGTTGGAGAACCGGGCTGCAACCCGTGTGTTTGAAAAGTTGGGCATCGACTACTGTTGCGGCGGTGGCCAAACTTCGGAACAGGCGTGCCAGGCAGCTCATGTGTCCATCAACCAAGTGGCGGACTCTCTGGCGGCGGCGAGCCAGTCGGCGTCTGTCGTTGCGCAAGCCCGGAACTGACAAGCCGAGCCTCTTTCCGAGTTGCTCGCACACATACGGAGCACGCACCACGTTTATGCACGCGAGGAAATCGCCCGCCTGGGCCCGCAGTTCGACAAGGTGTGCTCGGTGCATGGTCGGCATACCGTAGAAGTTGTGAACGGCTCCCGGAAAATATAATAAAGGGCTCTTTTTGTCCTTGACTGCCGGCCCGAACCCGGACCATAATGGTGCGTTATTGGGCGCGCGCCAAGGGAACAATAGCGCGCGTCCTTCCCTGTGGCTCCGAAGCAAACCTGCCGGGCGCCGGGCCGCCAGGCAACGCTGGGGGGAACCTGATGCCTGGTCGCGAATCGAGCATTGCAGACGCCCTGCGGTGCTATGGAATCCCACGCAGAAAATTTCTGAGGTTTTGCGGTTCGATGGCAGCCGTGCTGGGCCTGCCCGCGGGCGCGGCCGCGCAGGTTGCCGCAACCCTGGAAAAGAAGCGCCGGCCGGTATTAGTATGGCTGGAGTTGCAGGATTGCGCCGGCAACTCGGAATCGATGTTGCGCTCCAGTCATCCGTCGATCACCGAGCTGGTCCTTTCGTTTTTTTCCTGGGAATATCACGAGACCATCATGGCCGCGGCCGGCAAGCAGGCCAACAGCGTTCTGGATCGCGTGGTGCATGAGGAGGCCGGCAAGTACCTGGCCATCGTGGAAGGTTCGATTCCCACCGCCAACCCCGCATATTGCACGATCGGCGGCCGCTCGGCTCTGGATATCGCCAGGCAGGTTTGCGGAAATGCCGCGGCGGTGATTGCCGTCGGCTCCTGCGCGTTCGATGGCGGGCCGCAACGGTCGGCGCCGAACCCCACCGGCGCGATCAGCGTGGGGGAAGCGGTCCCGAACCTGAATCTGGTGAACATGGGCGGCTGTCCGCACAACCCCGCCAACACGGCAGCGCTTCTCGTCTATTGGCTGACCTACGGCCGGATGCCTGCGCTGGATGCCCACAAGCGCCCCTTGTTCGCGTACGGGCACATCATCCACGACCAGTGCGAGAGGCGCGCCAATTACGATGCCGGCCGTTTCGTGGAGCGCTGGGACGACGATGGCGCGCGCCGCGGCTACTGCCTTTACAAAATGGGGTGCAAGGGGCCGCAAGGCACCTTCAACTGCCCGGTGGTCCGGTGGAACGACGGGACGAGCTGGCCTGTCGAATCCGGGCACGGCTGCGCCGCTTGCGCCTCCTACCGCTTCTGGGACACGGCGCTGCCGCTCTATCGGCGTCTGCCGGGGGTTCCCGGTTTCGGTGTGGATATTACGGCCGGGAAGATCGGCGGCTGGATGACGGCCGGCGTTGCCACCGGTCTGGCGTTGCACGGCATCGCCAGCGCGGCGCGCTCGCAGATGCGCCCGCGCGGCGAGGCGCCGCGAGGCGGCCCGACCGAGATCGGCCGGGGCAGCAGCCTGGTGGAGCGCGAAGGGCCGCCCGAGAAGTCGTGACAGTGGAGGAGATCGGATATGGCGCGCATTGTCGTTGATCCGCTGACGCGAATTGAAGGGCACCTTCGGATGGAGGCCCAGGTGGAAGGTGGCGCGATCTCCGATGCCTGGAGCTCCGGCACCATGTTCCGCGGCCTGGAACTGGTGGTCCGCAACCGCGACCCGCGCGAGGCCTGGTACTGGCTGCAACGAATCTGTTCGGTGTGCACCGTCGTCCATGCCCTCGCCTCCGTGCGGGCGGTGGAGGACGCGCTCGAGATCGAAGTGCCCGATAACGCCCGCCTGGTGCGCAACCTGATCGCCAGCGCGCAACTGGTGCAGGATCACGTGGTCCACTTCTATCACCTGCAGGCGCTCGACTGGGTCGATGTCGCCAGCGCCCTTAAGGCCGATCCGGTAAAAACGGCGCAGATTGCCAACTCGTTATCCGACTGGGCCAAGTCCGGATCGAGCCATTTCAGGGCCGTTCAAACCACGGTGCGGACTTTGGTGGAGAGCGGCCAGTTGAGCGTGTTCGCCAACGGGTATTGGGGCCATCCGGCCTACCGCCTGCCGCCGGAAGTGAACCTGCTGGCGGTTTCCCACTATCTCGATGCGCTGGAATTTCAGCGTGACTACATACGCATCCATGCGGCTCTGGGCGGCAAGAACCCGCACCTGCAGACGTTCCTGGTGGGGGGCATGTCAACCGCGATGGATCCCGATTCCCCGCAAGCGCCCCTCAACCCGGAACGGCTGCAACTGCTCCGCACGCTGATTGAGATGGGCCGGCAATTCGTGCGCCAGGTGTACGTGCCGGACGTGCTTGCCGTGGCCGGCTTCTACCCCGACTGGTTTTCGCGCGGCGAGGGTGTGGGCAACTTCCTGTCCTACGGGGACTTTCCGGACAAGAGCATGCACGACCCGTCGGCGTTCTTCTTCCCCGCCGGAGTGGTCCGCAAACGCGACATCTCGGCGGTGCAGCCGTTTTCTCCGGAGAAGGTCACCGAGTATGTGGCGCGGTCCTGGTATGAATACGGAGATAACAAGCCGGCCAAGCATCCATTCGAAGGCGAGACAAAACCCACTTACACGGGTCCCGCGCCGCCGTACGACTACTTACAGGTCGACCAGAAGTATTCCTGGCTGAAAGCTCCTCGTTATGAGAACGAAGTAATGGAGCTCGGGCCATTGGCGCGTTTCATAGTCGCCTATGCGGCCGGCAAACAGCCCGCGAAAGGCCTGGTCGATTCCGTGCTGGCCCAAATCAAGCAGCCCCCGGCGGTGCTGTTCTCCACTCTCGGGCGCATTGCCGCGCGCGCCCTGGAGGCGCAGCTTGTGGCGGATAAGATGCCGGACTGGCTGCATGAGTTGGAAGATAACCTCGGCCGGCGTGAACTCACCATGCACAACGGCACGCGCTGGGACCCCGACTCGTGGCCGAGCTCGTGCCGCGGCTTCGGGTGGCACGAAGCGCCGCGCGGCTCGTTGGGCCACTGGGTCGAGATCGAGAATGGCGCCATCCGCAATTACCAGGTGATCGCACCCACCACATGGAATGGCGGTCCGCGCGACGCAATGGGGCAACGGGGTCCGTACGAAGCCGCGCTGATCAAACATCCGATTGCGGACCCGGACAAACCGCTCGAGCTGCTTCGCACCATTCACTCTTTCGATCCGTGCCTGGCGTGCGCGGTTCAAGTCGTGGATGCGCGGGGACGCCGATGGCAGCCGGTTGAGGCGACATAGGAGGCTCTGGTGCCGAAACCCGCATCGCCCAAATCCGTGCTGGCGCGCCGTCCCGCGACGGAGCTGGTTCGCACATACGTTTGGGAGCTGCCGGTTCGCATTGCCCACTGGCTGATTTTCTTTGCGTTCGTGTCGCTGGCGTCGACCGGTCTGTTCATTCACCGCCCGTTCCTGCTCCCTTCCGGGCAGGCGCCTTTCCTGATGGCCACGGTGCGGTTCACTCACGTGGTTTCCGGATTTGTGCTGATTGGTGCGTTCGCGTTTCGCGTGTATTGGTTCTTCAAGGGCAACTTTTGGGCCAGATGGTCGGCTTACATCCCCATTCACCGCGAGCAATGGCGCGGCATGGGATCGATGATCGAGTTCTATTCGTTCCTGCGGTTCGAGCCCGGCCATCGGGTAGGTCATAATCCGCTGGCCGCGCTGACTTACTTCATCATCTACCTGCTGTTCCTGGTCGAGATACTGACCGGCCTGGCTCTCTATAGCCGGGTGGTGGGCAACCCCGTACTTACTCAATTCATCGGCTGGCTGCCGCAACTGATCGATCCCCAGTACCTCCGCGAGATTCACTACTTTCTGATGTTCGTGTTCTTCTCGTTCGTGATCTTCCACGTCTATCTTTCGGTTCTGGTTTCCATCGAGGAAGAAAACGGATTGCTGGACAGCATTTTCTCGGGATGGAAATTCGTGCCCGCCGGCGAGTTGCGGCATGAGGTCGCGGCGATTCCGGAAGCACGGCGCTTCGTCAAACGCCACCAGTTATTGCCGAGCGCCGGGCCGGGTGAGAAAGCGCCGCCCACGCCCCGTCCCGGACCGGGCCCGGTGGCGCTTTACCGCAACTGGATCAGTTTCGCCGGGACCGGCATCGCCGCCGTTGGCTTATTCGTATTTGTCGTATTGACCGCCTACCACACCATTGGCGGCGGCGCGCTGGCTGAGCCCTACGGCGACCTGGTGATCTTTTTCGGTCCGCCGATGTTGGTGATTGCCGGCGTTGCCGTCGTCTTGATCGGCATGTACGTGCAGTGGATCCGGTGGCGGATGCACAAGCCACTGTCCTTCGCGCGTTACCCCAAGTGGGATCTCAATGTGGCCCGCGAGAGAAAGGCTCTCCTGGTGGTCGCGATCGGGGCCGCGCTTCTCTCCGTGCCCGCCGTTTATGGCGGTTATCAAGCCTATCTCTATACCGACGCCGTCCCGTTCTGCGGCGCCGTCTGCCATTCCATGACGCCGGAGTACGTCACTTATAAGCTGTCGCCACATGCGCGCGTCGCGTGCGCGCAGTGCCATGTTGGACCGGGCGCAACCGGCTACATCGAATCGAAGGTTCGCGGCGTGGAAGAACTCGTGGAGACCATGCAGGATCGCTACCCGCGGCCGATACCGGTTCCCGTGGTGTCACTGCGCCCGATACGGGGCAACTGCGAGCAATGTCACTGGCCGGCGAATTTCTTCGGAGCCACGCTGGTGCGCAACGTGCACTTCCTGGCCGACGAACAGAACACGCGCTGGGAGATCGACATGGCGGTGCTGGTCGGCGGGGGCGCGCCCGTGGGCCGGTCAGACCTGGGAATTCACTGGCACGTGGCGAGCAAGGTGGAGTATGTCGCGGCCGACCCGGAGAGGCAGAACATTACGTGGGTGCGGGCGGTCGACCCCAAAACCGGCCAGGCCAACGTGTACACCTCGCAGCCGCAATCCTCGACGGCCGCGCCCGCCGGTGAGATCCGAACCATGGACTGCGTGGATTGTCACAATCGCCCGAGCCATATCCTCCAGTCGCCGGATCGAAGCGTAGACGTGGCGCTGGCCGATGGCCGTCTGGACGCGTCTCTGCCGTTTATCAAGCAACAGGGCGTAGCGGCGCTTACCGCGGCTTACGGGGACAGACATCAGGCGATGCAGGGAATCGACAGCGCCCTGCGCGGCTATTATCAAAAGACTTACCCGCAGGTATATACGAGTAAACGGCAGGCGATCACTGCCGCTGTCGTTTACTTACAGGGGACTTACAACCGATATTTCTTCCCGGGGATGAAAGTCCGCTGGGACACATACTCCGTGAATGAAGGCCACCTTCAGTTCCCGGGCTGTTTCCGCTGCCATGACGGCCAGCATAAGAGCCTGGGCGGGAAGGCTATTCGCTCCGATTGCGGCGACTGTCACAAGATCCTGCAGCAGGGTAAGGCCGGCAGCCTGCAATTCGCCAAAGGGCCGGACGGGCTGGCTTTCCAGCACCCGGTCGACATCGGCAACGCGTGGGCGGAACAGCCGTGCAACTCGTGCCACACGGGAGGGCCGCAGTGATCGATCTCACTGGCGAACCTAGCGTCTCCCGCGATCTCGATCCGCCGCGGCCGATTGCCATCGTCGGCGTCGGAAACCTGCTGCTGTCCGATGATGGAGTCGGCATCCATGCGGTCCGCCGGTTGCGGAGCGATACGCGCGTCGAATCGATGGCTCGCCTGATCGATGGAGGCACCGTCGGAACGGATTTGCTGGCCGAGGTTTGCGGCTGTGAGAATCTGCTGATCGTCGACGCCGTGGATGCGGGCCTGCCGCCCGGCACGACCATCCGGATGGATTTGAGCGGCCCCGATCCGCAGAAGATCGATACGCGGAACGCACACCAGTCCGGAATCCCCGGGCTGCTCGACGACCTGCGTTTGCTCGGCCAGGCGCCCCGCCAGGTTGTCCTGGTGGGAGTCCAACCGGCGGCGATAGGATTGGGAACGCAGTTGTCGCCCGAGGTCGCCAAAGCCTTGCCCGCTGTGTCCGCGGAGGTGGTGCGGCAACTCGAGCGGTGGACGCCGGACGGCGGCGCTACGAGTACCCGGGCGATGCAAAGTGTGGAGTCATGGGACGCCGCAATCCCGAGAGGCGCCAGAGATACGGCAACAGAGACATCGGAAACTTCAGCAGCTTAGAGAACACATATGAATGGAACTCGAGCATTAAGGATCATTGCTTTCATGTCGATTGCGATCGGCATCGGTATCCTCAGCCGCGCGGCGTGGGGCTTCGTCGCTTTCGGCATACTGGTGCTGATCGACAACTTCGTCATCCCGAGCCCTCCTGCGCCACCGGATCGCTTAGTTGTCGAAAAAGAAATCACGGAGCCGTAGCACGCTCCGGCAGTGCCTACGAATGCGCCCGGTAGCGGTGTCCGCGAACTCTCGCGGAACCGGTGCATGCGTTGCGCCGTGTCCCGGATCGCGAGGTGAGTTTGCCGCTCACCGCGGATCCGCTCGATTGCCGTTTTCCGCCGGCGCTCACTGGCTGGTTCCACCAGCGACGTAAACTTGGAAGGCCGGGCTGGTGGTCGAGCCTACTTCCACATAAATCGAGCCGCTCGCGGGCTTGAAGTTGATCTGGCTGGTTCCGGCGACCTGGTATGGCGCCGGTCCCTCATACGTCATCACGAAGGGGGTGAAGATTGTAAAAGGGCCCCCGATCCCGATAGCCGTTATCGACCCGACTGCTGCCTGCAGAACGTCAGTGGGCAGCGGAAACCCCACCAGCGTGCCATCGGCCTGGGGTGGAGTGATCGGACCGAGACCAGTCGCCCACACCGAGACGAGAGAGCCCGCCGGCGCGGGGTTGTTGGCCGAGTTGATGGTCCCATCCTGATTCACTGCTGCCGCGTGGACGCCATCCACGGTGAATACGCCAGGGGCGGTCTGCGCCACCGGCCAGAACAGGCAATTCGTCTGCACGTTGTTGTAAGTGA
>Ga0208820_1000559_pt1 | contig 26022 bp, 13 predicted proteins | sample June2015DPH_16_5_FD_184713 | JGI IMG/M metagenome (GOLD analysis project Ga0208820, IMG submission 184713) | Peatland microbial communities from SPRUCE experiment site at the Marcell Experimental Forest, Minnesota, USA - June2015DPH_16_40... | ecosystem: Environmental > Terrestrial > Soil >...
CCTTCAGGAAAAGTTTCACGACTTCCGGGGCAACGTGAATTCCGTCCGCGATGATGTCGGCGCTGAGTTCCTCGCTGGTGAGCGCTTCGCCAAGGATACCGGGCTCGCGATGATCGAGCGGACGCATGGCATTGAAGGTGTGCGTGGCGTGGCGAGCGCCGGCCTTCACCGCGGCGCGAGCGGTCTCCATGACGGCGTCCGAATGGCCAATGCTCACGCAAACATTGCGCCGTGCCGCTTCCGCGATAACTTCGATCGCACCGGGAAGCTCGGGTGCTATGGTCATCATGCGCACGTGCCCGCGCGAGGCTTGCCAGAAGCGTTCAAAGATTTGCAGCGTAGGCTCGACGAGGTTTTCCGGAGGATGGACGCCGCGCCGCTTGTGGCTGAGAAACGGACCCTCCAGATGGATGCCGAGCGGCCGGGCCTGGACTAAGTCGCCATTGGTGCCGAGGGGTTGAGCCGATTCGATGGCGTCGGCAATTTGCTCCAGCGCGGCGCAGGTCTGGTCAAGCGGCGCGGCGACGGTGGTAGGGAAGTAGCCGGTTACGCCATGCGTTGTCAGAAACTTGTTTAGCCGTGGCAGTTCTGCGGGCGAGGCCCGCATGACATCGAGTCCGGCGCCGCCGTGCACATGGATATCGACGAAACCTGGCGCCAGAATCGCGTCGGGAATCTCGCGGGTAAAATCAACCTCCGTTGCATTCTTCGGAATCTCACGCTCGGCGCGCGACGAGACGGCGGAGATGATTCCGTCCTCAATAAACACGAGCGGGTTCCTTAGCTCTTCCCACGGCGTATAGAGACGATGAGCGCAGAGGACGATCATATTGCGTTAGCTTATGAAGCGTTCGAAGCTGGTGCGCCACCAGTGTAGCGCGAAAAATGTATCGGCGAGGCAGGGGGGACCGGTCAAACGAAGCGATGCTATAATTTGAATACCTATCGAGAAGTAAACACGCGCGGGTGGATGTTTTCCTTGTTGCCGCCCGTTGCGCCGTCGGGGAGTGGCTCAGCCTGGTAGAGCACCTGGTTCGGGACACTACGGAACACGGGGATCTCGAATCTAAACCATTGATTCGGCGTTGCTTCAGCACAGAGACCCCGAAGGAAAACCTACTCAGGCTAGTCCCATCACTTAGTCCCAATTCTGTCGTAAGACAGGACGCGCCCGCCATTGTTTCGATCTCGATGACATAGCTCGCTCAGCGGAGCCTCGGCCACGGTAGGCCGAAGGTGCCGACTTCAGAAGGCTATAGCGAACAAAAAGCGAATCCGCTAGATTCGCGTTCGGAACCTCACGGCGATGTGTCGTGAGGTTCCAGCCCTCTGCGACGGTCTGGTGTTGAGCCCCATGGACGAAGGCCGAAAGCGCGTGCTGGCGATTGTGGCGGGAATCCTCGTGGCTCGTCACCTGAAAACCACGGACGATCTGTTTGACTGCCGCTCCAGCCCGAGGACTGAATCGCTGGTTGCCGCTGCGGTCCAGTGGGGCGGAGCGGATTATGCGGAAGATTGATGGTGTGTTCGGGAACTGAACCACTGGGTGCAGTGGGAAGAGAAACTAGACTGCTGAGCCTAACGCATGGGAGCGCGACGCAGTGACAACTATCGCTTAAGAACTGGAGAAGTTCCCACTCATGCCATAAATGTGCGGACGCTACCGACTTTCGCCCAGAGGAAATGGTGTAAAGGTTGTGAGAGGGATACAATTCCGGGCCGGGGGAAGAATGAGCAGTCAGACAGAACGTAATGATCCATGCGGGTGTGGCTCGGGGAAGAAGTACAAAAACTGTTGTGGAGAGCCGCAACTCGAAGTTGCGAGCGTGCGAGCGAAAGATGTTAAAGATGTCGAATTGACACCCGGATTGGCGGAAGCGTTCACCGCATCTCTGGACGCCTCGTATCTGGAATACTTCGCCGCTGCGTACTCAGGAATGAGCACGAAGGAAGCTGAAAGACAGATCGCAGCCATGCCCGAGGGCAAGCGTTATCTCACAAGGGTACTTGATTCCTTGGATAGTGCATTTGCGGACTTCGATACTGAGACCGCGAAGCTGGACCTGCCTAATATGCAGAACCGCAAACCTGAAGCCATCAAACGTTATCTTGAGTTCCGCCTACAGCAATTCAAAATGCTGCTTGAGGCGGTTGAGGATTACGCCGAAGATCAGCATCCGGCAACAGGCGGACATTCTTAGCCCCTGCCATCCCGTAAGCACTCGGATCAACCGCGTGGCGAACGACGACGAGGAATGCTCCGCACCCGTGGAGCTCCACAATTTGACCATCACGCCGGAGTGGAAGTCAGTTTCGGCAATGACTTCTGCTCCGTTTCTCTTCTGGCCTGTCTACTCTTTGTTATCTGACAGCATCCGACCTCAAATAGCGTTCTTTTTAGAAGTTCTCCATCTCCCAGATGTTGCTATTTAGGGTCCAGCCCAGCAGAGCTAGGTGGCGGCCATCGGGTGAGGGAATGCCGTAAGTGCCTAAACCACCGTCCTTCTTCCACAGTGGGTGAGAATTTCCGTGCAGATCAACATGCAGAAGGACAGACGACCCAGGTACACGGCTGGAAACAAGAAGACCTTTACCGTTCCGCGCCCACACAACAGAGTCGAAAGTTTCTGAGCCATTCACCCTGATTTCTTTTGAGCCGCCACCATTCAGAGACAGCAGTGAGATTTTCGTTTCAGAGCTTTTGAGAATAGCGATCGTGGCTCCATTGGGGGAGAGATCCCACACATACTGTCCGCCAGGATCGACGGCAAGTTGCGCGATTTCTTTCCCCCGACCTTGCACCGGGTCAAACGCACTGAAAATAAGCCGTGCGTTGTCCTCACTCTGTTCGGCTAACACACAGAGGTTTGCCGGAGTTTTGGCGCACGCAAATGGCCCACCCAATTCGGAATCATTGACAAGTTGCGGGGACCACTTCGCTGTTAACACCAGTTCTAACTGTCCTCCCTCTACCGGAACTCGCATCAGCTTGGCTGGTGATGTTTTCTGATCTGGATGAAACAGGTAGAGAATCCACTTGCCGTCCGGACTGAGGTGTGCGGCACTGATCGCCTCGGCAACGGGCGCGATCGGGAAGCCAGTGTCTCGATCCAGTGGCTGCCTGAAGAATCCTCCTCCAGAGGAGAAGATCAAAACGGACTTGCTATCGCTTGTCCAGGCGAAAGGAAAGTTCCAGTGCTCGCTTAAGGTAAGTGGTCTTGAGTTCGTGGCATGCGTTCCGGTCTCGTCCAGGTCTGCAACATAGACGGTGTGCTGGCTAGCCCACTGGATAAACGCGACGTGCTTTCCGTCCCCGGTAACGGTCATCGAATCGATGCAGGAACCGGCCCAGTTCGTAACTCGCTTCGGCTTGTCGATCAGCTCACCCGTACGCGGGTCGATCCGCACCTGCCAGTAGTTGCACGTGAAGACATTTGGGCTGGGATCGTTTATCGCGTAGAGGATTCGCCCGTCGGGCAGCCACAGAAAATCGTGAAAGTCGAGTCCCGCGAAGGACATGACCGTTTTCGTTGCTCCACCCTTGACGTCGAGGATTTCCATCGCGTCGCGCCCGGTTCTGAAATATGCCAGGCGTTGCTCATCTGGTGACCACCGCACCTTAACAAAACCAGAAGATTCATCTGCTTCCTCAAGTTTGCGCGCATTGCTCCCATCCACCGCCATGACCCACAGCTCGCGAGGGCCATGTGTGACCCAGCGGGTGGTAAAGGCAACCAGCGAGCCGTCCGGTGAAACTGATTCGACCAAGGCATTGTCGCGCAGTAAACGTGGTGCGCCCCCGACTACGGAAACCAACCAGACGCTGGAGTGCACAATATTGGAGTAGCGCTCCGGCGGTGGAACCGCGTTCGCGAAGAACTGTGTGCCATCGGGGAGCCAGTCAGCCACTTCCCAGTTGACCAGTTGTTCCTGCAGCTCCGTTGGTTGTGGAACTGTATTCGTCTCGCCCGTTGCGAGTACCTTGATGTGGATTCCCCGCATATCCGTACATGCCAAGTACTTGCCGTCGGGAGAGATCGCTCCAGTCCTGACCGGGTTCTCGCTGAGGTTGGTCGTGAGTTGCTGCAGTTTGATCTCAGGTGATAAAGGAGGCACCCGCGTTTCTTTAAGGACAAAAGCACTTACCGCCAGCACAATGACAGCGGCCGCAATCCCCAGCGCCCAACGGAGAAACTGAGAGAGCGGGCGCGCCATCTTTCTCAGGCTCTCCAGATCCTTGCGCAATTCCGAAGCGTTTGCATATCGCTGCTCGCGATCCTTCTCCAAGGCCTTATGGATAATCGCTTCCAATTTCGCAGGAATTTTGGGACTCAATTCATGCACATCGACGGGTTTTGTGTGGAGAATGGCATCATGCACCTCCGCTACCGTGGGCGCGTCAAATGCCTGGCGCCCAGTCGCCATCTCATATAGCACAATGCCAAAAGAAAATAGATCTGATCGCGCGTCCAACCTCTCACCGCGCACTTGCTCGGGAGACATGTAGGCCGCGGTTCCGACCGTCGTCCCGGTACGGGTAAGGTGCAGGGGGACGGCGTTCTCCCGTCCTAGCGATTGCTCGTAAGAAGTCGCCTGCAGTTTATCGAGGTCCTCTGACTCCTGCACCTTGGCCAAACCGAAGTCCAGAATCTTTACCTGCCCTTGGGTTGTGACAAAAATGTTGGCCGGCTTGATGTCCCGGTGGATGATTCCCTTCTGGTGCGCGACTTCCAGACCTTCCGCCACTTGTATGGCAATATTGAGTATTGTCTGGGTCTGAAGCGCACCGCCCCTCGCGCCATTCTCGCGAGAGGACGTCTGTTCTGCCAGCAGTTCACGCAGCGTGCGGCCCTCCAGCAGTTCCATTGCGATGAAGGGGTGTCCTTCGTGCTCTTCTACCGCGTAGATCGAACAAATGTTCGGATGGTTCAGAGCTGCAGCAGCCCGAGCTTCCCGTTCCAGGCGCCCGAGCGCGGTGGGGTCACTGAACAATTCTTCTGTAAGAAACTTGAGCGCAACCGGGCGGCCCAGCTTGAGGTCTTCCGCGCGATACACCATCCCCATCCCGCCGCCACCCAAGGGTGTGATCACTCGATAATGAGACACTTTCCTACCGATCAGGTTTCCGGCAAGCGCGGCCTGGGTCGGAGCGGCTTGTCCGGGGCAGCGTTCTTGAAATGGAGCTTCCACGGGCTGCACAGGAGCCTTCCAGCGATAACCGCGGCGGGCAAGCGTCTCGATGTAGCGCGGATCATCAGCGGAATCGCCCAGTGCCTGGCGCAGACGCTTCATCGCCGCATTGATGCTGTGGTCGAACTCCACCACGGTATCGTTAGGCCATAATTCCTTACGGATTTCCTCACGCAGCACTACGTCGCCAGGTCGTTCGAGCAGCAGAGCCAAAATCCGGATGGATTGCTCGGGCAGTCCTGTGTCCAGTCCCTCCTTGCGCAGTTCGCGTGCCCGCAAATCTAGCTCGAAGGCATCGAAGCGAACCACTTTGCGAGATTGGTCAGGAGATCCCACGGCGTACTGTGGCGGTGAGTTTACTGCGAGCTTTGAACGTTATCAATTGGCACCGTCGCTACATGCTCCGTCAACTGTCAGTTTATCTCTTGTCTGATCAGTAAGTTAGCTGTGTCATCTTCATGCCATGAAAATGCCAGTCCCAGTGCATTGAGGAATCTACGCACCTGCGCCAAGGTAGCGTGGTCAATGTGGTTCACAGATCCAGAATCTGAATTCGCAGGAGGTGGTTATGAATAGGCAGACCTTAAGGAGTCCAATCCTGTCGTTGGCGTGGCTTGTCAGCCTGACATTGTTCATCGCGCTCGGGATCCCAGTTCCAGTGGCTGCGCAACACCATCACTACAAGCTCATCGACACCGGCACACTAGGGGGAGCAAACAGTTCTCTAGGTTTTGAGGGGGAGCGAGATATGAACAATGCAGGCACAGTCATATCTCTGGCAGAGACGACAATTCCTGATCCAACCTGCTTTTTCTCCGATTGCTTCATCGGCCACGCTGTCCAATGGCGCCATGACGCTCTGACGGATCTCGGAGCGCTCCCTCCCGTCAATAACAGTGGCCCCGCCTGGATCAGTGATTCGGGGATAGTCAGCGGATTCTCTGAAAACGGCGTGACCGATCCCCTAACCGGAGCCCCGGAGTTTCAGGCAGTCCTGTTCCAGGACGGAAGAGTCATCAACCTGGGATCTTTTGGCGGAAACGAAAGCGTAGCGTTCAGCGTCAACAATCGTGGACAGGCCGCCGGATGCGCCGCAAATGCTGAGCCTGACACATATGGCTTCTGCCTCGGTACTCCTCAACAGAGTCGGGCCTTTTTGTGGCAGGACGGAACCATGAAGGACCTGGGTACGCTTGGTGGTCCAGATGCTCTGGCCGAACTCGTCAACGATCGCGGACAGGTCGCCGGATGGTCTTTGACCGATTCGATCGTCAATCCGGCTACTGGAATCCCCACTCAACACCCGTTTCTGTGGGAAAACGGAAGGATGCGTGACCTGGGCACGATCGGTGGCTCCGCCGTTCAAATCATCAACAGCATGAACAACAGTGGGCAGTTTGTTGGTGCTATGAATGTAGCCGGTGACCAATCATTTCATCCTTTTCTTTGGGACGGCCGTTCGCTCCGAGACCTGGGAACACTCGGCGGCGATTGGGCAAGCGCGAACTGGGTCAATGAACCGGGAGATGTTGCCGGTTGGGCGTGGAATTCGGGGAATCAGGCATCACACGCGTTCCTCTGGCGAAAGGGCGTTTTGATTGATCTTGGCACGGTGGATGGGGACCCAAACAGTGAAGGCTTTGTCGTCAATTCGAGGCGACAGGTCGTTGGCGCCACGCAAGACGACAATTTCAACTATGTGCACGCGTTCTTGTGGGAGCGCGGTTCGATGGCAGATTTGAACGCGCTGATCGTACCGCTTGCTGGGAACGTGCAGCTCAATGCCGCTGTCGGCCTCAATGAACGAGGGGAAATCGTTGCGCAAGGGACACTACCTAATGGTGACCAGCATGCATACCTGCTCGTCCCTTGCGATGAGAATCACCAGGACGTCGATGGCTGCGATTACAGCTTGTTTGAAGCCAGCGGGGCAACGAATGCCGCTCCTCCAATTCCCGTTGTCCAAGGAGCGAGGGCTCAGCACGTTATCCCCAGCGAATTGATGCGCTCACTTCTCCGGCATTCGACGCTCTCGTATCACGCCCGTGAAAGGCGGCCCCAAAACTAGCCAGAGCCCATGCAGGAGAACCACCCCAAAGCTGTGCGCAATCCAGGCAATTCGAGGTATGATGCCACATCGAGTCGTGTCGAGTCCTGCCTGAATCGGATCCAGTTGGGGTGGTTCGATGGGAGTGGGGTCGCAATATCTATTCTCGTTGGTCTTGCTCGCAGTGGTGTTCCCATCCATGGAACTCGCGGGTCAAACTGCTATCTCCGGCGGCTTGACCGGTGTCATTGCCGATCAGAGCGGTGCCGTTCTGCCGAGTGCGGATATCGAACTCAAAGACAGCTCCAAAGGCACAGTTCGGACAACTAAGAGTGATCAGGATGGAGTATTTCGTTTCTTCTTTCTCGCGCCGGCCAGTTATGTCGTAACAGTTACGGCGGCCGGTTTTGAGCGAACCAGTCGCACACTGACCGTTTCTGTAGGCCAGACTGCTTCGGTTGATTTCACCCTGAAGGTCGGGTCAGCTAACACGACGGTTGCGGTTACAGCAGATGCGTCCATACTCCAGACCGAGAAAGCCGATGTCTCGACGCTGTTCAATGCCTCCCAAATTTCTGACCTTCCCAACCCGGGCAACGACTTGACCAACGTGGCTCAGACTGCGCCGGGAGCAGTGATGAATACGCAGAAGACCGGCATGGGCGGAGTCGGCAACTTCTCCACCTACGGCCTTCCGGCGATCTCGAACCTCTTCACTCTGGATGGCATGGACGAGAACGATCCGGTTTACAACGTGAACATCACGGGAGCGACCGGCTTAACGCTGGGATTGAACGAGGTTCAGGAAGCGACAGTGGTGAACAACGGTTACTCTGGCCAGTATGGTCGATTTGCTGGCGCTAATGTGAACTATGTTACGAAGTCAGGCGCAAACGAGTTTCACGGGAACGCACTCTACTGGTGGAACGGACGAATCCTCGACGCCAACGACTGGTTCAACAAATTCGTCCAACTAGGCACTCCGGTTACACCACGCCCGTTCGAAAATGCCAACCAGTACGCGGCATCTGCAGGGGGACCAATTCAGAAAAATCGGTCTTTCTTCTTCATCGACTACGAAGGTCTTCGGTTAGTTTTGCCGATCAACTACGGGACGCTCACCTTAATTCCGAGCTCGCAATTCGAAACGGCCACAATCGCTAACCTAACCGTGACTGGTCATAACGCATCGATCCCTCTCTACAATCAGATGTTCAATCTTTGGAACAACGCTCCCGGAGCGGAGCGCGCTGTTGCGGGTAACCCGCAGACCGGCGATCCGACCGGTTGCAATGGATGGATTGGCCCGTCTGGCCTGGGTACAACACAGCCCTGCGCTTTAAGCTTTCGATCGACCCAAACGAATTTCACTCATGAGTATCTGCTGGGCGGCCGAGTCGACTTCAATGTTGGAGAGAAAGACAAAATCTTCTTACGTGTTCGTGAAAACCAGGGTCTGCTGGCTGCCTACACTGACAAGATCAATCCGCTTTTCAATGTGCAGACTAACGAGCCAATCTACCAGGGACAAATCAGCGAAACGCATATTGTCAGTTCCAGGACGGTAAATCAGTTTATCGTCTCGGCCAAGTACCTTAGCGCAATTTTCCAACAGCCGAATCCCACTGCGGCGCTAGCCGCCTTTCCGACGACAGTGACCTTGGGGGACTACACGTTTACACCCTTGGGCGGACAAGACGCCTTCCAACCTGGCGGAGAGAACTTCACAAGCTACCAGCTTATCGATGATTTGAGTGTCAACTCGGGTCAGCACAGCCTTAGGTTCGGGATCAACTTCAATCGCACCGATATCAGTGATCATAATTACGGGTACCTGCTCACGGGCTTTGCATTGCCGTTTACGGTGGCTGACTTCTTCGCGGGCGGCAACGGGCCGTACGGGGACTCGTTGGCACAGAACTTTGTCACAACTCAGGTAAAGGCTTTTGCCATTTATGGTCTCGGTTTCTACGCTCAGGACGATTGGAGGCTGAGGTGGAACTTACACGTGACTCTGTCCTTGCGCGTGGATCATAACTCCAATCCAGTCTGCCAACAAAATTGCTTTGCGCGTCTGGCCCAGCCTTTCGACGTGTTGGAACATGGTGTGAATATTCCCTACAACCAAGCCATCGCGACTAATTTGCATCGCGCATGGCGTCAATTTTCGGGATTGGCATGGCAGCCCCGAGTTGGGTTTGCTTGGACACCCTTCAGACTCAAGAACACAGTCCTGAGCGGAGGAGCGGGCCTGTTCATGGACACCCTGCCGGGCGTAATCGCCAGTTACCTGGCCTCGAACCCGCCAGTCCTCAATTCGTTCACAGTCTTCAACGACAACCTTGCTCCGGCAGAATCGTCTAACCTGTTCAACGATGCTAAGAACTCGAATGCTGCATTTGTTGCTGGCTTTGCCGACAACGGCACTTTGGCCAGCATCAGGGCTGTGGATCCTTCCTTCACTCCTCCGAATATAGTCAACACGGTTGCCACAAAGGCACCGCTCTTTGAGGAGTGGAACTTCCGGGTGCAGCAAGGACTTGGCACTAACGCCTCACTCAGCCTGAACTATGTGGGCAATCATGGGATCTTCATACCCATTTCGTTGAGTGGCATAAACGCCTACTGTCCACCTTCTGCTTGTCCGGGCGGCTTCATTGGGTTGCCGGCTGCTGCACCTGATGCGCGCTTTTCCGCGGTCAATGAGGTTCATAGCGCCGGAGTTTCGAACTACAACGGACTCGTTGTCTCTTTCCAGCACCGTTTTACAAAGGGTTTTCAGCTCCAGGCTAATTACACGTGGAGCCATGCGCTCGACGAGGTTTCCAACGGCGGATTCTTTTTTTTCAATGGCGGTATCGCGGGGAGTGTTCTTAATCCGCAGGACAGCAACAATGTTCGAAAGTACAACTATGGAAACGCCGACTACGACACAAGACATTACTTCAGCGCAAATTACGTGTGGGAACTACCTTATAAGAGTGGGCCTGCTTTGCTCTTAAAGGGTTGGCGTTTCGCGGGGACAATTTTCACAAGAAGTGGATTCCCGTACACAGTCTTTGATTCGGTAGCGACCAATCTGCTCGACCTGTACAACTATGGTGCCAATGGATTTGGCTTCGGTAGTCCGGTGTACGCAAACTTCCTTGGAACCTCCTATCCTGGTTGCAGCACTCCACTACGCCGGTGTTTGAACGAGTCTGACTTCTCATCCCCCGTTGCGCAGGCACCTTACTCCTTTGGCGCACAACGCCGGAACCAGTTTTACGGTCCCCATTTCTTCGATACCGATCTCTCGGTGATCAAGGAAACGAAGATCCCAGGCTGGGAAGGAGCACGGATGGGAGTGGGAGCCTCGTTTTTTAATTTGTTCAACCACCCCAATTTTGATCAGCCCAACGTAGACATTGGCACGCCGAGCGATTTCGGACAGATCACTCAAACCGTAAGCACGCCAACCAGCATTTTGGGTGCGGGTCTGAGCGGAAGTACGGCGCCGCGCCTGATTCAGCTTACCGCCCGCATAACTTTCTAAGGTCTAAGGCCACGTCTCCGGGTCATTTGGCAAGCCTGGGAGTAAACAGCGGAATCTTCAAAAATTCTCGATCATCCAAATATTGCCGTTCTTGTTGATTTGCGAAATGGCTACATGGCGGCCGTCGGGCGACGGAGTCACTATTTCAAGGGATCCAGAAGAAACACTCCACAACGCCCTGCTCTGGCCACCTATATCAACTTGGGTCAGGGTGGGGACATTATGTGCGAGACCCGAAATAAGGAGCCCCTTTCCGTCAGCTGTCCACGAGAGCCCAGAAATGGTGCTCCACCCGCCCGGAAGTAGCTTTTGCGCAGCGGGTCCCTTCAAAGAGAGAATCTCGATCGGGCCATCCGCCCTCCTGGCTAATGCCACACTCGTACCGCCAGGGGAGAGATCCCAGGAATAATCGGCGTAAAACGGGCCTTCCAGCATCATAATTTGGGCACCGCGCCCCCCGGCAGGATCAAACGATGTAAAGGACAAGCGCTCGTTGTCCGCAGAACGCTCGGAGATCACGCAGAGACTAGCGGGGGCATTAGCACAACTGAATCTCGCGCCCGGCTCCGCCGTGAGAACAAACTGCGGGGTCCCGCCCGTGATCGGGATTCGCATGAGATCGTAAGCAACGGGCCGGCCGCTAGAGCGCCGATTCAAGAAGTAGAGGAGCCAGGCACCGTCTGGGCTAACCCGGGGGAAGCCCGGCCAATACTCAAGCCCTGTAATGATCGGTTCGGGCGTGTCACTGTCCAGGGACTGCCTGTAAATGCCCGTCGTGTGATTCCGGTCAGAGGCAAAAATAATTGCCTTGCTGTCGGCTGTCCATGCGACTCCGATATTCCAGTCTTCCGACAAGGTGAGGTGCCTTGGGTTTGTCATGCGCGCACCTTCGAGGTCGCCGATATAGACGGTCCCCTCACCGAAATGCCGGAAGAAGGCAACACGCTTGCCGTCAGCGGTGGCGCTGAAGTTGTCCATTTCGGTTCGGGTCCAGTTAGTCAATCGTGTTGGCTCTCCCAAGATCTTGCCGGTTTGTTGGTCGACTGGCGTCACCCAGAAGTTGAAGTCCTGGGTGGCAGGCTCCCGCAAAGATTGAAGCAGGCGTCCGCCGGGCAACCAATAAAAGTCCCCCTCCGACACGGAGGAAAGTATGGTCACCGGAGTACCGCCCTGCAGATCGCGGCTTTGAACCAACGCGGAGAGGTTGTCGCCATTCTCTCGGGTGAGAACATAAGTCAGCCGGCGGCCATTCGGTGACCAGCGAATGGCTTCATACCGGCTATGCTCGTCGCGCTCAAAGAGCGGATGCTGCTGTTCGCCATCGGGCCCCATGAGCCAGATTTGATTGCCGAACTGATCCGACCTCCACCCATTTTTCGTGAAGGCAATCCAGGCACCGTCGGGAGATACATTCCCGACGCAGCCGTCATCGCGGATTTTGCGCGCCGGTTCTGCAGCCAATCGAGACAAGATCCAGATGCCAGTGCATTGCGGCGAACTGAAACCATCGGGTTCCGGTAGGACCACGGTATTCGCTGTGACTGCGAGCCGCACACTGTCGGGGAACCAGGCAAGGCTCACGCTTCCGGGAGGCAATTCGGTTCCGGCAGGAATGCCGGGTGGAGCGATCGAGCGCACGGCTCCCGATTTGACTTCTTTGATTTGAATTGCTTTGCGGTCCGCGTAAGCCAGGTATTCGCCATCGGGAGAAATCGCAGAGTCTTCCACAAGATTTTCGCTGGAGTTGGCCGTCAGCTGCTCCTGCTTCAAGTCAGGTAATGAAGCTTCGGAATGCTTCGGTAGGCGAAACCATAGTAGCGATCCCATCGCCGCGAGGAGCGCAGCAGCAACGCCCAAGAGTCGCCACCGCTTGCCGAATCGCTCCCGCTTGGTTTCGCTGCTCAGACTCTCCAGCGCAGCACGCATCTCTGAGGCAGACTGATAGCGCAATTGACGGTCTTTCTCCAATGCGCGTTTGATGACCGTTTCCAGCTTTGCTGATACCCCCAGATTCAGCTCACGGAGAGGCGTAGGGCTTTGGTCCAGAATGGCTGCGTGCAGCTCAGGTATGGTTTCTGCCGGGAATGCCCGTTGTCCGGCCACCATTTCGTAGAGAACGAGGCCAAACGAAAACAGGTCCGTGCGCGCATCGAGATTTTCGCCGCGCACTTGTTCCGGCGACATGTACGCAGCCGTCCCAACAGTGGTTCCCGTCCGAGTGAGAGTAAGGACCGGATTCAACGGTTGCCGAGATTCTGCGAGTGGCTCTGGCTGCGAATCCCGCGCCTCGGATTCCTGAAGCTTGGCCAGTCCGAAGTCCAGAATCTTTACTTGTCCCTGCGAGGTTACAAAGACGTTGGCGGGTTTGATATCGCGATGGATAATCCCCTTCTTATGCGCGGCGTCCAGCCCTTCCGCGACTTGAATACCGATGTCGAGAAGCGTCCCGAGTTGAATGTGCCCTTGCCTGGACCTGTTTTCTGCTGAGGCCTGTTGTTCCGCGATCAGTTCCCTTAGAGTCCGGCCTTCCAGCAGTTCCATCGCAATGAATCGCGTCCCCTCATGCTCTTCCACGGCATAAATCGTGCAAATGTTTGGATGGTTCAGCGCGGAAGCAGCTCGTGCTTCATGTTCAAAGCGCTTGAGAGCGACGGCATCGCTGGCCAATTCTTCGGGCAAGAACTTGAGCGCCACTGGACGCCCCAACTTGAGGTCTTCCGCCTTGTACACCACCCCCATACCCCCCCCGCCGAGGATCTGGAGAACTCTGTAGTGAGAGATTCTCTTGCTGATGAGACTTGCGCCGGATTGTGCGGGATGTTGAGAACTCGCCCCAGGGTCCGCGAGGTCCGTGACCTCCGCTACGAATCGGTAGCCACGTTTGGGGATGGTTTCGATGTACTCCCGGCCATTGGTGGCCTCGCTCAAGATCTTTCTCAGCAATGAGACGTGCTTGGCGACATTCCCGTCCTCAACGAACGTGTCAGGCCAGAGCCTTCTCATCAAGTCATCTTTGTCAACTAAATGACCAGCGTTCTCGACGAGAAAAAGCAGAGCTTCGAAGGCCTTCGGCGGCAGGGGCACAGGGGTTCCATCGAGAATCAGGAGGCACTCCTTCGGATCAAGCCGGAAGGGACCAAATCCGTACAAGTGTTGTGTTTTCTCTTCCATAGCCCCGGGAAGGAATTCTTCAGGATTTCTTCGCCATTTCGGAAAGACTCCTAAACCCCGGCTGAGCTACCGTTCGCGATGCTTGGAGTGCCGGAGGCTCGGAATCCATCCCGAGCACATTCTAGGGCGGCCCGAGGGTCAGTGCAATACGTCCTGGTCCAACGAAAGTTGGATGTTCGATAGCAGCTTCCTGGACGAGCAGGTCCAGTCAGAAGACTTAAGGAGAATGCAATGAAGTTCAACGAAAAGGAGAGGAGACGCACCATGAAAGCCAGATTCTTGATGTTACTCCCTGTCACGTTGTTCGCCGCGCTGGCGATGCCGGTTGGGCTCGCCGCGCAGGAAAAGAAAGACCCCATGCACCATCACTACAAACTCGTCGACTTAGGCACGCTGGGGGGCGCTCAGAGCACCGTTACCGTGGGTAGACCGCTCAACAACCAGGGAACCGTAGTAGGTTGTGCTGACACCTCCACTTCCGATCCCAACTATCCCAACTTCAACCCATTTCTCTCACCTTTCGGCGCAGATCCGTTTATCTTTCACACCTTCGAGTTTGAGAAAGGTATCGTGACTGACGTGGGTGCACTTCCCGGCGTCAACAGCAGCTGTGAAAGCTTCCTGACGGACGGAGGATTGATCGTTGGAGGGTCAGAAAACGGACTCATCGATCCGCTTACGGGATGGCCAGCGATGGAAGCCGTCGCATGGCACGACGGGCAGGTCACTAACCTTGGGACCTTCGGAGGAAATGAAAGCTTCGCAATCTGGGCCAACAACCATAGCCAAATCGTCGGAGCGGCCGCTAACACAATTGCTGATCCTTTTTCGGTTTTCTTCGGTTGGGGAACCCAAACACGGGCATTTCTATGGGAGAACGGCTCGAAGCAGGATCTCGGCACATTAGGTGGCCCGGACGCTCTCGCGATCACAATTAGCGACCGCGGACATGTATTTGGTGCTTCCTACACCAGCTACACGCCCAACCCTATAACTGGAATCCCTCCCTACGACGGTTTTCTGTGGAAGAGGGGAAAGGGGATGATGGACATTCCCAATGGCTTCGGGGGGACTCAGGTCAACCCATATTTCGCGAACAACCGGGACCAGATGGTGGGCAACGCTAGCTTCGCTGACGAAGCAACGTTTCATCCTTTCCTTTGGAGCGACGGGAACTTTATCGACCTGGGAACATTCGGAGGCACGCAAGGAGAAGGCGCCTGGATCAATGAGGCTGGTGCGGTAACGGGCCAGGCGGGCACTCCAGGCAACTCGGCCGTACACGGGTTCCTCTGGAGGAAAGGTGTGCTAACTGATCTCGGCACCGTGGATGGCGACGCCTGCAGCGGGGGTCTAAGCATCAACTCCGCAAACCAGATCGTGGGTGTCTCTTTCGCCTGTGACCAATCCGTCGCTCACGGTTTTCTGTGGGAAGAGGGTCAGATCGTCGACTTGAACACTCTCGTCCTCACCGGATCTGACATTCAGCTGCAATTGCCGTACGACATCAATGATAAGGGAGAAATCGCAGGCTTCGGGGCATCAGCCAATGGCGACAGCCGCGCTTTCTTGCTAATTCCGTGTGACAACGACCACCCCGGCATTGAGGGCTGCGACTACAGCATGGTGGACGTAAGTGACCTTGCTTCTCGTCCGAGTCCTGCGGTCAGCGGCGGAGCCAGCCACATGCTGCCTCAGTACCTCAAACGCCGGATGAGCCGGTATCGCTTCCCCGGCCTTGCAGCCAGACCAAGGAATTAGCTCCGGAAACCACAAAAGAGGAGACGCAACATGAAATCCAAAATCTTGCTCACGGTTTTACGCTTCGCGGCAGTCCTCATGACGCTAACATTACCGCCCGTACTTGTTGGCCAGACGACAGTCGATGGTCAATCACCACACCATCATTACAAGCTCATCGACCTGGGCACTTTAGGTGGTCCTTCTGCCTACAAATCAGTCAACGCACCTGGTTACCAAATCCTGACTAATGCGGGTGAGATTGCATTCGCTGCCGACACCTTGATGCCCGATCCTTTTTCACCGAATTGTTACAACCCAGACTGCTTTGTGACGCATGCCACTCAATGGAAAAAGGGTGTCCTAACCGACCTTGGAGCGCTCGGCGCCAGCGGCAACAGCAGTGCATCCGGAGCAATCAATGCGCGCGGATGGGTTGTTGGACAGTCGGAAGATGGCGAAATCGACCCCATTAGCGGTTTGCCGGAAGTCCACGCTACATTGTGGCAGGGTGATCATATCCTCGATCTAGGCACCTTCGGCGGACACTGGAGTGTGGGACTCACTCTCAGCGATGCCGGTGATGTCGTCGGATTCGCGACGAATTCAATTCCCGATCCTTTCGCCCTTTTTCCACCGGCAGGAACGCAGAGTCGCGCGTTCCGGTGGCGAAAAGGTGAACTGAGGGACCTCGGCACTCTGGGGGGCGACGATGCCCAGGCGGTATCGGTGAACCGGGGCGGCCAAATCGTCGGAAGCTCCTACACGGATGCGATTCCCAACGACACGACTGGAATACCCACGGTACACCCGTTCTTGTGGGAGCGCGGACGAATGGTCGATCTCGGCACTCTGGGTGGGACGTATGCGGGTGGCGGCAGCTGCAATTTCGGAGCGTCATGTACCAGCCCGGTCCCGCTGTATGAAGGATCTTTACTGATCAACAACCGCAGTCAGGTCATCGGCACGTCGAATCTTGCTGGAGATCAGTCCTTCCATCCCTTTCTTTGGGAGAAGGGGAAGATGCGTGACCTCGGTACCTTAGGGGGCGACAATGGCGTCGCTATCTGGCTCACGGACAACGGGGAGGTGATTGGCCAGGCGGATGTGCCGGGTTCGCAGGCTTATCACGGATTTCGCTGGAAGGACGGCGCCATCACGGACCTCGGAACGCTCGAAGGCGACCAGTGCAGCCGCGCCCTCATGGCCAACTCCAAGGGGCAGATTGTCGGTGGAACGCTGGCTATCTGCCAGGTCGAAACGACGCGGGCATTCCTTTGGGAAAACGGTGACCCAATTGTTGACCTGAATAGCCTGACCGTTGGCGATTCAGGCGCAAACTTGTACGAGGCGGACAACATCAACGAGCGGGGAGAGATTGTCGCGTCCGGACTTCCCGCGGGATGCAATGATCGCTTCTCTTGCGGGCATCTCTATCTTCTGATCCCGTGCGACAAGAATCACGCGGGGGTCGAAGGCTGCGATTACAGGACCGTCGAGGAGAGTAGCTTGACGACGACACGGACTACTGAGCAGTGAGTTGAGTACCGACGTTAGCTTCACAGCGTAACAGAGGACGCATCCGGCCCACTTTAGATTGCCCGGACTTCAAGTGCAGATTCGCGAATCACTGTTCCGCAGACTGTAGATTGCGATACAGAGTCAGCCCGCATCTGCGTGGCGTGAAACAGCGTGGTTTCAGTGTAGGCGGGGAGAGTGTGAAACCAAGGGTTTTGGTACAGCCACGCTTGTTCAAAAGGTATACGGGGCGAACTATCTCAATCCGAAAATTCGGGACTGTGGAATCGCTCGCTTGCGGCTGGAAAGGGAAACGCTTCTTGACCATCGCCTTGGCAAAAGGGGGCTTGTCCATCCCACCAGACAAACTGAAGCGGAAATCAGTTCTTAGCCCCAGGGGTCAAAAAGGGTTCTTGCGCGTCGGCCGTAAGTGGATGATTCGATTGGGCGGGAAATTCGAGGATGTGCTGGTCAGTCAGGTAAAGGTTTTGCACCACTGGCGGTTAGCGCCAGTCATCCGCGATCCCGACAGCTACACCCTATGATTAGATCCCGGCATGAGAGATGCAAGGGCGGCGTCCGAGCTACTGAAGCCCTACGATGCTCGGCCGATGCGGTGCTTTCCCGTCAGCAGTCGGCTCAATCACGTGGCGAACGACGATGCCGCCTGCTCCGTTCCCGTGGAGCTTGCTGAGGTTCAGGATCGACTCTTCTTATAGAATGCTGGCTGGCTGCTGTGTCTACTGCTCGTTCACCGAGGACAAAACATGCGTTCCATCGCCTGCCTTTTGGTTGCACTCTGCCTATCTGCCAGCATGATCTGTGCTCAAGACCAGCCGAAGTTCTCACCCGCCCAACAGGAAGTGCTCGATGCCCACAAAGCACGCTTTGAAGCTGGCGAAAAGCGGGATTATGCGACGTGGTCCCGCTACGTCGCGGACGACTGCATCTACAGCACCGATGACGGCGAAATTGATACCAACATAAAGGCCCACACTGTGGAGCGATGGAAACTGCCGCTCGCGTACGACCACGGAGTGAATCTGCGAGACTACGTCATTCACGTGTACGGCAATACAGCGGTGATGAACCTCCGAGTTACCGTGCACGAGCAGTTTACAGATGCCGACATCATCAGCGAACAGCGTGTCACGGAGACTTACATCAAGCAAAATGGCTCGTGGCTGCTCATTGCGAGGCAGTGGGGTAATCTGCCCGTAAATTTCCACAAGCCTGTTGCCGTAGATACAAGCGTTTATAAAGATTATGTTGGCCAATATCAGTGGCGTCCTCTCGATGACGTGGAGACCATCTCTGTGAAGGATGGGAAGCTGTGGTCACAATTCCCTAAAGATGAGGATGAGTATCTGCCTTTGAGTTCCGACACGTTCTTCGTCAAGGATGATATTGGAAGTGTCACGTTTATCCGTGACGCTCAGGGCCATGTCACGGGCTACACCTATCATCGCTGGGACGGACAGGAAATCCACGCCAAGAAGATCAAGTGAGCGGGCAATCTGCCGCTCATTACGGAGGACAAAACATGCGTTGCTCCGCCTGCATGAAAAAGACTGCTGCATCGCTGGCATTCGTGAGTTGCGTCATTTTAGTGCAGACCACTCTCGTGCGAGCACAGGGTCTCGACACCGCACCAAGCTCGACAAAATGGCCAACCAAAGGCTGGGCAACCGCGAGCCCTGCCAGCGTCGGGCTGGATGAGCAGGTTCTCCTCAGGCTGGATAACGATATGGCCTCGGGGAAATATTCGCAGATGTGGGACAGCTTTGCGGTCTTCCGCTGTGGCAACAAGGTTTTCGAACGCACCTACCCGCACGATTACGCAAAAATCTACGGCAAGGAAGCCGGGGAACGAGGGCCGTGGAACATGCGCCTCACCGGGCGGTACAATTATTTCGATCCCTACTGGCACCCTTATTATCACGGCACCGATCTGCATACGATGCAATCGGTGAGCAAGACAGTCCTGTCGATCATTATCGGTGTGGCCATCAAACGCGGCGACTTCAAAGCCGGTCTGGATACGCCAGTACTCAAATACTTCGATACACCCAAAGTGAAAAATGTGGACGACCGCAAGCGCCGCATGACCTTGCGCGACCTTCTCACGCTGTCGTCGGGTCTCGAATGGAATGCCGACGGCTTCCAGACCGGCGATCCAAAAAACGACACGAGCGTCATGGAAGGCAGCGATGACTGGGTGCAGTATGCGATCGACAAGCCCATGGCCGCCGAACCCGGCAAGGTCTGGAACTACAACGACGGCGCGGCGATGCTGCTCGGCTATATCTTTCAAAAAGAAACCGGCCAGGACATTGACGACTACGCCCAGAAATATCTGTTCGCCCCGCTGGGCGTCCGGCACGAATGGAAGCGCACGTATCTGGGAGCCGTGGACACCGAAGGCGGCCTGTACCTGAATGGCAGCGACCTGGCGAAGATCGGTTATTTGTATCTGCACGACGGCATGTGGGACGGGCAGCGGATCGTCTCAAGCGAATGGGTGAAAGAGTCTGTGACGCCCTACTTCCAAATGCCCCCGGAACCGGAGTACCCGGACGGATTCAAGGACGGCTTCATGTGGTGGCTGCACAAGCTTCCGGATTCCACAGAGTACGTGTGGACGGCTTCCGGGTTCGGCGGGCAGCATCTTGATGTGTTTCCACAAGAGCATCTGATCGTGACCCTTACGGCTTGGGACTTTCTCCCCAGCTCGACCGGAACAGATCCGACCCCGTCCGTCTTTCTCGCTCTCGTGAAAACCAAGGCTTGCCCAGGCGCCACTGACGGAGACCCCAGCACTACCGAAAAGCAACAAGCCGGCAAACAGGGCACGCAAAATCCAGAGGCCTATGCGTTGTACTTGAAGGGGCGCTCCTACTGGAGCAAGCGAACCCTCTCGGACCTTGAGACCGCAGTCTCCTATTTCAACCAAGCCATCGCCAAAGACCCCGGCTACGCGTTGGCGTATGCCGGGCTGGCCGATACCTACGCCGTATTGCCTGACTATGGTGGCAGCCCCAGCGAAGACGTCCCGAAGGCGAATGCCTCCGCCCGCAAGGCGCTGGAGTTGGACGCGACCTTGGGCCGTCCCCATGCTGCTCTCGGCTACACCAAATTCAGGCAAGAATGGGACTTTGCGGGAGCGGAAGCTGAGTTCAAGAGGGCCGTCGCACTCGATCCCGACGACGCCACCGCGCACGCGTGGTACGCGGATAAAATTGGCACGATTGGTGGCACGGAGCAGGAAGCCCTTGCTGAAATCAATCGCGCTCACCAGCTTGATCCGCTGTCGGCGGACATCAGCTACGATCTGGGAAGCATTCACATAGTTGCACGACGGTATGACGAGGCCATTGCTGTCTGCCAAAAGCTGGCCGATGAGAATCCGACATTCGCGAAGGCGCACTATTGCCTATCCGACGCGTATTGGAGGAAGCGAATGTACTCGCAGTCCATCGAAGAATACAAAGTTGCGAGCCAGCTTTCAGGTGACCGGAATGATTCTGAATACGCCTCTGCCATGGAACAAGGATTTCGTTCAGCGGGCTGGGAAGGCGCTCTCCGTAAAGGTATTGAAGTCTCGTTGGCGCAACGCAAAACTGGGGACTCATCTGCTTACACCATTGCTACGATGTATGCCGAATTGGGGGACAAAGATCAGGCTTTCCAGTGGCTAAACACCGCATTTCAGGAACACGATCAAGGTTTACTGGGCTTGAAGACTGACTCCTCACTCGACCCCATACGTTCCGACCCTGGGTTTGCTGAGCTGGTGCGCAAGGTGGGACTTCCGCAGTAGTGAAGCTTCCAAGTGCGGCGGTTGCTGATTTACGGAGGACAATACATGCGCTACTTAAGCCGCTTGTTGGTTGCGCTGTGCATCTCTGCCAGCACCCTCTTGGCCGCTGACCCGAACGGCCAACAACTCAGCACTTCGGAAAAGCAGGAGGCCGGCAAGCCGGGCACGCAAAATCCAGAAGCCTATGCGTTGTATTCGAAGGGTCGTTCCTATTTGGACAAACAAACCCTTTCGGACCTTAAAACCGCGGTATCCTATTTTGATCAAGCCATCGCCAAAGATCCCGGCTACGCATTGGCATATTCAGGTCTGGCCCGCACCTATGCGTTCTTGCCAGACTATGGTGACAGTCCCGTTGAAGACCACCCGAAGGCGATGGCCCTTGCCCGCAAGGCTCTGGAACTGGACCCGACCTTATCTGAACCACACTTAGTTCTGGGCGGCCAGATGATGTTTCAGGACTGGGATTTGGCCGGAGGAGTGGCCGAGTTCAAGAAAGCTGTAGAACTCGACCCCAACAATGCGCAGGTACACGATCGTTATGCGCTCAATATCAGCATAGTTGGCGGCATGGAGCAGGAAACCCTTGCTGAAATCAATCGCGCTCACCAGCTTGATCCGCTGTCACAAGACATCAGCTACGATCTCGGATTCATTCACATCTATGCACGACGGTTCGACGACGCCATTGCCGTCTGCAAGAAGCTGGCAAACGAGAACCCGACATACGCTGGTGCGCACGATTGTTTAGCCGAGGCGTATTGGCGGAAACGAATGTACTCGCAGTCTCTCACAGAATTTAAGGTTGAGATCCAGCTTTCAGGTGACCAGAACGAATCTGAACGCGCCTCTGCCATGGAACAAGGATTTCGTTCGGGGGGCTGGAAGGGAGCTCTCCGCAAAAGCATCGAAACCCTGAAAGCACAGCGAAAGGCTCAGCCTTCGTCAGCCTACGGGTCTGCATGCAGGATTGCTGACGCCTATGCCGAATTGGGCGACAACGATCAGGCCTTTCGGTGGCTTAACACCGCATACCAGGAGCACGATGAAGGACTAATGGGTCTGAAGACTGACTACTACCTCGACCCCTTGCGTTCCGACCCACGGTTTGCCGAGTTGGTGCGCAAGGCGGGGCTGCCGCAATGAGCACTTCAAAATCACATCATCGGCCAGACCGTCTCGCACTACCGCATCGCTGAAAAGTCGACGACTTGGAGCACACTCATGAGATTTACGTTTAGATTGTTGACTCGGAACGTCGCCGCGTGCGCTCTCTTATTCATTGCTCTCGCCCCTGTTGCCGCCTTTTCGCAGGACGCGGCCTCCGCGAGGCCAGCCCCACACGTGTCCTTCGACGGCCCAGCCCTGACCTTCGATTTTCCTGAAGTACAAATCGGAGTAGCCGAGTACGAGGAGGGTCCGACGGGCGCAACAGTGCTGGTGTTCCCAAAGCCAGTAATCGCGGCAGTCGATGTGCGCGGCGGCGCACCCGGGACAGTAAACACAGATGCCCTGCGGCTGGCCTATGACGACCCCTCGATTAAGGCCATCACGCTCGCGGGCGGCTCAGGGTATGGCGAGTCGGCCGTGATCGGAGTCAAGAGCGCCCTTAAGGATCGGATCGCCGATCCGGGAGATTGGGACAACATTCCTGCGATCTCCGGCGCTATCATTTTTGATCTCGGCGACCGACGCTACAACGCGGTGACGCCTGACGAGAGGCTAGGCCGGGCTGCCCTTGATGCGGTGCGCACGGGCTGGGTACCGCTTGGCGCCCGCGGTGCTGGTCGCTTTGCGATGCAAGGCGAAGAATCGCAGCACTCCGGTCAGGGCGCAGCGTTCCGCCAGTCGGGCGAGACCAAGGTGTTGGTGGTCACCGTCGTGAACTCGTCCGGGGACATCGTGGATCGCAACGGCCGGGTATTGCGCTGCGCGCATCCGGTTGCTGGAGACTGTGGCGCAATTTCGGAGCGCATCGCCAAGCGTCTTGCGGGGCTCGGCGCAACGAAGCACGCCGAAACGAGCCTCGGCAATCATTCGGGACTGACCACCAATACGACGATCACCGTAGTGGTGACCAATAAGCCGCTGCCATTCTGGGCGCTGCAACGGCTCGCGGTGCAGGTTCATACTTCCATGGCGCGTGCCATACAGCCCTTCAGCACGTCCGACGATGGAGATACCTTGTTCGCTGTCACGACAGGAGGCAAGGGCCCAATCAGCGACGACGATCTTGACGATCTTGGCCTTCTTGCATCGGAAACGGCGTGGGACGCGATTCTCGCCAGTGCGCCTCCGCTACCTCCCGTAGCGCCGCGCACCGACATGACGCTGACTTCCGCGATGGTGGATGCGTGCGTCGGACACTACGAATTTGCGCCCGCGGCAATCGCCGAAATCCGGCGCAACGGCGCCGGGCTCGAAATCGAAGTAGCGAGGCGGGACAGTCTCTACATCCCCGATGGAAAGTGGGTGTCGCTGACACTCGTCGCACCAGATGAGTTCGAGCTTGTGACACCCCGCGCGGATCGGCTGCATATCGACCGCGACACACGCGGTCGAATCGTCGGACTCACGATCAATCCCGGTCCGTGGCCAGTCCGTGCACGGCGACTGCCACCCGGCTGAACGTAGCTTGGGATAACCGGTTGAATCAGAATCACTGGAGCCATTGCAGGCGAAACCTACTTCAAATATTGGTCGAGCCATTCGAGCCAGACGCGGTATGTGTCGGACTGGTGTACTGGATCGCCGGCTTCGTGTCCTGCCGTGGGGATGGCGATGAACTTCACGGTGACGCCGCTATCCTTGAGCGCGTGGTAAAACGCGTAAGAACTGGTGATGGGCACAGTGGCGTCGCCGGTGTTGTGGAGAATCAGCGTGGGCGTAGTGACCGCGCTCGCATATGTGATGGCCGATTGTTCCTCGTACGCTTTCGCGTATTCCTTTTTCCACGGCGAGCCGCCGAACTCAAAACGCTCTGTAACGTTCTCATCCGTGAGGGTGTACCAATCGACCATACTGTTTATGGCAGCACCGGAAACGGCCGCTTTCCAAATGTGGTAGTGGCCGATAAGCCATGACGTCATGTAGCCTCCCCAGGACCATCCGGAGACGCCGATTCGCGATGCGTCGATGAAACCCTGCTTTTCAAGCGCGGCGATTCCGGCCATGATGCCGCGGCTGGGGCCTTCACCGAAATTGTTCACCACGGCGCGCTCGTACTGGTTGCCGAGGTTGTCGCTTCCGAGATAGTTCGGCGAAAAGACCACATAGCCGTGCGACGCGAAGAGTTGTAGTTGGAAGTCGAACTCTGCGACGGAAGGGTAAAACTGCGGTGCGCCGTGAAGGTAAACAACCAGCGGGTATTTCTTGTCAGGCGAGAAGTTCGGAGGGTAAACCAGAGTGCCATCTTCGGTGAAGCCGTCCGGCCCTTTCCATTCGAAGGTGTCGATGCGGCCGAGGTCAAGGACCGCGATCTCGTGATTGGAGTCGGTGAGGCGTTTCGGTTTTGCACCCGAGGATGCAAGGTAGAAGAGTTCGGTCGGCTCGGTCGGAGTGTTGCCGGTGAACGCGATCGAGCCGTTCTTGCCCACGGCAACCGAGAAATCCCAGTTAACAGTGGCGTCGCCCAGATCGATTTTTCTCGCGCTGCCTTCGAGAGGCTGAATCCAGATAGCCCGCCGGGTGCCGTCATCGCCGCTAACCAAAAGCGATTTGCCGTCGGGCATCCACTCCGCGTGCTGGACATCGCGATCTATCGGGCGCGTGAGATCGACTCCTTCGCCGCCAGTGGAGGAAGTGACAAAGACCTCGGTCTCGTTGTTTGTGTCCCCGTCGCGCGGGAACCAGTAGGCAATCTTTGATCCGTCGGGAGAGAAGAGCCCGAAGCTTTCAAGAGAATTGCGCTTCGTCAGTTGGCGGATTTGCCCGCTGGCAACATCCACGATCGCGATGACGGATTTATCTAAATCGCCGAAGTGCGGGTCGGCTTGGCGAGTGAAGGCGACCTGCTTGCCGTCTGGCGACCAGGAAAGCGGTGGAATGGCTAAGGTCACCCAAGCCTTCATCAAACTCCAGGCGCCGGACGTGAGGCGTTTCGCCGCGCCACCTGAGGCTGAGACCAGCCAGATATGCGAGGGAGTGGGAGCGGAGGTCGCGAGGAAATCGTTGTCGCCCACTTCAAACAGGTCGTGGTGCTTTTCGATCTCTGCTTTGTTGGGTGGTTCGTCGCTCGTGACGTAAGCAATATCCTTTCCGTCCGGGCGCCAGGCAAACTGCTCGACACCCAGAGGCGCGCTGGTGATCTGCTGCGGCTCGCCACCGTTCATGGGCAGCACAAAGACTTGCGCCGCGGTTTCCGCAAGAAACGCCATCCGATCGCCCGAAGGCGACCACCGCGGCGAGCTCAATCCTTTGCGGATGTTGGTGAGCGGCCGCTGCGCACCTGTGGCAATGTCCACGAGCACCAGCTGGCTGTCATAACGGTCCTCTTCCCAATTCACGCGGGACACAATGATGACGATGGACTTTCCATCCGGCGAAATCTCCGGGCTTGAAACGTTGACGATCTTCTGGAGGTCGCCCAGCTCTATCTTTCGAGACTGCGCCCGACTAGGTGCAGCGAGAGAAAGGAGCACCGCCAGGATTCCGAGAAATGCGCATCGCACGAATTGAGCCGAGCTTCTCATTCTTGCATGCGCAGCCATAAGTTCAGCCTCCTCGTCTGGTAAGGATTTCAAATCGACAATGTCTCACCAATGTGAGTTGTAGCGCCCACATCCTACGCTTCTCCTGCCCTCGGCTAGAAGCAGCAACGCTGCAAGAGGAACGCGAATCGCCATACACCCTCCGTTTGGTCATGGGGATTCTACTTGGAGTGCACCCCAAAAGTGAGACAGGCGATTAAGGGGCCAGCTACATTGAATGGAGGAGAACAGTGCTGGTGCCCCGACAAGAGTATTCCCGTGAACTGAAGTTGGCTGCGATGCGCGAGATCGA
>Ga0208820_1000563_pt1 | contig 25893 bp, 22 predicted proteins | sample June2015DPH_16_5_FD_184713 | JGI IMG/M metagenome (GOLD analysis project Ga0208820, IMG submission 184713) | Peatland microbial communities from SPRUCE experiment site at the Marcell Experimental Forest, Minnesota, USA - June2015DPH_16_40... | ecosystem: Environmental > Terrestrial > Soil >...
CACCAAATTGATCGACGGCGTCGAAAGCCATGGCATGCTGGCCAGCGGCGCCGAGCTCGGTATCAATAAGGATCACTCCGGCATAATCGAAATCGCCGGTGAGCCCGGCGCCCCGGTGCCCGGCTGCGCGCCCGACAGCGTCATCGAAATCGATAACAAGAGCCTCACTCACCGGCCGGACCTGTGGGGCCACGTCGGAATGGCGCGCGAAGTGGCGGCGATTCTGGGTCACAAGCTGGTCGATCCCGTGAAGCCTGACCTGCTGCCGCGCACGGCCAGCCGCGTCCGCATCGCAATCGAGGATCTGGATCTGTGCCCGCGTTACAGCGCGCTCGAGTTTGACAACGTAACCGTGCAGCCGTCGCCCGCCTGGCTCCAGTACCGGCTGAGCGCGCTTGGGCTGAACCCCATCGGCAACATCGTCGATATGACCAACCTGTTGATGGCGGAGCTGCCCCAGCCCACGCACGCCTTCGACGCCGACCGGCTCTCCGGCGATACCATCTTCATCCGGAACGCGCATCCGGGCGAGCGGTTCCGCGGTTTGAACAATGAAGACTACGTGCTCGACCTGAGCAACCTGGTGATTGCCGACGCCTCGGGCGCCATCGCGCTGGCCGGCGTGATCGGCGGCGCCTCCACCGCCATCAGTGACAAGACTACGCGAGTGGTGCTCGAAAGCGCCAACTTCCAGGCCGCTTCCATCCGCAAGACTTCGTCCGCGGTGAAGCTGCGCACCGACGCCTCCATCCGCTACGAAAAAGCCCAGGACCCCGCCAACACGGTGCGCGCGCTGGCCCGCGCCGTGGAACTGCTGCGCGAAATCTCGCCGGGCATTCGCGTGGCGGGCGGCGTGGCCGACCAAATGAAAGATATGCCCGCGCCGCCGCCCATCGAGCTGCGCCTGGAGTGGCTGGGCCGCAAGCTGGGCCGCGCGCTCGAGCCGGCCGAAGTCCGCCGGATTCTCGAAAGCCTCGAATTCGGCGTCGCGGAGTCGAAGGTGGGTGTGTTTTCGGTTTCCATCCCTTCCTGGCGCGCCACCAAGGATGTTTCGATGGCCGACGACCTGGTGGAAGAAGTCGGCCGCATGATCGGGTACGATTCCATTACGCCGGTGGCGCCGATGGTGGCCGCCGCCGTGCCGCCCGCGAACCCGGAGCGCAAGTTCCAGCACGAAGTGCGCGACGTGCTGGTGGATCTCGGCTTCACCGAGGTCTACAATTACTCGTTCGTCAGCGAAGAATCCGTGCGCGCGTTCGGCTTCGCGCCCGAAACGCACCTGCGCGTGACCAACCCTATCGCGAGCGACCAGGCCCTCATGCGCGCCTCCCTGTTGCCCGGCCTCTGGCGCAACATGCAAGAGAACAGCAAGCACCGCGAGGTATTCCGCATTTTCGAAATCGGGTTGGAGATTCATAAACGCGAGCGGGGATTGCCCGAGGAAGTGCCGCACCTCGCGGCGGCGCTGTTCGCGCGGCAGGGCGATGGCGCGGCGGGACTGGACGAGATCCGCCACGCGGCCGAATGCCTGATGCCGGGAGCGCAGGCGCAGCCAGCCGCTGCGCGATCCTACGAGCACCCGGCGCGCGCCGCCGACATAAGCTGGAAGGGCGAACGCGTGGGCCGCGTCTTTGAACTGCACCCGTCGCTGATCGAGACCGGCCGCGCGGCCGTGCTCGATCTCGATCTCGACCGCGTGCGTGCGCTCGCCGCCGCCGCCGAGTTGCGCTACACGCCCATCCGCCGCTATCCCTCGTCGGCTTTCGATCTGTCGGTGATTGCCGGCTTGCACGACCCCGCCGGCGAATTGCAGAGGGTAGTGCGTTCCTTCGCCGGTCCGCTGGTGGAATCGATCGAGTTCCTGCGCCAGTATTCCGGGCCGCCGCTCGAAACCGGACAAAAGAGCGTCTCCTTCCGCCTGACCGCCGGCTCGCCCGACCGCACGCTTTCAAATGATGAGACCAGCGCCATTCGCGCCCGCATCATCGACGGCATGCGCGCCCTAGGCTACGAGCTCCGCGTCTGAGTGGGTAGGACGGGCCATCGGTTTTTGTGGCCTGTCAAGCCGCGCCAAGGCACGAACGTTGACAGACGACAAAAGACGATCGTCCGTCCTACCTTGCGGTATGCGACGTCGGTCACGAGCTTTCGTCAAAGACCTGTATCAACGCTATCAGCGGCTTCCCCGGAAACTCGCCCCGGTTCCCGCCGGGCCTTGCGCGATCCTGAAAGAGGGATTCCGGCAAGATCTGCCGGAAAACAGCAGGTAACTCGTTTGTTTCGGTTGAATTTCCGGCAGACTCTGCCGGAAATCCTATGGAGGGCAAATGAAAAACGATCGACTCGACAAAACACCGGCGGGGGCGGCCCTCAATCTGGGCCAGTGGCTGGGTCGCCGCGAGGCCTTTGGCGCCATGGCCGGGCGCTGTTCCGCCGCTGAGATTGAATGCCTGCGTCGCATTCACAATGAGAAACTCTACCGCGGCCATGCCAGCACCTGGGAAGAGTTCTGCACGAAACATCTGGGCGCCTGCCGGCGAAGCGTCGATGCGAGCATCCGCCTGTTCGACGAACTCGGGGCTGCCTACTTCCATGTAGCGCAACTGGCGCATATTACGCCCGGCGAGTATCGGGCGATCGCGCCGCGGATGAGCGCCGAAGGGATCAGCGCCAATGGCGAGACCATTCCGCTGCTGCCGGAGAATCGCGACCGGATCGCCGCCGTCATCGGCGAGGCGCGCGCCCGCGGCAGGAAGGCGCCGCGCCCACCCAAGCCGGCTGGCTTCGAAGCCGCGCTCGAACACTGCCAGGCCGCCGCGGCTCTGCTCGAAACCCTGTTCAGCCCACCGAAGCTGGAACGCCAGCTCGTGATGGCGGCCAGCATAAGCCGTCTGCGCGACGCCGCCGCCCGGCTGGGAATTCTGGGTCCCGAGGTGCCTACGCGGCGGTAGCGCATTCGGTACAATCCGTTCATGACAACCTTTCGGCTTCTCATCACGCTAGTCACCATCCTCTTCCTGACGTTGCCCCTGGCTGCTCAGAGCCAGCCAATCGCACCCGCCAACCCGCTGACCGCCGACGCGCGTGAAGCGTGGGGGTTTGTGAAGGACGTCGTCCTGCGCGCCGCCGAGAAGATGCCGGAGGAGAACTACGCATTCAAACCCGTGCCGGAGGTCCGTTCCTTCAGTCAACTGGTCGCACACATCGCGAACGCGCAGAACCAGATCTGCGCGCAGACGAAAGGCGTAGCCGCCCCTACGGTCCCCCAGACCGACAAGGCCACCAAAGCCGATCTGATCGCCGCGCTGAAGGAATCCGACGCGTTCTGTGACGCGGCATTCGAGGGCCTGACCGACGCCCGGGCCGCCGAACAGGTGAAGATTTACGGCCGGAACCGCACCCGGCTGAGCGGCCTCTACATGCTCTCGTTCCACGGTTACGAGCACTACGGCAACATCGTCACTTACATGCGCCTCAAAGGCCTGGTGCCGCCCACGAGCGAACCGCGCAAGTAGCGCGGTCGAATGCGCTTTTCGGAGCCGCGACCGTCAGGGAGCGGTCTTGCGCTAAAGGTGGCATATGACCGCTCCCTTTTGGTCGCGGCTCCGTTAGGTCCTACGCCCGCCTGCGCATCTCGGCGCGGGCTTCGGCTTCGGCGGTGCGGGCGCGCTCGGTTTCGCGCTTATCGTGCAGCTTCTTGCCTTTGGCCACCGCCAGCTCGCACTTGATGCGGCCCTGCTTGAGGTACATCTTGGTGGGAATGAGAGCCAGGCCTTTTTCCCGCGTGATGCCCAGCAGCTTGTCGATTTCCCTCCGGTGCAGCAGCAGCTTGCGGTTGCGAACCGGGGGATGGTTTTCGCGGTTGCCGTGCGAGTACTGGCTGATGTGCGCGTTCAACAGCCATGCTTCGTTGGCGATCACCGCGCCGTAGGCGTCCTTGAGCTGAACCTTGCCGTCTTTGGCGGCCTTCACTTCGGTCCCGGTGAGCACCATGCCGGCCTCGAAGCGGTCCATCAGGAAATAGTTGTGACGCGCCTGCCGGTTATCGCTGAGGATCTTCGATCGCGCGTCTTTCTCGTCCGCCAATTTTGTTCTCCACGCCGCGAGCCCCAGGCGCGTCAATGCTTTTAGATGTCCCCGGACAAGCGAAGTGCGACTTCATCTTAGCATAGGGTTCGCGAGAGGCCTGACGGAAGCAGGAACATGCTCTTTTTCAATCGTTTAACCGCGGTCTGGCTGGCCGCCGCGATGCTTGCGCCGCTGGCTCCTCTGGAAGCCAAAACCCGCAAGGGCGACAAGTACCTGGCCGAAGGCCGCATCGCGGAGGTCAAGAAAGACTGGGACGCGGCGCTGGCCTCTTACGAGAAAGCGCTTTCCGAAGATCCGGCCGAGATGACCTACCAGATGGCCACCGAAAAAGCCCGCTTCCAGTGCGCGCAGGTGCACGTCGACAAAGGGCTGCGCTTGCGCGGCCAGGGGCAACTGGACGAGAGCCTGGCGGAGTTCCAGAAGGCGTACGGCATCAACCCCGGCTCGGCCATCGCCGCTCAGGAAGTCGATCTCACGCGGCAGATGATCGAGCGCGAACACAAGCGCCAGGCGGCCACCGGCAAAGAAGCGCCGCCGGCCGAGCGGGCCCTGACCCCGGTGCAGGAATACCATCGGCAGGAACAGGAACGCCTGGGCCGGCTGATGGGCGTACCCGAGCTGAAGCCGCTCAATCCCCAGCCGATCAACCTGAAGATGAACAACAAGACCCGGGTTTTGTTCGACACCGTGGCCAAGTACGCGGGCCTCAACCTGCTATGGGATCCCGATTACCAGGTACCGTCCGGGGACAAGGGGTTCAACGTGGAATTCAACGATTCCACCATCGAGCAGGCGCTGGATTATCTCGCGGTGCTCACGCACTCTTTCTGGAAGCCGATTTCGTCCAACACCATTTTCGTCGCCAATGAGACCCAGCAAAAGCGGCAGGCTTACGAAGAGCAGGTGGTCAAGGTTTTCTACTTGCAGAATATTCAAAACGACACGGAGCTGAACGAAGTGGTCACCTTGCTCCGCACCGTGGCCGATCTGCAAAAGGTCGCCCCGTATAAAGGGCAGAATGCGATCATCGCGCGCGGCGAGGCGGACAAGGTGGAGCTGGCGGAGAAGATCATCAACGACATCGATAAACCCAAGGCCGAAGTGGTGGTGGACCTGATGGTGATCGAAGCCAGCACCACTTTCAGCAAACAGATCACGGCGGCGATCGCCTCCACCGGGTTGAACCTGCCGCTGTCGTTCAACCCGCGCTCCAGCATCCAGGTGCAGAGCAGCACCAGCAGCAACAACTCGACCAACAACACCAACACGTCCAACACGTCCGGCCTCACGAACACCACCGCGACCACCAGCAGCAGCACCACCGGCACTCTGGTTCCGCTCAACGAGCTTTCGCGCATCAGCAGCGCGGACTTCGCCACTACTCTGCCCGGCGCGCTGCTGCAGGCGGCGCTGAGCGACGCCGGTTCGAAGATCCTGCAAGCGCCGCAACTGCGCAGCATCGACAATATCAAAGCCACGCTGAAGATCGGCACGAAAGAGCCGATTGCCTCCGGCAGCTTCCAGCCGGGCGTGGCAGGAGTGGGTGTGAATCCGCTGGTGAACACGCAGTTCACGTACCAGGACGTGGGCGTCAACGTGGAACTCACGCCACGCGTGCACGAGAACGGCGACGTCACCATGCACATCGACCTGGATATCTCGACGATCGTCGGTTACGCGAATTTGGGCGGCGTCAGCCAGCCAATTATCGGTCAGCGCAAGGTGCAGCACGACATCCGCATGCGCGAGGGTGAAGTGGGACTGCTGGGCGGGCTGATCAATGCCGAGGACGACAAAACCGTGACCGGAATTCCCGGCCTCGCCAGCATTCCGCTGCTGGGCAACCTATTTAAGGGCTCCAGCGTCAATCACAACCGCGACGAGCTGATGATCGTGGTGATCCCGCACGTGATCCGGCAGCCCGCAATGACCGCGGAGAACCTGCGCACCGTCGCCGTGGGCACCACTACCGTCACTCATCTGAGCCGCGCGCCGAGGCCACAGGAGAGCCCCGTGGCGCCAACGCCGTCGGTGGCCGACATGCAGCCTCCGCCGCCGCCGGGCCCGGTGGCGCCGGCGACTGTTCCGGCGGTGAACAACCCGTTGCCGGCTCCGCCGGCCGGCGGCATGCCGCCGGCGACAGCGCCGCCGTTTGCGCCGGGAGCCGAGCCTCCGCCCACCGGCGGCCCTCCGGCGGCGGACTTCAATGGCCCGACCCGCGTCTACTTCAAGCCGGGGCACGTGGATGCGGCGGCCGGCGGCGCCTTCACGGTGGCCGTGGCGCTCGAGAACGGGCTGGACGTGGCCTCCGCGCCGATGATTTTCGAGTTCGATCCGAAGCTACTTCACCTGAACGACATCACGCTGGGCGGCCTGCTTTCCTCGGGCGGCCAAAAAACGGTATTCAACAAGAACATTCAGAATGAGCGCGGAGCGGCCAGCGTGATTCTCAACCTGCTCCCGGACAACCCCGGCGTCACGGCGCCCTCGGGTACGCTGGTCACGCTCAATTTTCAGGCGGTGGCCGCGGGCAGCGGCAGCGTCACCATACAATCGTTGGCGGTGAAGAATTCCCGCGGCAGCGTCATCCATACCGGCAGCCCGCAGCTCACCGTCACGGTCAAATAAGAGGCGTCATGCGGCGGCGGAAGCAAAGCGGGTTGACCTTGGTGGAGCTGATCGTGGCGTTCACCATCATGCTGATCCTCACCGCCATGGCGGTGCCGCTGGCGCGCGCCAAGGTGCGGGCGCAGCGCGAGCGCGCGCTGCGTTATGCGCTCGACGACATGCGCCTGGCCATCGACAAGTACAAAGACTACTGCGACGCAGGGTTTTTCGGACCGCACAGGCAGGACACCAACTGCTGGCCCGAGACGCTGGAGTCGCTGGTGGAGGGAGTCAAATTCGCCAGCTCCGCCGACGACAAGAAACTCAAACTGCTGCGCCGCATTCCGCGCGACCCGTTCACCAACACAAACGAATGGGGCCTGCGCAGCGATCAGGACGATCCCACGTCGACGAGTTGGGGCGGCCAAAATGTTTTCGATGTATACAGCAAGACCGACCAGAAGGCGCCCGATGGAACGGCATATTCGGAGTGGTGAGCGCGCGCGGCGCGGGAGCCGCGGCTTCACTTTTGTCGAGCTGATGGTGGTGATCACGATCATCGTGATCCTCATCAGTATGGCCATTCCGATCTACCAGAAGTCGATCATCCGCGCCAAGGAGAGTGTGCTTGCCAACAACCTGTTCACTCTGCGCACGGTGATCGATAACTACACTTACGACAAGGAAAAAGCGCCGCAGGCGCTGCAGGACCTGGTGAGCGAAGGCTATCTCAAGGACGTGCCGATCGACCCGATGACCGGCGACAACTCGAGCTGGAAGATCGTGATGGAAGACGCCAGCCAGGCGCTGAACCAGGCCGAACCGGGCATCTTCGACGTGCACAGCGGCTCGGACAAGATGGGCCTGAACGGCACGGCGTACGCGGAGTGGTAGAGCCACTCGCCGATCGCTCCGAACGGAGCCGCGACCGTTAGGGAGCGGTCCATCCCACGAGTACCATATCGCGCTGTTGACCTACCCGAGCGCCGTTTCAATGGCATCGATCAGCTCGCGGGATTCCGGAGCCGCCTTGGAGCCGAAGCGAGCGATCACCTTTCCGTCTCTGTCCGCCAGGAACTTCGTGAAGTTCCAGCGTATCTCGCCGCCGGTGGATGGATTGGCCTTCTTATCGGTCAGGAACTGGTACAGCGGAGTCTTGTCCGCTCCCTTCACCGAAACCTTGGCGAACATAGGGAACGTGACGTGGTACTTAGTGGAGCAGAATGCCTGAATCGCTTCGTTGGTCCCCGGCTCCTGCCATAAGAAATTGTCGGCGGGAAATCCCAGGACGACGAAGCCCTTGTCCTTGTATTTGTTATATAGAGCTTCCAAACCCGCGTATTGAGGTGTAAAACCGCATCGGCTGGCCACGTTGACGATCAGCGCCACCTGGCCTTGGAATTGCGCCAAGGGAGCCGGTTGGCCGTCGATGGAATTCAAAGTGAATTCGTGGATGCTGGACGCCGTGGAGAGTAATCTCGGAGGAAACAACCCGAAAAGCAAAGCCGATAGCCGCATACTCATAAAGACGCTCCCGGCCGCGGCCCGATGCAAGCAACGCGCCTCCGGCGGCGACCATGCTTCGCGGCCGCGGCGGGCCGGGCATGCCCGGCCCGCGCCGCGCAATCATCCCATTTTGGCAGGTCGGGGACCTGCCCCACATTCCGCGCAGGGGCAGATTCGGCGGAAGTGCTCCCAGGAGTAAATGCCGGCTTTGTGGCCGTCGCTCCAGTCGATGCGGATGGCGTAGTTGCCCACCTGTTCCACGCCCAACATCTTCAATACCGGTTTGTACATCTGCAAGGGATTGGCGGCTTCGGCCTGGCGCGGCGGCGTGCCGTGCGCGCCGGTGCAGCCGGCGCAGGGGCACTTGTCGCGCAAGTAGACCAGTGGGTAATCGCTGTGATGGCCGTCCTTCCAGTCGATCTTGATGCCGCCGGACTTGGAGATGGCGATGTGTTCGGGGTCGTTGGCGAGAAGGTTCATGTCTGATTGAAGAGGCGCTCGACGTCGCGCACGCCGGAGATGCGCCGCATGGCGGAAACCAGTTTCTCGAGTTGCTTCTTGTCGCGCACGTCCACCGTCATTTCCACCACGCTGCCCACCTGGTCGGTGAGCGATCTGGCTTCCAGGCTGCGGATGTTGGTGCTTTCGTCGGAAAGCACGCCGGTCAACTGGTTGAGCATGCCGGGGCGGTCGTCGGTGTGGACCACGATGCGCACCGGGAACGCGTCGTCCGCCGCGCGCACCCATTCGACCTCGATCTTGCGCTCCACGTCGTACATCAGGTTCTGCACGTTGGGGCACGCGCGCGAATGCACGGCCACGCCCTTGCCGCGGGTGACGTAGCCCACGATGGCCTCGCCGCGGATGGGGTTGCAGCACTTGGCGCGATAGACCAGCAGGTCGTCCATGCCGCGGACTTTGATGACGGCGTCGTGATCCGGCTGGCGGCCGGGACCGGCCGGCGCAGCGCCGGCGGCCGGCTCGACCTCGGGCGCGAGCGGCTCGGCCGGCTCTTCGTCCACCTTATCGGGGGCCACCTTGCTCAGCACCTGGCGCGCGGAAAAGCGTCCGTAGCCCAGCGCGGCGTAGAGGTCCTCGGTTTTCGAGTAGCCGTAAGTGCCGGCCACCCGATCCAGATCGGCGCGCGCCACGCGGGACATTTGCACGCCCAGGCGGCGGGCTTCCTTTTCGAGATACTTCTCGCCGATTTCGATGGCCTTCAAGCGCTCGCTGGCGTTGATGACGTGCTTGATTTTATTACGCGCGCGCGAGGTGCGGACGAAGGCCAGCCAGTCCTTGCTCGGCTGGTGTCCGGGCTGGGTCATGATCTCGACGATGTCGCCGTTGCGCAATTGCGAGCGCAGGGGAACGATACGGCCGTTGACCTTGGCTCCGACGCAGGTATTGCCGACGCCGGTGTGGATGGCATAGGCGAAATCGATCGGCGTGGCTTCGCGGGGCAGCACGATCACCTTGCCCTTGGGGGTGAATGTGTAAGCCTCTTCCGGGTAGAGGTCCACCTTGAGCGTGGACATGAACTCGCCGGGGTCCTGCATGTCGCGCTGCCATTCCACCAGGTGGCGCAGCCACGCGATGCGGTTGTCGTCGGCGGCCGGCCCTTTGTGGCCTTCCTTATACTTCCAGTGGGCGGCGATGCCTTCCTCGGCGATGCGGTGCATTTCCTCGGTGCGGATCTGCACCTCGAAGGTCTGCCCCTGCGGCCCCACCACCGAGGTGTGGAGCGACTGGTACAGGTTGGGCCGCGGAATGGCGATGAAGTCCTTGATGCGGCCCGGAATGGGGCGCCAGCGGTTGTGGATGACGCCGAGGGCGGCGTAGCAGTTCTTCACCGAGTCGGTGAGAATGCGTAGCGCCATCAAATCGTAAACCTGATCGACGGTGATTTTCTGGCGGCGCAGTTTCTGGAAGACGGAGTAAGGGCGCTTGACGCGGCCCTCGATGCGCGCTGGGACGCCTTCGCGCCGCAACTCAGCCTCGACCGTCCGCAGGATTTCCGCCAGGAATTCCTCGTTGGAATGGCGCCGGCTCTCGATGGAGGCGATGATTTCGCGATAGGCGTCGGGCTCGAGGTATTGGAACGCCAGGTCTTCGAGCTCGCCGCGCACTTTGCCCATGCCGAGGCGGTGGGCGATGGGCGCATAGATTTCGATGGTCTCGCGGGCGATCCGCTGGCGCCGCTCGGGAGCCAGATAGCCGAGCGTGCGCATGTTGTGGATGCGGTCGGCCAGCTTGACCATGATGACGCGGATGTCCTCGACCATGGCCAGCAGCATCTTGCGGAAGCTTTCCGCCTGGCGGTCCTCGGCGGAAAAGAAATCCAGTTTGGAGAGCTTGGTGACGCCATCGACGCAGCGCGCCACTTCGTCGCCGAACTTCTCGCGGACCTCGTCGACGGTGACGCTGGTATCTTCCACCACGTCATGCAGCAGCCCGGTCTCCATGCCGACCACGTCCAGGCGCATTTCGGCGAGAATGCGGGCCACCATGATGGGATGGACCATGTATGGCTCGCCGGAATCCCGCATCTGGCCTTCATGGCGCTCGCGGGCGAACTGATAGGCGCGCTCGAGCGGCGCCAGGTCGTCCTTGGGGCGGTACTCGCGGATCTTGGCTTCGAGCTCCCGGTACAACTGCTCCACCGGATCGGACGGGGGCGGCAGAGGCACGGGTTCCGAAAGGCTGGCGGGTTCGGATGCCACTTTCCTCGATTGTAGCAGGGGCGGCAAAGCGGTCCGCGCTTCGCCCTGAACAGAGCCGCGCGCCGGCGCGAGTCCAGCCATAATGGAAGTGATGGAAACTCCAGTGACGGTTGTGATTCTGGCGGCGGGATTAGGGACGCGCATGAAATCGCACAAGGCCAAAGTGCTGCACCGGGCGGGCGGCAAGACGCTGGTGGAGCACGCGGTGGATACGGCGCTCGCGCTGACTTCGGCGGAGCGCGTTTTCGTGGTGGTGGGCCACCAGGCCGAGCGGGTTCGCGCCATAGTTTCGACGCCCGGCATCGGCTTCATCGAGCAGACCGAACAACTCGGCACCGGCCACGCGCTGCTGGCGGGGCGCGAAGCGCTTTCGCATCTGGATGGCTACCTGGCGATCGTTTACGGCGACGGTCCGCTGCTGCGGGCAGCCACGGTGCGCAGCCTGATCGAGACTCTGGAAGCGAGCGAAGCCGCGGGCGCGCTGCTTTCGGCCGACATGCCCGATCCCAACGGTTACGGGCGCGTGCTGCGCGGCGTCAGCAACCGGGTGACCGCGGTCGTCGAGCAGAAGGCCGCCACTCCCCAGCAACTGGCGATTCGCGAAGCCAACATGGGCATCTACTGCTATCGCGCCGACCTGTTCTGGCGGCACGCGAGCGAAATGCGCCCCGACAATCCCGCGCACGAATATTACCTCACCGACATGGTCGAGATACTCAACCGGGCCGGACATTACGTGACGGCGATGAAGATCGACGATCCGCGCGAATGCCTGGGGATCAACGACCGGGTCGAGCTGGCGGAAGCGGACCGCCTGCTGCGCGAGCGCAAGCTGCGCGAGCTGATGCTGGCGGGCGTGACGATCGAGAAACCCGAAACGGTGACCATCGATAGCGGCGTCGAGATCGGGATCGACACCGTGGTCGAGCCGTTCACGCGCATCCTGGGCGCCACCACGATTGGCGAAAACTGCCGCATTGGGGCGTCCAGCATCATCGAGGATTCCACGATCGGCGACGACGTGGCGATCGGTCCGCTGACGGTGGTGACCGCATCGAGGCTGGAGCGCGGCGCGCAAGCCGGGCCGTTCTCCCGCCTGCGCCCGGGGAATTACGTCGCGGAAGGCGCGCATGTCGGCAATTTCGTGGAGCTGAAAAAGACGCGCTTGGGCGCGGGCTCGAAGGCCAATCACCTGGCCTATCTGGGCGATGCGGAAATTGGCGCCAAGGCGAACATCGGCGCCGGCACGATCACTTGCAACTACGATGGCGTGCACAAGCACCCCACGCGGATCGGCAGCGGGGCCTTCGTGGGAAGCAATTCGACTTTGGTGGCGCCGCTCGAAATCGGCGACGGCGCTTACCTCGCCGCCGGCTCCGTGATTACCGACCCGGTTCCCGCCGATTCGCTCGCCGTGGGCCGCGCGCGGCAGGTTAATAAGGAGGGTTGGGCCGAGAAGCGCCGCGCCCGCTCGGCCGCCCCTCGCACCGGCGAGAAATAACGCCGGGGCGTTCCCTGCGGCGTCCGGCAGCCGCCGCCGGTGAAGTGCTGCGATGTTGTCTAGTACTCCCAGTCGAAAAAGCGGCCTCGGCGGCTGCCGGGCTCGTCGGTTTGCGGCGTGAAAACCACAATGAAATAAGCGGAAATCCGTGGAATTTCCCCCGAAGTGCCACGCATCGTCTCACTAATTTGGAGCAAGTCCGAATCGTCGGCATAGATCACGCGGTCGCCGAGGCGAAGGCGAGAGCGCGATCCACTGCTAACTAATGGAAAACAAAGACAACTAGCCCCAGGTTGCAATTGTGGCAACCGGAATGCCTTTGCCCTTTCGGGACATTGTGCAGGGCCCAGGGCGGGGGGATCGAGAAGAAATCAGGTTCCCGCCGACTGGGACTCAAGGGGCGGTAGCTTGCGCCAAGAGCCATTTCAAAGGCATCCATGGGCACCCAAAAACCTTTTGATTCAATCTCGATAGAGTGGTTCGCTCTTCGGGTGAAATCGCGGTGTGAAAAGGCCGTCTCCACGATTGCGCACAACAAGGGGTTTGAGGCGTTCGTGCCGATTTACGAGTGCCGCCGCCGTTGGTCAGACCGCTTGAAGTCGGTGGAGTTTCCGCTTTTCCCGGGGTATGTGTTTTGCCGATTGGACCCGCAACAACGGTTCCCGTTATTGACTATTCCCGGCGCGCTCCAGTTGGTGGGCATCGGAAAGATTCCCGTCCCCATCGACGACTCGGAGATCATCGCGATTCAAAGCGCCGTAACGTCCGGGCTGTCGGCTGAACCGTGGCCTTTTCTGGAGGCCGGGCAGCGCGTGCGGCTTGAGGATGGGCCCTTGGCTGGCATGGAAGGCTTCCTGGTCGAGGTGCGCAAGCGATACCGCGTAGTTGTCTCGGTGACTCTGCTGAAACGGTCGGTGGCGGTGGAGATCGATAGCGAGTGGGTCGCGCCGCTGGACGCAAGCGGGCGCCCGATGACGGCCCAGATCAGACGCCCAATGGCGGCGAGTCCTCAGTCCATATAGGCCGGGTTTTCCAACGCAACACCAAGCTTTTCGAGACAATCCGGCTTTGCCAATTTCGGCAGGACAAACAATCAATCAGTTTTGATGGCGATATTGAGGGTGAACTTGTGCTGAATAACATGCCCCGTCTTAGAACAAACTCCTCGTTAGGACCGCAATCCTTCATTGCCGATGAACCACAAGACAATGGGATGCTCGCCGAGGAACTGTTTGTTCGCATGCTCCGGATGGAACGTAAGAGAACCGAGCGTTCCCATCGGCGCTTTGTACTGATGATTCTCGAGGGCGGCGATCTGCTGAAAGCCGGCAACCAGGAAGAGACGCTCGGCAAGGTGCTCGGTGCGTTGTCGCAGGCCACGCGCGACACGGACATCAAGGGGTGGTACAGGCACGGACATGCTATCGGAGTGATCTTCACCGAGATCGCCGCCGCCGAGGAAAAGCCGGTGGTCAGATCTCTCTCGGGCAAAGTCACCGACGCGCTTTATGACACGTTGAGTGTCGGGCAAATCAACCAGATCAAGCTCTCTTTCCACGTCTTCCCCGAGGATTGGGACAACGACGGTCCGGACGGGCCGGCCAACTCGACCTTGCACCTGGACCTGGCGCGGGGCGCGAAGAAGAAACCGGCCAGTGCCCTGCTGAAGAGGCTGATGGACATTGCCGGCAGCCTGGCCGCCCTGGCCCTCTGTCTCCCAGTGCTGTTCGCCATTGCGATTGCGATTAAGACGACCTCGAGAGGCCCCATCCTCTTCCGTCAGGTCCGGCTAGGCCAATACGGGAAAAAGTTCACGTTCCTGAAATTCAGATCCATGCATGTGGGGAACGACCACGCAATTCATGAACAGTACGTGAAACAATTCATCGCAGGCGCGCAAGGCCTGGAGCAAAGCGGACCGGGCCAACGGAGACAGTACAAACTAACCGCGGATCCGAGAATCACGCGAGTAGGACGACTGCTGCGCAAGACGAGTCTCGACGAGTTGCCGCAATTGTTCAACGTGCTGAGCGGAGAAATGTCCCTGGTCGGGCCGCGGCCGCCGGTGATGTACGAATTCAAGTGTTACGACCTGTGGCACAAGGAGCGCCTCATGGCGGTGAAACCCGGGATCACGGGCCTGTGGCAAGTGGAAGGACGAAGCAGGGTGAAATTCGACGAAATGGTTCGCCTGGACATCCGCTACGCCAGATCATGGTCATTGTGGCTGGACATCAAGATCCTTCTCCAGACACCGGCGGCCGTTATCTCCGGATCCGGCGCGTGTTGAAGGCGGAGGGGTAATGATTCGAGTTGGCATAATCGGCTATGGCTATTGGGGGCCGCACATTGCGCGCAACTTTCATGCCGCGGAGGATTGCGAAGTCAGTGTAATCTGCGACAAGAGTCCCACCGCTCAGCGGCGGATTCAACGCGCCTATCCGGATGTGCGCGCGACGTCCGACGTTTCGGAAGTGCTGTGCTCGCCGAAGATTGACGCGGTCGCCGTAATCACGCCGGTTTGGACCCACTACGAGCTGGCCAAGGCGGCGCTGGAAAGCGGGAAACACGTCTTTGTCGAGAAACCATTTACGTCGACCGTGGCGCAGGCCGAAGAATTGATTGAGCTAGCCGCGAAGAAACGCCTGACGATCATGGTGGATCACACATTCCTGTTCACTGGCGCGGTCAAGAAGATCGAGCAACTGACCAAGGACGGCACGCTCGGCAAGCTCTACTACTACGACTCCACCAGAGTCAATCTCGGATTGTTCCAGCACGACGTGAATGTCATCTGGGACCTTGCACCCCACGACCTTTCGATCATGGACCACCTGGTGCATGCGAAGCCGGAATATCTGGCCGCCACTGGACAAAGCCATTTGAATGGCCACCAGGACGTCGCTTACATCACCGTCTATCTCAGCGACAACGTGATCGCACACTTCAATGTCAACTGGCTGTCGCCGGTTAAGGTGCGCACTACCCTCTTAGGAGGCGAGAAGAGGATGGTGGTATGGAACGATCTGGACGCCGACGAAAAGATCAAGGTGTACGACAAAGGCGTGGAGATCAAGAGCCAGCAGGGCGTATACGAGTTGCTGGTCAGTTATCGCACGGGCGATATGTGGGCGCCCAAAGTCGAACAGACGGAAGCGCTGGCCTCGGAGATCCGCTACTTCGTCGAATGCATTACGCGGAACGAAGTGCCTTTCAACGACGGTATCGCCGGCTTGCGGGTCGTCAAGTTGCTCGAAGCGGCAGATCGTTCGCTGGCCGATATGGGTGCGGCGGTGCGCTTATGAGCGACTATCTGTGCATCTCGGCGGACGTCAAGCTTGGAACGAACGTGAAGTTCTCCAAGTTCATTAATCTTTACGGTTGTGAAATCGGCGACAACACTAAAATCGGCGCCTTCGTCGAGGTCCAGAAGAACGCGAGAATCGGAAAGAACTGCAAGATATCGAGCCACACCTTTATCTGCGAAGGAGTCACGATCGAAGACGATGTTTTCGTCGGGCATGGCGTTACGTTCATCAACGATAGCTATCCCCGCGCCACCACCACCGAGGGAGGTCTGCAGACTGAAGCGGACTGGAAGGTGGAGACTACGGTAATCAAGAAAGGGGCGTCGATCGGATCGGGGGTCACCATCCTTTCCAAGATCACGGTGGGCGAACGAGCCATCGTCGGCGCCGGAAGTGTCGTAACCAAGAGTGTTCCCGCCGACACGATTGTAGCGGGAAACCCGGCTCGTGTTCTGCGAGCCGTAACATCAGAAACGCCGCGGAAGGTCGACTGAACGGCTTTTGTCTGGGCTTCGACGTGGGCCTGGACCTTCGCCATCCAGCGCCAAAGCCGTGGCTCGCGCGGAGCGCGTTTGATTCTCCAGTGAAGTCAGATTTCGAAACAGTTGAGTTCAAGAGGTGTGGGAGTTTGAAATGATCGAGACGACTCGAATTCCGTTCTTAGACCTGGTATCACCGCACAAGGAACTACGCCGGGAGATCGTCGATAGCGTCAACTCAACGCTGGATACGGCGGGTTTCATCGGCGGCCCGGTGGTAGAAGCATTTGAGCGCGAGTTTGCCGCATTTTGCGGTGCCTCGCATTGCGTCGGGGTGGGCAGCGGCACGGATGCACTGCGGTTCGCGCTAATGGCGGCGGGCGTGGGCGAAGGCGACATAGCCGTAACCGTCCCGAACACATTCATCGCGACAACCGAGGCGATCTCTCAAACCGGCGCACGGCCCGTCTTTGTCGACATTGACGAGCGGACCTATAATATGGACCCCGAGAGACTCCAGGAGTACTTCGAGGGCGAGTGTCGCGTCGATAGCGACACTGGACACTTAGTAGACCAGACGCTTGGGAAACGGGTTGCGGCGATCGTTCCCGTGCATCTTTACGGCCAGCCCGCGGATATGGACCGAATACTGGAGCTTGCCGAGCGATATAACGTTGTTGTTATCGAGGACGCGTGCCAGGCGCATGGAGCGGAGTACTACTCCAAGAAGGACGACTGTTGGAAGAAGGCCGGCTCCATGGGGCTGGCGGCGGCATTCAGCTTCTATCCGGGAAAGAACCTGGGAGCGTGCGGCGAAGCAGGTGCGGTTACAACCAACGATGAGAGTCTCGCCCGGAAGATCCGGATGGTGCGAGACCATGGCCAAGCCGAGAAGTACTATCATGACATGGAAGGGTACAATGGCCGGCTGGATGCGATTCAAGCCGGCATCCTGCGAATCAAGCTCAGGCGCCTGGCGGCATGGAATCAACAGCGCCGGGAATGCGCCCGACGATATCGGGAGCTTTTGGGTTCGACACAAGAGGAAATAGGGCTCCCCTACGAGCCTTCGTGGGCCAAAGGGGTTTACCACCTCTACGTGGTTCGCGTTGAGAACCGCGATCAACTGCAGAGGCGCCTGGCCGCGGCAAACATCGGCACTGGAATTCATTATCCGATACCGCTTCACTTGCAGAAGGCTTACAGCAGCCTCGGCCACGCGAACGGGGACTTCCCAGTGTCCGAGCGCGCGGCCGCGGAAATAATCTCGCTGCCCATGTACTCAGGGCTTGACTATGAGCAGCAGAGTCGTATTGCCGAGCAGGTCACGAAGTTTGTTTACCCTACACCCACTCTGAAAGTAGCCAAAGCTGGCCATAACGGATGACGAACGCAACGCGGCCGGCGGTTTGTATCGTCGTCGAAAACCTGCCGGTTCCTCTTGACCGGCGCGTATGGAAGGAGGCCTGCGCGCTGCGCGACGCGGGATATCGGGTCTCGGTTGTCTGCCCTAAGGGAGCCGGAACTTCGGCGGCGAGTTACGAGAACCTTGATGGGATCGAGATCCACCGCCATCGCATGTGGGAAGCCTCCGGGGCGGCGGGCTATCTGCTGGAATACACTCTGGCGCTGGCTGCCGAGTTCTATTTGACCCTCAAAGTCTTCGCCCGGACGAGGTTTCGCATCCTACAAGCATGCAACCCCCCGGATACAATCTTCCTTATAGCGTTACTTCTAAGGCCTTTCGGTGTCCGGTTCATTTTCGATCATCACGATCTCGCGCCTGAACTGCTCGAAACTAAGTTCGGCAAGAAGACCAGCCTTTTCTACAGGCTCACGAAACTAGCAGAGTACTGCTCATTTACAGCAGCGAAAGTATGCATCGCCACCAACGAGTCCTTTAAGGACATCGCTATATCGAGAGGGAAAAAGCGGCCCGCCGACGTCTTCGTGGTACGAAACTGTCCCGACCTCACCAGCGTGCACCGCCAGCCGCCTACACCTGAAAGCAAGTTCGGGAAGTCATTGCTGGTGGTATATGTGGGCTTTATGGGGCCGCAGGATGGTTTGAGCCTGCTGCTGGAATCGATCGAATACATCGTTAAGCACGAACATCGGCAAGACACTCACTTCGTGCTTGTCGGCGGCGGCACGGAGCTTCCCATGCTGCGAGCTCAAGCTGCCAGAAGTGGGATAGAGTCTTTTGTGAGCTTCACGGGACAGGTCCCTCATGACCGTGTCGGCGATTATCTTTCGTGTGCCGACATCGGCGTGGCGCCCGATCCCAAGACCCCGATGAATGACAACTCAACCATGATCAAGATTTTTGAATACATGGCTTATGGGCTGCCGGTGGTGCTCTTCGATCTGAAGGAAGGCCGGCGCATAGCCGGGCCAGCCGCTCTGTATGCGTCGCCCAACGATCCTATCGATTTCGCCAACCGGATCCTGAGCTTGCTCGACCGTGAGACTCTTCGTCGAGAACTGGGTGAGTGCGGCCGTTCGCGGGTTGAAAACGGCTTGAACTGGGAAGTCGAGAAGGCCACCTTGCTCGCGGCTTACGCAGGGGCCCTTGAGGACACCTCGGCGACCCAGTCCGTGGGCGAGTGTGAGAACACCTAGAAAATTGATGGCACCGGCGCGACGCTCAATCATGGCCGTGAGTTCTTCACGCGCGATCTGGGTGGTGCTTGCCGCACTGCCGCTGCTATCGTCGCGGTGCTATTCTGCCGACGTCGTTCTCATCGGTTCATCAGGCCACTCATCCGCGGTACAACGGGAGCTGGAAGTCTCTACCACCTTCTATGGCCTGAACCTCAAAGTTATTACACCCGGCTCCCAAAGCGACACGCTTGCAATTAGCAAGGCCGTCGATCGGGACGCGACCAGGGCGGTAGCAATTGCGGCAGACGCGCTTGCTCTTGTCGATGAGAACGCGCTTCTGCAGCATCTGAAGCGAAGGTCCGGGGCCAGCGTGCCGCTGCTCATCCTCGGAGTTACGCCAGAAACAAACGCGACTCTTCTGACTGCGTGGTCCGGCGGCGCCGCGATCGGCTGTAGACGGCTCGAAGGCCCGCGCCCTTCCCGGTATGTCATTAGTCACGTGGAAGGCTTTACGCGGCAGTTAAGCGGCCTAGAGCTCCGATTCCCGGAAAGCGACACTGCTTACTTCGTACTGGGCCCAAGCAGCAACGCCCAGATCATTGCGAAAGTCGGGAACGAGGGACACGTTTACCCACTATTCGTTGAGACCGCCCTCCACCAAGTCAAGGTGTTCTTGGATTGCGCAGTAAGGACCTCAGACGACGCGAAGGCCGAATCGAACATCAAGCGTCTAGCGAATGAGTTCCTGACACTCGCACCCGCCATCATGTTTGTCAGATACTGCGCCGGCGATGCGGCTTGGCACGCCCCCGGCCATTACGCGAACCTTACAATTGACGATCCGTGGCTCCGGGAGCCGTACGGATACCTTAACTACAGAGACCTCCTCGGCGAAATGGAAAAGCACGACTTCCATACAACGATTGCTTTTATCCCATGGAATTACGATCGCAGCGAGCCTGAGGTTGTTTCGCTTGTTCGGGACCACCCCGAGAGGTTTTCCATTTGCATTCACGGGGATAACCACGACCACAAGGAGTTTACCGACTATCGAAGCAAGCCCCTGGCCGATCAACTTGCTGCCCTCAAACAATCCCTGGCCAGGATGGACAGGTTCAAAACGCTAACAGGGATTCCCTACGATAGGGTAATGGTGTTTCCGCACACCATCGCCCCGGAAGGAACCCTCGAAGCCCTCAAAACCTACAACTACCTAGCCACAGTTAACTCTTCGAACGTTCCGATGGACCGCCCGGATCCATCACTTCTTCCGCTCGATCTCCGCCCCGTCTCCGTCGCATTCGCAACTTTTCCAAGTATTACACGCTACCCGGTAGAGCTGCCAGTCCCGAGCGGCTTCATCGAGATCAATGAGTTTCTCGATAATCCCTTGTTCTTTTATGGCCACCACGACCTCTTTGCGAGTGGAATCGGCGCCTTCGATGGAGTGGCAGACGCTGTGAACACGCTTGAGCCGGATACTCGCTGGCGCGGTGTGGGAGATATTGCACGGCACCTCTACCTGGTGAAGCTGCGAGACGATTCGACCTCCTATGACGTTCTTGCGCTTTCAAGCGACTTCGATCTGACTAATCCTTCTCAGGTGGGTGCAACGTTCAATGTCACAAAGGAGGAGACTGGCCGCCCGGCCATAGCGTCAGTCAGTGTGGATGGCCGGCCCTGCCCGTACCGGTTCCACGGAGGCCAGCTTGGCTTCAGCGTAGATGTTCCGGCAGGCAGCGCTCGCAGCGTGGTAATTCAGTACGAGAACGACCTGAAGTTGGTTGCGATCGACACGTCGAGAAGGTCGGTGCGCGTTTATCTTCTCCGAATGGCTTCGGACTTCAGAGACATAACGTTGCCAAGATTCGGCGCTGGGCGCGCACTGGTTCGGTTCTATTCTCGACGTGGCGCGACCAGTGTGCAGTTCCTTGTTTATGTTTCTGTCCTAATGGTGTGTTGCGCCTGCGGAGCCTGGTTCGTATGGCTGCTGATTGGCAGACCGGCTCGAATGAAACGCGCGACGACGCTGACCTGAAGGCTCGCGCGTTCTACCGATACGAAGGATTTTAGGACATGAAACTGTCGATCGTAATTCTGTGCTGGAACGACCTCAAGGTTATCGGCAACTGTTTGCGTTCCATCTATTCAGGAACGCATGCGACTCAGTTCGAGGTGATCGTTTCCGACAATGGATCCACCGACGGAACGGTGGAGTTTATACGCGAGGCTTTCCCGGGCGCACGGGTCATTGAGAACGGAGCGAACCTAAGATTCTCAAAGGGCAATAACGTCGGCATCCAGGCCAGTACAGGCGAGTACGTTCTGATTCTGAATCCGGACACGATTATTCACGAAGGCACCTTCGATCGGTGGATTGACTTTGCCGATAAGCATCCTGAAGCCGGGGGGTTTGGATGCCGGGTCCTGAATCCCGACGGTTCCTACCAGGGTTCAGGCCGCCCGTTCCCCACGATCTGGCGCGAATGGCTGGCAGCACTCTATCTGCGACCTCTGGGCTATCTTTCCGACATTTTCATCTCTGACAGGTACGTCCGATGGAAAGGCGAGACCGAAAGGACGATTGACTGGCAGTCCGGCTGTTGCCTGATGGTGCGAGGGGAGTTGCTCAAACAGTTAGGCGGCTTTGACGAGCAATTTCAGTATTACTACGAAGACCTCGACCTGTGCCACCGCGTCTGGATTGCCGGCTACCCCATACTGTATACGCCCGAAGTGACGATCACGCACCTGGGAGGGCAATCGACCACGGAGCGTTTCCCGATCCCATTTGAACTGGACAAGTATCGCAACCGGTACCGCTATTTCTATAAGTACTTTGGCAAGAGAGGCGCGCGTCGTTGTCGTCGCACTTCGTTGGCTTGGATCCGGGTGCGCCAGGCTGGGTACCGACTCATTCAGCTCCTAAAGCCATCCGACGGTCTAACAAGGCGCCTGGAACTGTACCGCGCCGCGGCGGAATGGAACAGGCTTGTCGACCCGGTCCAGCTTGTTGAGAAGGGGAAAGAGCCGGAGACAGGCTCGGCAATCCCAGTCCATGTTCCGCACTAACGTTCAGCAGTTATCCCGGTTCTGAGGGTCATATGGACATTCGAGTCGAATCGAGGCATCTCGGAGAAATTGTCGTCCTCGTGCCCGATGTTTTCCAAGATAGCCGCGGCTTCTTCATGGAGACTTTTCGGGAGGATCAGTTCAAGGCCATGGGCCTCCCTTATCACTTCGTCCAGGACAACCACTCGAGATCGGCGAAGGGCGTTGTACGGGGTCTGCACTTCCAGTGGGATCCCCCCATGGGAAAGCTGATGCGGGTTTCGTTGGGGAGCGCTTTCCTGGTTGCGGTGGACATAAGGAAAGGGTCACCCACGCTCGGCCAATGGTTCGGCACTGAGGTCTCGGCCGAGAACCGGCGACAGCTTTGGGCTCCGGCCGGCTTTGCCAGGGGCTTCTGTGTCCTTTCCGACATAGCAGAGATCCAGTATAAGTGTACGGGCCTGTATAACAGCAAGGCCGAGTCGGGAGTCCGGTGGAACGATCCGCGGATCGGTGTGCAGTGGCCGGTCGACGAGCCATCGCTATCCCAAAAGGACTCTGAAGCTCAGACCCTCGACCAATGGCTCAACAAGCCGGAATCCGACCACTTCCATTTTCACCGGTAGCTACAAAGGAGAATTCATGAAACTGCTGATCGCCGGCGGCGCAGGGTATGTAGGCTGCGTCCTCATCCCGAAGTTGCTCGACAGAGGCTATAAGGTCGACGTCGTCGACTTATTCTGGTTTGGCAACCATTTACCACGCCAAGTCGGGGTACTCCAAAAGGACATTTTCCAGCTTACAGTAGAGGATCTGGAACCCTATGACCAAGTGATATTCCTCGGCGGGCTGTCCAACGACCCGATGGCGGAGTACTCACCCAGCAAGAACTTCATCTTCAACGCCGCCGCACCTGCGTACCTGGGCTATGTAGCCAAGAACGCCAAGGTGCGAAGGTACATCTACGCGTCTTCCTGTTCGGTCTACGGGTACACCGAAAACGAGCTGTACGATGAAACCAGGCCGGTGGCATCCAGTTATCCTTACGGTATCTCCAAGCTCCAGGGTGAGCAGGCCGCGATGCAAATGGCCGACTCCAACTTTTCGGTGATCTCGTTGCGCAAAGGCACGATTTCAGGTTACAGCCCGCGCATGCGCTTCGACCTGATCATCAACACGATGTTCAAATGCGCCATGAAGGACCGGACGATCACGATTAACAATCCCTCGATCTGGCGGCCAATTCTCAGCATTGAAGACGCGGCAACCGCATATACTCGCGCGATTGAATCAAACGAGAGAATCTCCGGCATCTTCAACATCGCCTCCGGAAATTACACGGTGGGAGAGGTCGGAGATCTGGTGCGGAGCACGATCGAGGACCGGCTTGGACACCGCGTAAGCCTGGCGATCAATCACAAGCAGGATTTCCGAAACTACAAGGTGAGCATCGAAAAGGCGCAAAACGTCCTGAGTTTTCATCCCGCCCACGACGTGAGATCGATCGTCTCCAACCTCATCGACAACATGGAAAAGTGCGACGACTGGGATAACCCGCTCTATTCGAACATCTCGAGCTTCAAGAACCTGGAAAACGGAGTCGAGACCTACGCCATGGTGAAGGCGGCGGCGCGATGAAAGTCGCAGTCATCGGCGCCAACGGTCAACTCGGGACGGACACGGCGCGCGCCTTCGAAGAGAGTGGGGACGAAGTGGTAGCTCTCGCTCACAGCGACATCGAAATCGCCGATCGCGATTCGGTCTTTGCCGCGCTACGAGGAATGCGGCCGCGGATCGTCGTGAACACCGCGGCGATGCATCATGTAGACAACTGTGAACGAGAGCCCGAGAAAGCATTTGCCGTGAATGCGGTGGGGGCGAGGAATCTCGCTTTCGCCGCGCGGGATATCGGCGCGCTTCTTATACACGTCAGCACGGACTACGTTTTCGACGGAGCCAAGACCAGCCCGTACCTGGAGACCGACTGTCCGCGGCCCCTCAACGTGTATGGGAACAGCAAGCTTGCAGGAGAGCATTTCGTCGAGTGCGTTGCGGAAAGGTATTTCGTCGTTCGCACCTCGGGCCTTTATGGCAAGGCTCCGTGCCGGGCCAAGGGCGGCCGGAACTTTGTCGAGCTGATGTTGAAGCTCGGTCGAGAGAGAGGCGAAGTGCGGGTCGTGGATGACGAGCGAGTCAGCCCTACGAACACACGCGAGCTGGCCCGGCAAATAGTTGCCCTGAGCCGGTCCGACGCGTACGGACTTTACCACGCAACGGCGGAGTCGAGCTGTTCCTGGCACGAATTCGCTCAAACTATATTCGCGCTGGCGCAGACCCAGGTAAACGTGAAGGTTGCTTCGCCGGATGAGTTTCCCGCGAAGACGCCTCGCCCTAAATACTCGGTACTTGAGAATCGCGCCTTGAAGCTCGCCGGCTTGAACACGCTCGGAACGTGGGAGGAGGGTCTCTGCGACTACCTTGGCGCTTCCCGGCTCTGCGCGGCGGGGAGGGCACAATGACCCGCTACGTGATCGTCACTCCGGTGCGCGACGAAGAGAAGTATATCGCGGCCACGATTGAATGCGTCACCAGGCAAACCGTACCGCCTGGCGAATGGGTCATCGTGGACGACGGATCGACCGATCATACGGGCGACATCATCGATCGGTACGCTGCACAACTCCCATGGATCCACCCGGTTCACCGTTCTAACAGGGGGTTCCGCAAGTCGGGCGGCGGCGTCATGGAGGCAGTCCATGATGGCATCGCCGCGATCCAGTCCAAGGACTGGGAGTTCATTGTGAAGCTCGACGGAGACCTGAGTTTCGCGGATGACTATTTTCAAAAGTGTTTTGAACACTTCAGCGAACGGCCGCGGCTAGGGATTGGCGGAGGAGAAATCTACCACGATGTGAGTGGTGAACAGCGGCTGGAGGCGAATCCCAAGTTCCACGTCAGAGGGGCGACGAAGATCTACAGAAGGGCGTGCTGGGAGGCTATTGGCGGGCTATGGGCCGCGACGGGGTGGGACACCATTGACGAGGTCAAGGCCAACATGCTGGGATGGGAGACCGGGGCCTTCGAGGACCTTCACCTACTTCATCACCGGCTGACGGGATCCGCGGATGGGTTATGGCGCGACCGGGTGAAACATGGCTTGGCGTGCTACATCTCGGGATACCACCCTCTGTTTGTGGCTGCCAGTTGCTTGCGCAGGCTGGTTCGGAAGCCTTACATTCTCGGATCACTCGGGCTTTCGCTCGGGTTCATCAAGGGTTACCTGCGGCGCGTGCCAAGAGTGAACGATCCCTTGCTGATTCGTTACATACGCTCCCAGCAACTAAGACGCCTGTGCGGACTGCAGACGATCTGGAGATGAGTCGCGAGCGGAAGAGCGTTGCAAGATCGTTACGCGTTATAGATTAGACGGTTGACTATGTGTGGAATCTGCGGCAAATTGAATTTCGAGCTGGGCACCACGGTTGACGCTGGGCTGGTCCGGGGGATGCTGGACACTATACGTCACCGCGGCCCGGACGATGAGGGACTCTATCTTGGCGGTCAGGTGGCGCTTGGCCATCGAAGGCTGTCGATCATCGACCTGGGCGGCGGCCATCAGCCGCTTTCCAATGAAGATGGCACGGTCTGGATCGTGTTCAATGGAGAGATCTATAACTACCGCGAGTTGCGCGCCTTTCTGCTGACCAAGGGGCATGTCTTCAGGACGAATTCGGACACTGAAACCATCGTCCACCTGTACGAGGAGTTTGGACCCCAATGTCTGGAGAAACTCCGCGGGATGTTCGCGTTCGCGATCTGGGACGAGAACAAGAGATCCCTCTTCCTGGCGCGAGACCGGGTGGGAATAAAGCCTCTTTATTATTGTCTCGCCGATAAGAGCTTGGTGTTCGCCTCAGAAATTAAGGCAATCCTGGCGGACCCCGCGGTGGATCGGCGGATTGCGCCTGAGCTGATTGACAGGTTTTTGACTTTTCTTTATCTTCCGGGCGAGGACACATTACACAGAG
>Ga0208820_1000564_pt1 | contig 25770 bp, 20 predicted proteins | sample June2015DPH_16_5_FD_184713 | JGI IMG/M metagenome (GOLD analysis project Ga0208820, IMG submission 184713) | Peatland microbial communities from SPRUCE experiment site at the Marcell Experimental Forest, Minnesota, USA - June2015DPH_16_40... | ecosystem: Environmental > Terrestrial > Soil >...
AATCCGAAACTCGACGTGGCGGAGATCGAGACCCTGGCCCGCATCGCCCACGAAAACGGCGTGCCTCTCGTCATCGACAACACTTCCGCCTCCCCGGCGCTGGTTCGTCCCATCGAATGGGGAGCCGATATTGTCATCAATTCGGCGACCAAGTTTATTGGCGGGCACGGCACCTCCATCGGCGGCGTGATCGTGGATGCCGGGAAGTTCGATTGGAAGGCATCGGGGCGTTTCCCGGACTTCGTGGAACCCGATCCCTCGTACCACGGAATTTCCTACACGGAAGCCTTTGGACCACTGGCGTTCATTCTCAAGGCCCGGGTGCAGGGTCTGCGCGACACCGGCGCGGCGCTCTCGCCGTTCAATGCCTTCCTGTTGTTGCAGGGCACTGAAACCCTTCATCTCCGCATGCAGCGCCACTCGGAGAATGCCCTTGCCGTAGCCAAGTTCCTCGAAACCCACCCCGGCGTCGTTTGGGTCAATTATCCCGACCTGCCTTCGAGCAAATACTATGCGCGGGCGCAGAAGTATCTGCCGAATGGCTCGGGATCGCTGGTCACGTTCGGAATCAAGGGCGGTTACGAAGCGGGACGTAAGCTGATCAACTCTCTGTCCCTGTTCAGCTTGCTGGCTAACATCGGCGACGCGAAATCGCTGGTCATTCACCCCGCGTCCACCACCCACCAACAGCTCTCCGAAGCCGAACAGAGGGATACCGGGGTTACCCCAGAATTGGTACGCTTATCGGTAGGAATCGAAGACCTGCGCGACATAGTCGACGACCTGACCCAGGGATTGGAGAAGGCAACCGGCCTGTCGCCAAAGGCAGGGACGACAAAGTAAGTGCGACTAACAGCCCGTGGGGCGAGTACGATTTGTATCAGGGTATGCTGTTTCAGGGTATGTTGTATCAGGGTATGCCTTCAAGCATACCGTAAGCGTTGTGTTACGAATGCGCCTTTACAGATTGCTAAAAAAATCTGATCTCGCTTTGATTTTGGGTGGCGCAGCGGTTTACCGCTGCGATAAGTGGCTTACTTTCATTGACGGCTTCAGCCGCTGAGGGCGACTGCGGCGCGAAACACGACTTTTTCAGCAATCTGTTTTAGGCGCTGGTTTTTGGCTCTGTAGTTTCACCACGGGCAACAAAGTAGGAGCAACAAAGAATGCCGACCATCATTCCGTCGGTCCGAGCGACGCACTCCTTTGCTGAACAGGAGGGCTTCGCCCTGGAATGCGGAGGCGAACTCCGCCCGGTGACGCTTCAGTACGCCGTGTACGGTGAACTCAACGTGGCCCGCGACAACGTGGTCCTCGTCTGCCACGCGCTCTCGGGCTCCGCCGAAGTTGCCGATTGGTGGCCCGAGCTGTTTTCCGACAATGACTTCTTCAGCATCGACCCCTATTGCGTAATCTGCATCAACATTCTGGGATCGTGTTACGGTTCGACCGGTCCACAGTCCATCAACCCCAGCACCGGAAGGACCTATGGGCCGGACTTCCCGCTGGTCACCGTCGGCGATATTGTCCGATCGCAGCGAGAGGTTCTCGATCACCTCGGAATCGATCGCATTCAACTCGTCATCGGTGGTTCGATTGGCGGCATGCAGGCCTTGCAGTGGGCAATGGATTTCCCCGGCCGCGTCGATAACTGCGTAAGCATCGCCGCGACGCCGCTGGGGCCGATGGGACTGGCCCTCAATCACATGCAGCGACAGGTCATCCGCCTCGACCCCAAGTGGAAGAATGGAGACTACGGCGACCAGCCGCCGGCTCTCGGCCTGGCCCTGGCACGCAAGATTGCCATGTGCTCTTACAAGTCGGCGGAGTTGTTCAGCACCCGCTTTGGGCGCAATCCCAACCGGAACGGCGAAAATCCATGGGCCGAACCGAACGCTCGCTTCGATGTGAGCGGTTATCTCGATCATCAGGGAGAGAAATTCGTTCAAAGGTTCGATACCAATTCCTACCTCTGCATCACGAAAACCATGGACACCTTCGACCCCGTCCGGAAATACGGATCCATCCACGCCTATAGCCGCATCAAAGCCCGCGTCACCCTCGTGGGCATCTCCTCCGATTGGCTTTTTCCAGCCTCCGAGGTGCAATCCTTGGCGGGTGAGCTTAGAAGCTGCGGCGTCGATTGCATCTACCGTGAAATCGAATCCTCCCACGGCCACGACGCTTTTCTCGCCGAACCCGACAAACTCGCCTCCATCCTAGCGACTCGGCTGTCGCCGCGCCTTACGCCAGACTGAAGCGGATCGAGCCAGCGGCGCCACCCCAGGTTGCAGTGGAGCGACGGGCGTCCTCGACCGTCCCCGGCGCTCCACCGAATCACCTTAAAAGTGGAACCCAAGCTGAGCCGTCAGCGCGCGCGGCGTCACATAGTGCGTCCCGCTGAACGTCGAAAGGAAGTTATACAGCGCCAGCTTGTTGGTTATGTTGATGGCGGTAAGCGTGAGACTCCATTTGTAACGGTCGCCTTTGAACAGGTTATCGTCGCCCATGACAAGATCAAAAAGGTTGCGCGACGCAATGCGTGGAGGATTGCGGTCGTCGTTCTCGGCATTGATGGCCGGCACTTTTATAAGATTGGATCCGAACTGCGATGCCAGGCACGGAGAAGGCAGCGCCGTGGTCGGGGTTGCACGCTGAGATCCGCAGAAGAACCCGGCCTGGAACTCCTGATCGGCGCTCAGGGGGTTTCCGAAAACATCTTGCATCAGGACGGCTGGTTGCCCGCTGATTAAGACGGGTTGCCCGTTGGGTAGCATCGACTGCGGGCAATCGTTGCCGTTGCTTGGACTCCCGTAACAAGGCGCGTTGCCGGCCACCAGTCCGCTGTCATACCGCCAGTTGCCGCCGATCCACGGGCCACGCTTCCACGGCTGGTATTGCACGTGGGTTGTCTCGTTGAACTTTTCGTCGTGGTCAATACGGAACGGAAGTCCGGCGCCGGTCGACACCGTCGCGCCCGCTCCGCCGATCTGTGGCTGGAAAAAGCGCGCCGCCACGCTGGAAAAAACCATCTGCGCCGAAAAACCATGCAGGTTCGGAACGCTCACGCGGCCGGCATATCCGGGAATCTTGGCGTTGTGCCATTCAATGGGGAAAGTAATCGGGGTGTTGCCGAGCACGCTGAAATCATAGCCATTGTGCGTGTACTTCGAAATCCATTCGCCCGAAAAGACCAGGTACTTGCCGAAAGCTTGCTCGAGGCCAGCGTGGAATTCGTTGCGAAAGCCGGGACTCAACGCCCCGCTCGACACACCCGTACAGGCAAGAAATGGACGTAAAACCTGGTTGCTGCATCCGGTGCTGGAAAGTATCAGATTTTCATTAAAGGGGGATTCCAGGGTGCGCGCGTAGGAAACGCGAAGAATCGTGCTCGTGTTCTTGACGTTGTAGGAGATCCCGATACGAGGCTCGGCCTGCCGCGCAACGGTGAGACCGTTGTAGAGATCGCCGCGCAAGCCAAGGTTCAAAGACCAGTGCCCGGCTGTGATCACGTCCCGAAGGTAGAGCGCAAGCTCCTTCACGTCCGTGTGGCCATTGAAAGTGTATGGGCTTCCGCCGCGGGTCAAGTCGTAGGGAGCCAGGGTCGGATTGAAATAAGGGTAAAGAGTGGAACCGGGCGCGTTCGGGTTGGCCGGGATGGGCGGGTCCGTGTTAAGGCCAGTATTTGGCTGGTAGATGCCGGTGCACTGCGCGGGATCGTTGATCCCCGGCTTCCCCGACGCGACATATTGATTCTGATCCGTGGAGAACGTTACGCAGGGCGCGTTGTAGGTTGGATCGACGATCCCGACAGTGTCGTTTTCATTGAGAAATGTTTGCTCGTAGGTAACTCCGGCCTTGATGTTGTTGATCCCTTTGACATAGGAAATGTCGGATCGAAGCCCCGTGTTGGTGAGCGTCCGGTTCTGCCCCACGGACTGCCTCTGCAGACTCGGCGCCCCGAGGTCGGCGAAAGGATCGCTGCTGGGGTAGTAGTTGTAATCGTCGCGCCGTACAAAGGCACCCAAAGTGAATACGGAATTCGTACTTATAAGGCGCGTCCACGAAGGGGCAATGTTAAAGGTCCCAATCTTGGAGCGTTGATCGGTCGCTCCGACGGTAACACCGTTGGGAGCTATACCTCCATAGTTGTTGACGTCTTGCGCATCCACCCCGTCGAGTCCACTCCAGGGCGTCGCGTTTTCGGCATCCAAGGAATTCGGCGTCTGAAACCAGCTCCGGCTGTAGCCGAAGTTCAGGTGAATCGAATCGGCGGCGGAGAGTTGAAAGTCCACGCGATCGAACAGGTTCTCTTCGTTGCCCTTGTCGTGTATCACCGCGAATTCGGGCGGATCGAGGAACCGGCCGGTGTTCAAACCGCCGACGGAGATGAAGTTTCCCCAGTTCTTACCGCCATAAGCAAGATCGGCTGCCACGTCGGATGTTCCGAATGATCCGTAGGAAGCGGTCACGCTGCCATGCGGTGTGGTTATGCCCTGGCCCGAGCGCGTGGCTGCCACAATCACCACGCTGGTCTTGCCTCCATATTCCGCGGGCGGCGCGCCCGATATGACTTCCATCGATTGGATCGAATCGAGCGGGATCTGGTTGGAAAAGACCTTACTATGCTGGTCAGTGTCGGGTTGGCCGTCGACGTTGAACGAATTCTCCGCGTGGTCGCCGAGCCCGTGGAAGAGCCCATTGGAATCGGCAGCGATTCCCGGCGTAGAGAGAGTAACCAGCGAACTCAGCGACGACGACGCGCTTTCCAAGGGCATTTTGTCGAACAACTCCTTGTCGATGTCGGAGTGGAAGGTGGGATCGTTTTCCACCAGATCTCCCGCAGACTCGACCGTCACCGTGTCGGTGCTGCCGGCCACCGTCAAACTTACTTTCACAGTCGCGGGCACCACCGACCGGACTTCCACATCCTGCGCATATTGAGCGAACCCCTCGGCCGTTACCGTCATGTGATACGGATTGAACGGCACGTTCGTGAAATTGAAATTCCCCTTACTGTCTGTTGTGGTCGTTCGGTCATAGCCGCTGACCGCCTGATGAATTTCAACCTTCGCATTCGCAACTACCGCGCCCGAAGGGTCCAGGATGCTACCGCTTATCGATCCCGAACTTCCGCCCGATTGCGAATTCACAGTCCCAGCACTCAACACCACAGCAACGGCAACCATAGCCGCCGCCAGCCGACTCTTGTAAAAAGAATGCATGATTCCTCCAAGAATGAGTATTCGAGCGAGTCCGATCACAGATCAAAGATCGAAGATCACAGGTCAAAGCCTGAAGATCGAAGCTCGCGGTCCCGGGAAATACTTATTTGAGTTGGGGGCGGGATCAGGACGCAGGTGGAGGACGAATAAACTGGGTGGTGACGGGACGGAAGATCGGGGAAACTTCCGCCACCAGAATCGCCAGGACCGCCGTAACCAAAATCGGCGCGGAGGCAGGCGTCTGGGTACTAAGTCCGGCATGAGCTGTCGCGCAAATCGAGCAGGTGTGTCGGGATGTGGTCGAGTTCTCGGAATGCGAGTGGGTCGCCTGCACCGTGCCCATCACACACACCAAGGCAACCGAGAGCACGCACACAGCTCTGACGAAGACGCCCCGATTTGCCGATACCCTCAGCATGCCGCCCCGATGTGATGATCCCGACCCAATTGCTTTCAGACGATTTTACGCTTAGATGGTTGTCGACGGATAGGCGACGCGCAAAAAAATAAATCCTGCCCGCACACCCCCCAAATCCCGCCCCTGGCCGGGAACCAACAATAGCACTATCACCGGCGAAGGCATTCCCCGACAATCATTGGAATAGAAATTGGAGTTACCGCCACCAGTCGTTAATTGCAGCGCCACCTGCGTCTTAATTTGATCTTTCTCAGATGTGCCCGCGCTCGCTCCAAGCCGGGTTTTCGGGGTCAGACTCAGGGAGAGGTACCTATGTCAGGACAAGTCATTTTGTATTTTGAGGACCAAGCGGACGCCTTGCGCTTCGCCCTCGCCGCAGGTTCGGTGATGGCAGGAGATGGGACACGCGCCACCGGCGATTTAGTCAAGGGAACGGCACGAGTCACGCGCATCCGGTTGGACGCCGCCAACAAAGGAAAGGGCAAGCAACCCAATCCTAATTCCAACGAACGCGTCGCGTAACCGCGCCCCTCCGAACGGTTTTACCCGCGCGTTAAACCACCGCGAGCGAAAGTTCCCGCCGACGCGGCGCGGGCCCGAATTAGAATGTCTGCTATGCCCATCGCTGAACAGACTTCTTCTTCCTCTGCATCTACCATGTTCGATCTCGCCTGGGTTCGCTCCCAGTTCCCGGCGCTCGCGCAAACTGTCAACGGGCATCCTGCCGTCTTTCTGGACGGCCCCGGCGGCACGCAAGTGCCGCAGCGGGTGATTGACGCCATCGCGGATTATCTGGCCCGCAACAATGCCAACTCCGGCGGCGCTTACCAAACCAGCCGCAACACCGACCGCATGGTCGCGGAAGCGCGCGCGGCGATGGGAGATTTCCTCAATTGCGATGCCGATGAAATCGTTTTCGGCGCGAATATGACGTCGCTGACTTTCGCGATGAGCCGCGCGATTGGGCGCGAACTCGGCCCCGGCCACGAGATCGTGCTCACGCTGCTCGACCACGACGCCAATTTTTCGCCGTGGAAAGCGCTGGAAGAAAAAGGCGCAGTCATCCGCGCGGTGAAGTTCAATCAGGCCGATTGCACGCTCGACATGCGCGACCTGGCGGCAAAAATTGGGAAGCCCACGCGGCTCGTGGCCGTTGGTTATGCGTCGAATGCGGTGGGCACAATCAACGACGTCGCAGAAGTCGTGCGACTGGCGCGGCAAGCGGGAGCGCTGAGTTACATCGATGCCGTCCACTATGCTCCGCACGGAGCGATTGACGTGCGCGCCCTCGACTGCGATTTTCTGGTTTGTTCGACTTACAAATTTTTCGGTCCGCACCTGGGCGTTCTCTACGGCAAGCGCGAGCACCTGAAGCGCTTGCATCCGTATAAAGTCCGGCCCAACACCAACAGCATTCCTAACTGTTGGGAGTGGGGAACGCTGAACCACGAAGGCATCGCGGGAATCAAACCCTGCGTGGATTACTGGGAGTCGCTCGGGCGCCGCGCGAAGCCCGCGGTCACCACCCGGCGCGCCGCGATCCTGGCCGCCTACGAAGCGATCCATGGGCACGAACGAAAGATGATGGAGAAGATGATCACGGGCTTGCTAGAGATCCCTGGGCTGAAGCTGTATGGCATCACCGACCCGCGGCGTTTCGAGCTTCGCGGCGCGACGTTCGCGGTCCGAGTCGAAGGCCACACGCCGTTGGAACTCGCAACCAAGCTCGGCGAACAAGGATTCTTCACCTGGGACGGAAACTACTATGCCCTGAACCTGACCGAACAGTTAGACGTCGAGCGCCTCGGAGGATTTCTGCGCATCGGACTGGTGCACTACAACACAATGGAGGAAGTGGAAAGGCTTCTCGGGGCGCTGCGGGAGATTGTGGGGATGAGAGCATCGGCAACCCCCACGTAGGGACGGCCGCCCTCGGCCGTCCAGTCGGGCGAAGCCCGACCGCGCTTTCCCCCACGTAGGGACGGCCGCCCTCGTGAGCCTGCCCTGAGCGAAGTCGAAGGGTCCAGTCGGGCAAAGCCGACCGCGCTTCCGCCTGCTAGGGCCGCAGTTCTTCGACGCGGCCTCCGCGTCCTATTAGCGCCAACTTCGCCAGCCCAATGAACAGGCCGTGTTCGACGATGCCGGGAGTATTGCTAAGTGCAAGTGCCAGCGCCGGCGGATCGTCGATCTTCCCAAAGCTGCAATCAAGAATCTGATTGCCGTTGTCGGTAAGGTAAGGACTGCCGTCGGGCCGCGTGCGCAATTTGGGCGACGCGCCGAGCGCCACGATCTTCTTCTCGACCACGGTTCGAGCAAACGAAATTATCTCAACCGGCAAAGGAAATCTCCCCAGCACAGGAACAATCTTTCCCGAGTCCGCAACCACAATCATCTTCTTGGAAGCGGACGCAACGACCTTCTCCCGCAACAGCGCACCGCCTCCGCCTTTGATCAAGCGCAACTGCGGATCGACCTCGTCGGCGCCATCGATGGTGATGTCGATCTCCGGATGTTCGTCGAGCGTGGTCAGCGGAATGGAGGCTGCGCGCGCCAGGTCAGCAGTCTGGACGGAAGTCGGGATCCCCAGGATTTTCAGTCCCGCTTTTACCCGCTCGCCCAGAGCGATGACCGCGAAGTAGGCGGTTGAGCCAGTGCCTAATCCAACGACATCGCCATCGCGCACCAACTTGGCGCCCGCGCGCCCTGCGGCTTCTTTTTCTTCTTCATTTGCCATGACTAGCTCGTTTCACGACTCACTCACTTATTGAAAATCTCTATGTAGGCAAGATAGCCCGCCAGCACCAATCCAAAAATAGCGAGCAGGTAAGACACCAGGTCGACCACAAATCCTGCGGGCTCGAAAGTGTTCGAATCAAGTTGCATCTTGGTCTTACGGTAGCGGCCGAGACCGGCAAGGATGAGCAGTACTCCACCGGCCGCGGAAATAATTCCCAGCCATGTAGTGAAGCCGGGGGTGACCGACTTGTATCCCTGGAGCTTCATGAATTCGCGCAGTGCGATGGAGAAGCGTCCGATGGCGAATCCGAAGATGATGGTCGCGACCCCGGTTCGCACCCACGCCAGAAAGGTGCGTTCGTTGGCCAGGTGATCGCGCGCGCGATTGGCGTTGGGGTTCTCAGGCATGCGCTTGAGCAGGTAAGTCTAGCAAGCCCGCTATTATTCCACAGCCTTCTGAATCAGCGCAGCAATTCCGGCGATGTTTTTCAGGAGGTCGGCGGGAAAGCCGTGACGCTGCTGAAGGTATTCCGGTGAATTGTAGGAGAGCCACACATGGCGCTGTTCGTCTTGCCACGCCAGTGCTTTCAACGGAAGATCGATAGCCAACCGGGGCGCGGCAACCATCAAAGGCGTGCCACCTTTCGGACTGCCGAAGATCAGTAACTGCGTCGGGCGCATTTTGAGGCCCACCTTCTCCGCCTCACCGCTGTGGTCAATGAGGGCGAAAACCATGATGCCTTTTTCTTTGAAGATCGACTGGAGCCGTGCCAAAGTTTCGGGCACGGAGTAGCGACTGGACACATCAATCATTCCGCTGGCCATAGCGTTGCCCCTCATCTAGATTTTGTCATCCCGACCCTGAGCGTAGCCGAAGGGGAGGGATCTGTATTTTGCAGCGGACCGCAGATCCCTCGCTCCGCTCGGGATGACAATTTATAACAAGTGGTACTGCTCGTACAGCCCCACTGGTTCCTAGTTCAAAACCATCTTACCCACGATCTCTTTGAGCAGCTTGGCGGCGACCGTGGCAGTAATCTGCGTGCTGTCTTGCGCGGGATTGAATTCCACGATGTCGGCGCCGGCGATTTTCCCAGTGATGGCATGAAGGTGCGAGATCGCTTCTCTCACCGACATTCCGCCGGGCTCGCGATGCGAAATGCCCGGAGCAAAGGCGGGATCGAGCGCGTCCATGTCGAAGGAGATGTAGATGGGGCCATCGATTTTCATGCGGTCGAGCGCGGGCAAGCGCCGCATTTCGATGACTTCGACGCCGAATTTCCTGGCCTGCTCCTGCTGATGCCCAGTCATAGTCCGAATGCCGATCTGGATCAAGCGCTTGGCCGCGCCCTCTTCCATGATGCGTGCAAATGGGCAAGCGTGCGACAGTCGGTTGCCTTCGAGTTCGTCGTAAAGGTCGGGGTGCGCGTCAAAGTGGAGGATAGTCAGTCCGGGAATGTGCTTGCCGAAGGCGCGGATGATCGGCAGGGTAATGGAGTGGTCACCACCCAGACAGACTGGGCGCAGACCTTGGTCGAGCAGTTCGCCGACTTTCCCTTCGATCGCGGCGAATGGCTCATCAAAGGTAAACTTCAAATCGCCAGCATCGCAGTAGGTGCCTGCGGCGCCGAGGTCGACGCCGGTTTCCGTCCACGAGTTCGAAGAATCGGAGTTGAAGGCAACACGAATGATGGGCGGCGCGCCGGCCGCGCCACGCAACCAGGAGGAGTTGGCATCGAATGGGACGCCGAGAATAACCGGGGTTCCGGGCTTGGCCGCGTCGGGAAGAAGTGTCATGGAATATCCCTTTTGGTTCAGAATAACCGCATCGAGCACATCTTGCTGCACGTCTTGCTGTGATGAGCGATACGATTTGCCGACGGAGAGCCGGACATCCCCGCCCGGCCGGACCCTTCGGCTGCGCTCATCAGGGCAGGCTCGCGAGACGCCCGCCCCTCCATCGCATGACTTCTGCCTGAATCGGCCCCACGAGACCGATCATCCGTTATTCTATAGAGACCTCTTATGGCGACTTCAATTCGAAATAGTAGCAAGAGCGCGGCCCCTCCAATCACTCAAAACGGCGAACGGGAACGTGTGTTTGAGCTGTTCCGGCGATTTGGATATCTGGAGGCCGAACTGAACCCGCTCGGCCTGCTGCCTCCGCAACCGCATCCCGACCTGCGGTTTGATAACAATATCGACAACGAATGGGCGCGCGAGGCGCGGCGCATTTATTGCGGAAGCGTAGGCGTGGAGTTCATGCACATCGTCGACCCCGAACGGCGGCGCTGGATTCAGAATCGCATCGAAGCTCGCATCGAGGCCGAACCGGCCGCCGTCGACCTCGACATCGACCACGACCGCGCGCTCGACCTGCTCGTGCGCGCCGAGTTGTTTGAGCAAACGCTGCAACAGCGCTATCTGGGCAACAAACGTTTCTCCCTCGAAGGCAGCACATCTTTGTTGCCGGCGATGGATCAGGTTCTGGACGTGGCCGGCGAACGCGGTGCGGTGGAACTGGTGATGGGCATGAGTCATCGAGGGCGGCTGAACGTCATTATTCATTTGGCAAACCGCCCGCCGGAGCAGGTCTTTGCCGAATTTGAAGATGTGGATCCACGCAGCGTATTGGGGTCGGGCGACGTGAAGTATCACATGGGCGCGACCGGCGAGTACGTCACCAGGAGCGGGAAGAAAATTCATATCCACCTGGCGTCAAATCCCAGCCACCTCGAAGCGGTCGATCCGGTAACGGTGGGGCGCACGCGCGCCAAGCAGGACCGCGCCGGTGAAGGCGGCACTGCAAAGTATCTGCCGCTGCTGGTGCACGGCGACGCCGCCTTCGCCGGACAAGGCATCACGGCTGAGACGATGAATTATGCGGACCTCGCCGGCTACACCGTGGGCGGAACGATCCATGTAATCGTCAACAACCTGATCGGCTTCACGACGAATGCCCGCGACGAGCATTCCTCGCGCTTCTCCGCGCAACTGGCGCGGCGGCAGGCGATTCCCATCTTTCACGTGAATGGTGAAGACGTGGATGCCGTGATGCGCATCGCGCGCATCGCCACCGAGTACCGCTACAAATTCGGCACCGATGTGGTCGTGGACATGATCGGCTACCGGCGCCATGGCCACAGCGAAGTGGACGATCCCACCGTCACCCAACCGCTGATGTATAAGGCGATCAAGCAGCATCCGCCCTTGTATCAGATTTACGCCAAACATCTCGGCATGAATGATGAAAATATCGCCGCACGTGTGGGGGCGGTCAAGAACGAATACGAGGCCGCACAGAAGAGCGCGACGCAAGTCACCAAAAAACCGCTGATGCGCGATCTGCCAAAGTACTGGGACGACTATTTCGGGGGCCCCTATAAACCGGAATACGAACCGCCCACGGGCACGGGCATTGACCGCGAGGAACTGGCGGAACTCACGGAGCGTTTGACCGCGTATCCAGAGGATTTCCGCATCCATCCGAAAGTGAAGAAGCTGCTGGAGCAGCGCCAGGAAATGGGGACGGGCAAGAAGCCAGTCGACTACGGCATGGCGGAGGCGCTGGCTTTTGCGAGCCTGGTCAAGCCTAACTTAGAGAAGCAGGGGATTCCCGTGCGCCTGAGCGGGCAGGACTCGCGGCGCGGGACATTCAATCAGCGGCACTCGGTGCTGCTCGATATTGAGGATGAGACGGAATACATTCCACTGCGCCACATCGCACAGGGCCAGGCGGCGTGCGACATCTACAACTCGCCGCTTTCGGAGGCGGGCGTGATGGGATTTGAATACGGCTACAGCCGCGACTATCCAGAAGCGCTGGTTCTGTGGGAAGCGCAGTTTGGCGATTTTGCCAACGTTGCGCAGGCCGTGATCGACCAGTTTGTGTGCGCCGGCGAGGAGAAGTGGAAACTGTTATCTGGACTGGTGCTGTTGCTGCCCCACGGCTACGAAGGACAGGGCCCGGAGCATTCGAGTGCTCGCATCGAGCGATTCTTGCATCTGGCAGCGCGCGACAATATCCAGATTTGTCAGCCCTCGAATGCGGGGCAGTATTTCCACCTGCTGCGGCGGCAGGCGCTGCGCAAGTGGAGGAAGCCGCTGGTGGTGTTCACGCCCAAGAGCATGCTGCGGCATCCGGATGCGCTCTCTCCGCTGGAAGATCTGACGCAGCAGCGGTTTCTGCCCGTGCTGCCGGACACAGAAGCGCAGGACGCCAAACGAATTCTCGTCTGCACCGGCAAGATCGGACACGAACTGCGCACCGAACGGCAGAAGCGCAAAGACTTAACCACCGCCATCGTCTTCCTCGAGCAGATGTACCCGTTCCCCGAGGCGGAACTGGCGGCAGAACTGGAGCGTCACAGTGCGGCGCGAGATATTGTGTGGGTGCAGGAAGAGCCTGCCAACATGGGTGCGCTTACCTACATGCTGCCTCTCTTAAGGAGCATCGCAAACGGCCGCCCAGTTATTTCGGTGAAGCGTTCCGCGAGTGCGAGCCCGGCTACCGGCTCGGCAAAGGCGCACGAGGTCGAGCAGAAGACGCTGCTGGCACTGGCGTTCACCACGGGGGTCTGAAGTCCCGGAGGGACGTCCCACTTCTACTGATAATGACCGCTGCCCAGCGTATATGACAACGACGGGCAGACGGGGGCAAGCCCCGTCTCTACAGCGACGAATCGAATCGGCTTACGGCCAGCGCTTAGCTGCCTCTTCCCAGCCGGCGCCGCGTGCCGGTGGATTTGCAGCCTGGGCGTTAACCGCCTGCGGAATCCGGACTGGCTGCGGCGCGCTGGCAGCTAAGCTCGGTTTGGGCGCTTCAGCCAGCTGCTCTTTTTCTTCCGAAAGCAGCGGGGCGGCGATGCGCAAGGCCTCAACTTCTTTTTCCAGTCTGGCCAGTTCAAGTTCCTTCTGCCGCAAAACTTCGTAGACATTCTTCATGCTTGGGCACCTGTGTGTTGTAACAACGATTAAGCGCAGACTATGGTTCCACCGGCCTTTTGTCAAGGAAAACGGCACCCGGCGGTGCATGAGTGGTTATCGAAGTTTGGTCATCGAAAGACCACGATGGCGACCAGAATGCCCAATATCAGGACGACGATCGCCAACAGATTGATGGGGTTCGCTAGCCAGGATTGTTGTTTTGGCACCGAGTTTGCCAGGAAGGCCGGCACGAATTCCTCCTGCCCCGGCGCCCCGGAGTCGGCCGCGGAGTCGGGCGAGGCGCCCCGCTCCTGCTCGCGCTCCTGCTTCTCGCGCTCCTTCGTCTCACAATCCAGGCAGCGCGTTCTTCCCTCGGAAATGGGGAATCCGCAGGAAGCGCATTTTTGCGAGAGAAGCATGGTCTCGGGGACTGCAGCGGGCGCAGCCGACGGAATTCCGGTCGCCTCGGCGGGACGGACTGTAGGCTCGGCTAATTCTGGGTTGAGAGGAATGTTAACGGGAATGCTAAGGGGGTTCGCCGAGGCCTCCGGCGCGCTGCTTTCCGTGGAAAGTTCGGGCAAAAGTTCGGGCAAAGGCTCGGGCAAGCGTTCCGATAAGGGTTCGGCGGGCTTTTCCGGTTCCCGCCTGGGCGCCGGCGCAGGTGCGGACTTCTGCCGCTGCTCTGCCAGATCGAGGGCCGTCAAAGTGAGGTCGGCCATGCGCTCGAGCGCGATCAGATCGCGCTCTTCGAAAGCGTAGGGGTGATCGGAAAACAGTTCAAACAGGCCGCGAACCTCTCCCGTACTCCGCACCAACGGCAAAACGACGATGGAGGCAATGCCCAGCTCCCGACAAGCTTCCAGATTCACGCGCGGATCGCTTTCCGCGTTGTTGCAGCGCAGCAACTGCCGGCGGGCAATGCTTTCGCCGGTCAATCCGGAACGAACCTGCAATCGCGCCCCGACTGCTGGCGCCGAAGAACCAGCGCTGGCGCGGCAAACCATCTCCTCACCCCGGGGCAGAGCCAGAGCAGTTCCGGTCGCGCCAGTAATGTACTGCGCGCGTTCCACTAACAACTGCAGCGCGGAGTCCAGTTCCGTTTCTGCAAGCGTGCGGCTCCCATTGGAGTTATCGGCCACTACGCCGACCGCTCCTGTTGCAGACGACGGATCCGTAGACGACGGATCCGTAGACGACTGATCCGTCCCCGCGCTCGCCGTGTCCTCCGCGCTCGCTGACGGGAATGAATCTTCGGGTTGGGAGGTTCCGTGCATGGAATCGCTCTCAAAGCTGCGTTCGGCAAGCCAATTTTCGCCAGTCTAGAATAGCCGAGAATTAACCGAAAGGGCTGAACCGAGTCTCGCCTTGGAGACCTTGGCTGTCAAGGGCTGGGATCGGAGATTCTGCGGAATCGTCAACGATACGGAAACCAGCAGCGTGCTTTGCGTTTCACGGGACTACTGGCACGGAATCCGTGATTTCGACCACCATGCTCGGCGGATGCAGGAGTGTGTTGTGAATCAGGCAATGATGCACCGCGTTCTCGACGCCGGCCCGATGCTGCTCGGTCAGCGCTGCGGGCGCTTCGATTTCAATATGAACGTTATCGATGCGCGCGGGATCCTTCAGCTTGTCGGCGGTAACGCGGACGCGCGTGCCTTCGCTTGCCAGCTTGTGCTTGCGCAGATATTGCGCCGCGTAGAAACCGGCACACGAGCCCAACGAAGCGAGCAGCAGCTCCGGCGGTGTCATGCCTTCGTCGTGACCACCATTCTCCGGCGGCTGGTCGCTTACGATGGCGTGCTGACGTGCCTTGATTTCAAACTGTAACGCTCCGAGATGTTCCACCGTGATTTCCATAAGGCCCCCAAACCCGTCGAACCATGCTTATCAAACCATGCCTGTTAAAACATACTTGTCGAAACATATTTGTCGAAACATCGATGAGACCAACTCAACCAGCCGCCCCTTCAAAGCTTAGCGAGCGAGCGCAGCGTCGAGGTGAGTCCTCACCAAATCGCGGGCCCGGTGCAACCGCGATTTCATGGCGGCTCGCGAGATTCCCAGTTTCTGCGCGACCTCGTCGCCCCGCAGTTCTCGACATCGCACAACACATAAACCGGGCGGTACAGTGCGGGCAACGCGTCGATCGCTTCGTTCAGCAAACCCTTCATCTGTTGCCGGGCAAGTTGCGCGTCCGCAGGAGGCTCCGATCCGGGAAACTCGCGGCCTTCGTCCTCTACTGTCGAGAGCTGCAAGAGCGGGAGCAACGCTTCGCGCTCCTTCAATTGCCAACAGACGCGTTTCGCGATTTGCGCAAGCCAGGCTCGAAAAGCTGCCGATTCGCGCAATTGATCGAGATGGCGGTACGCCTTGAGTAAGGCCTCGATCAGCACGTCTTCGGCATCTTCGCGGTTGCCGCACACGCGAATCATCTGGCGATAGACAGAATCCTTGTGCTGCCTGGCCAATGCGTCGAAGTCCAAGTCCAATTCCATCGACCCATTGTGGCATTGCCGAGGCTGTAACACATAACACACCGTCACGGACGACTCTCAGATTGTTCCGCCGGAGGACCGCCGATCGCGCACTGCCTCCGCCTGTTCCAGGGCATTTTTCCCAGGATGATCCCCATCGCGCAGATGTCCGTGAGTCCGGCGAAGGTTAGGCCCAAACCGACGAATCCGCAGAGAAAGACCCAGCGCGGATTGGCGATCAGTGCCAGGATAACGCCCGCCAGCACCAGCAACCCCGCGCCCAGACGGACTTGGCGCTCCAGGGACCAACGCGTCCTCACGCTGGCAACGACGGGGAGGCCGGCTTGGACCCATGCTTTCGTGCCGCCCTCGAGAACCGTGATCTGCCGCTGGCATGGCTCAAGCAGGCTGGCGCTCATGCGTGCCCGCTTGCCTGACTGGCAGATGAGGATGATGGGAAGATTGACATCGAGATCGTCGTGGCGCGCTTCGATCTCCTCCATCGGGATGTTGATGGCGCCGGGAATATGGCCGGAAGCGAATTCGGAGCCGGAACGCACATCCACAAGCAGGGCCACGCCAGACGGGCGATTTCGCAATTGAGAGACCGATACGGCGGAATCCAAAGTTCCTCCTACATTAGGGAAGAGCGGTAGTCTTCGGAAAAGGATTCAGGAGTCTGCCAGGTAAGCGATTGGTGCGGAATTTCGATTTACTGCGACTTTTCGTCCTTATGCCGCAGCCATTCGATAAACATCTGTTCTTTTGGCTTGTCGTAGGCCATGAGCAAGTGGCGGATGCTGCGTCCGCTGACAAAGTGGCAGACTTCTTCCGCCAGGTTCTTGGCATGGTCGCCGGCCCGTTCGAGAGATTGCGTCATGAAGATAATCTGCAGGCTGGAGTGGTGCGCGACGTTCTCCGGATTCTCGATGTGCCGCAGAAAGATGATATTACGCAGCCGGTCCATCTCCGCATCGGCGCGGAGCACGTCAATCGCTTTTTTGACGTCGCGCTGGGAAAAAGATTGTCCGACATCGGCCAGCATTTTCTCCAGAACCGTAGCCATCTGGGTCAAGTCGCGAGCGTCCTGCGCGTCGATGCGGCCTCCCGCAGCTTGCGCGCTGGTGGCAAAACTCAAGAGCAGGTCCCCTATGCGCTCCAGCCCAATCATGACTTTCATACACCCCAGCAGTTGCCGGGTTTCGGCCTCTGGGACGCGCGTGATGCAAGCGGTCACACCCGAGTCCACTTCCAGGTCAATGGCATCGAGTTCTTTTTCGCACTGTCGGATGGCATTCAGGCGGGACATGGAACCAGTGGCAATGCCCTCGGCCGCAATGGCCGCAGCCTCGCGCGCCAGTTCGCACGCTTCTACGGTTCGCTGCACCAAGCCAGAGTGCGAAGGCTCAGGCCAAGGTGTTTTTACGCTGGCTGTACTCATAGGTATAAGTAAAGATAAAAGTAAAGACGTATAAGTCTAAGTTAAGGACAGTCCCACTGCTTTGGATGCCGCATCCGCCCTGGTGGACGCAAGCGATACCACCACGGAGTGTGGCACACAACCCCAGAAAAAGCATAATTGGCGCAGTTACAAAGTAGGTTACAACCCAGTGAATTTCTTGTCGCCGAATGAAATGGTCAGATCATGGCTCAGCGTCCGAGTGGCCAACAATCCAGGAGCTATCGGCTCGACTGCCCAGCTGTGAGGCAGCGCTTCGGGCCAGAGCCGTCATTCGTTGACTAGTGGATGCCGCGTCCGTAGAATGAAGCGACCCGAAGGCCAGGCATCTCCCCAATGATCGGACAGACCATCTCCCACTACCGTGTCATCGAGAAGTTAGGCGGCGGCGGGATGGGTGTGGTGTACAAGGCCGAGGACACGCGGCTCCATCGTTTCGTCGCTCTCAAGTTCCTACCCGATGAAGTGGCCAAAGATGCTCAGGCCTTGGTCCGCTTCGGTCGCGAGGCGCAGGCCGCCTCGGCCCTGAATCACGCCCACATCTGCACCATCTATGACATCGGCGAGGAGAACGGACAGGCGTTCATCGCGATGGAGTTTCTGGATGGTCAGACGCTCAAGCACAAGGTCGAGAACCGGCCGCTCAAGATTGACGAGTTGCTGGAGCTGAGCATTCAGATTGCCGATGCGCTCGATGCAGCCCACAGCCGCGGCATTGTGCACCGTGACATCAAGCCAGCCAATATCTTCATCACCAGCCGCGGGCAGGCGAAGATTCTCGACTTCGGACTTGCCAAGCTTAACGCCAGCCACAATCTTGCGACTTCGATGACCGGCTCAACGATAGCGGATATTAGGGAAGAACAACTCACAAGCCCTGGCAGCACCGTGGGCACGGTGGCTTACATGTCGCCGGAACAGGCCCGCGGCGAAGAACTCGATGCGCGTACCGACCTGTTTTCTTTCGGCGCTGTCCTGTATGAGATGTGCACGGGCAAAGTGGCATTTAACGGCAGCACCTCCGCGATCGTCTTCGAGGCCATCCTTAATCGCGTCCCGCCCCCGCCGCCCCAGCTCAATCCCAGCGTGCCACCCGATCTCAACCGGATCATTGACCGGGCGCTGGAAAAAGACCGGGAGCTGCGCTATCAGACGGCTTCTGAAATGCGGGCCGAATTAAGGCGCTTGAAACGCGACTTGGACTCAACCCGGATTGCGGTAGCGCAGGGTACGGTATCAGCGACACTCGCAGCCGGAGCTGCGGCGTCAGCCCCGGCCGTGGCCAGAAAACCGCGTTCCATCGGATGGACGGGATTGATCGTCTGTGCCCTCCTCATTCTGGGCATTGGTGCAGGCTGGTTTCTCCGTGGCCGTTGGATGCCGATCTCCCAGCCTTCCTACCATCAGCTCACCTTTCGCCGAGGCACGATTCGGTCCGCGCATTTTACGCCCAACGGGCAGTCCGTGGTTTATGGTGCTGCCTGGGAAGGAAGCGCGATCGATTTGTTCATCACCAGTCCCGAAAGCCCTCAATCGCGCTCCCTTAACCTTGGGGGGACGGCGCTTTTGGCTATTTCCTCTTCGGGAGAAATGGCGGTATCGATGGATAGCCGCCCATCCGGACCTTATGCCCAGGTGGGTACGCTGGCCAGAGTGCCACTCAACGGCGGATCTCCGCGCCCAGTGCTGGAAAACGTGCAATGGGCGGATTGGTCCCCGGATGGAAATAACCTAGCCATCGTGCGGGATGTAGGTGGTCGAAACCGGCTCGAGTTTCCCGTCGGGAAAGTGCTGTACGAGACCTCAGGCTGGATCAGCCATCCACGAGTTTCAAGAAAAGGTGACCTGGTGGCGTTTCTGGACCATCCTCTGCCCGGCGATGACGCGGGTTCTCTCAGCGTCGTGGATCTGAGCGGAAACGTCAAGACCTTGGCTACGGGGTTCCAAACCACACAGGGACTGGCTTGGTCTGCTGACGGCCAGGAAATATGGTTTACCGCCAGCCGGCTGGGCGCTAAACGCGCCATCTACGCTTCGACACTGGGCGGGCGCGAGCGGCTAATCGCGCGGGTGCCCGATACTCTATCGCTACACGATATTTGGCAGGATGGGCGCGTACTGCTTGCCCGGGACACCTGGCGACGAGAACTCATTGGCCTCGCCTCTGGTGAGAGCAAGGAACGCGATCTGTCTTGGTTCGACTACTCGTTCCCGTCAGAACTGTCGCCCGATGGCAAGGAGTTGCTCTTCACCGAGGAGGGTGAAGGCGGAGGACCGAACTACTCTGTTTATCAGCGAAAGATCGGTGAGACGTCGGCCGTCCGCCTGGGAGACGGACGGGCGATCAGCGTGTCGCCGGATGGCAGATGGGTTATTACCAGTCTGCCTTCCCCTCCGGCCCAGCTTCTTCTTCTTCCGACCGGGCCCGGCGAGGCCAAGCCTCTCACTCACGACTCCATCAATCATAGCCAGTCGAAGTGGCTTCCTGATGGCCGGCGCTTCCTTTTCTCGGGCAAGGAGCCAGGTCACGCTGCGCGTATTTACCTCCAGGATTTGTCCGGCGGAAAGCCCACGCCTATCTCGCCGGAAGGAATCGACCCTCTTGTTCTGGTCCTTTCTCCAGACGGTCAGCAGGTGGTTGGCATCGGGTCAGATGAGAAAGCATATTCTTACCCGGTGGCAGGAGGGGAGCCTCGGGCTGTTCCAGGCATAGAGCTTGGAGAGCAACCCCTCGAATGGAGTGCAGACGCCAAGGCGATCTATGTCTACAAACCGGGAGATCTGCCAGCCAAAGTCTATCGACTGGATTTGTCGACAGGCCACAAGACTCTGTGGAAAGAGCTCATGCCCTCCGATTCAGCGGGCGTAAGCCGCATTGGTCCCATCCTTCTCACGACGGACGGCAAGTCATGCATATACGGCTATCACCGTATTCTGTCAGACCTCTATCTCGTGGAAGGCTTGAAGTAAGGGAACTCTTTTCTGAGTCTCCATGCTTTTGCGGCGAGCGATCCTTACCGAAACAAGCCAATGCGAATACGCGAAGCTGCAGCAGTTCAGGCATCAATCTTGCTGCATGCGCGCTCTGACAAGGCTCGACTAACATTCGCCCGCCGGAGGTGTGATGATCATTCCTGACGCTTTGGCGATTGTCCCGTATAACGGGCAACCCGGAAACTGACACACTACTTAAAATCTACGCTGAATCCGCCTCCGAAGCGGGCAATGTGAACAAAAACGTCGAGCCGTGGTTGAGTTCGCTCTCGGCGCGAATCGTTCCCTCGTGGGCCAGAACAATGTGCTTGGCGATGGCGAGTCCCAGCCCGGTGCCCCCGGATTCCCGCGAGCGCGCTTTATCCACGCGGTAGAAACGCTCGAAAAGACGGGGCAGATGCTCGGAAGAAATGCCGGATCCGAAGTCCCGCACGTAAAATTCGACGCTGCCCTCAACCGCGCGGGCCCCGAGAATAACTTTTTTCCCGGACGCCGCGTACTTCAACGCATTCTCGATCAGGTTCGAAAAAACCTGGTGGATGGCTTCACGATTCGCATTCACATTGCCGGCGGTCGCTGAGTTCTCAATCGCCAGCTCGACGCCAAGCTCGACTCCATAAGACCGCGCCACTTCAACGAAGCTTTCCCGGGCATCCTGCAGCAGTTCTTCGGCGCTGACCCGCTGGATGTCGAACCTCTGCTCGCCCGATTCGACGCGCGCCAGCGTGAGCAGGTCTTCCGTGAGCCGCGACATGCGCGCCGCGTTCTTGCGGATGATTTCCAGAAACTCGCGCACGTGATTGTCTGCAATCGGGCTGTCGAGCAGCGTCTCGGTGTATCCCTGGATGGAAGTCAGGGGCGTGCGCAGTTCGTGGGAAACGTTGGCGATGAAATCGCGGCGGCTCTTTTCCATGCGCTCGGTCTCCGTAAGATCGCGGAGCACGGCGACCGCGCCGCCCCCGGGCATGGGCGCCGCGGTGACATCGAAGGTGCGTCCGGAAGCAATGGTGTTCGCGCGCACCGACCTGACGACCTGGTAGCGCGCCGCATCTTGCATGGCGGCGAGAAAGTCCGGATCGCGGACGCTGTCGATCAACGGCGCATTCAGGCGCAGAGCGCGAAGCAGCAGACGGTCCATGCTCCGATTGGCCCACTGTACGCGTCCGTCGACATCGACCGCGACTACCGCGTCCTGCATGCTGTTGAGAAGAGTTTCCAGCTCGCGCTGGCTGGTTTGCACGCGAGCGTAACTTTCCTCCACCCGGCGCGTCGTCTTATCGAGTGCCAGCGCCATCTGCCCGATCTCGTCAGTCGAAGTGGAAGCGATTCGGGCAGTCAGATCCCCGCCCGCCACGCGCTCGGCAAAATTTACGATCCGCTGCAGACGCCGGCCCACATATTGCGAAGCCGCCGCCGCCACCATAACCGCGAAAACCACAGCGGTGAACGATCCCCAGAACAACGCCACGCGCAGCGGACGATCGGTAATTTCGATCTCAGGCAACGGAAACGCCAGCCGCACCGCTCCTCCAGAAACCGGCGCCGCCACGAACACAAAAGGTACGCCGAGACTCTGACTCTTGCGCTCATCCACGCCCACTTCGCCGCCGAGAGCGGCGACAAACTCCCGGCGATGCGCGTGATTCTCCATCGTGCTGGGATCGTTTTCCGAATCGGCCAGCACCTTCCCGGTGGGATCAATGACGGTGGCGCGGGCTCCCGCCGCCTGGCCCTCCTGGGCGGTAATGTCCGCCAGGGAGTGCTGCCGGTCCGCCTCCACGCGATGGGCGAACATCAAGGTTTTCTGTTTGAGATTGCGTTCGATCTGCTCGCGCAGGGTGCGTTCCCAGACCTTGTGCACGGCCAACTGCAGCGTGATCGCGGTGACGCCAATCACCAGCAGAAACACAAACATCAATTTAAAGAAGATGCGACTTCTCAACGCGCGACCTCAAAGCGGTAACCGGCTCCCCGTACCGTCTTCAAGTAACGCGGGTTCTCCGGATCGGGCTCAATCTTTTCACGGATGCGTCGCACATACACGTCCACCGAGCGCGGCGTCACGTATGCCGTATCGCGCCACACCGAGTCGAGCAACTGGTCGCGAGTGAAAACGCGTCCGGCGTGGCGCATGAAGTGGTCGAGCAGTCGGAATTCGGTGGCCGTGGTCGGCACCGGTTTCCCGCGAACCGTCAACGTCATCGCGCCCGGGTCAATGTGGATTTCGTCGATCTTGGTTGGGAGCGGCGGCAGCGGCCTCTCAAAACGGCGCAGCACCGCTTTGACCCGAGCCACCAGTTCGCGCGGGCTGAATGGCTTGGGGATGTAATCGTCCGCGCCCAACTCCAACCCCAGAACGCGATCCGCCTCGCCGCTCTTCGCGGTCAGGAAAATTACCGGGACCGAAGCCAGCGACACCGACTGCCGGATCTGCCGGCAAAGTTCCAGACCGTCTTTTCCCGGAACCATGATGTCCAGCAGAAACAGCGCCGGACGCTGCCGTTCGGCATCGGCCACCACCAGATTACCGGTCGAGTAAAGCCGCACATTGAAGCTCGCCCCTTCCAGATGATGGCGAACCAACCGGGAAATATCCGGGTCGTCTTCGACCACATAGATCGTCGGTTTCACGCGAACCATTGTAGCTGGGAAATGTGTCGATTCGGTACGAGGAGTGGACCGGATTCCGCCGGTCAACCAGATTTTGGGTGGCGCAGCGGTTTACCGCTGCGATAACGACGCATTCTTCAGTGTCGGCTTTTAGCCGCTGAGGTCAAGCTGTTCGCGCGAGATGGTTCCTGCGCTGCCTGTTCGGGCAGTCCGTCACCGGATCTTAGCGCAGCAACATTCCAGCCTCCGCCGAAAAATCCATAGACACAAATTCCCCGCGCAGAAATTTCGGAAACGACGCCGCCGCAATCATGGCCGCGTTGTCGGTGGAAAGCGCGCGCGCCGGAAAGAAAACCGGCAGTCCCTCCATCCCCGCTTCGCGCTCAAACGTGGCCCGCAATTCCCGATTGGCGGCCACGCCACCGCTCACGAAAAGAGTTCGAACGTCATACTCGCGCGCCGCCGCCAGCGTCTTCACGACCAGATCGTTCATCATGGAGCGCTGAAAAGAAGCCACCAGGTTGAGGATTTGCCGGTCGCAAAGCCTGCGGATGTCTTCGAGCATCGGCTTGTCGATGCCAGCGAGAGCCTGTCGGCGGGCCTCAATCGCAGGTTTCAGTTTCTCGGTCTCGACGTATCGCAAAACCGCCGTCTTAATTCCGCTGTAGGAAAAATCAAAGCGCGGCCCATCGTCCTTCGCCAGATTTTGTTTATGATCGCCCTGCTTGTGATCGCGCCGGTCCGGGTGCTTGATCTGCGAAATCTGGAACTTGACCGCCTGCGGATCGCCGTACGGCGCCAGCCGGTCGATGATCGGTCCTCCGGGATAGCCGAGTCCCAGCAGCTTCGCGACTTTGTCGAACGCCTCTCCGGCGGCGTCGTCGCGAGTGTGGCCGATGTTCAGGTAGGTCCAGAGATTTTCCTGCAACTGCGCAAGATAAAGATGCGTGTGCCCGCCCGAGACAACCAGCGCCAGCACCGGAAAATGCAGATCGCCATTTTCGCTCTGCCGCTGCTCAAGCAATACGGCATGAATGTGTCCCTCAAGATGGTTGACGGCGATCAGTGGCTTCTCCAGTGCGAAGGCCAGCGCCTTGGCATAGCTGATGCCAACCAGCAGAGCGCCCGCCAGTCCCGGCCCTTGCGTGACCGCGATGGCATCGACGGACTGATAGGTCTGTCCAGCTTCAGCCAGAGCCTGGCGCACCACCGGAACAATCGCGCGCAAGTGCTCGCGCGAGGCCAGTTCCGGAACCACTCCGCCATAAGGCTGGTGCGTGGCGATCTGCGAGGCAACGATGTTCGACAAAACCCGTTGCCCCGAGCGCACCACCGCCGCCCCCGTCTCATCACAGGAGCTTTCAATGCCGAGGATGTGCGCGTCAGGCATAATGAGGTTCAAGCTCGTAGCTCGTAGCTCGTAGCTATTTAGTTTACGCGACCGCGACTAACCGCCGATGTCGAACGCCAAACAACACGCCGCCGAAATCGTCCGCGACCTGCGCGCACGCGGGCACCAGGCCTACTTCGCCGGTGGATGCGTCCGCGACCTGCTGCTCGGCCGCGAGCCCGCTGACTACGACGTTTCGACCGGCGCAACTCCAAGGCAGGTCATGGAAATCTTCCCGCAAACATTCGCCGTAGGCGAGCAATTCGGAGTGGTGCTGGTGCCGCCAGCAGAAACCGGTGGAGAGACGGGCGTCCCTTCGGCAAGCTCAGGGCAGGCTCTCGCCCGTCAAGGCGAGCGTGGCAAGGAAACCGTAGAGGTAGCGACTTTTCGCTCCGACGTGGGCTACTCCGATGGCCGTCATCCCGACGAGGTGCGCTTCACCAAAGACCCGCGTGAAGACGTACAGCGCCGCGATTTCACCATCAATGGAATGTTGCTTGATCCCACGGTCCTCGATTCAACGATCTTCGATTCGACCGTTCTCGATTCAACAACCAACGGAATCCTGGATTTCGTCGGTGGCCGCGAAGATCTAAAAGCCGGAATCGTGCGCGCCATCGGCGACCCCGAACGCCGTTTTGCCGAGGACAAACTGCGCATGCTCCGAGCCGTGCGCTTCGCGGCGCGCTTCGATTACCAGATCGATCCCGCAACCATGGCGGCGATCCAAAAGTTAGCGCCGCAAATTCGCCAGGTCTCCTGTGAGCGTGTGCGAGAAGAACTAACCAAGATGCTCACCGAGGGCCAAGCCCGCCGCGCCTTCGAATTACTGGATACAACCGGCCTCTTGCGGCAAGTCCTGCCAGAAATTGCCGCCATGAAAGGAGTGGAGCAGTCGCCCGAGTATCATCCCGAAGGTGACGTCTTCGTCCACACGCTGCTTCTCTTGGAGAAACTGCAGCCCGGCGGTTCCGGCTCTATCTCCAAGACGCTAGCCTGGGGAGCGCTGCTCCACGACGTAGGCAAGCCGCCGACCTTCCGCGTCGCGCCCGATCGCATCCGCTTCGATGGCCACGTAGAAGTAGGAGTAGAGATGGCTGCCGAAATCTGCCGCCGCCTGCGCTTCTCCAACCACGAGACCGACCAGATCCTGGCGCTGGTAGACAATCACATGCGGTTTGCCGATGTCCAGCGCATGAAGCAATCCACGCTGAAAAAGTTTCTGCGCCTGCCCGCCTTCGAAGAGCATCTGGAATTGCACCGCATAGACTGTCTTTCCAGCCACGGCCAACTCGACTCGTACGAGTATTCACGAGAGCAGTTGCGTTCGATGCCGCCCGAAGCAATCCGCCCCACTCCGCTAATTAGCGGCCGCGATCTGATCGAAGCAGGCTATGAGCCCGGTCCACGCTTCAAAGAGATGCTGACAGCGGTCGAGGACGCCCAACTAGAAGGACGACTCGCATCGCGTGAGGCGGCGATGGAGTTTGTGCTGCGAGATTTCCCAGCATAGCGCCTAGGCACGTGTGGGGCGA
>Ga0208820_1000567_pt1 | contig 25648 bp, 28 predicted proteins | sample June2015DPH_16_5_FD_184713 | JGI IMG/M metagenome (GOLD analysis project Ga0208820, IMG submission 184713) | Peatland microbial communities from SPRUCE experiment site at the Marcell Experimental Forest, Minnesota, USA - June2015DPH_16_40... | ecosystem: Environmental > Terrestrial > Soil >...
CCCGACGATCCGCCGATACTCACTGCTCTCGCCGCCGGACACGTCACCATCACTATCGGCAATGAAGAAGCAAAGTGGCGCACTGAAGGAGAAGCGAAGCTCTGGCTGGTAGGAACGATATGTACCAATATCGGCAGGCAACTATGCGCGCAAGCCGGCGGCCCGACGCTGCAAGTACAAGCGAAGTTCCGACAGCGTGACACCAAGGGCCCGCGCGAACGTCGCCATCAGGCTCTCGTTTTCGTCGCGTTCGATCCCTCTTTGCGCCAGCCATGCCGAGATCTTCTCGGCGCCCGACGGGCCAGAAGGGCGCACCGGGCTCGGCGGGTATCGCCGCTCCAGCTTCTGAAGTCTCCTGGTGATCGCTTTCATGGCCGCAAATGCCCTACACTCACTCGCTGTCCGCGAATCCTCCGCAGCCAGGCTGGGTCAGTGGACGTCGGAAACTCAGTCGTGAATGCCAACCTTTTTGTTCCATCCGGCGAAACGTAGTAAACGTCGATGATCCTCGGCTCAGCAGCCGGGGCGATGCACGCTTCGAGTTCTTCCAGCCGGCGAGCGAGCTTTCTGCTGATCATGGTGAGCGCCTTTCATGCAGCCCGGATCGTTGCAGGATCGCTTCCGTTGCCTTCGTCTGGGATCGCCTGCATGACGGCACGGATCGCTTCAATCGTGAGTTGGACGTGTGGCTGGCCGGCCTCGTAGAGATGGACCTGCCGCTGCCAAAACTCCAACCACGCCGGCGAGCGTGGTGCGAGGCCGCTGCCGTCCACCGAGCGAGACTCGAGGTCCTGGATTCGTCGGAGAAGGTTCAATCTGCCGGAGTTCCGTTTCATCTTCACCCTCCGCAGATGGTTGCGCCGTTCTCGCGCAGATACCTCGTCAGCTCTTCCGCGCTCAGGCCGTCGGGGATACGGTCAAGCCAGAGCGACGCTGTTCGGTAGCCCGCTTCGCGGAGAATGCGTCGGCACGCTTCGTGGTTCAGACTCAGCTTCTGGCCGTGCCTCCACAGCACGACTCGGAGTGGCTCCTCCTCCGACACCTCGTCAGCAGACCCGCTCTCTTCCAATCGCTCGACTCGATGTGTCAGCTTTGCGTTCATGCCTGCTTTGCCTCCGTCCTCCCATCACTCACACTCCTGTCCGCCCGCCGTAGCTGCTTCCAGCGCGGTCACGCGAGCATCGATATCTTCGATCTCGATGGCCTTGGCGGCGTGATCCAGCACGCTGTCGGCTGCCCGCACTTTGGTGGAGGCCGGTGTGGCGGGGTCCACCATGACTTTCAGCAGCGTCGATACGGCGGCGCTGGTCGCCTGCTGGAGCCGGGCGATGGATTGCGAGTGCGCGGCGCGGCGGGCATCCCTGTAAGCTTTCTGAAACTCGGGGTCTTTCTGCCATCGCAGCAGGGTGGCCGTGCCGATGCCTACCGCGTGGGCAGCCTCCTCGTGGTTGCGCTGCGTGAGCAGTGCCGCAACCGCCGCCTCCATCTTGCGGCTGAATTTCGCGCCGTGGCCCCTCATCTGCCATCACCTGCGATCATCTGGCCGCCTCGGGGGCCATCGCCTTTCCATCGCCCAAGCCACAGAATCCACTTGCTTTAGGTCGCGACCAGAGCGATTGATGTCCTGACGCGGTGATTACCGCCAAGGAGATAAAGCAATGAAAACGATCGAGAACGAAGCGAACACCACCCTGGAGGCGCAAGCCGCCACCACCAGCGAGACCTCGGAGCCACAAGCCCCCACGAAGGCCAAGGCTGCGAAGCGGGCGCGCCGTGTTGCGCCCGCCAAGCCGAAGTCGGGGAAGAAGGCCACCCCAGCGAGGAAGCCCGCCAAGGCGCCCAAGTCCAAAAAGACCGCCAAGGCGAACGAAAGCGCCGCCCCGCGCGAAGGGAGTAAGACCGCTCAGGTGGTCGCCATGCTCCAGCGCAAGAACGGCGCGACCCTGGCCGAGATCATGGACAAGATGGGCTGGCAGAAGCACACCGTCCGGGGCTTCATGGCCGGCGCGATGAAGAAGGCCGGCTACAGCGTGGAGTCCTTCAAGCCCGAGGGCGGCGAACGCACGTATCGCCTCAACCCTTAGCATCGAACGGCTCCTTTCTGCCCGCCCCGGCTCCGGCCGCGGCGGGCTTTTCTGCTTCTGCCCCCAATTCCCTCCCGCCCTGCGACAAGTCACGGCAGCCTTGGCCACTACGTCAACCCACCGCGGCCGGAGCGGACGTGGGCCAAACGTGGCGCAACGGGCGCCAACCCTTGGCTCGCCCGCAACAGCCGCAACTCGCACGACCAGTCCGCCAGCGCTCGACATAACCCCTCAACGTCCGGATGACCGGCCCGGAGCTGGGCTTCGATGGCGGCGATCTCCTGGTGGCACTGATCGATTCATGCCGCACCCTTCCGGCGTTCCTCGGCGATTTCCTCGAACGTGCGCCCGTCACCATCGAGGGTGGCTTTCTTGCCGGCCAGGGACTGCCACCTGAGTACAGCGACATCAATGTACTTCGCGTCCAGCTCGAGGCCCAGGCAAGTGCGCTCGGTCAGTTCGGCCGCCGCGAGCGTTGTGCCGCTGCCAAGGAACGGATCGTACACAAGCTCGCCTCGCTTGAGGTGGTTCAGGATCGGGCGGCGCATAAGTTCGACGGGCTTTTGAGTAGGGTGGTCAAATTTCGTCTCGTCGGAACCTCCCATGATGAACTTCGGCGAGGGAGAGGCCCAAATCGTGGAGTTCTCGCCCGCCTTCCCGTACCACGGCGCATTCTTCTTCCGCACAAACCAGCAGGGCTCATGCTGAAACCAGTACAACGTCCGAGTCAACACCGTCCGCCCTTTATCCCAGATTATTTGCTGGTGGTGCACGAACCCGATGCGCAGCAACCCGTCGAGAACTTCCCGCGTGAACTTGGAGGCGTGCCAAACGTACGCGACCTGGAGACTCGACACCAATTCGAAAGCTTCGCTCCAGTCGGCGCGCGTGTCGCCCGAGATGGTCGTTTCGGTGTGCCCTTCCGTGCGATGTTTCATGTACGAGGCTTCTGCGGGCCCGCAGCTATTCAAGCCGGCGCGGTCGCGCCATTCCGAATCCAACTCGATGCCGTAAGGCGGGTCCGTGACCAGCAACAGCGGCTTGCGCTCTCCCAGCAGCTTCGCCACGGCCTCCGCGCTGGTGGCATCTCCGCACAGCACGCGGTGCGAGCCACAGATCCAGAGATCGTCAAGCCGAGAAACCGGATTCTCCGGCAGAGGCGGAGTCGCGTTGGCTCGCTCGTCCTCTGCGGGCGCGATCAGCAGGTCGTCAAGCTCTTTCGGATCGAAGCCGGTCAGGCTGAGGTCGAAATCGCACTCGCTCAGTTCCTGCAACTCGAGGGTAAGGAGCTCGTCATCCCAAGCGGCCCAAGTCGCGGACCTGTTCACCAGAAGCCGGAACGACTTTACCTGTGCGTCGCTCCACTCGTCGCAGAGGATCACGGGAATACTGGTCGTGTCGCCACCAGGCCAGGATCCCAGCTTGCGCGCGGCTTTCAACCTGAGGTGGCCATCCACGAGGGTTCCGTCGCTGCGCGCGAGCACCGGGACCTTGAATCCGAACTCGCGAATGCTGCTGCACATCCGATCCACGGCGGCGTCGTTCTTCCTTGGGTTGCGAACGTACAGAACGAACCTGTCGATTGACCAGAATTGAGTTTGCAGTGCCGGAGGCGCAATCATACCCCCTCAATAGCAGTTGCGGATTTCATTCGTCAACAGACGAGCCGAGCTTGCGCGGTTGTCAGGAGAGCGATGCGGGGAGTTCTGAGTATTGTGAGGATTGTGAGTAGCCTGGTACCGTTTGCGCCTTCCTAAGAGCAGAATGTCGGGTTTCTGGTCCGAAATGTCAGGTGAATGTCGGGTTTTTTTTAGAAACCCGACATCAGTTTCGCAAGCAGGATCAATAGTTTAGGATCGAAATGTCGGGTTTGTCGGGTTTTTTATAGGAGGAGAGAGGTTCCAGGGATGCGAGCAGCGTTTTCGCGTAGTCGGGAGGCCGTTCGGCTGGCCCGTTTTGGACTCCAGTTGGACGCCAAAACGCAGCCTGCGATGAACGCCTTGGTTGTAAGTCTATGAGGAATTTGGTCGGGCCGCCGAGATTTGAACTCGGGACCTCTTGCACCCCAAGCAAGCGCGCTAGCCAGGCTGCGCCACGGCCCGAAATGTCTATTGTACACGCCCTCGAGCCCATTATCCAGCAACATCATCTTTGGTTAACACGCGCGCTCTAACTCCCGCGCAGTAATGAGAGTACGGCCATAGAGAACTGTTACCGGCGCGACTTGTTGTGGGACCATAACACCGCTACACTTGCTGCGTAACGGTCTGATGATTCTTCGGTTACAGTGACCAAAATGCGCTCCCGAACGCTGTCCGAGAGCCCCACCAAAGAGATGGACAAGGATCTGTCAACCCGCCGCCAGCGGAAGCTGAGTATTCCGCGGAACCAGATCGCCGTGGCGTCGAGCGACTGGCGGCCCGGCGCAAGCAGTCAGCCTGAACCGAATAGGAGTTTCAATACGTGAGCAACCCAATCGGGTCGCGCCTCGATCCAGACATGGAATCGTTCGCCGCGCGTTTGGCGCAACTCGAACAAAGCTTGGCCGCCATTGCGGACCGGCTCGGCAGCTTGGAACAGAATCTCGCCACCCTCGGCCAGCAGGCGTCGGAATCGCGGGATCGGATGGAGGCGGATATCCGCCGGATCGAGAGCCAACTGGCGGAACATGCGACGACCCTTGCATCTTCCCGCACGGCGGTCGCCCAGACCGACGATCTGGTGGAGCGCGTGGTTGAGGCGCTCGAATCGCTCCAATCCACGGTGATCGAGCAGCCTGAAGCTGGTGCAGCGGGGGTGAACTGAGATGGCTGCTAGGAGTGCAGTTCATTTGGCGGCGCACCCAGAGCATGGCGCTACAGCAGCGGCCGGGACGCGAACGCTGGCGGATTTGCTGGCTGCGGGCCCGCTGCCTTTACCGGTGGCTTTGGCTTATGCCAGGGAGATCGCATCCGGCGCCGCGGTCTTCCACCGCGACGGCCGCACTTCCGGTGCGCTGACTCCGACCCGCATCGCGGTCGGACCGCTTGGGCCGATCCTGCCGCGGCCGGACGGCATATCGCACCTGGCCACTCCGTCGTCGGATCTGCATGATTTTGGATTGCTGCTCCAGCAGATGCTGACCGGACTGGATCCCGCGAACTATTCCCCGCCGGCCTCGACCGATGACGACCTGGAACCGTCTCGGGCGATGGTCAGATCGGCGGCCCTGCGCCTGGTGGAACGCTGCTGCTGCGCGCCGGACCAAACCGACATGCGGCACATGTCCACCGAGTTGCGGCTGCTCCAGATCATGGTCAGCAGCTTCGACCCGGACGAGATGGATGGGCCGGCTCCGGAAGACCGTCCAGTGGAACGACCGGCCATCCCCGCGGCTCCCGCCAAACCAGAGCAGTCGCGCGCCCATAAGTCCGGTTGTCCGTCCTGTGGATCGCCGGAGTATTTCCCGGCCCATAAGCTCACGCTTCTGGAGAAGGCGCTGGCCGTAGTCGACTTCAAGACCTATCGCTGCTACGGTTGCTGCCAACGCTTCATCAACGTGTTTGGCCTGCACGTGCCGCGGCCCGAGAGTGGCTGACCGGCTGGCTGCGTCCTTTCCACCGCCCGCCTCCGCCGCGCCACCATTCGCACGCCGAGTGCATGGTGGCGCCCAGGTAGAATAGCGCGACCAGGGGAAGGCCCGCCGCCTCATACAGGGGACGGCCGAAGAAGCGCAGCGCCGGCCAGTAGCAAAACGCCATGACGAGCCACGCCGCCGCGCCCAGCCAGCGCGCGCTGCCGGTACCCGCCAGCGCCAGCGCGGGCGGAGCCGCGTAAGTCAGCAGCAGCCCGGCTACGGTCGCCGCCAGCAGCCACGCCGAGTGGTGGAGCTGGGTGAAGGCGCTGCGCGAAATCATCCGGCCGGCCTCGCCAAAATCCGCGTAGCCGCGGAGGCTGCGGGTTTGCTGGCTGACCCCCAACCACACTTTCCCGCCGCGCCGTTTGATGGCGCGCGCCAGGGCGCAGTCGTCGATCCACGCCCCGCGGATGGCTTCGATATAGCCGACGCCCGCGAGCGCCTCGCGCCGCACCAGCATGCAGCCGCCCGCCGCGGCCGCCGTAGCGCGCCGCGGATTGCGAATCCAGGCCGGCGGGTATAACAGGAAAAAGAAGAAGACGAAGGCCGGCATCAGCGCCCGCTCGGCCGTGGTCCGGCAGCTCAGCCGCGCCATGTACGATACCAGGTCGTAGCCCTCCCGTTCGGCGCGCGCCACCAGGTCGCTCAGGTTGGAGGGCGGATGCGTGATGTCGGCGTCGGTCAGAAGCAGGAACTCCGGCGCGCGCCGCTCCGCTTCGGCAATACCTTCGCTCACCGCCCAGAGCTTGCCGGTCCATCCATCGGGCAGCGGCGCCGCGCGCACCACCGTCAACAACTCGTTTCCCGCCGCTCGACACGCTGCGTCGGCCGTGCCGTCCGAGCTGGAGTCATCCACCAGAACGATGTGGAACTCACCCTTGTAGTCTTGACTCACCAGCGACCGGACCGCCTGGCCCACCACCTCCGCTTCGTTGCGCGCCGGAATCACCGCGACCACGCCCGGCAGCGGCGGATCGGGCGCGTCCATCCGCTGCCCCGATTCCATGTGCCAGAATCCACCGCGAAAAGCCAGCAGGTAAATCCACACCGCCAGCGTGGTTGCGCCGAGGAGAAGCAGTATCATCGCGCCGTCTCTAGCGATCTACCGGTTCGTGCTTATAGTCATGATCAGCCCAAAAGTACACTTCAGCCCCGTATTCGGCGGTCCCCGAGTCCACGAGCAGAACTCCATCTGTCGCTGCTACGTGAAGCCTGCGTATCCACTCCGTGCTGAACACCTGTCTAATCGCCAGTTTGCGAATGAAATAGGTTCCCGCTCCTCCGCCGTCCCACTGCTCCACCACCCGCTCCTGATACGGCAGGCCTGGGCGGCCGGCGAAGATCACGAGTCGATTCGCCGTATTCGGATGTTCAACTGGAACCAGCAGCACAGCATATGCCAGCATTTTGGTGTCCTCAAACCGTCCTACAGCGATTCCAGGACACGCCCGAGTCCTCCTCGCCGCCCACGTGGAATGGGCCTCCGGACTGAGGTCCGTCGGCTCTTGCACTTTCCAGCCAGAGTGGCTTACTCCTAAGAGATTCTGGATTTCCTTGGGGAGGGTCACGATTCGGCAGTCAGCTGATGTAGCGGCTGCCTGGGGAGATGAGGATATAGTCATCACGACAACAGCTAGACCGCATAGGGACCTTGCTGCCGTTGGCATATTGCCTCTCACACTCCGTTTCACCTTCGTTTATGAGTAACCAATATAGCTTCTGTCAAAGGACTCCGCGCGCTACACTGTTGTCTGGGAGCACGCGAGCGTGGCTACGATTGCATCCACGGCGTCCGAAGGCGCGAGCAACCAGCGATTCGAAGGCCTCGCACCGGAGCAGCTCATCCGCGCTTTCCGCCTGATGCACACCGCCCGCCGGCTGGACGACCGGGAGGTGACGCTGAAGCGGCAGAACCGGATTTTCTTCCAGATCAGCGGGGCCGGGCACGAGGCGCTACAAGTGGCCGCGGGGCTGGCGTTGCGCGCCGGCGAGGATTGGATCTACCCTTACTACCGCGACCGCGCGCTGTGCCTGACGCTGGGCGTGACGCCGCTCGAGATGCTGCAACAGGCCACCGGCGCGGCCGCCGATCCGGCCTCGGGCGGCCGGCAGATGCCTTCGCATTGGGGCCATCCGCGGTGGAACATCGTCAGCGCGTCGTCGCCCACCGGCACGCAGTTCGTGCAGGCGGTGGGCTGCGCGGAAGCGTCGCGCTACTGCGGCCGCGCGGGCGAAGTCACGCTGGTTGCGTGCGGCGAGGGCGCCACCAGCGAAGGTGAATTCTGGGAGGCGCTGAATGCGGCCTGCCTGGGCAGTCTGCCGGTCGTCTTTCTGGTGGAAGACAACGGCTACGCCATTTCCGTGCCGGTAGAGGCGCAGACCGCGGGCGGCAGCATTTCGCGTCTCGTCCAAGGCTTTCCCGGGCTGTTCCACGAGGAAGTGGACGGCACGGATTTTCTCGCCTCTTATCGCGCGATGAAAGCCGCGGTGGAATGGTGCCGGCAGGGCAGAGGACCGGCGCTGGTGCACGGGCACGTCACTCGGCCGTACTCGCACTCGCTTTCCGACGACGAGCGCCTTTACAAAACCGCCGCCGAGCGCGCCGCCGAAGCGGAGCGCGATCCCGTCCTCCGCTTTCCGAAATTCCTGATCGACGAGGGCGTGATCGACCGCTACATGCTGCAGAGCATCGCGCACGAAATCGACGAGGAGATTCATGCCGCCACTCACCAGGCGCTCGACGACGAAGGGCCGGCGCCGGAGACTGCGCTGAGGCATCTTTATTCCGACACGGTCGATCCGGCGGCGGACGCCTTCAGCGTGCAGGCGCATCTCAGCGGGCCGCCGATGACCATGGTGGATTTGCTGAACGCGACGCTGCACGAGGAAATGCGGCGCGACCCGGCCATCGTGGTCTTCGGCGAAGACGTGGCCGATTGCAGCCGCGAAGCCTCGCTGAGCGAAGTGAAGGGCAAGGGTGGCGTCTTCAAAGTCACCGCCGGTTTGCAGCGCGAATTCGGCTCGCGGCGCGCGTTCAACAGCCCGCTGGCGGAAGCCGGCATCGTGGGCCGCGCCATCGGGATGGCCACGCGCGGGTTGAAGCCAGTGGCCGAAATCCAGTTCTTCGACTACATCTGGCCGGCCATGATGCAGCTTCGCGATGAGCTGGCCACGCTGCGCTGGCGATCGCACAACGGGTTCGCCTGCCCGGCGGTGATCCGCGTGGCGATCGGCGGCTATCTGAACGGCGGCGCCATGTACCACAGCCAGTGCGGCGAGGTGGAGTTCACGCACATTCCCGGGCTGCGCGTGGTGATGCCTTCGTGCGCGATCGATGCCTGCGGCCTGCTGCGAACCGCGCTGCGCGCCGACGATCCGGTGCTGTTCCTGGAACACAAACGCCTCTATCGCGAGCCGTACAACCGCTCGCCGCACCCGGGCGCGGATTTCACGATTCCGTTCGGGCGCGCCCGCCTGGTGAAGCCGGGGCGCAGCCTGACCGTGGTGACTTACGGTGCGCTGGTGCAGAAGGCGCTGGTGGCGGCGGCGCAGATGGAGCGGCGCGCGCCCGCGGCCAGCATCGAAATCATCGATCTGCGGACGCTGGCGCCGTACGATTGGCCGGCCATTCGCGCCTCGGTCGAGAAAACCAACCGCGCGCTAGTGGCGCATGAAGATTGCCTGTCGTGGGGCTACGGCGCGGAGCTGGCGGCGCGCATCGGCGACGAGCTTTTCGATAAGCTGGACGCTCCCGTGCGCCGCGTGGGCGCGCTCGATACCTGGGTGGGTTACCATCCGCAACTGGAAAACGCCATTCTGCCGCAAACCGAAACTCTGATCGCGGAAATGGAGCGGCTACTCGGTTACTAAGTTCGTGGCGCGGGCTGTCGAGCCTGCTGAGTCGAGAGTCATCTCGACTTTTCTTTGTCGTTAATTAGGCGAGACGGCCGCCGTCTTATAACATGCCTGAGTTACGGATCACTGATGAAGCACAACATACTTGAGATAAAACTACCCCTGGTCTTCGCCTCCTTTCTCACTTTGACGCCGGCGGTGTTCGGCCAGACGATTGCGGTGCCAGTGACTATTGGCCCGGACGCGGACGCGAAACCGGCCGCAGCGACATCCGTGGCGGCGAAACCGCCCGCCGGCGGATGGGCATTTGAAGTAGCGACTATCAAACCCGGCAAGATGCCCTCGCAGGCCGACATGATGAACGGCAAGATGCACGTCGGCATGAAGACCGACGCAGCGCGCGTCGACATCGGATTCATGTCCTTGAAGGAGTTGATCGGCATCGCATACAAAGTCAAGGACTACCAGATCTCGGGGCCGGACTGGATAGGCGCGCTGGACGAGCGATTTGACGTGCTGGCAAAGATGCCGGAGGGCGCCACCAAAGACCAGGTGCCGGAGATGTTGCAAGCGCTGCTGGCCGAACGGTTCAAACTGGCGATTCACCACGACACGAGAGAGCGCCCGGTGTATGCGCTGGTGGTGGGCAAGGGCGGTTCGAAGATGAAGGAATCGCCGCCCGATCCGCCGGCGCCGGCCGCGCCCGATAAATCCGATGCCGCTCCGGGCGAACCCGCCGAAGCCGCGCAGGCCGCGGACGCGAATCCCCAAGTCAAGGTCCAGAGAAGCGCCGACGGCTCGTCCGGAACGGCCACTATGCACGGACCGGACGGAAACGTCAAAATGAGTTATGGTGCCGCCGGCATGCATATGGAGTTTGAGAAGATGACGATGGCCAAGTTCGCCGAAGCGGTGTCGCGATTTGTGGACCGCCCCGTCACGGACATGACGGAATTGAAAGGGAACTACCAGGTTGCGCTGGACATCTCGATGGAGGATATGATGAACGTTGCCCGCAAGTCCGGCGTCGCGGTACCGGGAGCCGCGCCGGCGAGCGGCGACGCGGGGCTGCCCTCCGACGCCGTGTCGGATCCAACGGGCTCGGTCTTCAAGAGCGTCCAGCAGCTCGGCCTCAAGCTGGAACCGCGCAAGACGCCGCTGGACCTGATCGTGGTAGACCACGCCGAGAAGACGCCGACCGAAAACTAGGTGGGGCACGCTTCAGCTTGCCAACGCCCGCTTGCGGGCGCGGTTTTTTCACAGTTGGCAAGCGGAAGCGCCTGCCCCACTTTCCTGTGTACATCGCTCCCCGGACTATAATTGCCCTATGCCTGAAACTTCTTTTCCGCGTCGAAACTTTCTGCGAGGGGTGACCGCGGCGACGGCGTTATCGTACTCGCGCGTATCCGGCGCCAACGAGCGCATCCGGCTCGGCCTGATCGGCTGCGGCGAGCGCGGCCGCTACGACATGGGCAATTTCGTCAAGACCGGCACGGTGGAGGTGACGGCGCTGTGCGATATCTGGGGCGCGCAGATAGAAAAGGCGAAGCAGGATGCGCCCAACGCGCGGACATTCAGCGACCATCGCGCGCTGCTCGACAGCAAGGACATCGACGTGGCGCTGATCGGCACGCCGGACCACTGGCACGTGCCGATCGCGATCGACGCGCTCAACGCGGGCAAGGATGTGTTCGTGGAGAAGCCGCTGACGCTGACCGTCGAGGAAGGGCCGGCGGTGGTGAAGGCGGCGCGGATCAACAACCGCATCTGCCAGGTAGGCATGCAGCAGCGCTCCGGCAAGCATTATATCGAGGCCAAGCGCGAATTTATCGACAGCGGAAGAATCGGCAAGGTTACGCTGGCGCGCACCTGGTGGTACGGCAACGGCTACCATCTGCGCAAGGCGCCCGATTACCTCAAGACCAAGCCGCAGGATCTCGATTGGGCGCGCTACCTGGGCCGGCTGAAATGGCGCGACTGGGACCCGCAGCAGTATTGGAACTGGCGCGCGTACCTGGATTTCGGCGGCGGGCAGGTGACGGACCTGTTCACACACTGGATTGACGTGGTGCACATGTTCCTCGGCTCCGATGTGCCGTCTTCGGCGGTGGCGGCCGGCGGCGTGTACAACTACAAGGACGGCCGCACAGCGCCGGATACGATCAACGTGCTGCTGGAATACCCGGCGCAGTTTACGGCGACGTTCGAAGCGACGCTGGCGCCGGGAATTAACGGCGCGGCGGTGGAGATCGCCGGCACCCAGGGACGGCTGTACATCGACCGGCAACATTACGAGTTCCACCCGCCGGGGCGCGGCGCGGCGCCGGTGGTGGTACAAGCGGCCGGCAGCATCGACGTGGACCACGTGGAGAACTTTTTGGAATGCGTGAAGTCGCGCAAGCTGCCGAACGGCGACGTGCTGGCCGGCCACCGGTCGGCGCAGGCTTCGCACCTGGGCAACATCGCGTATATGCAAAAACGGCGGATCGATTTCGATCCGGTTCGGGAAGAGATCCAGCCGTTCTAGAGGGCCGCGCGCGGACGGGGGGTCCGCCCCGACGGCGAGACCAGTGGATATCGTCCCAAATCACAGCCTCATCCATTTTTCTTAACCCTTGGATGACCAATCGCTTACCCGCTGCCCTGCGGTTCCCTGCGGCCATCGCCCAACCCCTCCCAGTAGATAATCGGATTGGGGTCGTTAGTTTTGCCTGCCGGAAGGCGCCCGGTGGGGCGAATCACCCCGAAAATGAGACTGGCGATGCTTTGAAATCAAGTACTTACGCTTGTCTCGTGGGGCGAATTCACCCCACTAAGCGCCAGGCAAGCCGGCGCACCTGCGTTGAAAATCACGCCGCGCGGCGGAAAGAAAAGCCGAGACGAATCTCGGCTCAGCAGGCTTGACAGCCTGCGCCACGACTTAGGTGAATAGCATTGAGGCTAGTGCGACGGCAACTGGATCATCGCGTGCGCCACGGTGTGCAGGGTGATATCGGCATGGTCGTCCACGCGGAGGAGGAAAGTGTTGGGGTTCTTCATTCCCCATTTCTGGTAGGGGACGGCGAAGCGGGCGGTGATGGCGTATTGACCGCCGGACACGCGGACCTCGACCGGCGCGGTCAACTCATGTTCGGAGCCGTGAATGGCGAAAACGCCGTGCACCTGAATCTGGCTGATGCCTTGCGGGGCCAACTTGCCTTCCACATGGTCGGGGCGAAACAAGATATCCGGGAAGCGCTGGCTTTCGAGAATCTCTGTATGCATTTTGTGGTCGCGCGAGTCATTGCCGCTGACGGCGCTGCGGGCATCCACCAGCAACTCACCGGAGGCCTTACCGGAAGCCGGGTCGAACCGAATGGCGCCGCGTTTGAACTGAAAGGAGCCGTGGACGGTGTGCAGCGTGGCGCCCAGGGTGAACTCCACCTTGGATTGTGCGGGGTCCATTTCGAGCGAAAGACCCTGCGCGGCAAGCGGAGAAATCAGCGGCAGGGCACAGGCCGTCAGAAACAGGAAAGAGCGAAAGTGTTGGATCATGACGTCAACATTTGCCAGCCAAGGGCGAGCCCGTTGGCGGCGGTATCGAAGAAAGAAAGTTCACCCACATGCAGGGCCAACATGCGGGAAAGCAAACGGGGACGCGCGGCAAAAGCGTGCAGCACGCGGCCGCGGAGGCGAACGGACCGGTCGAGCAGTAGCATCAAGCCGGCCATCAGTTCGGGACGCCGGCCGAGGCGCCGGTGGGCCGCCTGGTAGCGTAAGAGATCGCCCGCGGCGAGCGCATCGGCGAGTGCGACCGCCTGCTGAAACAGCAGGCACAGGCCTTCCCCTGTGATGGCATCCACCGATCCCGAGGCATCGCCCACCAGCGCGACGTTGCCGCGCCAGACGCGCTCGAGACGGCGCGAGGCCGAGACTCCGCCGCGTTCGCTGGATCGATCGCCGGCGGCGGCGAGACGTCGCGCCAGGAGCGGAAAACGCGGCAGGACATGATCCAGGCGCTGGCGTTGATCGCTGGAAATCAGCACCACGCAAACTTCGGTGTCACTGACCGGCGTCACGTAAAGCTGGTAGCCGTCGCCCCAGTGAATTTCCATGAAGTCGCTCCAGGGGGCGACCTGGTAGTGGCGGCGAAAGCCGTAGCGGCGGCTATCGCGCGCGCAGGCATCGAGGCCGGCCCAGCGGCGCACCACCGAATTGCCGCCATCGGCGCCGACGATCCAGGGCGCGCGCAGGAGTTGGCCGCCGACGCGAACGCCATCGCGTTCGAGCCCGGTAACCGATGCGCCCCACATCATACGCACGCCGGCCTGGGCGGCGCGTTCCACCATCAGTTCGTGCAGCGCCGTGCGGCGCATGCCGAATCCCACGCCTTGCGGGAACGGAGCTTCCACCGCCAGATCCCGCTCGCAAAAACGGATGCCGCGAAACGGCCGCGCGCCGGCGTCTCCGAGCGAGATGTCCAGCGCGCGCGCGGCGGCGACGCCATCCGGCATGATGCCCTCGCCGCAAGCTTTGTCGATGGGAGGCTGCGAGCGATCGGCCACGGTGACTGCAAAGCCGCGGCGGCGGGCGGCGATGGCCGCGGCCAGACCTGCGGGGCCACCGCCGATGACGAAGACATCGGTGGATGGAGTTAAGCCGGGCATCATTCGGGAATTGTGCATCGACAAGAAACCCGCCCGCAAGCGGGCGTTGGCAAGCTAAAGCATGCCCTACCAACTACGTTAGTGGCTGCGGCGAACGTGGATGTTGCGGCGATGTGAACACCGCGTAAAAGCCTAGCGGAGCGCGGCGCCCATGCCTCCGGCGGCCACGGCGGGCTGCAGCCGCGCCAATTCCTGGGCGTAGAGCGGATTATGCGGGTACTCGCGCACCAGCCCTTCGAGCAGCGTTCGCGCCCGCCATTCGTTGTGGTCGCGCAGCGCCGCCACCGCCAGCAGCAGTTTCGCAAAGGGCGCCAGATAGTGGCCCTTTTCGGCGGTCAGTTTCAGTTTTTCGATGCCCACCGCCTTGTCGGTCTCGCCGCCAGCCAGCCGCAGCAGCCAGCGCAAGGGGAGCGGTTTGACGCTCAGCATGTAATTCTCGACCCCGATGGCGATCCACGCGTCGTACATCTCCGGATGCGCGGCCAGCAGTTTCTCAGCCATGACACGGGTGCCTTTCATCTCCTGAAACGACGCGGCGTAGCGTGTCTCGATCAACGCCATATAGTCGGAGCGCAGGCCATTGGCCAGGATGGCGGCGAACTGGCAATCGGCATTCTGCGGGCAGCGTGCCGCCAGCCGGCGAGCGGCATCGAGCGAGGCATCGAACTTGCGCTTGATTAGCGGGTCGGGCGCCAGCTTATGATCGGTGAAAAAGTGCTGGTCGTGAGTGAAGAACTGCGACTGTAAAATGTGCAGGCGGTCGAATTCGGTGAACAAGTACGCCGCCGCGTCGGAAGCCGGGCCCATCGGGTCGTCGGGATGGGTGCTTTGCCAATCCGCAAAGGTTCGATGGGCGCCGGCGAATTGAAGATCGTACATCTGCCGATAGCCCGTTTCGAGGGGCGTTTCGGCGCTCGCGGCAGTGGCCAGCGCGCAGAGACAGAAGCAAAGAATCAGGGTGCTGAGCGACATGGCGTCAAAAGGTTGAGCCCGTGGAAGGCCAGAGGCGCGGCAACAACCTCTTTAGAAGTCCTCTGAGACAGCTTAACATTTATTGCGACGCGGCATCCGCGGAGTGCGTTTCGGACGGCGGGAAATTTTGCGGGGATTTGCTAACTCTACCCCTTCAGGTCTTGAAACGCGGCTTCAATCTCCTGTTTTGCCTCGGGGCTGGGTGGAACCAGCGGCAGTCGCGGAGGGCCACCGTAATAGCCGTTCAGGTCCATGGCGTACTTCAAGCCGGGGATCCCGTAGCGTGTGGTCACCAGCGCGGAGGGGCGGCCGATGCGGTTCTGCCAATCCATGCCGGCCGCTTCGTCGCGGGTGCGGAAGGCTTCCCAGATGGCGATGGTCGAGTACGGCGCTGCATTGGCATATGCAAGAATTGCACCGCAGGCGCCCATCAGCAGCGAAGGCCACAGCGTGGGCGCCGAGCCGACCAGCACCTGGAAACCGTGCTTCACCTCGCGGATCATCTGCATGACTTTTTCCAAATTGCCGGAGCTTTCCTTGATGGCGATGATGTTGGGATGCTCGGAAAGGGCGGACACAGCGTCGGCGGGAATGTCCACGCCGGTGGTCTGCGGCCAATTGTAGATGATGAGCGGGATCTTCGTGCGGTCGGCGACCGAGCGGTAATACAGCATCTGCGCATCGCCGCGATTGATCAGGTTTTTGTAATAGTGCGGCGTGCGCACCATGGCGGCTTTGTAACCCATCTCGGCGGCGCGGTTGGTGAGCGAAACCGTTTCGCGCACGCTCTCGACGCCGGTGCCGGCGATGAGCAATTTTTCCGCGGCGGCATGCTTGGCTACCAGCTCCCACACGGTATACTTCTCGGCTTCGGTCAGCATCACGCTTTCACCGGTCGAGCCCATCACCACGTAGCCGGAGAGCGCGGTGCGGTTCCACTTTTCCACGTTGTGCTGAATCTTGGCGGTGTAGATGTTGCCTTCGTAATCGAACGGGGTCGTGATTGGTGGGAAAATACCTTGTAGTTTCATAATGGGTTGAGGCCGCAAGAAACGTGGCCCGACATCCCACGATAACAATGTTCTCGCTCGAAATCGATTCGAATACGGATGATCGCGACCTGTTGATTGCGGAGCTGTGGGATCTGGGCTCGGCTGGGATCGTCGAGCTGAGCGACACGCGCGTGCGGGCGTTTTTCGAAGGCGACGTGGACCAGGCGAGTTTGCTGGCGCGGTATCCGCACGCGAGCGCTCGCGAAGAGGAGCATCGCGATTGGGTGCAGGAGGCGCGCGATCTGTTGCAGCCGATGGAAGTGGGCCGCCGCTTTTTCCTGGTGCCGGAATGGCGCGATGACCCGACGCCGGCCGGCCGTTTTCGCATCACGGTGAACCCTGGCCTGGCATTCGGCACCGGGTTACACGAAACCACGCGTTTGTGCCTGGAGGCGCTGGAAGAATTGGTGCAGCCGGGAATTGATGTGCTGGATGTGGGCACAGGCTCCGGCATTCTCGCCGAGGCCGCGCGGCTGCTGGGCGCTGCGCGCGTGATCGCATGCGATATCGATGAAGAGGCCGTGCGCATCGCCGGGCAGGGATTCATCGGTTCCGCCGACGCCGTGCGCTCGGCAGCGGTGGATCTGGTGGTGGCCAATATCAGCCCGGAGGCGATCATCGCGCTGGCGGGTGAGTTTGCGCGCGTGCTGCGGCCGGGCGGAACGCTGGTGGCGAGCGGGTTCAACGTGAGCGAAGTGGGGACGGTGAGGGCGGCGTTGGCGGGCGGGCGCGAGGTGCGCGTAAAGGGCGAGTGGGCGATGATTGTGGCGGGGTAGGGGCGGCAACGACGGGTGCGCCCGGCGAGCCGCGGCGCTACAATGAACCGCGTGAAAGCCGGTCTGATTTTCATTTGCTGCGTCTGCGCGCTGGCGCAGGGCTGGGGCCGTCGTGAGGCAAGGCAGCCATGGCTTACGGGGAGGTTCGCGGAGGCTGAGCAAGAGTTCGCTCAAAGGCAAAAGATCGATCCCAGACCTCATCTTTTTCTTTGGGAGGCCGACTACGAAATCGAGCGTGCAAGATACGGCCGGGCGGCTGCGCTCATCAAAGATGCCAAGAAGTATGGAACATCGGATAGCGACGGACTCCCGGAAAAGCGGCAAGCCAGGCTCCTGTTGGCAGTTGGGCAGTTTCTGGAGGCTCAAAAGGAAGCCCTGGCGGGACGCAAGTGGGACGGGAAGGACGTCACAAAGCTGAGAGTCTCGTCGGTGATCGATCTCGTGACTCTTGGTGAGATCGCTTTGGCCAGAGGCGACTTTGCCAAGGCGATCCCAATTCTGGAGAAGGCCAGGAACGGGTCGAAGAACGTATCCGCATTGTTTGGCGATGAATGGATCAGGGCCAATGACGATATCGCTGTCGCCGACATTGGCCTGGGCTCGACCGGGGCAGCGATACTGGTGTCCGCACTGGCGCTATCAGCCGCCGAACGTGAATGGGGAGCTGACAGTATCCCAGCGACGGACTCACGCGACGCGCTCGGGCTGGCACAGATCTCGCAAGGTGACTTCAAGAACGCGGAGATGTCGCTCAACCTCTCCCGGTCTCGCCGGGAGGCGCTCTACGGGGACAACCCGAAAACTGCCGAGAGTTACATTCATGCCGCTCTCCTTTGTTCCGCGCAAGACCAATTAGGCAATGCAGTTCGTCTGCTTGAGCGCGGCCTGGAGATTCAGAAGGCTATCGCGGCCGGACCCAATGGGAGGTGGGCTCTCGCTCTCTTGGCTGGAGCCGAGATCTACACCAAGGCCGGGCGGAAGGCCGAAGCAACAGACTGCTACGCGAGCGCCATTCCAGTCCTGGAGCGCGAACTTGGGCCGGACGCTCCCAGGCTGGAGATTGCCCGGAAGCACTATAACGAACTGCGGGGGATGTAGCCTTCCTACTTCGTAAGCTGCCAAGGTGTATCTTCGACTGGCGTGCCGAGGAACTTCAGCTTCGCGGTTTGGGTGCCGTCCAAGGACATCTGAAACCGCGCGTTCGGCGAACCCTGGAAACTGAGAGTCTTGCCTTCCAGCTTCGCGTCGCCGATCTTCATGGCGTGCTCGGGACTGGGAGGGTCGATCACTGAGACGCACTGGCCAGCGTCCCCGTTCATATTGGCGATAGCGATATTGCCTGTCACGTCCTTGCCGCTGATCTTGAGGTTCAAAATGACGAAAGGGCTGCCGTCCCTGCAGATCCCTCTCCACGTCCCCGCGAGGGAATTTGCGTTGGCGCCGGCCTCTCTGTCCTGGGCCAGTTGTACGCAGGGAAGCGCCACAGCCAGCGCGGCCACGGGCAAGAGTATTCGGAAATACAGTATTGGATTCATCCACCCTCTTTGTGCCATGCGGGTTTAGACACCGCGCCGGGGCGGATGGTTTCCGCTCGCCTACAAAGGGCCGGGCCGGGCGTGCCCGTCCCCTACAGGGGTGGGCGTTGTAAGGGCGAGGCATGCCTCGCCCGCGGGTCGCAGCGGTGATACGCTATCGTAATTGCGAAACTGTGTACTAAGCCTCTGGCGTAAGGTCTGGTTCTATCGGCGCCTGACCGCTCCCTTTGGTCGCGGCTCCGTTCGGGTTTCGGAGCCGCGACCATACGGGCGGTGCGGCCATGGCGCTCACGCGCGAAAATAAAGCATGGCTTATCCCCTTCCGGCGGTGTTTTTCGGGCATGGCAATCCGATGAATGCCTTGAGCCGCAATCGGTACACGGAGGCTTGGGCGGAACTGGGGCGTACGATGCCGCGGCCGAAGGCGATCCTCTCCATTTCGGCGCATTGGTTCGTGCCGCAGACGGGCGTCACAGTTTCCACGGCACCGAAGACGATTCACGATTTCGGAGGGTTTCCGCGCGAGCTTTACCAAGTCCAGTACCCTGCGCCGGGCGATCCGGAGCTGGCGCAACGCGTGCGGAAACTGCTGGCGCCGACGACGGTGACGCTCGACGAGAGCTGGGGGCTCGACCACGGTACATGGTCCGTGCTGTGCCACGCTTACCCGGAGGCGGACATCCCGGTGGTGCAACTCAGCATCGACGAAACCAAGCCGGCGAGCTTTCATTATGAAATCGGAGAGCGGCTGGCGCCGCTGCGCGAGGAGGGCGTGCTGATCGCCGGAAGCGGGAACCTGGTGCACAATCTGCACGCGTATGCATGGGGGCGGCACGATGTGGCGCCGTACGACTGGGCCGTCCGCTTCGAACAAGAGGCGCGCGACAGGATTCTCGCCGGCGAGAACCGGAAGCTGATTCATTACGAAAGGCTCGGCCGCGATGCGCTGCTTTCGATACCGACGCCGGACCATTACCTGCCGCTGCTGTACGTGCTGGCAACGCGTCAGCCGCGGGACGCCGCGAGCTTTCCCGTCGATGGAGTGGATGGCGGCTCGGTATCGATGCTGGCGGTGAAGGTAGGGTAAGCTTTAGCTTGCCCTAAAACCAGAGAAAGAATGAGAGCCGTAGGCTCTTCGCTCGACTATCTATTGCCAACGCTCTGCCCCGATTCTTGGCAAGCTGAAGCGTGCCCTACCAAATGGCCGAGTATCGAAGACATCTGCCGCATTTTCATCCGGACGGCGCGCACTTTTTCGTGACATGGCGTCTCGATGGATCGCTGCCCGCGCAGGCGCCGGGCGTCATCTATGCGACTCCCGGCCATGCGTTCGCCGCGGAAGATCGTGCGCTGGCTCAGAGCGACCGGCGCCAGTGGCTGAGCGATACCCGAGTCGCGCGGCAAGTTGCGGACGCGATTCGCGACGGTGAGAGCCGAAAGCGGTTCTATGAGTTGCAGGCTTGGGTAATCATGCCCAACCATGTGCATGTGCTAATGCTGCCGGGCGTCGAGTTGCCGCAGATCACTCATTGGCTCAAAGGGAGAACCGCCGTGGAGGCGAATCGGTTGCTCGGACGGACGGGCGAGGCGTTTTGGCAGCATGAATCATACGATCATTGGGTTAGAAACGAGCGGGAGTTCAACCGGATTGTGGCGTATATCGAAGAGAATCCGGTGTCGGCGGGGCTGGCGGCTAGGGCTGAGGACTGGCCTTGGTCGAGTGCCACGCGGGCAAGCTAAAGCGTGCCCTACCAAAATGTGGGCAAGCTAAAGCATGCCCTACCAGAATGTGGGCAAGCTAAAGCATGCCCTACCAGAATGTGGGCAAGCTAGAGAAGCTCACGAAAAGAACTCGCCCGCAAGCGGGCGTTGGCAAGCTAAAGCATGCCCTACCAGTCGGTGGCTAAGCGCACCAGGGTGCGGACGGGCAAGCCGGTCGGGCCTTTGGGCATGTGGGGCTGGGCTTCGTCGAGATAGGCGGTGCCGGCGATATCCAGGTGGACCCACGGCGTATCTTCGGCGAATTCCTTGAGGAAGATCGCGGCGGTGATGGCGCCGCCCCAGCGAGTGCCGATGTTGGCAAGGTCGGCGAAGGGGCTCTTCAGTCCTTCCTTATAATCGTCGTCGAGCGGCATGGGCCACATGCGTTCGCCTTCGGCGCGCGCGGCGCTCAAGACGCGGTCGCGCATGGCGTCGTTATTCGAGAACAAGCCCACGTAAATGTGGCCGAGCGCGACCACAATGGCGCCGGTGAGCGTGGCGGCGTCAACCAGGTGGGTGCAGCCCAGACGGCGCGCGTACGCCAGGGCGTCGGCCAGAATCAGACGTCCCTCGGCATCGGTATTCAAGACCTCGATGGTCTTGCCGGACATGGCGGTGACGATATCGCCGGGGCGCTGCGCGCGGCTGCCGGGCATGTTCTCGACGCAGGGAATAAAGGCCGTCACGGCCAGCGGCGGTTTCAATTGGGCGATGGCGCGCATGGCGCCGAGCATGGCCGCGCCGCCGCACATATCGTACTTCATCTTCTCCATGCCTTCGGCGGGTTTGATGGAGATGCCGCCGGTATCGAAGGTGACACCCTTGCCGACCAGGCCGAGGTGGGCCGCGGAAGCGGCCGCAGGCGGCCGGTAGCGGACGACGATGAGCGCGGGCGGTTCGGCGCTGCCCTGCGCGACGCCGAGCAGCGCGCCCATGCCGAGGCGTTCGAGGTCGGCGCGCTCGAGCACCTCGCACTCGAGACCTTGCTGCTGGGCCATCTCGCGCGCGGCGGCGGCCATTTTCAGCGGAGTCAGGAGATTGGCGGGCTCGTTGGCGAGGGCGCGCGTGAAGTTCTGAGACTCAGCGAGCACCTGGCCGCGCAACACCGCGGCGTCGAGATCGGCGGTGCCGTTCGGGCACACCACGGTAAGCGAGGCCAGCGCCGTCTTGTCGTCGCCGGTCTTGTGGCGATCGGGTTCGAAGTCGCCGAGGATGGCGCCTTCGACGGCGGCCGAGGCGAATTCGGCGCCGGTACGGTTTCCTTCGAGCAGCACCGCGGCCGACAGCACCTTCTTCTTTTTCAGGAAGCGGACCGAAGCGCCGACCAGCTTGCGCAATTCGGCGGAGTCGAAACGGCCGGCCTTTCCGGCGCCGGCCAGCAGCACGCGCGCGGCGGCGGCTCCAGCAGGGTTGTGCAGCAGCGTGAATTCGGCCGCCTTGCCGGCCACTTCGCCGGATTCGACGTATGGCGCGGCGCCGAAGCGCGATTCCTTTTCTCCTTCGAAGACCGGCACAATCAGCGCGCCGGCGGCAACCTGTTCGGCGGGAGTTCGTTCGAGCGTGATTTTCATCAGCTACGATTGTCACCGAACGGCGGCGCGGCTTGCAAATGCGGGGCGCGCGTGGGCTACAATGCGGTCACGATGGAAGCCGATTTCTTGCAGGGACGCACGGCGGTGGTCACGGGCGGCAGCCGGGGGCTGGGAAAGGCGATTGCGGCGGCGCTCGGGTCGGCCGGAGCGCGGCTGGCGCTGGTTTCGCGCGACAGGGAGGCGCTCGAAGCCGCGGCAGCGGAGATCCGCGGCGGCGGAGCGGAGGTGGAGATCTTTCCCACGGACGTGACCGACGAGCGGCAGGTGCGGCAGTTGGAGCGCGACGTTCTGGCCCGGTTCGAGAGAGTGGATATTCTGGTGAACAATGCCGGCACTAATGTGCGCTGCCCGGTGGAAGAGTTCACGCTGGAAGACTGGAACCGGGTGATTTCGACCAACCTGACGAGCGCGTTCCTGTTGTGCCGGTCGTTTGTGCCGCAGATGAAAGGCCGCGGATACGGGCGCATTCTCAACCTGGCTTCGACCATGAGCCACGTTTCACTACCCGGGCGGGCTGCCTATTCCGCCAGCAAGGCCGGCCTGCTGGGATTTACCAGGGCGCTGGCGTTGGAGCTTGCCACGGAGGGAATCACGGTGGTTGCCATCAGCCCGGGGCCGTTCGTCACCGAGATGAATACTCCGCTGCTGGAGGACGCGGCCCTGAATGCCCAATTCGTCGCGCGAATTCCGGTTGGCCGTTGGGGGGAAGTGCGGGAGGTGGGCCGGCTCGCCTTGTTTCTATGCTCGCCGGACGCCGGGTTCATCACGGGAACCGATATTCTGATCGACGGCGGATGGACCGCGCAATAGCGGGCGGTTCGATAACGTACACTGCCGAACGCTCGCCCGCGGGAACCCCGCGACAGCGCCGCGGGTTCGGGCTATGATCGAAGCATATGAAAAAAGCGCTGACAATTCTCTCAGTGGTATTGTGCTTTTCTTTGGTTGGCATGGCGCAGGAAAAGAAGGGCGGGAAGCCGGAAGTGGGCGGCGGCTACATCCCCAAGCGCGGTCCAGCCCCGGCGCGCCAGGCGGCGCCGGCGCCGGCAGCGAAAGGCAATCGGGTCGCCGACAAGCCCGGCCATCCGGAAGTTCCTCACGTTCACACGACGGGCGAGTGGGTTGGGCACGACTCCGGCAAGGGCGACGCGGCATATCATCTGGACAAACCGTGGGAGCATGGCCGCTTCCCGGGAGGCATAGGCAAAGGGCACGTGTTCCGCCTGGTGGGCGGGGGTCCGCAGCGGTTCTGGTTCGGCGGGTTCTATTTCAACGTGGCGGCTGCCGACATCGCATTTTGCGACGGCTGGCTGTGGGACACGGACCAGATCGTGCTGTACGACGATCCCGACCATGTCGGCTGGTACCTGGCCTACAACGTTCGTTTGGGCACCTACGTTCACGTAATGTACCTGGGCAATTCCTAGTCACCGGACGGCCGGCGAGGGTTGGCCGGGCGAGCGCAGGCGGTTTTGCCAATGATGTGGCGCACACGCGATAGGTTTGCCCTCGGGCAGACGCCTGATGCCACCGGGCGAGGCAATCGGCATCGAGGTTGGGGGTATGGCGCTAAATGTTGATACAATGCGACAGCAGGCCGAGGAGAAGACTAGTAGCATGCAGTCCTGTCCCAGTTGCGGAGGGCACGACGTCAGGCGGTCCCGCGCGCGGGGTTTGCTGGATGATGTGATGGCCAACTTCCGCCGGTTTCCATTTCGCTGCCGCGCATGCTCCCGCCGGTTCTACCGGTATGTGGCGGCCGATGGCGAAGAGGTTGAATCCGACGGGGATACCGAAAACACGCCCGCCGAAAGCCGTCACGGAACCGACAGCCAGCGCTGAACGTACGCCAGCCAAGAACTTTGGGGTCAAACCCTCCGCACAGCCACGCCGGCTTCACCGAACAGCACTTCCACCATGCCGAAATGCTCGTCGTAATACTGGCTGGAATACTCGGTCATGCGGTCGCGCGAAACCACCACCTGGACAATGCCCGCCTGCACGACGGCGCGCGCGCAGTCCATGCAGGGCATAATTTCAACGTAGATGGTGCAGCCCTCGGTGGCGGTACCGGCGCGGGCCGCATTGCAGATGGCGTTGCGCTCGGCGTGCTCGATCCATAAGTACTTGGTGGGACGCACCAGGCGCTCCGGGACGTCGTCGCGAATGCCGCGCGGAAACGAGTTGTAGCCGGTGGAGCGGATCTCGTGGTTCGGCCCGACCACCACGCAGCCGATCTGCGTATTCGGATCCTTGCTGCGAGCGGCTACGACCTTACAGATATCCAGGTAATACTGGTCCCACCCGGGAATATTGCGCATAGTTTCCGCCACTGTACCACAGGCCCGCGCTCGCCGGGGGCTCCGCATAGCAAGCCGCGGATGTGCGGCATGAAGGCGGAGTTGGCAGACGGAAGCGCCGGCCGCACGGCTGGCGACTTGCCTGGCGGGCCGGTGTAGAAGGCCTTTCGCCTGCCCCGCCCACTACGCCAGCGCGCTGGTGCAGAAGGCGCACCGCTTGGCGGCGATGGGAACCTCGCTCAGGCATTCGGGGCACTTCTTGGTGGTCGGGTCGGGCGGCACTTCACCGCGGTTCAGGCGGGCCGTCAGTGCATTCATCGGCGCCACCACGAAGAAGTAAATCGCCGCCGCTACCAGCAAAAATGCCACTACCGCGTTGATGAAATGCCCGATCAGAAACTTGCCCCCATGGATGGTGAAGACAATGCCCGCGAAGTCCGGCTTGCCCACCACGGCCGCGATGATCTGCGAGAGGAGATCATCCACCAGCGCTTTCACCACCGTTCCAAACGCAGCGCCGATCACCACGGCTACCGCCAGATCGACTACATTGCCGCGCATCACGAACTTCTTAAAGCCATTGAGCATCGTTTTCTCCTCACGCTATGATGCCGAATTGACGATCCTGTTGCAAGAATTTTCTCAAGCGCTCCATGGCCGGCTCGAGTATCGACCGCCCCGCGGCGTAGCAGATGCGCACCGAGCCCTCGCCGCCGGCGCCGAACGCCACTCCGGGCGCCAGCCCCACGCGGGTCTCTTCCACCAGCCGGCGGCAAAACGCAAAAGAATCGGCAACTCCTTCGATCCGCGGAAACAGGTAGAACGCGCCATCGGGCTCGGGCACGGTCACGCGCGGCATGCCGCGCAGGGCATCGAGGCACAGGTCCCGGTTCGCCCGCAGGCCCTCCAGCATCCGCGCCAATTCGTCCTCGCCTTCCAGCAGCGCAGCCTCGCCGGCCTTCTGCGTGAAGCTGGCCGCGTGCGAAACGATGAATTCGTTCATCTGCGCCGCCTTCTCCGCCAGGTCCCGCCGCGCAATCAGGTAGCCCAACCGCCATCCCGTCATCCGGTACGCCTTGGAAAACGATTGCACCACGATCACCGCGTCGTCGCGCGAGGCCAGCCGCAGGATGGATGGCGCCGGCTCGCCCGGACGCGCGCCCAGATAATTCAGCCGGTCGTAGACTTCGTCGGCCAGCAGCCACAAATCGTGATGGCGCGCGAAATCGAGCAGCCGCTGCTGATCGCCTTGGGTGGCGACCCAGCCCAGCGGATTCGATGGGGAATTGTAGATGAGCAGCCGCGTGCGCTCCGTAACCGCCGCTTCGAGCGCGTCGAAATCGATCGCGTACCGGTTGCCGCATAACGGGTGCGGGATCTGCCGTGCCACGCCATTCGACAGGGCGACGATGGACGCGCCGTTGGGCCAGGCCGGCGTCAGCACCAGCGCCTCATCCCC
>Ga0208820_1000568_pt1 | contig 25608 bp, 22 predicted proteins | sample June2015DPH_16_5_FD_184713 | JGI IMG/M metagenome (GOLD analysis project Ga0208820, IMG submission 184713) | Peatland microbial communities from SPRUCE experiment site at the Marcell Experimental Forest, Minnesota, USA - June2015DPH_16_40... | ecosystem: Environmental > Terrestrial > Soil >...
GCCACGGCGGCCTGAAGGACCTGATCTTCGGCACCACCATCAGCCCCGTCCGCCACAACCTGAATATCCCGATGCTGATCGTAAGGCCGGGGAAGGGGTGAGGGCTGCCAGGCGGTCAGTGGCGGGAGAAGTCAGTTCTTCTTTGGCTTCGGTGATGCGTCCCGCGGTGGACTAGGTGGCTGCATCGGGGGCAGGATTTGGTCGAGTGCGGCTGGCCAGGCAGGAGGCTCCCATGTCAAAACGGGAGGCTGCGGATCCGTCCAATGGGACCGGGGCGACCCAACGAACTCGACGACTAACTTCTGGAGCGTCACTCGAACTCCGCGCAGCCTCCACAACCCACCGACCCTGAGGAACGTTGCGGTGTAAGTCTGCCCCGTATTGTAGGTCCAATCGGCCAGCGCCTTGTCTCCACCCGCGTTGTAGCGAATACGCCACGGCTCTACCTGCCTCCCGATTCTAATGGCATTGGCGACGCGGTCGGCCAGCCGATTTAGGTTCTCGTCTGTCAATGGCGGCGGGTTTGATTGAAGGTACGCGATGGCTGTGGCGGCTGAGCTGTCACGTGTGTTCTGTTGCAGGGTCTCGTTCAGTATCCCCAGACTTCTGGGAGACGCGATCAGCTTCAACGTTTGGATCGCCCCTGCTTCAACCCGGCTGTCGTCGAACCCGTTCAGAGCGCACTGCCTGAGAAATGCCCACTGCCGTGGGTTGCTCGGCTCCAGGAGCGCAGTCGCCACCTGGTACGCCCATCCATTGGCGTAAGGCCCAGGTTTGGGCGGAGGAGCCGATCGGATCACTAGCCGGAGGTCTCCGGGATCTCCGATCAGAGCGAGCATCCGCTGGGCACCTTCGCGGGTTTGGTCGTCCCGGAGGAAGGAGCGAAGAGCGGGCCGAAGCCGGCTTTCATGATAAAAGATGGAATCCACAGCATTTGCGTCACTAAAAACGTCGCCCTTGGCCATAATACGGCGCAGTTCGTCGCGACTCGGGCAAGCCGGCTGGGCGCCGAGAATCTGTGCGATGGCGATCAAGCAGACGGCGGCACGGCAAGGGACCATGATCATACTGACACCGGCCAGGTCCGCCTGGTTCCGTGGTGAAGGACCACTAACTCGCGCGCTTCGCGACGCTGAGGAAGGCGGTTTTTGCGCGCAGGCGCTTGGGCACGCCATCTTCACCGAGGCGGAGACGTGGGAAGATCTCCGCGCCAATGTACTGGAAGCGGTCTCGGTCCACTTCGAAGACGCACCCGCCCTCGCGCCACGCTGACGGACAAACGGGCGGACCGGACTTTGACTGAACGAGCGCATACACCCAAAATCGCCGGATCGGCGCCGCCGGGCGGAACGCTCTCATCGTAATTCCGAGTTTTGTCCCCGATTTCCCGCAGGATCAGCGGACAAGTCGGTGTAGAATACTGAGGATATGGACCGAATAACGATGGGTGTGGCCTGGCGCTGCGTTGCCGCCGCCTGCATCGCGATGGGTGTGTCGCAGGCGCAAGATCCGCTTGCCGAAAACCTCTTGCCGGCCGTGACGGTGGAGGGAATTCCCCGCCACGTTTGGGTCACCGGATCTATGGCGAAAATCCAGCCGAACGCGAGCCCGGGGCCCGCTCAATTCGCCGAATTGGCGGCGGCGCGAAATGAGTTCGAAAGCTTCCAGATTCACGTACGCGCGAGCAGCCAGCCGATAGAGCTTCAGGTCACGGCCGGCGATTTCGTAAACGGCCGGACCGGAGACCGGATACCGGCGGAGCGGAACGTGGCCGTGTTTCGCGAAGCATACTTGAACGTGACCACAGTGTCCGACCAGAATGGGATCTCAGGGCTGGTTCCGGACGGTCTGATTCCGGGGACCGATCCCTATTTCCACGAGCGACGCAATGGCTTTCCATTAACCATACCGGCGGGCGAGACGCGAAGCGTCTGGATCGACGTATTTGTGCCTCCCAAGACCCCGTCAGGCTACTATGTAGGCACGATAGACCTCAGCGACGGTGACAAGCCAATCGCGCGCGTACCGGCCCGGTTGAAGGTGTGGAATTTCGATATTCCTTCGACGGCGACGCTGCGCAGCGGATTTGGTCTGGGATATCCCGCCTTCGCCCGTTCCGCCTACGACGCCGGCCGGTACCCGGGGACCAAAGGGCGGCCGGAACTGGGGCTGCCACTGATGCATGCGGCGGTCGGAGCGTTTTTTCTCGACCACCGCGTGTCGATTTCCGAGGCCGTGGTCAAGCCGACTTACCCCGAGGGAGACTGGCACGACTTCGACGCGAGCTACGGGGCGTTGCTCAACGGGCAGGCGAATACGCTGTTAGCGGGAGCCAGGCTCACCTCGGTCGATTATGCCAACGGCGGACCGAATCCAAGTCCTAACCTCGCGGACCTGAAGGACTGGCGGAAGCATTTCGAAAAAAAGAGCTGGCTGCCCCGTTTCATGGAATACCTCTGCGACGAGCCGCCGGGAGGCTGCAAATGGGAACTGATTGGGCCGGCAGCAACGCTTTATCACGCCACGGCTCCCGGGTTGAAGGTTCTGGTGACGACCGACATCGCCCTTGCGACGCAGCATGGATTGCTGGACGCGATCGACATCCTTGTGCCGACCATTGATCAGGTTCATCCGTTGGGAGGGACGAATCAGCGGCCGAGTTACGATGACTGGTTGAAGCGGCCGGGTAAAGAACTCTGGTGGTATCAGTCCTGCGACCAGCACGGCAGTTGTGACAACGGTCAGCCGGGGCCGAAATCCAGCACCTGGCCATCCTACATGGTGGACGCGTCACCGGTGCGGAACAGGATCTTCCAGTGGATGGCGTTTCTTTACGGAATCCAGGGCGAACTGTACTATGCCACGGACATGTGGGGCGACCATCCCTGGGACCATCTCTACTACGCCGGTGGAAACGGCGACGGAGCTTTGTTCTACCCGTGGACGGCGGAAGAAGTGGGCGGGAGCACGCCGATCCCGGTGGCCAGCATCCGGCTGAAGCTAATTCGCGGCGGCATGCAAGACTATGAGTACCTTGCGGCACTCGCCAAGGCCGGCGAAACACAGCTTGTGTCCGACACCCTCCGGTCCTTCATAACCGACGCAACGACTTTCAAGGACGATCCCGCGGCGTTGTTGGCGGCGCGCGACAAGCTGGGGACGGCGCTGCACCGGCGCAGCCTGGCTCGATGATTTCGTGAGAAACCAGCCGACGCGGCCCGCGTTGGTATAGTGGTGCGCGAATCGGGTTAGAATGCAGTCTTGGTTTGAGAGGCTCGGTGAGCTTTCCTTTGCGGTGGAGGCACTTCATGTCGAAATTACTCTTATCGATGATCGTGACGGGCGTTGCAGCGTTGGCGCAAATGCCTCCGGCTCCCCCGGCGCCGCCGGCGAATCCTCCCGCGGCCGCGCGGCCCGATGGGCTGTACGCTCACTTCAAGACCTCCATGGGCGACATCACCATCCAGCTTTATGAGAAAGACACGCCGATCGCGGTGCGCAACTTCATGGGGCTCGCCAAAGGCACCAAGCCGTGGAAAGATCCGAAGGGCGTCATGGTGCGGCGGCCCATGTACAACAACACGATCTTCCATCGCATCATGCCCAATGGCATGATTCAGGGTGGAGACCCGACCGGCACGGGCGCTCACGAGTGCGGCGTCACCATCCGCGATGAGTTCCTTCCCGGCCTCAAGTTCACCCAGCCGGGCCGGCTTGCCGTGGCGAACACGGGAGCGCCCAACTCGGGCGGCTGCCAGTGGTTCATCACCGTTGCGTCGCGGATCCCCAGTTGGGACGGCAACTACACCATCTTCGGCCAGGTAGTGGATGGACAGGATGTGGTGAAGGCCATTTCCAACGTGCCGGGCAAGAAGCTGCCGGAAGGCGGTGTCCGTCCCCTTACGGACGTCAAGCTGATCAGTGTCACCATCGAACGGGTCGGCCCAGAGCCCGCGCCGCCACCAGTGAAGAAAGCGCCGCCGGCGAAGAAATAGCCGGCGGGCATAAGCCGGCCAACTACCAACTACTTGGCCGTGCGGCTGTTCCTTTGCTCCGATAATAGTGCTGGCAGCAGTCGCGAGACCATTTGCTCGTAAATCCGATCGGCTATCAGCTCGTTGCCGCGGGGGGTCAAATGGCAGTAATCGGTGAATGTCTTTTCGGAGACAGTCTGAAAAACGTACCGTGTGTCGACGAAATCGTACCCACCAAGATTCGCCGCGGCAGTGGTCTGCCGCGCGATCTCGGGCTGCAGGTTCTCGTACATGTAGATGCTGTACGGCCCCATTAACCGATCGAAAGCGTCGACAAATCGCTTTTCCGCGGGCGCCAGAGGCTTCTGGCTCAAGATCAGCTCCGGCTGCATTACGAACATGGTCAAAACACCCTCGTAGGCGAGGGCGTTATGCAGCCGGCCCACCTCCTGGGCATAATAACCAGCCTTCGCGAGGTTTTCCGCGGCGCGACGTTGCAGCGCCGGGGAAAGCGTGTTCAGCGCAACCGGCGAGTGCACCGGCTGTCCAACATCCTCCATCGCAGAGAACTGATTACCCTGGGGAATCCGATCCTGAATCGTGCGGAACAGGACACTTTCATTTCTAAGCCAAGCCGCGTTGATGTAGAACCACGAACGCAGGGTATGCGGATAAACCGCCGATTCGAACTCGAGATTGTGCGGCGTCTCAGCGAAGGGATCATAAGGGTTCGTCGTCGAGCCCATGATGCCGCTCATGTCGTTGTGGCCGTCGAAAAAAATCATCAGGTCGGGCTGGTAGCGAATCAGGGTCGAGTAGAGTTGAGCCAGCGTCTGATGCATGCGGAACTCGTTGGTGGCTACGTTTACAACCTCCCAGTTGCGTTCGGGGTGTTCGCTGGCAAGGCGCTTTTGAAGATACACGTCGATCAGGTCGCGATTGTCGAGACGCGCCCAGTCCGGATCGAGACTCCGGCTCAACAGGCCATCGCAACCATAAGCCGCAGACCCACCGGCGAAAAAGATCCGCACTGTGTTGGACGGCTTGGCGATCGAAACATCGCCATCATGGCGAAATCCCTGGGCGTTGTGACGAATTGCGACTCGTTCGTAGCCGGGGGCACTGCGCCAAGCCGTCCAGCGGTCCATATAGCTGCCCGGCCGCATGGATTTCGGCCCCAGACGCCGCGCCTGAATCGCGCGGACTCCGAACTCCATTGCCGCGAGCAGGCCACCCACGATAACAAGATTGACCACGACCACCAACGTCCGCCGCAGAAAAGTTCGCATGATGATTCAGTCTAGCGCGAAGCTGGTGTGATACTGCTGGATCAGAAGCCCGGGTTGATCCTGCTTGCGCATTCGGCAATTCCCAACCACCAACGTATCGATTTCGGTTCCCATGAAGCAGCGATAGGCGTCTTCCGGAGTGCAGACGATGGGTTCGCCGCGAACATTGAAGCTGGTGTTGACCAGCACCGGGCATCCCGTCCGGCGCTCGAAGGCTTTGAGCAGGGCGTGAAAAAGAGGATTCGTATCTGCCGAGACGGTCTGGATCCGCGCCGAATAATCGACGTGCGTCACCGCGGGGATGTCGGATCGCGGCACGTTTAGCCTGTCGATCCCGAAGAGCTTCTTGGCGTCCTCCGGCATGGGGACGCAGCGCTCCAGGCGAACATTGGCGACCAGCAGCATGTACGGACTGTCTTGATCCAGCTCAAACCAATCCGCGACCGCTTCACGCGTCACGGCGGGCGCAAACGGCCGGAAAGACTCTCGGAACTTGACCTTGAGATTCAACATCCGCTGCATGGTGGGCGAACGCGCATCGCCCAGAATCGAGCGTGCGCCCAGTGCGCGTGGTCCGAACTCCATGCGTCCCTGAAACCAGCCGACCGCGTTGCCCTCCGCGAGGTCCTTCGCGCAGGATTCGATCAACTCGTCCGTGGCAAGCCTCTCGAACCGGGCGCCTGCGGCGCGCAGCCGCGATTGGATGTCGTCATCGCCGAACTCGGGGCCGAGGTACGACCCGTTCATGGAATCGCCCGCTGAGGCGGTGCGGCGTTGGTTTTTCAGGTGAATGTAATGGACAGCCAACGCCGCGCCAAGCGACCCGCCCGCATCCCCGGACGCGGGTTGAATCCAGATGCGCTTGAACCTCCCGTCACGCAGAATCTTTCCGTTGGCCACGCAATTCAGGGCCACACCGCCGGCAAGGCAGAGGTTTTCGAGGCCGGTCTGCCCGGCCAGCGACCGCGTCATCCTCAGAACAATGTCCTCGATTACCGTCTGAATCGACGACGCAAGATCCATGTGCCTCTGGGTGATGAGTTCGTCGGAATGGCGGGGGGAACCACCGAACAATGCGTCGAACCGGGTATTCGTCATCGTCAAACCGACCGAATAGTTGAAGTACTCCAGATTCAGACGGAACGAGCCGTCGGGCTTGATCTCGATCAGATGGTCGAGTATCTGGCGCACATAAATCGGCTCGCCATAAGGCGCCAGGCCCATCAATTTGTACTCGCCGGAATTGACCTTGAACCCCGTGTAATAGGTGAAGGCCGAATAAAGCAGCCCCAGCGAATGTGGAAAATGAATCTCCCGCAATATCTCGAGTTGATTTTCGCGCCCGATGGCAAAAGACGTAGTCGGCCACTCTCCTACGCCGTCCATCGTAAGAACCGCCGCCTCTTCAAACGGAGACGGGAAAAATGCGCTGGCGGCGTGGCTTTGGTGATGCTCTGCGAACAACAACTCGCCGTCCCAATCCGCTTCGATCCGGCGGAGGCGTTTCTGGAGCACCGACTTCTGGAACAGTTTCTCTTTGATCCAGACCGGCATGGCCATTCGAAACGATTCGAAACCTCGCGGAGCGAAGCTCAGATAGGTCTCCAGGAGACGCTCGAACTTCGGCAGAGGCTTTTCGTAAAACACCACGTGATCCACTTGGGATAGCCGCGCTCCAGCCTGCCGCAAACAGAATTCAACTGCGTGGTGCGGAAAAGACGAATCGTGTTTGATACGCGTGAACCGCTCTTCCTGAGCCGCGGCAACGATACTGCCGTCCTCCACCAGCGCAGCCGCACTATCGTGGTAGTAGGCGGAGATGCCGAGGATTCGCATGGCGGTCAGAACAGCGTGTAAATGAAGGGCGCCAGCACGCTTCCCTGCGCCAGCACGAGAAGGCCGCCCATGGTCACCAGCACCAGAATCACCGGCAACAGCCAGTACTTCTTGCGCTTGGTCAGGTATCGAAAAAGGTCACGGACCATTGGCGTGTTCCTCCGAATCAGAATTGTTCGCCCATCGGCGAGGGCGGGTCCGTGCGCTCGCGCCAATACGTGTGGAGCGCCGGGTTCGATCGAATCCGCAAAGCATCGCGGCCGAAAAGGCTCATCAGCAAACCGAGCGGCGTGATGACGCCATAGAACAGGACGCCTAGGGATATCGGGCTCGCCACCAGGCCGATGAGAAAGCCGAGAAAAAGCCAGGCTCGTTTAATCTCTCTCAGGCTGCGCGGCAAAACGGCGGCCAGCACCAGTAACGCACCGCCAAGCGAGACCATCCAAAGCCTGGCTTGACCGTGTTTGATGGCGGGAACCAGGCCCAGCAGCAGGAAAGCCGCACCTACCAGCAGCCCGAAGGAGCGATCCGAGGATTCCCCTTCTCTGAGCTGAACCTGGAAGCGCGCCCACAACCCTGGACGTCGCACAGGGCACCTCGGGGGCACGCCCTGGATGGAGAATCTCGGAGGCGGCAAGGCATACTCCTCTCACGAAAGAAGTGGTGTGCACGCGAGAAATTCTCAAAAGGGTGTTGCTTTGCGATGGCGATAGCGCCAGAAACGACGCGCCCGCAATCGGGCATTGGCAGGATGAATCCCGCCCCACCTTTGCGTTGGCAAGCTAAGAGCATGCCCACCAAGCCTACCGCGCGACGGCGGTGATGGAGCGATAGGGCTTGCCGACTTCCTGTGCGTCCACCACGGCGACCGCGGCCACGTGGACGATATCGTCGACGTCCGAACCGCGCTGCAAGACGTGAACCGGCTTCGAGAGACCGGTCAGCAGCGGGCCGATAGCTTCGGCGCCGCCAATGCGTTGCAGCAGCTTATAGGCGATGTTGCCGGCTTCCAGGTTGGGGAATATCAGCACGTTGGCGCCGCCCTTCAGCGCGCTGAACGGGTAGGTTTCCTCGAGAATCTGCGGCGTCACGGCGGTATCGGCCTGCATTTCGCCGTCGATCATCAGGCCCGGCGCGCGCTGGCGCACCAGCTCGACGGCGCGGCGCACTTTGTCCGCCAGCGGATGGCGTGTGCTGCCGAAGTTGGAGAACGAGAGCATCGCAATCCGCGGCTCGACGTTGAAGCGGCGCGCCTTTTCGGCCGCCATGATGGCGATTTCGGCAAGCTGCTCGGCCGAAGGCTCGATGTTGACGGTGGCGTCGGCCAGGAAGTACAGTTCGCCCTTGGCGGTGATCAGCAGGTACACGCCCGCCACCTCACGCACCTCCGGCCGCACGTCGATCACCTGCAAGGCGGGACGGATGGTATCGGGATAGTGGGTGGTCAAGCCGCCGATCAAGCCGTCGGCGTCGCCCAGCCGCACCATCATGCTGCCGAAGGTGACCGGGTTGAGGATGGTCTGGGCGGCTTCGGTGCGCGTGATGCCCTTGCGCTGCCGCAACTGGTAAAACTCTTCGAGGTACTCTTCCAGACGCGGGAAAGTGGCCGGTTCGACCACCTGCGCGCCGGTCAGGTTGAGGTGCAGCTCATGCGTCAGGTCGTGGATCTTCTGTGGATTGCCGAGCAGGATCGGCAGGGCGATTTTCTCGTCGAGCAGGATCTGGCAGGCGCGCAGGATCTTGGCCTGCTCGCCCTCGGCGAACACGATCCGCTTGGGCTGCTTGCGGGCCTTGTGGATCATGGCGCGCATCACTTCGTTGGCGCGGCCGAGGCGGCGCTCCAGTTCCTCGCGATATTGGTCGAGATTGACCGGCCGCCGCGCCACGCCGGTTTCCATGGCCGCTTGCGCCACCGCCGAGGCCTCCCAGATCAGCACGCGCGGATCGAACGGCTTCGGAATGATGTATTCGCGCCCGAATTCCATCCGCTCCACGCCGTAGGCGCGCAGCACCGAATCGGGCACGTCCTGTTTGGCCAGCCAGGCCAGGGCGAGAGTGGCGGCGCGCTTCATCTCGTCGTTGATGGTGGTGGCGCGCACGTCCAGGGCGCCACGGAAAATGAAGGGGAAGCCCAGCACGTTGTTGATCTGGTTGGGAAAATCGGAGCGGCCGGTGGCCACGATGGCGTCCGGCCGCGCCGCCAACGCCACGTCGTAGGCGATTTCCGGATCCGGGTTGGCGAGGGCGAAGATGACCGGGTTGGGCGCCATCGCCATCACCATGTCCGGCGTCACCGCGCCGCCGCTCGATAGCCCGAAGAACACGTCCGCGCCTGCCAGCGCTTCGGCCAGTGTGCGGGCTTCGGTCTTCGCGGCGTAGCGGGCCTTGTAGACGTTCATGTGCTCGGTGCGGCCTTCGTAGATCACACCCTTGGTGTCGCACATCAAAATGTTTTCGCGGCGCACGCCCAGGTTGCAGTAATGCGCGGCGCAGGAAATGGCGCTGGCGCCGGCGCCGTTGAACACCACCTTGATTTCTTCGATCTTCTTGCCGACGATCTCGAGCGCGTTCAGCAGACCGGCGGCCGAGATGATGGCGGTGCCGTGCTGATCGTCGTGGAAGACCGGGATGTTCATGGTCTTCCGCAGCTCTTCCTCGATCAGGAAGCACTCCGGCGCCTTGATGTCCTCCAGGTTGATGCCGCCGAAGGTCGGCTCCAGCACCTGGCAGGTGCGAATGATCTCGCGCGGGTCTTCGGTCGCGAGCTCAATGTCGAACACGTCGATATCGGCGAAGCGCTTGAACAGCACCGCCTTGCCTTCCATCACCGGCTTGCCGGCCAGAGCGCCGATATTGCCCAGACCGAGCACGGCCGTGCCATTGCTGACCACCCCCACCAGGTTGCCCTTGCCCGTGTAAGTGTAAGCCAGGGCCGGGTCGCGCTCGATTTCGAGACACGGGACGGCAACTCCGGGCGAATAGGCCAGGCTCAGATCCCGCTGCGTCCGGCAAGGTTTGGTGGGAGTTACCGCCAGTTTGCCGGCAGGGGATTTCGAGTGGTATTCGAGAGCGTCTTCAGGACGGATTGTCATAGATCATGGCCTTTCCAGCACGGTAGGACAGACCATCGTTTTTTGTGGTCTGTCATGGCTCGCTACAGCACGAGAACTCGACAGACGACAAAAACCGATCGTCTGTCCTACCTTGTCCTCGTCCACATCTCTTCCAATTGCAGCAGGCTCAGTTGTTCGGCGCGCAGGGCAGCTTCCGGCCAGCTTTCAACTACACCCTTACCATACAGCACGGCGAGATTGTTGCGGATGGTTTTGCGCTTGTGGCGGAAACACTGGGCGACGAATTGGAGGAAGGCTTCCGGGTCGGGCATGGCGGGTGCGCAGGGCGAGAACTGGACCACCGCGGAATCCACTTTGGGCGGCGGGCGAAAGGCGGAGGGCGGGACTTCGCACAACAGCTTGGCAGTGGCGAACAAGGCGGTGGCCACCGTCAGGTAGCCGTAGTCGCGCGAGCCCGGCTGGGCCACCAGGCGGCGTGCGACTTCCTTTTGCAGCAGAAACACGGCGCGCGGCGGGCGCAGGCGGAGCGCGCGTTCCAGGATGGGCGAGGCGATGTAGTAAGGCAGGTTGCCGGCGATGGGCACAGGTCCCCACTGCGCCAGGTCGACCGCCAGGACATCGGCTTCGATCACTTCCAGGCGAGCGTCCCCGGCGAACCGTTGCCGCAAATACTCGGCGAGGTCATGATCGATTTCGATGGCGATGACGCGCGCGGAGCGCTCGAGCAACTTGGCCGTAAGCGCGCCGCGGCCGGGGCCGATTTCAATGACTAGAGGTTGAGGATCGGGACACGCAGCCCTGGCGATGCGCTCCACGACGGAGCCCTTGATCAGGAAATGTTGTCCCAGCCGTTGCCGCGCCACGCCAGGCGGTCAGCTCCGGGCCTCGCCCTGGACCGAATGCAGCGACACCAGAATCTTGCTGTCGGTCGGAACGCCGAAATAGGTGCCAGGATCGAAAACGGACAACACGATGATACTCTTGACATCGGGCGTCATTTCGCCGCGCAACACTTTCCAATCGCTCACATGACCGTAGCGGTCTACGCTCAGTTCCACCAGCGTGCTGTCGGTCGAAGAGGGAATCGAGCTCACCATCTCCGGGCGGTAAACTTCACCGGATGCGCCGACCACCCTGCCCTCCGGCAGGGTGACCAGCGAGATGACCGAAGCGTCGGACTCCAGGTTGCGGTTGAAGTTCAGACCGGGCGCCAGAATGCTGAACAGAAGGATGGCGGAAAGCAGGCCGCCGCCGAAGGGCAGTGCCACCGGCCGCATCATATTGTCCATGAAGAGCCAGGCGTTGTCCGCCATGTGCCGCAGCCGCGCGGAAAGGCTGGCCCGCACCAGTTGCCGCAAGCGCTCGTGGGAGGCGAGCACGCGCAGCCGCTGGGTCACCAGCGGTGGCACCGCCAGCTCGTCCATGGACCGCATTGCCAACCGCTGTTTTTCGAACACCTGGTACTCATCGTGACACCGGACGCAGGATCCCAGGTGCGCCAGCGTCTCGCGGCGTTCCTGGTCCTCCAGCCCGTCGTCAACGAGTGAAGAGATTCTTGCTCGGGCGTATTCGCAGCTCATACCTTTACTCTGCCGTCTTCGGCACCAGTCGCAGGACCGGCCTCTCACCGAGGCTGCCCGCGAGTTCCAGCCGCAGGGCTTCCCTGCCCCGCAGTATTCGTGACTTCACGGTTCCGAGGGAGACATCCAGCACCTCGGCGATTTCTTCGTAGCTGAGGTCCGCGATATCCCTCAGTACAACGGCCTCCTTAAAATGCGGATTCAAGCGCAGCAGGGCGGCTTCGATGATGCGATGCTGCTCCTGGCTGCAGGCCTCCTCAAACGGGGATCGGCCATGGTCCGCCACCGTCTCCTGCCAACAGCGGTTGGTGTCCTCGGCCGGGCCGTCCAACTCCGTCTCACGGCGGCGATGGCGGAAGAACCAGCGGCGCGCGTTGTGCGCCTCATTGACCGTAATGCGGTAGAGCCAGGTTTTGAGGCTGCTCTGGCCGCGGAAATGACCGATCGAGCGGAAGACCTTGAGAAACACTTCCTGCACCACATCGGCGGCTTCGGCCGGATCGTTCAGCAGGCGGGTGGCCAGCGTGTAGACCGGCTGCTGGAAGCGCTCGATCAGCTCTTCGTAAGCCCGCTCATCGCCCTGGCGCAGGTTTTCGGCCAGGCACAGATCCTCGCTGGCCGTCGCTTGCGCGGCGGGGCGTTCGGTGAGATCCAGGATCGCTGTGGCCACCGGGCAGCCTCTCATTCTCGGGCTCACTCCCTGATTTCACGCTATCAGGAAAGTCCGGGCGCTGTAAAGATAGACACCGCCATTTAAAAGAAAGTTCCGGGAGCGGAAACGGGGCAGGAGGTGGCCATGGGTACTAGGGGGAGGACCGGGTAACATGGGCGGCGTCACTGATGCGAAAACTCCGCATCAACCGGCCAGCGCAGCGGATTGTCCTCGATGTAGTCCCGTATCTGATCCAACTCCTCCGGCGTGCGTACGACCCGCTCCCAGTAGCTGCGTTGCCAGACCGGACCCAACCGTCTGCTGACCGCCGACTTGAACGATCCCACCACCACATGTAGGGGCCGGGCATGCCCGGCCCGCGCGGGTTCGCCGGCCCGCGCGGGTTCGCCGGCCCGCGCGGGCTGCCCGGTGTGTTCGGCCTCCCCGAACAACAGCACGCCGTGAATATGGTTTGGCATGACCACAAAGGCATCGAGCTCCACATGCGGAAAATGACGCGGGATCTCATCCCAACAGCGTATTGCCGCCTGGCCGGCGGCGTTACGCTGCATTTCCCCGTCCAGGATCCTACCGAAGAGGCAGGCGTGTCCGCGCGTGCAGATAGTCACGAAGTAGGCGCCGGCCTTCGCATAATCGTATTCCTGAAGCCGCAAGCGCCGCCGCCGCGGCTGTTCCGGCTTCAGATCCGTGGACAGACGTATGGGCACACTTGGTGGGTTCCTTCAACGGTCCGCTTTTCTCACGGATTTCCACGAGGCTGCTTGCCTCCCGCCGGGCGTCACAGCGCGGGCCGGGCGTGCCCGGCCCCTACAGGCGGGCGCATTCGATTCATCCCGCCCACAACGCGATCCGTAGGAACCGGCACCGGCAATCGCCGGCGTTACGGCAGTTGCCACGAATCAGGCCAGTACTAACGGCGTTTTCGGCGTGCGCAGCTCGATCGGCACTATGTCCCGCTTGTCCTCTCCGGTGTACACCTGGCGCGGGCGGGCGATCTTGCGCTCCGGATCCTCCATCATCTCCTGCCATTGGGCCAGCCAGCCCACCGTGCGCGGGATGCCGAACAGCACCGTGAACTGGTCGGGAGTGAAGCCCATGGCCTCGTAGATGATGCCGGAGTAGAAGTCGACGTTGGGATACAGCTTGCGGCCGATGAAGTAGTCGTCGGAGAGCGCGATGCGCTCCAGCTCGATGGCGGTGTCGATCTTCGGATTGCGGCCGGTCACTTCAAACACTTCCTCGGCTACCCGCTTGATGATGCGGGCGCGTGGATCGTAGTTCTTGTACACGCGATGGCCGAAGCCCATCAGCTTGCGGTGGCCGGTTTTCACCTGCTGGATGAAATCGGGGATGCGATCCTTGGTGCCGATTTCGGCCAGCATGCGCAGCACCTCTTCGTTGGCGCCCCCATGCAGGGGGCCGGAAAGGGCGGCGATGGCCGCCGCGGTGGTGGAGTACGGGTCGGCGTTGGAGCTGCCCACCGCGCGCATGGTGCTGGTGCTGCAATTCTGTTCGTGATCGGCGTGGAGGATGAACAGCACGTCCAGCGCGTGGGCCAGCACCGGATTAGCCACGTATTTCGGCTCTAGCCGCCTCCACAGCATATTCATGTAGTTCTTGGTGTAGCCCAGATCCGGATCGGGCGCCACGTAGGGAAGGCCCAGGCGATGCCGGTAGGCGTAAGCGGCCAGGGTCGGCATCTTGCCAATCAACCGCACGATCTGCTTCCGCCGGATCTTGGGGTCATGCACGTTGCGCGATTCCGGATGGAAGGTGGCCAGCGCCGCCACGGTGCTGATCAGAATGCCCATCGGGTGTGCGTCGTAATTGAACCCCTCCATGAACTTCTTGACGTTCTCATGGGTCAGCGAGTGAGCCATGATTTCCTCGCTCCAGCACTCCAGCTCCCTGGCGTTCGGCAGCTCGCCATACAAGAGGAGGTAAGCGACTTCAAGGAAAGTGCAGTGCTCGGCGAGCTGTTCGATGGGGTAGCCGCGGTAGCGCAGGATGCCGCGCTCGCCGTCCAGGTAGGTCACGGCGCTGTGGCACGCGGCTGTGTTCATGTAGGCGGGGTCATAGGTCATCAGGCCGAAATCGTCGGGGCCTGTCTTGATCTGGCGGAGGTCCATGGCGCGAATCGTGCCACGGTAGATCGGCAGCGTGTAGGTCTGATTCGTCCGGTTATCGACAATCGTGATGGTCTCGTTGGCCATGGGTTCAGCCTCCTTGCGGGCATATGCAGCAGTTTGGGGCATGCAAACGGCATTCCACGGCAAACTGTCCAAAATCTCTTCAATTTGAGTATAGTTGAGGCGAGTGGCGGCGAAGATGCGGGGGTTTTCGCCCAGGGCGTTGGGTGTGGTCATCCAGCCTCGGGTGTTGCGCCGCACAGCGTGACATTTTGGACACGGCCGCGTCGAAAGCCAATAGGAGACAGAACGGGAGTTAGCAGCGCGGCAACAGCCGGTTTATGCAGGACGCAGCCGGAACGGCCGGGGCCCGGGTGAATTCCGAGGTGGATTCGCTGGTTCGGGCAGCGCAGCGCGGGGACCAGGACGCCTTCGAGCAACTGGTTCGCGCCTACGACCAGAGTGTGCTTCGGCTCGCCATGAACCTGTTGCGCTCGCCGGAAGACGCGCGCGACGTGTACCAGGAAGCGTTCCTGCGGGTATACCGGAACCTGCACTCGTTTCGCTTCGATTGCAGCTTCCACACCTGGCTGTACCGCATCGTGACGAACATCTGCCTGGACCAGTTGCGCAAGCGAAAGGTGCGGAAAGAGGAACCGGCGGTGGTGGAGACCTCCGAAGGCGCGATTGACCGGACCGAGGCGTTCGAGGAAGAATCGGCGGCGGCGAATCCGGAGCGCGTGACGTGGAACCGGCAGTTAGGGCAACGGATCGACCGCGCGCTGGAAGAATTGACGCCGCGCGAGCGGATGGTTTTTGAGCTGCGCCATTACCAGGGTTTGCGGTTGCGCAACATCGGCGAGATTCTGGGCACCAGCGAGGAAGCGGCGAAAAACTGCTTCTTCCGCGCCACGCAGAAGATGCGCACGCTATTGGGAGACTTAGTATGACTTGCGATGCGGTGCGGAAGCTGATTCCGCTGTATTACTACGGCGAACTGACGCCGGAGGAAGAAGATCAGGCCGAGGCGCACGTCCACGAATGCGCCGCCTGCGCGCGCCAGATGGAGGCGGCGCGGACGCTCGCGGCGGCGCTGGACCGGCGCCGGAGGGAAGCGCCGGCTTCGCTGCTGGCCGATTGCCGGGCGGACCTCGCGGCGGCGGTGCGCGGCGCGGCCGCGGAACCGGCGTGGAGGCTGTGGCTGGAAGCGGCCGGCGCCACGCTGGCCGGCTTCACGCGCTGGCGCCAGCCGCTGGCCGCGGCGGCGCTGATCGCGATTGGCTTCTTCGCCGCCAGGCTGGTTCCGGCGGGCTCGGGCTCAGGTGTCTCGACCGCGTCGCTGGTGCCCTCGGAGGGAGTGTTCGTCAATGTGCGCTCGGCGCAGCCGGACAGCTCCGGGCGGGTGAGGATCGCGTACGACGAAACCACACGGCGCGAAGTCTTCGGACCCATCGACAAGCCGGAGATTCAAAAGTTGCTGCTGGTGGCGGCGCGGGAAGAGGACGATCCCGGCGTGCGGGTGGAATCGGTCGGGCTGCTCAAGGAACGCGCCGGTTCCGACGAAGTGCGCGATGCGCTGATGAACGCCCTGCTGCACGATTCCAACCCGGGCGTGCGGCTCAAGGCGCTGGAAGGCTTGAAACCGCTGGCTGCGGCGCCGCCGGTGCGATTGGCGCTGTCCCAGGCGCTCCAGTTCGACGACAATGACGCGGTGCGTATGCAGGCGGTGGATTTGCTGACGTTGCGCCGCGACGAGGCCATGGTGGGCGTGCTGCAAAACCTGGTGCAGAAGGAAGACAACCGCTACGTGCGGCTGAAGTGCGAAAAGGCTCTCAAGGAAATGAATGCATCGATCGGCACTTTCTGAGCCGCGACGATTCCGATCGGAGCCGCGACCATAGGGAGCGGTTTCTACTCAAGAGAAATGAATTCAATACTGCAAATTCAAAACGGCAAAACAGAAATGGCCGCGGATGAACACAGATGAACACGGATAAGCAAAAGGCGTTTTTATCTGTGTTTATCCGTGTTCATCTGTGGCTCAAAACGGTTTTTGGAGGAGCCCCAACCGCAATGGCTTTGCTGGCGCTGCTGCCGCTGGGCGGAGCGTCTCAGGAGCCGCTGGAACGGGAACCGGGCGGCTGGGCGCTGACCTATCGGGGAAGCGTGCCCGCGGCGCGGACGCTGCGCATCAATGGGTCCGGGCCGGTGACTTTGGAAGGCGGGACTGCGCAGACGTTCCTATACACCGTGAGGCTGAGCGTGGCGGCGCGCTCCGAGGCCGAGGCGCGCAGCATGCTGGCGCGCGCGCCGCTCGAAGTGAAGCGCGGCGAAATCGTGATTCTGACGGCGCCGGGCGGTCCGGTGCGGGCGCGGATCGTGGTGAAAGCGCCGGCTCTCGGCATGGCGAGGATCGTCGACTCCGATGGCGCCGTGGATGCCACCGGAATCGAAGGCGAGCTGGACGTGGAATCGCGCATCGGCGAAGTGACGGTGGACCGCATTGGAGGCCCTTGCACGCTAACCACCGGCGGCGGCGATGTGCAGGTGGGCGAAGTGCGCGGGAAGCTGCGGTGCCTGACCGGCGGTGGCAGAATCACCTTGCGGACAGGGCGCGGCGAAGCGGTGCTCGAAACATACGGCGGCGATATTGTGGTGGGCGATGCGGCGGGCGGCGTGCGCGCGCAGACCGCGGCCGGCAACATCCGCGTCCATCAAGCGGGCGGCGCGGTGACCGCTATCACCGGCGGCGGCGAAGTGGTGATCGAGAAGGCCGGCGGCGCGGTGACGGTACGCAACCTGGCAGGGCCGGTCCAACTGGGCGCGGCGCAGGGCGGATTCGAGTGCCAGTCCGCTTCGGGCGGCATCCGTTTGACCGGCGTGACGGGGCCGATGCGGGTTTCCACTTCGCTCGGCAGCATTGTGGCCGACCTCGCCGGCGCGCATTTGGCCGATTCGTTTCTGGCCACCACCGGTGGTGACATTACGGTGCTCATCCCGTCTAACCTGGGTGTGACGATTCACGCGGACAACCGGATGGCGGACACGCTGCGGCGGATCGTCTCCGACTTTCCGGCCATTCCGGTGTCGCGCATGGGCAGCCGCGTGGTGGCGCAAGGCGCCGCCAACGGCGGTGGACCGCTGCTGCGCATTTCCGGCGCGGGCGGCACGATATTCATCAAACGGCGATAGAGACGATAGGCGAGAAGCGAGGCGCATATGACGACGAAATGGGTGTGGGCAGTTGCGTTGGTGGCGGCTGGCGCGGTAACGCCGGCTTCGTGGGCGCAGAATCCGGCGCCGCGGGGACACGGGGCCACCATGGTTGTGGGCAGCGGCAGCTATCTGGGCGTGGGCGTGCTGGATGTGGATACCGAGCGCGCTAAGGCGCTCAAGCTCAAGGAAGAGCGCGGCGTGGAAGTCAGCAGCGTGACCGAAGGCGGCCCGGCCGACAAAGCCGGCATCAAGCAAGGCGACGTGGTGCTCGAATACAACGGCCAGCCGGTGGAAGGCATCACGCAGTTTCAACGGCTGGTGCACGAGACGCCCAACGGGCGCGAGGTGAAGGTCGAAGTCTGGCGCAACGGCGCCTCACTCACCTTGACGGCGACGGTGGAGACGCGCAAAGGCTTTTCCCTGGAATCGCCCAACATGGACATAAACATATTCGGTAACCCGCCGACGTTTGACATGGGGTCCATGCCGACCGTGCATCCGTTCGATATGTCGAACTTCGTTACCGTCATGCCGTCGCGCCGCTTGGGAATCGATGGCGAAGGGCTCGGAGACGAGCCGCAGTTCGCCGAATTCCTGGGCGTGAAGGAGGGCGTCCTGGTGAAATCGGTGCTGAAGAATTCCGCCGCCGAGAAGGCCGGCATCAAGGCCGGCGACGTGATCACAAAAATCGGCGACACGCAGGTCTTCAACTCGCGCGACATCACGAGCACGCTGCGCGCCAACCACCAGAACCAGACCTTCACCGTCACCGTGGTGCGGAACAAGAAGGAAATGCAAGTCACGGTGACGATCGAAGACCGCACCGGCCAAAATGCCATGAGCGCCGCGGCGCAGTGTTGAAGCGCAGGTGGTTGCTGGCTGTTGCACGCTGAGGGGCTCGTTCCGCGCGCGGCCATGGTTGCGAGCCCCGGGTCCTCACGGCGGCAGGAAGCCGAGCAAGCCATCGAGCGGGCCGTGCGGGTGCGCCTCGAAACCCAGGCAGCGTTGTTCGCCACAACACGGCTAAAAGCCGGCATGGCGCTTCTGGCGATGGAGCAGCCGGAGAAAGCTCTCGAACATTTCCGCGCCGCATACGAGGCAGACCCCAAGGGCAAGTACGGTGCGCGAGCGCTGCAACAGATGAAAGAGGACAGCGGCGATGGTCGGTGAGATCTCGCGCCAGGCATTTCCGGCAGGATCTGCCGGAAATTTATCCGAAACAAAGCACTTAAGCTCCGTTTTCCGGCAGATCCTGCCGGAAATGCCGCCTATCCCTGTTTCGCCTTCGCGGCCGGCAGGAAGCGGTTGATGAAGCTGGTGTCGAATTTGCCGGCTTGGAAATCGGGGTCCGCCAGGATGCGCTGGTGCAGCGGAATCGAGGTGTGAATGCCCTCGATGACGAACATGTCGAGCGCGCGGCGCATACGCGCGATCGCCTCGGCGCGGTCGTTGCCGTAAACGATCAGCTTGGCCACCAGCGAATCGTAATAGGGCGGAATTACGCAGTCGGTGTAAGCCCAGGTATCGACGCGCACGCCGATGCCGCCGGGAAGATGGAAGCCGGTGATGCGGCCGGGCGAGGGTGCGAACGTCTCGGGGTTCTCCGCGTTGATGCGGCATTCGATGGAATGGCCGCGCAGCGTAATCGGACCCGGCAGAATCTGCGGCAGCGTCTCGCCCTGCGCGATGCGGATCTGGCTTTTCACTATGTCCACATTGGTCACGAACTCGCTGACCGGGTGCTCCACCTGCACGCGGGCATTCACTTCGATGAAGTACAGCTTGCCGGTCTCGTCCATCAGGAACTCGACCGTGCCCGCGTTGGTATAGCCGGCCGCCTGAATCGCTTTGCGCAGCGCCGCCGAAATCTCCGCGCGCTGCGCGTCGGTGACCACCGGCGAGGGCGATTCCTCGATCAGCTTCTGGTGACGCCGTTGGATGCTGCACTCGCGTTCGCCCAGGATCTCGACGTTGCCCTGGTCGTCGGCCAGAATCTGAAACTCGATGTGGCGCGGGGCGGGGATGAACTTCTCGAGGTAGACGTCGGCGGAACTGAAGGCGGCACCTGCCTCGTGCTGCGCCTGGGCGAACAGTGCGGGCAAATCCTCGGGGTTGTTCACGACACGCATGCCGCGCCCGCCGCCGCCCGCCGAAGCCTTCAAAATTACCGGGTAGCCGATTTCTTCCGCCAGCAGCAGCGCCTCCTCCGGGCTGGCCAGCACGCCCGGCGAACCGGGCAGCACCGGAACGCCCATCTCGCGCATGAAAGCGCGCGCCTGCTCCTTGACGCCCATCAGCCGGATCACTCGGGGCGCCGGGCCGATGAAGCGGATGCCCGAGGTCTCGCACACTTCGGCAAACCCGGCGTTCTCGCTCAGAAACCCGTAACCTGGATGGATGGCGTCCACGTTGGTGACTTCCGCCGCGCTGATGATCGCCGACACGTCCAGGTAGCTGCGAGCGCTCTTGGCCGGGCCGATGCAGATGGCCTGGTCGGCGTAGCGCACGTGCGAGCTGTAGCGGTCGGCTTCCGAATACACGGCTACCGTGTGGATGCCCAGCTCCTTGCATGCCATGATGACCCGGACCGCAATTTCGCCGCGGTTGGCGATGAGTATTTTCTTAAACGGCACGGATGGCAAACAACGCCTCCCCGTACTCCACCGGCTGCCCGTTCATCACCAGCTTGCTTTCCAAGATGCCCGAGGTCTCGCATTCGATCTCGTTCATCAGCTTCATGGATTCGATGATGCAGAGCACCTTGCCCGGCTGCACCTTCTCGCCCAGGCGCACGAAAGGCGGCGAGCCCGGCGACGGACATTCATAAAAGGTGCCGACAATGGGCGATTTCACCAGCGTCAGGTTGGCGTCGACGGTTTTGTCGCGCTCCTGGGGCTCTGGCGGCGAGGCCGGAGCCGTGGGCGCGGGAGCCACCGCCGGAACCGGCGCCGCTGGCGCGTAGGCTGGCGGCGCCAGCACGATTTCCTGCGGGGCAAACGCCGCGCGGCGGATGCGCACACGGTTGTCGCCGCGCTGTACTTCCAGTTCGGCGATCCCGGTTTCCGACGCCAGCTTGATCAGCTCTCGTATTTCGTCTACAGTCATCTTTCGATAGCTTAGCATCCCGGCTGGTTGCCGGACGGATTGCTCAACGGTTGGCAGGCGGAAGCGCCTGCCCTACCTTACAACCGTGTTATCGTAGCAATCGCGCGCGGGGCTGGATCCGAGCGAGGACTTTAGAGCCACTGATGAACACAGATGAACACGGATAAAGCCGATTCTTGTCAATCTGTGTTTATCTGTGGCCCGTCGTGCTTCGGCGTTTCCCGGCAAGCTAAAGCATGCCCTACCAAAAGGTGAGAGTGTGGATGCCGATTTACGCGTTGACGATCCTGGTGAGCGCCTTTCTGCTGTTCCAGGTGGAACCCGTGATCGGCAAGATCATTCTGCCCTGGTTCGGCGGCTCGGCGGCGGTGTGGACGGCCTGCCTGCTGTTCTTCCAGGTGGCGCTATTGGCCGGTTACCTGTACGCGCACGCCCTGGTCCGCTATTTCAAGCCTCGCGCGCAGGCGGGGGTGCACCTGGGGCTGCTCGCCATCAGCCTGCTCACGCTGGCGGTGTACCCCAGCGCCGGTCTGAAACCTTATAGTACGGGCGATCCGACGTGGAGTATCCTGCTGCTGCTGGGCCGCACCATCGGGCTGCCCTTCTTTCTGCTCTCGACCACCGGGCCGCTGGTGCAGGCGTGGTACGCGCGCCGCTTCGCGGGGTCGATGCCGTACTGGCTGTATGCGCTCTCCAACGCCGGTTCCATGTTCGCGCTGCTGAGCTATCCGTTTCTGATCGAGCCGGTGTTTACCACGCATGAACAGGCGCGCATGTGGTCGTGGGGATACCTGGCGTTCGCGGTGGTGTGCGGCGCGGCGGCGCTGGGCTCGCGGGCGGTGCGGGATCGGGCGCCGGAGGAAGCCGGAGCGGGGAAACCCAGCCGGCGCCAGTATGCGCTGTGGCTGGCGCTGCCGGCCTGCGCATCGGCGCTGCTGCTGGCGGTCACCAACCATGTGTCCCAGAATGTGGCTGCGGTGCCGTTCCTCTGGATACTGCCGCTCAGCCTGTATCTCCTGAGCTTCATTCTTTGCTTCGCCGGCCACGGCTGGTACCGGCGCAATCCTTATCTGCAGTTGCTGGCGGTGGCGCTGGGGTCGATGGCGTATGCGGCGGCCGCGGGAAACCTGCCCATCCTGCCGGTGCTGGTTCTGTTTTCATTCGGCCTGTTCACCTGCTCGATGGCGTGCCACGGCGAGCTGGCTGGGTTGAAGCCGGAGCCCCGGCTGCTGACGCACTTCTACCTGACGATTGCGGCCGGAGGGGCGCTGGGCGGTCTGGCGGTCGGCCTGGTGGCCCCGCATGTGTTCAACGGGTATTATGAGATGCCGCTGGCGCTGGTGGGCTGCGCGGCGTTGATTCTGGCGGTGCTGAAAACGGATCCGGTGCTGGACTGGTTCCGGCGCTGGACGCAGCCGGCACCCATCGCGACTTTGGCGCTGACGCTGGCGCTGGCCGTGTATGTCGCCATCGCATGGGAGCAGTCGATGAGCGGCGTCCGCTTACGGGTGCGCAATTTCTACGGCGAATTGACGGTGAAAGACAGCGATCCGCCGGCTTCGATCATGGCCGTGCGCACGCTGACGCACGGCACCATCACCCACGGCAACCAATTCCTGAACCTGGCCAAGCGCGATCTGCCCACCACCTACTACGGCCGCTCGACCGGCGTGGGACTGGCGATTCGCGACCGCGCCAACGGCCGGGCGGTGCGGGTCGGCGTGATCGGCCTCGGCACCGGCACGCTGGCGGCTTACGCGCGGCAGGGCGATTATTACCGCTACTACGAGATCAACCCTCTGGTCGTGCGGGTGGCGCGCAGCGAATTCACCTTTCTGGCGGACTGCCACGGCAAACTCGACATAGCAATGGGCGATGCGCGCCTGTCCCTGGAGCGCGAGCAGCCGGAGAATTTCGACGTGCTGGCGGTGGATGCGTTTTCGGGCGACGCCATTCCGGTGCACCTGCTCACGCGCGAGGCGATGGATCTTTACTTCCGCCATTTGCGCCCGGACGGCATCCTGGCGGTGCATATTTCCAATCGCCACCTGGACCTGCTGCCGGTGCTCGAGGCCGAGGCGCACGCGAGCGGACGGAGGGCGCGCGTGGTGGACACCGAGGATGACGACGAGGCGGGAGTGTTTGCGGCCACCTGGGTGCTTGTGGCCGCGCCGCCCGGCGATTTCGACAACGAGATTCGCGCCAACTCGAACCCCATTTCCCAGGCGCGGCGGGTGCGCTTGTGGACCGACGATTACAGCAACCTTTTCCAAATCCTGAAATAGACGTACAATAATAAGTGCCGCGTCCGTCCCTCCCCTAGAGTTCCGGATTTTGAGATTTGCAAGTAGTATGTTTCAGCACAATTTGTGCTACACACTTTCGATAAGGTTCGCAGGAGATATCATGGACGCCGTTTCTGCCGTACTCAAGAAGACCGCAATCGTTCTCTCCCTCGCCCTGCTGGCCGCGCTGCCGCGGCTGGCTCAGGCCACCGCACCGGCTTTCACGAGCCCAACCAGTAGCACGCTGGTTACGCTGGTGAGCGGGGCGGGTTCGGTCACCGTAACCGGATCTTCGGATTCGGGCACCCCCCCGACGCTGATCACCTTCATGGTGGAGGTGAGTTACCTGAACGGCGACCGGCCGTGGCTTGCCATAGGCAGCGACCCCACTGCGGGCCCCGGCGGCCTTTGCAACGGCGGATACGAAAATAATTGGACGTACCAGACGAACCCCACGCCGATCGTTTTGAATATGGGTCCCGGCTGTTCCGCGGGGGCGCTATCGCTGGGCCTTCACGCCGCGAACGTGACGCTATTTCCGACGGAGCCGGCGGGAGTGAGCTCGGTAACGTTCACGGTCCAATACAACACCAATGGCGGCGGAGGTGGAACGCTGGTGTCGACGCCGGCCAACCTGAGTGGCACCAACCAGTTAACCGCGCCGGTGGGCGCCCAGGTGGCGACCACCGTAAATCTGTCCACAACCAGCTCTTCGACGATCAGTTTCACCACGTCTGCCGGGGGTGCGAGCTGGCTGACAATCGGGGCCACCACGAACCAGGTGAGCAATACGACGCCCACTTCGCTGACCTTCACTGCCACCGCGGCAGGCCTTTCGGCAGGTACCTATACCACGACCGCAGCGGTGAACTACGGCAGCGGCCAGACGCTGCCCATTAACGTGACGTTCGTTGTGACCGCCAGCGGGGTCAGCTTCAATCCCAGCCCGCTGGCCTGGACGTACTCGAACAGCGCCCTGTCCCCCGCCGGCGCGACAAGCGTAAGCTTGACCACGCCGAATAACGACACATACTCCGCCGTGGTTTCCTATCCGAGCGGGGCGACGGCGACCAACTGGCTGCAGGTGAACAACGGCGCCAGCGCGAGCGGGCTTGGCAACGGCAGTACGTTTTCGGTTTCGGTGGTCAACTACACCGCCCTGGCCGTCGGCACTTACACCGGAAACATAACGGTGACCGATGTCAACAATACCGCCATCTCCGCCGTCCTCACCGTAACCCTGACGGAGTCGGGTTCGACCTCGGGCGGCTTGACGATTTCGCCTAGTCCGATCAGCCTGAGTTCCACCAACAGCTACGAATCGTTCGTGACGGTGAGCAGCGTCGCCGGAGGCGCGTTCACCGCCACGCCCTCCACCAATTGGCTGAGCGTGTCGCTCAGCGCGAACAGCATCGTGGCCGGCGGGCAGGCCTATATGACTGTGACCGCCAACACCAGCCTGAGCGGATCGGGAACGTTCAGCGGCAACATCACGGTCCAGGTGGGATCGGTGACCCAGCAGGTGAGTGTGAACCTGACGGCGGGCAGCGGCTCCGGCGGGACTAGTTCGGGGTACGTGGCGCCGACCACGCTGAACTTTGTGGCGCAATCGGGAAGCCCCGCTATAACGCAGCAGGTCATTTTTGCGGGTTCGGGAGGCTTCACGATCGACAATTCGCCGGAATATAGCGCCAACGGCACGGCGTGGCTGGAGACATCGCAATTCGAAGGAAACATGAGCACGCAGGGCGCGCCGGTCACGATCTACGCCATTCCGAAGTATCTGGCGCCCGGAACGTACTACGCGACTTTATTCTTGGGGCTCTCGCCAAACGGTGTGCCGTTGACGTCCCCTCCTTCGCTGACGGTGACCTTAGTCGTCACTTCGGGCGAGACACTGGTGGGCACCCCGAGCACGGTGCTTTTCAATAACGGCGAGGCGTCGCAGAGCGCCCCGATTCAGATTACGGCCAGCGGCAACACCGCGCTGCCGATTAACGTGACAACCGATGCACCCTCCTGGCTCAGCGCGACGGTCCAAGGTGGCGCCGCCAACACGCCGGCCACCGTCCTGGTGACGGCCAACGCAGTACCGCTTTCGAACGGTTTATACTGGGGCAACGTTATCGTCACGGGAGGGAGCGAGCAGCCGCTCTACGTGCCGGTGGTTCTGGTGGTTTCGGGGGCGATCAATCCGAGCGGCTTGACTCTCAGCTCGTCATCGATGACCTTTGCCGCGGCGGTGAGCGGCAGCGCGCCCGCTCAGACCTTGACGGTCAGCTCCAGTCCTTCCGGCACTGTGTTTGCGGCGGCGATTACGGTGAACACCCCGTCTGGCGGCAATTGGCTTTCGATTACGCCCAGCAGCGGCAACCTGACCACCAACCAGAACCTGACGGTGACAGTGAATCCGTCTGGGTTGGCGGCGGGAACTTACGGCGGCGATA
>Ga0208820_1000571_pt1 | contig 25606 bp, 23 predicted proteins | sample June2015DPH_16_5_FD_184713 | JGI IMG/M metagenome (GOLD analysis project Ga0208820, IMG submission 184713) | Peatland microbial communities from SPRUCE experiment site at the Marcell Experimental Forest, Minnesota, USA - June2015DPH_16_40... | ecosystem: Environmental > Terrestrial > Soil >...
CCACTCCGATTTACTCCGGCAACCTGATCGTGGTGGCCAGCGGGCGGCGCCCCGAAGCCCCCATCTTCGTCATCCGCGGCGGCGCAAGCGGCGACATCACCGGCAGCGCGCAGGTTGCCTGGCAGAAGCAACAGCGAGGCCCCTACATCTCGACGCCTCTCATTTACGGCAAGTACCTATACGCCTTGGGCAACGCCGGGATCTTCGACTGCTACGACCTGGCGAGCGGCGACGAGATCTATCGCCAGCGCATCCCGCACCAGGGCTCGGGCTTCAGCGCATCGCCGATCGCATCCGACGGCTACATCTACCTGCCCAGCGAGGACGGCGACGTCTTCGTGGTGAAGGCCGGGCCCGCCTTCGAGCTCATGGGGAAGAACACGATGGACGAGCCGCTGATGGCCACGCCGGCCATCGCCTCCGGAAGCATGATCGTTCGCACCGAGCACACGCTGTGGGCCATCCGCCGCCGGGCGAATTGATAGCAGATTCCAGTTCAGTCCATTTCGACTGGTGCCGGCGATAGCTACCGATATGAGGTGATAACGCTCGCCAAAGTCGGACCGCGACACGCCGTCGCGATGCCCTCGACATTCTCCGAGTGGCCGACAAGAACGAAGCCGCTGGCGCGGCGGACGCTTCGCGTAGTGTAAAGGGGATGCGTTCGGCTTCGGCGAGGCGTAGTGTCGGGTCACAAGGAGGTCCCTGTGACCCGATTACGCAAAGTCATGCTGGAGGAACTCCAGCGACGTAACTTCTCTTCAGACACTATACGCGGTTACCTGGGCGCCGTCGAGCGGTTTGCGCGCTACTTCGGTAAGCCGCCCGATCAACTGGGCCCAGACCATATCCGCCAATGGCAAGCCCACCTGCTGCATGAACGAAAGCTGGCGGTGGGAACGGTAGTGAATCAGGTAGCGGGCCTGCGCTTCTTCTTTCGGCGCACGTTGAAGCGCCGCTTTCCACCCGATTCCATACCGTACCCCAAGTACCCGCACCAGCGGACGCCGCGCGTGTTGAGCCCGGAGGAAGTAGCCCGGCTGATCGAGGCCGCCGGCAACTTGCAGGCGCGCACCATACTCATGGCGCTGTACTCAACCGGCATGCGACGCAGTGAGTTGGCCCGCCTGCGCGTCGAGGACATCGATAGCGAACGCATGGTGGTCCACATTCGCAAGGGCAAGGGCGGCAAAGATCGCGATGTGCCGTTGTGCCCGAAGTTGCTCGAAACACTCCGTGAATACTGGCGATGGAAGAAGCCAAAAACATGGCTCTTTCCAGGTGAACCACGCGGTAATAGCCAGCACCTGGCCGACAAATCCGTCTGGTATGCCTGCGCCGAGGCCGCGCGACATGCCGGTCTCAAAAAGCGCGTGAGTCCCCATATGCTCCGCCACAGTTTCGCCACACATCTGCTGGAGGATGGCGCCGATCTGCCCACGATCCAGATGCTGCTCGGACACGCCGACCTGGAAGCAACCAGCATCTACCTGCATTTATCGCGGCGTCACCTGGACAAGACGGTAAATCCACTCGAACACTTATCCATCTCCAGCGCTTCCGAGCATCTGTACCACCGCACGAGACAAAAATGAGCCGCCCCGCCGTGGAGGTGGCCGACATCCTCCGCGCACAGGGCAACCGCTTCCTGGACAGGTACGAGAAAAGTTTCGGCTTTCAGCAACTCAAGGTTCTCCGGGCCATTCAGCGCTGCCGCACGGCTGCGTTGGGCGGCCATATCGACGCCTGTCCGCGGTGCGGATACCAAGCGGCCATCTCCTACAACTCTTGCCGCAACCGGCACTGCCCGAAGTGCCAGACACAACTGCGCCAACGCTGGCTCGCGGCACGGGAACGGGACCTGCTGGCCACCGATTACTTCCATGTCGTATTCACCGTGCCCCACGAACTCAACGTGCTGGCGTTGGACAACCAACGTCTGTTCTACGACCTGTTATTCAACGCCAGCGCGCAAACCATGCTGAAAGTGGCCGCCGACCCGAAACACCTGGGCGCGGAAATCGGACTGATCAGCATTTTGCACACCTGGGGACAAAACCTGCTGCTGCACCCGCACGTTCACTGCGCCGTTCCATCCGGAGGTCTATCTCCGGATCACAGCCATTGGGTGCGTCCGCGGTATCCGTTCTTCCTGCCAGTGAAGGTCCTGAGTCGCGTCTTTCGCGGTAAGTTCTGCGCTGGTTTGAAGCGACTCTATCGACGCAAGCGACTCCGTTGTGCGGGGCCGGCATCCACCTTGGCTGATCCGAAACAGTTCCGCCAACTCTTACGAAGACTGCACCGGCAAGACTGGGTGGTTTATGCCAAACCGGCCTTCGGTGGCCCGATGCAGGTCCTACGTTATCTGGGAAGGTACACACATCGGGTCGCTATCTCCAACCATCGGCTCCTGGCTTTTGACGGCGAACGCGTGACATTCCGGTGGAAAGACTACGCGCATGGGAGCAAGCAGCGAAAGATGACGCTCACGGGAACCGAGTTTCTCCGCCGGTTCTTCCTGCACGTACTGCCGAAGGGCTTTGTCAGGATTCGTCACTTCGGGTTTCTGTCAAACCGATTTCGCGCCTCCCAACTGGCCTTATGCCGGCAGTTGCTGGCAATGCGCACGCCCGAACCGCCGGGGTCTCCGAACTCCAGCGAAAGCCCTTCGACTTGGCACTGCCCACACTGCGGCGCGCAAATGGTCGTAGCGCAGAGACTCACCGCCGCGGAAGTCTCGCGGTGCGGTTACTTCGATTCGTCATAACACCGCGGCCAGCTGAGGCCCGGCGACGTGCCAATGGCATGCTGGCGGACTCGTGTGTCCGGCTGCCGTCCACCGCGTTACCCATCGCCGTAATGGGGCCCATCCGACGTCCGGTTCCACCCCCGCCCGAACCCCGCTCCCACATTCTCGTGGATCGCCACTACGGCCAACATCGGCCTCGCCAGTACCAAAGCGGCTTTCAATCCCCATAGCCACCGCGTCCGCCGCAAACGCCAGCGGCTTCCTTCTAGTCTCCTTATCGAAAACGCCTCGGCTCGAAGTTCACGCCCTCACCTCGGCTCTCGTGCGCCGAGGCGTTTCCGATCAAGGCTAGCGACGTTACGCCGAGAGCGGCGGTTGGCTGATCCAAGCGCGTTTCTCGAAACTTGTCCGGCCACAGACCCAGGGATGCCGACGCAGACTCGCGTGCCGACGGATCTGGCGTCAGTTGACGCCATTCGGTTCGCCGGCTAGGCGAACTGAGCTTCCGGCCGGCTAGGCCGGCCGCCGTTCGAGGCGGGAGTGATTAAGACGAGCGAGGCAGCCTCCAAGCCCCCGCGATCCTATTTGTTGCCTTCGTCAAAGGGATCTTTGGGTGACTGATACGTCCGATGGCGTTAGCTGGTGTTGAGGCGGGTTGTTGGGCTATCATGTGGACCATGCGCAAATGTGCTTTCCCCAAGCGGGTGGCGTTGTCGGCGTGTCTCTTGGCGTTACCGACTATTGCTCAGACTTTCAAAGCTCCAGACTACGATGTGCGCGTTGCCTTAGAAACGGACATGCTCAGCCAGGCATTCGCCGGTTTTGTGGGAACGGAATATGGCAATACGATTCGCATGGGGGAGTGGGGGTGCGGCGATCCGCAACTGTCCGCCAAGATCATGCAGCCGAAACTCGATGTAGTGGGCTTCCAGAACACCACTAGCGGCGAGTACGGAGCGGTGCTGCGGCTCGGAGGCGAGGTGAAGGGCCGTTTCGGGCCGTGTGCGGGGTTCGGCGGAGCGCTGGCAAAGATCAACGCAGGCATATCCGCCTCCAAACTCACCGCGGTGGACGACCTGGAGTTGAACGGCACCGCGACGGTTTATCTGTTGGGCTATAACCCTCTGGTGGTGGTCACCTGGGCTTTCGGTGTGCCGTTCGATTTCCGGCAGCCGCTTCACGTGCCGATCAAAGCGCTGTCGAAGTTGCCGGTCGCGCTGGAGGACAGCGCCGAGGTGAAGCTGGACTTCGGAAAGGCCTGCGGCAAGCCGTGCTCGCGCTGGATGAGTCTGGGGCAGAAGAAAGAGATTCCTATCGACATCAACCTGGGCAGTGTCGAAAATGCCGATGGAAGTCACCGCTACCTGGTTGCCGATCTCACATTTGGTAAAGCGCGGCGGAAGACCGTTGCCTCGGCGGCGGAAGCGCGGCGGGCTCTGGAGGAAGACATACCCATCTGGGACAGCGCCAACTCAGCGGACCATCGGAATGTGGGAATCAGCATCAAGCGGTCGGCATTGTCGAAAGCGCAGGCTTGCCCGGCGGCGTCCGACATTCTCGAGACACAGCAGGACTGCAGCCCGGGCGTGGGGCTGCTGGCCGAGTTGCTGCCGATGCGCGTGCGAGGCAAGAAAGAGCTGACGCAGGCGGTAGCGCTGGAGTACGGCTTGATTCTCGACGGGGCGGAGGTGGCGCAGACCACGCATGAAGGTCTGCCGGCTTACCGCGTTACTTTGTCATCGAGCTATTCCGCCATCCGGCTGGTACGCACCCGCGACGGTACGCCGATCGGCAACGGGGCGTTTCAGCCTCCGGGTGATTTGCGGGCTTACATCACCTTCGACCGGCTGCGGGTGGAGGACGGGGAGTTTCAATTTCGCGTGGCGGAGTTTCGCGTGGAGTTGAAACTGCCCGGGGACTGGCCGATTCCGAATCCGGGCGGGTGGTTTTCAGCGGGCGCTCTGGAAAAGCAGTTGAACGGCGGCAGGATGCCGCTCTCAGCCGGGGTGCAGCCGATAGTAATTGCGTTTCCGGAGTGCATCCAGGTGGGCGAGAAATTCAAGGCGGGCGACGGCGACTGCTACTCTCCGACCGAGCCGCTGGGCTACCTCTCCAGGCGGCTGGACACGAACAGCCGCGATAATCCGCCGGGCAAGATATTTGAGTTTGAAGATGCGTCGGTGGAGTTGAAGGCGGCGCCGTGGCTCATGCTCTCGGGGGCTTTCAAATCGAGTGAGGCGCCGAACCTTCCGGATGCGCCGTTGCGCCAGCTGTTACACAACGAGCCGCAGTTCGTCACGCGGTGGCGGTTCTACGAGCCGAACAGAAGACGGGACTGGCGGAACCAAGGCGAGGCACAGTGCGGCTCTCCCGGAGGCACTCTGTACAGCGCGCTGAATGACTGGACGCCCCGCCTCCGCATAGACACGGACAACCGGCCGGGAGGCTGCGTGCTGGCATTCGGCCTGATCGATCCGGCACGCGATCCGGATAAAATACTGCCCGATCCGGGGCTCACCATTGGGTGGAAGGCTGACGGTCCGGACGGAGGTCAGTGCGGCGGGTGGCAGGGACAGAACGCTCTGCCGGTGACGGTGGGGCTGCCGAGCAACGAAGCGAAGATCGAACTGAGTAAGAGCATGTTTGTGGATACGGATTCGCGCGGAGGCTGCAGGGAGACCTTCACGCTGGATGCCAACAGCAAGTATGAACTCGACATCGATTTTTATGGGGATGACGATAAGCGTCAATGCCTGCTACCGGCCGAGCCGCAAGAGCCCGGCAAGTTCTGGAAACTGCGTCCTGGAAAATCGCTGAGCTTCGGAATCCACGCAGATGATCGGTGGGGGGCCTGCGTACAGCGGTTGCGCCTGAGTAAAGTGAAGTGACGATGCGGGCCATTGGCTGGAGACATGTGGCGGTGTGCCTGGCGCTGTGGATGCCGACTGTGGCAGCGGCGCCGGCCGGCATGGACTGCTTTCACGAGAAGCAGCAAATTCAGTTCGCACCGGCGGGCTCGCCATTTGGACGAGACGGGCTGATTGTGCACGATGGGGCGGATTTCGGGGACACGGCGCAGCGCGAGGGATGGTACTGGCTGGGTGTGTGGATTCGCCAGAATCGGCTGCATAAGCCCTGGGCCGATAATCCGCCGCGCGTCTTAACGTTTGACGCGGTGTTGAAGAAGCTGGAGCCGGCTGGTGACGGAGTTTTCGTGCGCGCACCGGGGAAGGATCCGTTTGGGCGCGCGGCGGATGGACACATCAATCACGGAACCACCCGCGACCAACTGGTGCCGCTGATTGCCGCGATGGCCGTGCGGGGCAAACACGCCGAATTGCAGCGATTGTGGGAGGCGCTTCCGGAGGACATCCTGGGGAAGCACGATTTTCAGGGGCACTGGCACGACTCCATGGATGGAGGGGATTCCTTCACGGCGGACCCGTGCGCCGAGATCCGGAACCACCGCTGTTCGCAAAGCGATGCGGTGGCGCGGGCAGCGTGCATGGCACAGAAGGCGGCGGATCTGAACACCTGCCAGACGAAGAAGCTCTCCGGCGTGCTGCGATTCACGGGAGATCCGCTGCCGCCGATGGCTTATAACCTATTTGTACGCGCGGGTGTCAATCCCACTGGCATTTCCCCGGTCACACGGAAGGCCGTTTCGGCGGACGGCTTCACAGCCGGTGAGGTTTACCTGAAGGGGTCGATCGATGTGCTTCGGCACCAAGCCACGGGCGAGGTCCCTTGCGGGTCGCAATCCGTGCCCGACAAACTCGACTGCGTCGACCAGGATATGAATACGATGGTGATGCTTTGGATGTCGCGGTACACGCGTTCGACTGCGATCAGCGAAGCGGCGATTGCCAGTTACCGGTCGCGCGCGCATAGCTACGGGTCGTACTTTGGCGCCTATTGCGCGGCTTTTGGGCCGCTGGCGACCAAGGAACGTTGTGCTTCGGGGGATCGCACGTGCTGCGAGGACAAGAGGTGCCTCAACGACCTGTTGTTCGATCGGATGAAAGCCGGAATTGCCACTGGGTGGGCGCCGGATGGAGCGGGCATCGGACCCTATGGCGCGGTTCGCTGGTATCAGCGATGGACGACAGGCGCGAACCCGGGACTGGCAGTTCTTTGGGAGCCGATCTTTCAAGATGTGCTGAAGTAGGGTGGCCGCAGGTTTTGTCTTCCGGGCTCGGCGAAGGCGTCCGCCGTTATTTGCTGAGCAAGGCGGGGGCATTGGTCCAGAGGGTTTCGGGCCGAGTCGATCGGCCGTGCGATCTCCTCGGCGGTGAGGATCGCGGGCAACCGGCGCGGAGCCCTGGGATAGGGAATGTCGTCCGGCGGCAACTGGCGTTTCAAGGTCTTGATGAAGAAGAAGCGGACCGCGCAGACGTGCAGTCGGGTGTGCGGCTGTAGTTTCGCTCGGTGAGCAGGTGAGTCTAATACTGCCGGACGTGCTCCAACAGATCGGCACTATGCGGCGGGCCTAGTGATCGAAGGTCGCATGCCTGCTGGTTGAGGTCAAATGAGTGGAGCATTTCTCCAAACGAGCAAATGGCGCAGCGCATCAATACCTGAAGGCTCCGGACTCCGCCTCGCATTGCTGATCAATCTCGACGGCCCCAAAGGGGAATGGCGACACATCGTACAGGATCTCTGGCGTGCAGTCGCCTATATTCGCGGCTCATAACTCACCCCGCCTTTTACACACGTACAGTCCTCGGCGTCAGTGGCTCGTTCAAGTCGGCCTTGGACCTGATCGGCGTTGCTTCGGGCGTATCACGCGCTACCCGGATAAAGCCCTCCACCGAACTGCCCGTGCCGGACCTTGTACGGATGGCCAACCAACCACCTAGAACCAGCGCGGCACGTCAGCGGAGGTGCCTTGCTCATCCCTTCACCCTTCTTCGTCTTCGCGATGACTCGACGCCAATGTTATTTTTGAGGAATGCCTACAACCCCCGCCACGCGCGCAGCTTGGCTGAAGCTCTTGTTCTCCACCGAACCAGCTGATCGGCCACGCGCCGAATCCGGCGTCCGCGATCTCTATGCCGCTTCCGGCTTTCCGCCGCCGCGTTACTTCCTTTGGTTCGACTCGCCCTTCGACGCTGCCTGGGCCGTCGCTATGCTGGACGCCAAACACGACGACACTTGGGGCCGCATCATTGGCGAGGCGACTCGCTCCCCTACGCAGCGCCAGAAAATGGAGAGCGTCCAGGCGGACATCTGCCGTCGCCTGGCCGAAGCGGACTGGCCGGGCGCTTGTGCCTCTATTGGTCTCCCCTTCAACTGCCTGAGTCCCGATCGTCCGCGGCAGTTCTTCGAACTTCGCCTCACGCTGTACCCAAGCGTTGCCGCGCTCTGGAAAGCTGGCGCTTTTACAGCCGACGGCGACGACCTATATCGCGCCGAACTCTACTTCCTCGGTATTCCCAGCGGCGTCCTGGGCAACCAGGAAATCGCCCGTCCTGTAGGCCTCAAGATCAACTCCTCCTTGCGAACCCTCTATCCGTATTCCGTAATCGCCGCCGACCAAGCGCAGTGCCACACTCCGCCGCCTCTGTTGGCCGCGCTTTGGGAGATTGCCTGCGCCTGTGGTCCCTGGTGGACGTTTGAGCACGCCGCCATCCTCACCGACCGCCCAGCCGAAATCCATGTGAACGACCGTTTTCTCCTCCACTGCGGCGATGGCCCTGCCGTGGTCTATCGCGATGCCGCGACAGCCTGGGCCTGGGACGGCCATGTATCCACTGAGGAGTGGATCATGCATCCAGAGAGGATTCCGCCAGGTGTCCTGCGAAACCTCGACACGGCCTTTCGCCGGCATGCGGAGCAGCGTATGTCAAGCAAACCGGCTCCCAAATCGGCAAGAGCCCAGGGCAACTTCCTCAGCCGCTACTTAGCTGGTGACTGTCAGCAGGTGTGGGCCGACCTGGTCGCGCTCGGTCCCGATGTACGCAAGCCCCGCTACAAGTCCGAGGCGCTGGAAGTAGCCCGCGAAACCATGCGACGGGTCGAGGCAAATGTACGCACTGTCGTGGCTCGCCTCCTCATGCTGAACTATCGTTTCAAGACCAAAGGCATGTGGCTGGACGAATCCGCCGCACGCTCCGAGTCGATCCTCGGACTGCCTGGTGCGGCCGATTCACCTTACGCAGAGCGTCTGCGCGAGTCCACGAAGCGCCAACGCGAGCAACGCCGCCTGACAGACTACGAGATCCGCGCCCATATTCCGCCAGGCCCGGACGCCGCCCAACACCTCAAAGAGCTTGACAAGCAGGCAGGCACCGTGCCGTTATCCCTCTGGGCCTTCTACGAAATCGTCGGTGAAGTGGACTTGATTGGTCATCACGATCAGATCTCCCCGGAAGCCGACCCCCTGGTAGTCTTTCCCTTGGAAGCAATGTTGCAGAGCTGTGGCGACGAAATTACCGAGGAGGGCCGCATCCCCATAGCACCGGACCACTATCACAAAGCGAATATCAGCGGCGGCGCCCCGTATGAAATTGCGCTACCGGACCCGCGGGCCGACGCCGAACTACTCAACGAGCCCCATAACCTCTTGTTCGTGGACTACCTTCGCCTGGTGTTCCGTCACGGTGGTTTCCCCGGCTACGCAGGCATGGATCGCGATGTCCCGAAGGAAATTGCAATCCTGGCGCAAGACCTGCAACCGTTCTGAACTCCGCGAGGAGACGCAGATTTCGCTGCGCGTGGACGTAGCCCCGCCTATCGGCCGCCGAACCTTGACGTCGGAAGGGTAGGTCGACGAGAATAGATCCGGCGGAGCTGAAACCCCGAGCGCGCCGGCGCTTGGGCTAAGCAGTTTTGGATTTCACGACGCCTGTTATCGAGCACTATCTGGCGGCGCGCTGGGGAGAGGTCTAATTATCTAATGCTGCTCGTGAAGACAGTCCTAAGAATGAGCTCAATTCACGGAATTGGGCTCTTTGCGGCAGAATTCATCGCGGGCGGTACGCCAATCTGGAGACATAGTTCGCTCATAGACGTCAAGTTGTCAGAAGAGCAGCTCCTGGAGTTATCGCCGGCCGCTCGGGAACAGATTGCGGCATATTCGTACAGACAGAGGGCCACTGGGTTATACGTGCTCTGTGGCGATGATGCACGTTTTTTCAACCACTCCAAAAATCCGAACTGTATCGATATCAGAGGAGAGGACGGCCAAGGGGTTACGCTGGCCGCCAGGGACATTCAACCTGGGGAGGAGTTGACTTGCGATTATTCGATTATCGATAAGGACTACATCGATGGAAAATACCAGCTCTGAGCACACCCCCTCCAAAGGGAAGCATCTGCTTAGATCCGTGCCAAGTACTGCTCTCTTATGTGATCCAGAGGCCCCGCCATCGCCAACTCATAAGCGAGTCGGATTTCTTCGGTTGACCGTTGAACCTCGAACCAACACATTGCCGGTTCGATGTCGTCGAGCAACGTGAATCCGCCGCTCGCGCCTGCGTACCGATACCAGACCGACGAGTACACCTCGAATGTCGTACCCCAGCTACCAAAGTGCGTAACAGAGACGCAGGTTCCTCGTCGCCCGAAATGTATGACCGCGAAGCCGAATCGTCCGTAGGTAAACTCCGATGAGAGTCGCTCTTCAATTGAAGCGACCATTGAGCTGAGCTCTTTTCTTACTTCTGCCAAGCTCTCACCTGAATACCCGTCCACCGCGACGACGAACAACTTAAGCGTCCAGCACTCGGCAGGCGACACCAAGCCGTGGAAGCTCTCGTCTCGCGGCCGTACGTCGAACCAGACGTTATCGTCACTCATGGATATCGCCGAGCATCGGGCGCAAAACGATCTCATCCACCACGGCCTGGGAACTGAGTTCAGTTATCGCGGCCACCATTAGCGCGATATCGGTCGGTTCAAGCAGCCTGTTCGGCAGAAGATCCTCCCCTGCCCACATGTCGGTCAGGGTTCCACCCGGAGACAAAAACGTAACTCCGATGCCATCGTCTCGGAGTTCGTGCCTCAGGTTCAGCGCGAAGCCTCGCAGTCCCCACTTCGCTATTCCGTACGTCGGCACGAGGGGATACGCCTCATAGGCGGCGGTCGACCCTATGACGATGATTCTTGGCTTGGATCCCTTTCGTAACAGGGGCAACAGATGCTTGGCCAGGAATACATTCGCATCGAGGTTGACCGCCATGTTTCGACGGAACGTGGACTCCTTGACCTGAGCCAGCGACTCCTCAATGAAAATGCCAGCGCAGAGAACCAGTAGATCGACAGCAGAAACGGACTTGCTCAGAGCATTGAAGACGTCGGCAGCCGCAGCCTCGCCGCTGCCTAAATCGCTCGCAAGCGTGCCGGAGACGTGTTGAAGGCGGGATGACGCAGAGCGAAGTGTATCGGCATGTTCGCTGACCAAGAACACTGCCCACCCGCGTCGGTCAAGTTCAGTGGCAATTGCGCCACCTATACCACGTGACCCTCCAGTTATGACCGCGTGACGCATATAGTCCTCCATTCAGAATGCAGCGGCGAGAATCCGGCGCCTAACAAAAGGCGACGCCCATTCGAGGCAACGCGCCGCCACCGCGTGGACCCGCCAATCTCGACCCGAGACGACTCCGCGGCATTCAGCACATCCGCAGTTGCACTGGCGGCCCAGCGTCCAATTCTCGTCGAACTCCCAGTAGGCATAATCGATAGTGATCTCCTCGCCTTCTGCGATGTCTTTCACGGCCAACAAGGTTAGCGCGTCGGCGAATCCGCTGTTTGGATCGCAACCGTGATTCAGGTAGTCAGAGAGGTCCCTTGCCGAATCTGAGGGCTCGGCCAATATGATGCCTTCAGCAACTCCAATGGCCGTCGAGGCGAGTACGCGTGAGTCCCTCCGGAGACCCGCTGGGAGCAAGATTCCCCCAAATCGACCAAGCAGTTCACCCTTCGATATTGGTGCACACGCAAGAACCCCGGTGCCGTGAATCTGAGAGGGGCCCACGCGGAGGCAGATGTGAAAGTTGGCGATCAAATCGCATAGATGCCCGGCGTCGCTAAGATGGCCAATCATACGAGTGCCACTCTTGAAGGTGCGCCAGTCAGCACTAAATCGACGACGCTGCGCGCGTAAGCACTGAGTGTGGGTGCTTCGTCGCTAGGTCGATCGATCAGCCACATCGGCACGTACATTCCGAACAACATATTCTCGATGATCTGGCGCAGCACATCGACTTCAATCGACCGTGGCGTCTCGCCTACGGCACCCAGGTACAGGAGCGAAGGAAGTTCTTGACTGGAGCTCATTTCGACGCAGTCAAGGTCGGGCTGCAGATAGTCGATCCCGACTCGACGCAATTGCACACCAAACAGCTCGGCATACTGTCGAAAGAGCCGTTCTTTGGCTTTCGCCAACTTGGCATCTACGTTCGCTATCTCGAAGGCTATCCATTTGACTGGAGTCGGTGGGATCGTGAAGGCACGGAGTTCGTTCAAAATCTTGCGCATGGTTCGTCGTTCAAGCGCACTCTCCCCATCTTGAACAGCGGAATAGGCGACATACAACACATGAGTGGCGGGCAAGTAGATCGCTTTTAAGAATCCCACTACATCGCCCTGACATTTTGCGGTGATGACGATGTGACGTGAAGCGGAGAGTTCTGTGGTACTAGGTAGATGCCGCAGATCTCGCGGGCTCCTGATGCAAAGCGCTGGACTGTCCAGGCAATGCGTCAAGTACCGTGGAGAAATTCGCTCGACTGGGTCGATCTTCTGAAGGTACAACCCGTGAAGGCTGTCCACTGTGCCACTGTGATGCCTGCTCAGAATAGCGACCGCCAATCGTCGTTTGATAATACGGTCATAGATGAGAACGCCCACGAGAGCGAAGGCGGCACCCGCAGCAGGAATCAAAACATAGTTATCTCTCCAACTTGGGGAAGAAGCCGGCTGAGGTGTCGCGGCGCTTGGTGCCGCCACAGACCCTGAATTGGCGCGGGCGAGCGGTTTCTGTTCGTCAATGCTTCCAGCAGTCGCACCTCCGCCCTTACTCAGTGCCGGTGCTGGAGCGACAGGCGTTCCAGGAACTTTCGCGTTGACGGGCTCGCGGCGCGTCGAATGGGTGTACTTGGAGCCTGTTGCTGTTGATTGTGTTACCGGTGCAGCAGTAGCCTGGGCGCGCGCAGATGCCGCGTCGCATACGCTAAGGATGAGCGCGAAGAGCAAGTTGACGCAAGGATTGAAGCGCACGGCCACGTCAACTGAGATTGTACCTGAAATTCAGTGCCTGGGGCCTGAAAATCCTAGACCGTCGGTTTTGCAGGTTTTCCGGCCGGCAACACAATTCGGCCACCGGCCGACGCAAACACCGGCCACCGCGCCCGAGGTGACCACCGACTTCCAGGCTTTAAAACCGGCCACTGCCACGAGGTGACCACCGACCTTGGCGGGGAAGACGCAGCCACGCCGGCCGCGCTCTCGGAGCGCGTGCCTGCTCGCGGTCCGACCTACTCTTCGTGCCTCAGAGACACCTCCGCTGAGGTGCCGCACACCAATGGCACACTACGCGATTCTGTTCAGCACCTCGTTGATTCTAGAAAGATGAAGACTGATCGGCGTTCCGTGACAGGTTGCGCGGCGGGAGTTCACTTCCTCCCGGGTTAGTCCCGTGATGTCGCCTTCCCACCTGCAGCCAGGAACCTGATCTGGAAGTTCCGAGCGTATTACGCGCCACTTCTCGGAGAATGCTCGGACACGGGCCGTATGGGCCCGGTCCGGAGAGGCTCCGGGATTTTTCCTGTAACGGGCCGATCAAGGAAGCCACGTTGACGCGGACGAGTTCCACGAGAACGCGACCGGTCGCGGAGCATTAAGGAAGTGCGGTGTCCCGAGAAGCATGCGCCACATGGATCACAGCAGGTCCAATTCCCGCACTGCTTTCTTGAGCCAGCGCTTCATGTCCCTCTTCGCCGTTTCCCAATGCTTCCCCACGTGATCGCCGATCTCGACCCAACTGTAGTCGTACAACCACATATCCAACATCTGGTCGATATGAGGCACGCCGCGCGCGTGGAAGTGCCGGGCGAGCATCTCTCGGATCTCCAGCACCTCGACCTCGCGCTGGATGTCTTGCACCAAGATCAGCTTCCTGCGGATGCTGTCCAGCATCTCGATCTCTACGCCACGGCGCGAGTTCCGCCCTCCAACGCGCAGATCTTGCGCTTTCCATCTCGCATGGGCCAGAATCCGCGCGCTCGGCTGACGACCCAGGTTGTGGCGGTGCTTGTACCACAGTGCGTGAACCGCCGCTTCTGTGAGTTCCGATACACGCCAAACATCGTGGAGCGCCTTTAAGGCCAAGCCGCGCAGGGGATTTGCCACCGGGACGACCGCCGCAAACCAGCCGGGATCGATGCGGCAACCGTCGCGGTCCCTGTCTTCAATACAGATCGGGACCACGCCAAACGGCTCTTCCAGTTGATCGAAGTCGTAAGGAATCGTGACGATGGCCATGCTTTTATTGCGGAACGAAAAAAATCTGCCGGAAGCTGCCCCAAAACGCCGCTCCCACGCCCTTCTAATTAGAGGGACAACGTTGTCCTTCCGGTTTCACTGAATATAACACGGTCCGCAAAGGCGCCGATGTCAACTTTAGTAATCATTCAAGACGAACAGAGGCAGCGGTTCGAAGCGAAGTTACGCCGCGAACTGGGCGACACGGTGCTCAGCTTACTCGGTGACTCACGCACCGAAGATATCCTTCTGAACCCTGATTCCGTGCTGTGGTCCAAGCGGATGGGCGAAGGCTTCGTGGCTGTCGGACAGATCCCGCCGGCCCAGGCTGTGAGCGCGATGAACACGATTGCGGCCTGGAAGGGCACGGTGATGAACCACGACCGGCCCATTCTCGAAACCGAGTTGCCTCTGGATGGCAGCCGCTTCGAAGGGATCGTGTCGCCGGTGGTTCGGCAACCGATCTTCGCCATTCGGCTTCGTCCCAAGCGCATCTTCACGCTCGACGAGTACGAACAGCGCGGAATCCTGACGCACAAGGGTGACCCGCTGAATCGCCTGCGCGGCAAGGATCAGTTTCACGATGCGATCCAAGGGCTGAACCACGCCGAGATTATCCGCGCCGCGGTGCGCGCGAAAAAGAACATCCTCGTGGTGGGTTCAACTGGCTCGGGCAAGACGACGCTCGTCAACGCCATCCTCGATGCGCAAGCACAAATCGCACCCAATGACCGTGTGATTTCGATTGAGGACACAACAGAGCTGCAATGCGCGGTGAAGAACTGCGTCGACCTGCGCGCTGTCGGCGCGGTCACCATGATGGATTGCCTGCGGGCGTGCATGCGGCTGAAACCCACACGAATTGTCGTCGGCGAGGTGCGCGGCGGCGAAGCTCACACGATGTTGAAGGCGTGGAACACCGGGCATCCCGGTGGCGCTGCAACCGTGCACGCAAATGACGCCCTCAGCGGCCTGATTCGGCTTGAGAGCTTGGTCGCCGAAGCGACCGCCGCGCCGCAACAGAATCTCATCGCCGAAGCCGTCGATCTGGTCATTTTCGTCGATGAAGAGCCGGACCTGGCCGCAGGCCGAAAGGTCCGAGAGTTAGCGCTCGTCACCGGATACCGCGACGGGCAATACGAGGTCGAGTATGTCTAATCCAACCTGGAGGTTATCGATGAAGATTACGCAGATCGTTATCCGCGCCACGCGCAAACTGACGAATCAGGCCCTGACACTAACGGCGCTCGCCGCGATGTGGTGCGGCCGATTGCACGCCGCTGCATCGGGCACGCTCCCGTGGGAGCGACCCATGACGACGATTGCCACTTCGCTTACCGGGCCGGTGGCCTACGCTATCGGTCTGATTGGTATTGCCATCGCCGGCGGCACAATGCTCTGGGGCGGCGAACTCACCGAATTCGGCCGGCGCGCCTGCATGATCGGTCTAGTGGTTTCCGTGCTCGTGTTCGCGGCACCCATGTTGGCCAGCGCATTCGGCGTCTCTGCCGCTGTGGTGTAGGCAATGGATAACGCGAACGGACCAAGGGAGGTTGTCGTTCACCAGTCCGTCAACAAGCCGAACCTAGTGCTAGGCGGCGATCGTGAGTTGGTCCTGGTCGCGATCTTGGTGAGCTTCAGCCTCGGTTTCAGCCTGGCCACGTGGTGGGGCATTGGGCTGAGCGTCGTGTTCTGGGTGGCAGCTATGGCGGCCTTGCAGCGGATGGGCAAGGCCGACCCGCTGCTCCGCCACGCCTACCTGCGCCACATCCGCTACCGCAGTTTCTATCCGGCTAAGAGCGGCCTGCATTCGCAGACGCTCTCTACGCCACTGAACTGGAGATGACGATGCAAATTACCGAACATCGCACGCACGCCCGCGGGCTCGCCGATCTGCTCTTGTACGGCTTCCTGGTTGACGATGGCATCCTGCTTCAGAACGACGGGTCACTTTTGGCGGGCTGGTCGTATCGCGGGCCAGACACGATCTCAGCGTCACCCGCGGAGATGGCCGCGCTCAGCGCGCGCTTGAACAGCGTGCTCCGGCTGGGTAGCGGCTGGATGGTTCAGTGTGATGCCATCCGCTCCCAGGCTCCCGGCTATCCTGATGCCGGAGCCTTCCCGGATGCCATCACGTGCGTGATCGACGATGAGCGCCGGCAGCAGTTCACCGCCGAAGGCGCCCACTACGAGAGCGAGTATTTCCTGACGCTGACCTATCTGCCGCCGGTCGAGGCCGAGGAGAAGGTCAAGGGTTGGATGTTCGAGGGCCGCCAGCATCGCTCGGAGCCGGCCCAGTTGATCCTGGAGCGCTTCAAGGCGCGCCTGGACGCTTTCGAGAACATCTTCGGCCAGCTTTTCCGAGTCGAGCGGCTGCGGATGACATTGGGCGACAAAGCAGGTCCGGTGCACGACCAGTTGCTCAGCTATCTCCACCGATGCCTCACCGACGAGGATCATCCGATCGCTTGGCCGGAGTTCCCGGTGCACATGAACGATCTGATAGCCTCGCAGGATTTCTACGGCGGCATTGAGCCGCGCATCGGCGAGAAGCGCATCCACGTGATTGCCATCGACGGGTTGCCCCGAACGAGTTGTCCCGGGCTGCTGCGCGAGCTGGATTCGATGCCCATCGAATATCGATGGAACACACGCGCGCTGCTGATCGACGCCGAAGAGGCGCGGGCGTTGCTCGACAAGACGCGGCGCAAGTGGCGCTCGAAGATTCGCGGCTGGAAAGACCAGGTATTCCGCACGCAGACAGGCCCAGTGAATCTGTTCGCCCAAGAAATGGCAGCGGACGCCGAGGCGGCGATGGCTGTCGCCAGCGCCGGCGACGTGCAGTTCGCGCTGTACTCATCGAACATCCTGCTCCTCAACGAAGACGCGGAGCGCCTGCGCGAAAGCACACGCCTTGTGATGAAGACGATCCAGAACCTCGGCTTCGCGTGCCGTCTGGAAACCATCAACGCGGTCGAGGCCTGGCGCGGCAGTCTCCCAGGCGACGGATACTGCAACGTGCGTCGGACTCTGATTCATACGCTGAACCTCGCCGATCTGCTTCCGACAAGTTCGGTCTGGGCCGGTGAACGCGAGAACCCTTCGAGCCTCATGCCGAAGCACAGCCCGCCGCTATTATATGCCGCCACTACAGGCGCTACGCCGTTTCGCTTCAATCTGCATGTGTCGGACTTGGGACACACTCTCGTTTGTGGCCCCTCCGGCGCCGGCAAGTCGACCCTGCTGGGTCTGCTTGCGGCGCAATGGTTCCGTTATGAGCGCGCTCAAGTGTTCGCCTTCGACAAGGGCTACTCCCTGTATGTTCTCAACAAGGCCGCTGGCGGCGAGTTTTATGATCTGGCCGGCCCAAAGACGCGCCTCGCCTTCTGCCCGCTGGAAGAACTTAGCACCGACTCAGATGTCACCTGGGCGGTCGGATGGCTAGAAGCGCTCTGCGTCCTCAACAACCTCAAAGTCACGCCCAAGCATCGCAACGCGCTCACCGAAGCCGTGCTGCAGCTTCGCCTTTCTCCGTCGCGCACATTGACGGAGCTAAGCGCCAACGTGCAGGACATGGAAGTGCGCGACGCTTTGCAGCATTACACACTCGCCGGTCCTCTGGGTTCGTTGCTCGACGCCGATGAAGACGTGCTCGGCTCCGGCCGCTTCCTGACCTTCGAAACGGAGAACTTACTCCAACTCGACGACAAGAGCGTTCTGCCTGTGCTGCTTTACCTGTTCCGCCGCATTGAGAAGCGCCTCGACGGATCACCGACACTCGTGTTGCTCGACGAAGCTTGGGTCTACCTCAAACACGGTCTCTTTCGCGAACGGATGCGCGATTGGCTGAAGACCCTCCGCCGCATGAATGGCGTAGTGGTCATGGCGACGCAGCAACTCAGTGACATCTGCAATTCGGAAATCGCCGATGTCATCCTCGAGAACTGCCCCACCAAGATCCTGCTGCCGAACGCCGAGGCGCAGACACCAAACTCGAAGAGCTTCTACGACCGCGTGGGTCTCAATGACACGGAACTGAACCTGATTCAGACCTCCGTACCCAAGCAGCATTACTACGTTCTCTCCCCCATGGGGCGGCGGCTGATCTCGCTCGGCATCGGCAGAGTCGCGCTGTCCTGGGTCGGCGTAAATGGCCGCGAGGAGCGGCAGCTTGTCGAAAGCGTCATGGAGAAGTTCCCGGATTCGTGGCGCTCGGAATGGCTGCGGTTGCGAGGGCTGCCCAAGTGGGCAGACTACCTGGACCGCATGGAAGTGGACTCACAACAACCGAAGGAGGAGTAATCATGCGTTCGAAGTGGTTTCACGGAATTGCGGTAATTGTCGTGGCAGCGGGCGTCGGCGCCATTCCGGCCAGTGCGCAGATTGGAGGCGGCGTGTTCGTATGCTCGAACTGCTCAACAGAGCCCACACAGATAAGCATCAAGCTCATGCACGACCTGGAATACGCAAAGCAACTCTTGCAGTATGCCATCCAGGTCGAGCAACTCGCCGACGCGATCAAGAATACGACCCACGGTGGCCCGGCCACGCTGACCAACGTCGCGGCGGACATTGGCATGCTTGCCAATGTGGTGCAGGGCGGTCAGGCGCTGGCGTACTCGCTGGGGAACCAGGACGTCCTTTTCCACCAGACTTATCCTGGCTATCAATGGGGCGGCCCTGGCGGCATGGCGCCCGCGGGCGGCACTTATGCCAGTAAGTACGCCATGTGGGCTCAAACAAGCCTTGATACGACACAAGGTATCCTGCGAGGCTCAGGGATTCAGGGGAAATTGCTGGCGACCGAACAAGGCGTGCTGGGAATACTGCGGGCGATCAGTGCATCCAACCTCCTGAACAGGAACGATGCCATAAATCTCAACAGTCAGCTCGCTGGCGAGCAGGTGTCTCAACTTCAGAAGTTGCGCGAGATCCAGCTCGAAGACATGACCAGCAAGGCTGCGTTTCAAGGCTACGTAATTCAGCATCAGGCCGCTAGGGAAGCCGCAACGCAGTATTTCTTTAACTGGACTCCCGAAGTTTCCGACGGGCAGACTTTCCAGTCGGGCTGGAACTGAGGCGCGCGATGCGATCAGTGATCGTCGTGTTTTTAGTCGCAACGACTGGCTGCTCGGGCTGGAAGCGCCCGAGCGCCATCGTCGCCAAGGCGGAAGCCGCCGGCGCTGGGGACCTTTCGAGCGTATCGACGGGCGCGATCCAATCCTGGCTCGAACGGCACCGCGCCGTTGCGCACGAAGTGAATAGGATGTGCGCTGCGGTCAGAGACAATGCGTCCGCAGACTGGGCGGATAGCACTGAAGGTCGCGTCTGCGCTGCCGCGCGCAATGTCGCGGTATCGCCCTTCAAGCCCGTGGAGAGCGATCACCGAGTCTACGAGTCGGGGTGGAAGTAAGATGACCGAGCGTTCACGGAACCGTTTCACTGCACTGTCGAAGCCGCTGGTAATTCTCCTTTTCTTGTGGCTTGCCAGCGCGGCTTTGGCTCAAACCGCAAGTGCGCCGAGTCAGATCCTCAACCAGTACCGCAATCAGCGCACCACGTGGTTCACCAACGTCTGGCCGTTTGCGAACACGCTGTTCGGCCTCCTCGCTGTCATCGAGTTCGCCTGGAGCGCGGCCGTCATGCTGCTTGAAAAGGCAGACATGCAATCCTGGACGGCGGCGCTGATCCGCAAGATGATGTGGATCGGCGCATTCTACGCGCTGCTCGTCTATGGCCGCACGTGGATTCCGGCCATTGTGAGCAGCTTTGAACAGGTTGGGCAGACCGCGTCCGGCAGCGGCCCGCTATCGCCCAGCGACGTTTTCGTTCGCGGTCTGAACCTCGGCGGTGCGCTGATGGACTCCGCCACTTCGTCGGCGTTCTTTACCAACACCGGCGTCTGTCTGGCGCTGGTCTTCGCCGCAGCACTCACCGTTCTCTCGTTCATCGCGATCACAATCCAGTTCGTCGTCGCGATGGTCGAAAGCTACATCATCGTGGCCGCCGGCGCCATCTTCCTTGGTTTCGGCGGATCGCGTTGGACCGCGCCGTACGTCGAGCGCTACATCGGCCTCGGCGTCGCTGTCGGCGTCAAGATCATGCTGCTGTACCTGCTGATCGGCTCCGGCATGGATCTCTCGCTCACCTGGATGGACGCCGCGCAAACGATCGGCACCGCGCCCAAGCCCGCGATGTCTGCGTTCGAAATCATGGGCGCTTCGCTCATCTTCATGATGTTGTGCTGGCAAATCCCGAAGTTGTTCGCCGCCGTGCTGGGTGGCTCGCCTGCGCTTTCGGGCGGCGACCTGGTCGCCACCACGGGAGTTGTCGCGGCCGGCGCAATGGCGCTGGGCGGCGTTGCCGTCGCCGCGGCGGGCGGCATCGCCGGTGCAGCGGGCGGGGGTGGTGCCGCATCGGGCGGAGGAGGCGGCGGCACTGGTGCGGGCGCTGCCTCCGCCGGGGGAGCGGCAAGCGTGTCACCGCCGTCGACTGGCAGTACTGCAGGCGTGGGCGGAATGGGAGGCCAGCCCGATCCTCCCAGTAGCTCGTCGGTGTCGCCCGTGATGGACGCGGCGCGGAGCTTGCACGGGATGGGCCGCCGCATCGGCCGCGCCGTACCATCCGACGCTGCGCCGCACACGCCGCCGCCCCGCATGAACATCGATCACCACGAATAGGAGGAACCGAACTTGGCATCTACTGAAGCCTTACCGAAGTCACAGCCGTCCGAAACGAAACCGCCGAACCCGTACCTCGCCGCACGGCGCGAATGGGACGAACGCTACGGCGACCTGATTACCCGCGCCAAGAACTGGCGCCTCATGGCGATGATCAGCGGCCTGGTGGCACTCGCCGCCGTGGCGGGAATGGCGTTCCTTTCGAGCCATTCGCGGATTATCCCTTTCGTCGTCGCCATCGATTCCCTCGGCCGCCCCGTCGCCAGCGGCCTGGCCGACCAAGCGACGACTGCGGACGACCGCCTGAAGCGAGCCACCGTCCTCAGTTGGATCGAGGACCTCCGCACTGTCACCACGGACGGCATCGCGCAACGCCGTGCCATCGACCGCGTCTACGCGCACATCGCCAACGGCAGCCAGGCGCAGTCGTTCGTGAGTGACTTCTACCGGAACGCCCCGCCGCAACAACGCGCGCAGAGCGAAACGACCGGCGTGGACGTGCAGTCTGTGTTGCCCACGAGCGACCGCACAGCCGAAGTCGAATGGATCGAGACCACGCGCGATCTTTACGGCGCGGTCAAAGAGCAACAGCGCTGGAAAGGTGCGTTCACTATCGCCGTAAGCCCGCCCAGTGACGAGCGGCAGGCGCGCGTGAATCCGCTCGGCGTTTACGTCACCAACGCGAGTTGGACCAGAGTGCTTTGAACCCAGGAGAGAATGCTATGCGAAATCATCGATACTTCATTGCCGCCCTCGCGTTCGCGGGCATGGCCATCGCGCAGGACGCGCAGGACAAACCGAAAACGCAAACCGATGCCGTCGTGCCCCAGGCCGATGGCGGATCGCCACCAACGGCGAAGCCCGTAAACGGGTCTCGTCGAAAACCCGCAATCGAACCCACCGCCGCGACGCCGAAGACTGTCTCGGCGAAGACGGACGTGCCGCTCACACCGACTGCTGAGGAAGCCGTGCGCGTGAGCGCGCAGTGGATGTCCTCGAAAAACGCGCCCGCCGCCGGTCCCGATGGAAAGGTGCTTTACTCCTACGGCGCCGGGCTTCCAACGATAGTCTGCGCACCGCTCCGCGTGTGCATCATCGAACTGCAGCCAGGCGAAAAGATCGTCGGCGAACCGCAGATTGGCGACGCCGTCCGCTGGAACCTCGCACCCGCGCTTTATGGCCACAGCGAGGAAGCCACCTCGGTCATCGTGTTGAAGCCTCAGGCGGCGGGCCTCGACACGAACCTCCTCGTCACCACGGATCGTCGCGCTTACTATCTCCGCTTGATCTCGAAGCCCGAAGACTACATGGCGCGCGTCGCGTTCGCCTATCCCGAAGGCGACGAACTGAAATGGCAGGCCCACTTTGCCGAGCAACGGGCGGCGGAGAAACAAGCGAGCCACGATGCTAGCCTGACTCCGGCCGCTGTCGCGGTTGGCAACCTGTGCTTCGACTATTCGATGAAGGGGGGCGACGAGAATCTCCGTCCCGTGCGCGTCTTCGACGACGGCGCAAAGACGTACATCCAGATGCCACTCGGCGTGCAGAATCGCCAAGCGCCGGCGCTCGTGATCCGCGGGCAGGACGGCAAAGGCGAGTTGGTCAACTACCGCGTGAAGGATCAGTTGTACGTCGTGGACCGGCTGTTCGACCACGCTCAGCTCATCCTCGGCGCCGGCAAGAAGGCGCAGAAAGTGGAGATCACCCGTGAGCGAAAATAGCACCGCCAAACCAATCGAGTCGCCAAGGGGGCTCGACATCAACCCGAAAGCCCCGCCGCGAGCCCGCGTTAGCAAACGCGCCATCGTCATCGGATTCATCGGGGGAATAGCACTGCTCTGCGCCTTTGCGTGGGGCGCACACTCGCGCAACCTTGCGCAGCACGCCTCGGCTGCCGCGTTCGGATCGAAGGCCGTGGGTCCGGCCACCTCGGCCGGCACCGAGATCGCCAAGTTGATCCCATCCGGAAGCGTCCCGTTGGCCCACGGCACGGCGCCGTCTCCGCTGCCCGGCACGGACCTCGTTCCGCCGGAGGACGTGAAAGCTGCGATGAACATGCAGAACGCTCCGACTGGTGACAGGGTGATCGTTCGTCAACCACCCGTGATGCCAATCATCCCGTCATACGCCACGCCGCCGGAGCCGTCCCACGCGCCATCATCCGAAGAACAGGAGCGTTCGGCGGCGCGTTCCGTCGAACAACAGGCACTCGCCGCGCCAACTTCGGTTCGCCAGAACTCCGCGTCGGCGTGGGCGCAGACCATGCAGCCCACATCGAACTCGCCGGTGACAACACCGGGCAATCCATCCGCTCTCGCGAACTCGACCGCGAGCCGCGATGCCGCATCGTCCCAAAACACAGGCCGGTCGCTGTCCGACTACGACGAGCAGAATATGCAAGCCCGCAAGGATGCCTTCATCGCGAACGCGCGCGGCTCCCAATCCGGCGACTATCTCCGCTCCATGCGCACCGCCCCGCTCAGCGCGTTCGAGATCCAAGCCGGCTGGGAAATTCCGGCCGTGCTCGAACAGGCCATCAACTCGGATCTGCCTGGTGAACTGAAGGCGCTGGTCATGTCGAACGTGTACGACACGGCGACCGGCCGCTATCTTCTCATCCCGCAAGGATCGCGTCTGATCGGCCTCTACGATTCCCACGTCGGCTACGCTCAAAACGGTGTGCAGGTGATCTGGAGCCGCGTCATATACCCCGACGGCTCTTCGCTCGACCTCGAAGGCATGATGGGCCTGGATTCTCACGGCAACGCCGGGCTGCGGTATCAGGTCGATAACCATTACAAGCGCCTCGTCGGATTCGCCGTGCTCACCAGCCTCTTCACCGCCGCGTTCGAACTCTCCCAGAACCGCCAACAAACAACCACGGCCTACCCGAGCACCGGTCAAATCGCGGGCGGCGCCGTCGGCCAGGAAGTCTCCCAACTCGGCACCCAGATCACGCGCCGCAACCTCAACGTGCAACCCACAATCAAGATCCCGCCCGGCTACAAATTCAACGTCCACGTCAACCGCGACATCGTCTTCGACGCGCCCTACGCGCCCATGGCGCCAATTCACTGATGCCGCCCCAACGCAACAGCCTGTCGCCATCGACTGGAGCGAATGCAATGAGAACCAAGCGACCTCGCAAACCCATCCCGCCACCCGAGCAACTTGCCTGGCTGTTGCTCGTGGAAGCGGCGATTCAAATTGGATGCAGCCCGGCCACCATTCGCAGATTGCGCCGGGGAGAGATCGACGGTGTTCCGCGGCTGCCGGCCGTACAGGTCGGAAAGCGGAAGTGGGTTGTGTTGAAGGAATCTCTGGAGCGCTGGCAACACGAGAATGAGCAAGCATCGGCCGCCTAATGCTATCTTCGAGTTGAGTCGAGAAAGCGCACCAGAGGCGCACCACAGGAGTGCGCCAATGGGCAGAAAACGAAGATCACGGAGGTTTCAACATGGCTCGTTATGCGAGTCGCCGGACGGGAAGCGGTGGATCGTCAAGTTCTACTACGCTCCCGGTAAACAGACCACGAAGACGCTCGGATCGAAATCGCAGATCAACCGCAAGCAAGCTGAAATGATGCGGGAAGAGTTGGTCAAGCCGCTGAACCAGAGTCCCTTCCGGAGCTTGGGAGACGACACGTTCCAGAGTTTTGTCGAGGACGTGTTCTTGCCGATGAAACGGGAGTCCGGGGAATGGCGCGAGAACACGGAGAAAGAAAGTAGCCGTGAGATCCGCCTTCATCTCATCCCAGAATTGGGCGAGGTGCAGTTCTGCGAACTGACGCCTGCGCTTCTTCGGGCGCTGCTCAAGAAGAAAGCCGAGCAGGGCCTCCGCCGGGAAACGCTCAACCACCTGAAGGGGTACCTGACGGAAATCAGTAAGCGCGCCGTCGCCGAAGGTTACCTGCAGAACAACATCAGCGAGGGCCTGAAGGCGCCGGTGAAACTGGCGAGACAATCGGCAGCGAAACTGACTGTCGGCCTGGAGCAGTACGCCGCAGCATGGAACCGGCTCGACGAGCGCGAACGGCTATGTTTCGATTTGGTGATGTTCGCCGGCATGCGCGAGTCGGAGGTTTTCGCGTTGTGGTGCGGCAACATCGGAGAGGAGGGAATCGAGATCGAGCGGTCCTGGTACAAGGGCCGTTACGAACCGCCGAAAACGGAGAAGAGCCAGAGGACCGTTGGGGTGCCCGACGAGATCATGGAGCGGCTGAAATTCTGGATCGCCAGGCTGCCGGTTCATGGGCCAACGGACTGCGTTTTTCCGTCCACGACGTTGGTCACGCCGATCTGGCCGGAGAGCGTGCTGCGCAACTACGTCCGCCCGAAGCTCCGCCCGGCGGGGCTGGGATGGATCAATTTCGCCATAATCCGGCGGTCGCATTCCACGCTGCACAAGCAGCGCAACTCGGACCTGAAGATCATTGCGGATCAGCAGGGGCACGGAATGCGAACGCACCTGGACAAGTACGTTCAGAGTGGGGTAGCCGAACGGAAGGCGGAGGCGGCAAAGCTGTACGCTGATTTCACCGGGGTGCTACACAAACAAGGTTAATCGAGGTAGATGATTTTGGTCGAGGTTTGCAACTCATTGAAAACATGGAGCGGGAGACGGGGCTCGAACCCGCGACGTCCAGCTTGGGAAGCTGGCATTCTACCACTGAATTACTCCCGCTTGCCTG
>Ga0208820_1000575_pt1 | contig 25427 bp, 24 predicted proteins | sample June2015DPH_16_5_FD_184713 | JGI IMG/M metagenome (GOLD analysis project Ga0208820, IMG submission 184713) | Peatland microbial communities from SPRUCE experiment site at the Marcell Experimental Forest, Minnesota, USA - June2015DPH_16_40... | ecosystem: Environmental > Terrestrial > Soil >...
TTCCAAGTCAGCGAGAGAGTCAGGCATCTACAGCCTCCTAAAACCTAGCGTATCACTACGCTAGGTTTTAAGCCACAAAAAAGGAAACCCGGCGAATTGTCACTTTCACGTCGCACACCCTCCGCACTCTTCTTTTCCTGCGCCGCATGAGTTCTTCGTGTATCATGGCCGTTGGCGTGCTAGCGCCATTTCGAGGCAATTATGGCAGATGAACAGAAGCCCAAAGAGCGTAAAAAGCCGGCCGAACCGGAAACTAAAGGCGGCGATTCAGCCGCTAAGGCGAAACCCGCGGGCAAGAAAGCACCGGTGGCGGCAGCCGCCGAACCCGCCGAACCTGCTCCACCGAAGCCACAGACGAAGTCGAAGAAGGTACCGAAACTTCAGAAAAAGAACAAGTCCCGATTGCCACGCCGGCAGAAAAAAGCTCAACAAAAGGCCGCCGCTACCCAGGCCGAGGTCTGAGGGGCAGACAGCCGGCGAAGACAACGCCTTGGAGAGATCAGAGCTGTGCTCTACCGGTCCACGGTTGCCATCATGCGCTGGTTGTAGCGCGGCCCGGACACGGCTTCGGGCGACAATGCCCGCTCGAGCTGGGCTATTTCATCGGAGTCCAGTTTCAGAGACACGGCGGCGATATTCTCTTCCAGATAGGTTCTGCGCTTAGTGCCCGGAATAGGCACAACATCCTCGCCCTTCTGCAATAGCCAGGCTAAGACCACCTGCCCCGGTTTCGCGTTCTGTCTTTCCGCGATTTTCTGGACCAGCGACGCGGCGCGCACATTGGCATCGTAGTTCTCGCCCTGAAAGCGGGGATCGCCGCGGCGGTAATCGCCTTCGGGATATTCTTCGGCGCGTTTGGCCGTCCCGGTCAGGAAGCCGCGCCCTAACGGACTGAATGGCACAAGGCCGATGCCAAGTTCGCGCAACACCGGGATGATCCGTGGCTCCAGATTGCGCTCCCACAGGGAGTATTCGCTTTGCAGTGCAGTCACCGGGTGGGTGGCGTGGGCGCGCCGGATGTTCTTTTCACCGGCTTCCGAAAGACCGAAATAGCGCACCTTACCGGCACGCACGAGGTCGCCTACAGCTCCTGCGACATCCTCAATCGGGACATTGGGATCGACACGGTGCTGGTAAAGAAGGTCAATGTAATCGGTCTCGAGGCGGCGCAGAGAGGCTTCGGCCGCCTGGCGGATGTGATCGGGCCGGCTATCGGTGCCCAGGATGGTGCCATTTTCAATGCGAAAGCCGAACTTGGTGGCAATCACGGCCCGCTCGCGCCGTCCCTTGAGCGCCCGCCCAACCAGCTCTTCATTGATGAACGGGCCGTAGACCTCAGCAGTGTCGAAAAAATCCAGCCCGAGTTCGAGTGCCCGGTGGATGGTGGCGATAGATTCAATGTCGTCTGGCGCGCCGTACGATTGGCTCATCCCCATGCATCCGAGTCCAAGAGCAGACACTCGGAGGCTCTGGCTTCCCAGTTTCCGCTTCGGTAGCATATCCATTAGCTTATCCCGTTTTCGATGCGCACTCCTCCCGCCTGAGGCAGGAACACACGTCCGCTCGTTGCGCCAGCGTGATCCAAAACACACACGGCCGCGAAACCGGTCGAAACTACCAAAAGGAACCCGTGGCATGAAGTGTAAGGGCTTATAGTAAGAAATGACTGGAGGGAGTATGAAGTTAATCGCTTTGACAGTCGTTTTGGCGTTGGTCGGATTGCGGGCCAATGCACAATCCCAGCTCAAGGTCGAGCCCAAGGAACTCATCCTATCAATCGATGCGCAGTCAGCCAAGACCCTCTGCCCGCAGGCCGGCCAAGTGGTCACAATCAAGATCGCGACCGCCAGTCGAACATGGGACGTCACCATCAACCCGAGAGCCCACGGAGAGATCGACATCGATCCGGCGGTGAAGACCTTTTCCGCTCACATCAAAAATAAGGGTGGACATCTGGGCCTTACCACCGGAATCAGCCTGGAAGTCACCACGCCTGACGGCAAGAAATTTGGGCCCAAAGACGTGCCGATCCCCGCTGGTACGCTGCATGGTTTTCTGGAGATTATCTGCACATACTACGGGCAGGAAGGGCAGGAATGGGATTTCAAACCGTGGGTCAATTGAACGGTCCACCGAATCGGGCTCCCTTTGTGGGGCGCGACTCTCGCCTAATTCACTGGGCGCCTCTCGGCCTCTGGTGTCGAACTCCAGTCCGGCTCATGGCGAGCAAAACCGGCGAGTCGAGATCGTAGTCTCCAGCCAATTGATCGGCAATCTAGCGTCGTGCCGCGGGAGCTGGAAATCGGCGCCAAAATTGCGGATAATCGGAGCCGGAACCTAGATCCGGCTGGAGAGGTTGGCTGGCATGGCGGACGCTCGCGGGAAAGTTCCGGGAGGACGGCTGTGACACCTGCGCGCCGGGCCCAGATCAAGGAACTCTTCACTGCGGCGCTGGAGACTCCGGAACCGCAACGGTCCCAATTCCTGGAGTCAGCCTGTGGCGGAGATGCGGACCTACGCGCCGAAGTCGAGCGGATGCTGGCTGGGAACGAAGAGCCGGGTTGGCCCAGTGCGGCTGCGAAACTGTTCGCGGTGGCCGCCGAACTGGCGCCTGGCGACACAGTGGCGCATTACCGCATCGAAGCCAGGCTGGGCGAAGGCGGCATGGGGGTGGTGTATAAAGCCGTCGACCGCAAGCTCCGGCGCGTGGTCGCGTTGAAGTTCCCCAGGTCGGACCAGGTGGCCGGGGAGAAGGAGCGAGGCCGCATCCTCCAGGAGGCGCGTGCGGCGAGCGCCCTCGATCACCCCAACATCGGCGCGATTCACGGTATTGAAGATGCGCCGAACGGCCGCCTGTTCATCGTCATGGCCTACTACGACGGTGAAACCCTGGCTGCCCGGATCCGCCGCGCTCCCATGCCACTGGCGCAGGCCCTCGACTTAGCGATTCCGGTGGCGAACGCCTTGGCCGAAGCCCACGCCAACGGCATAGTTCACCGCGATGTCAAGCCGGCCAACGTCATGATCACGGCCAACGGTACTCCGAAAGTCGTGGATTTCGGGCTGGCCCGCAAAGAGTCAAGTTCCATTACCCAGAGCCTCGCACTCCGCGGCACGGTATCTTACATGTCTCCCGAGCAGGCTCTCGGCCGGAGGGTCGACCATCGCAGCGATATCTGGTCATTTGGCGTGACGCTCGCTGAAATGACCACGGGGCGAAGACCGTTTGAGAAGGCCAACGCACCGGCCACGCTGTACGCCGTGGTGCACTCCCCGCCGGCGGGCCTCGACCAGGCGCCGCCCGAACTGTGCCCCATCATTTACCGCGCGTTGGCGAAGGATCCGGCGGAGCGCTACCAGGTTATGCAGGAGGTTGTCGACGACCTGCGGGGCCTCCAAACGCCGGGCGCCGGCGCAGCACGTTCGATCAAGCCCGGCGACCTTGCCGCTTGCATCCGGCGGTCCTCAATGTTCTCCGAGGACCGGGCGGCGCCTTGGCCCACGCGCCGGCGTTGGGTGATGTGGGCGGCGCTGGCAGCGGTGTTGCTGGCGGCCGCCGGCCTGGGTCTGCGCCAGGAGTTCGCCGGCGGCGCAGGGGCCGGCTACGACTCCTATCTGAAGGGCTTGGCGTACCTGCAACGGTACGACAAGCCCGGGAACGTGGACAAGGCCATCGCCGCGTTCGATGCCGCGCGCCGCGCCGATCCCAAATCCGCGCTCGCGCTGGCCGGGCTGGCTGACAGCTATTACACAAAGTACAGCCTCGGGCACGACTCCCGTTGGGTGGACCGGGCGCTCGACTACTGCCGCCAGGCTTCCGCGATCAACAATCGGCTGGCGCCCGTGTACGTATCGCTGGGACGAATTCACGATGGCACCGGCAAGCATGAACTGGCGCTGGAGGAGTTCCAAAGGGCGCTCCAGCTCGATCCTCGCAACGCCGACGCTTTCCTCGGCATGGCTCAAACCTACGAAAGGATGGGACGGCCCTCCGACGCCGAGGAGAGCTTCCAGCGAGCGGTGGCCTTGCGCCCGGACTTTTGGAACGGCTATAACCGGCTCGGCCAATTCTACTTCCGCCAGCGCCGGTTCCAGGACGCCGCCGTTCAGTTTCAGCAGGCCGTCGCCCGCACCCCCGACAACGCCTACGCCTGGCTCAACCTGGGCGTGGCGTATGAGAAGCTGCACCGGTTGGCGGAGGCCGAACAGGCGTACCGCACCTCCATTCGGTTTAGCCCATCCTACGCAGGCTATTTGAATTTGGGCGAAATCTATCGCTTGCGCGGGGAATACGCTCAGGCCGCGCAAGCATTGGAGCAAGCGCTGGCAGTCAACGATAAAGATCCCCGCGCGTGGGACAATCTGGGGAACATATACGCCTGGATGAAGCAGGACGCCAAGTCCCGGGCAGCATATGGCCGCGCGCTCCGTTTGATGGAGGAGGCCGTCAAGCTAAACCCCCAGGATCCGGCCGCCATGGGCGAGATGGCAGCGGTTTACGCGGCGCTTGGAATGCGAGAGCAGGCTCTGGTGGCCCTCCAGGCGGCGCAGGCCCTCGCACCCGGCGACGTTGGCGTCCTGGAAGCCGCTATCGACGTCTATGAGTGTCTGGGCGAGCGCGAGCAGGCGTTGCGCTGGGCTGAAAAATATTTTAAGAGCGGCGGCGTGATCGACGACCTAAAGGACCATCCGCAACTCGGCGCGTTGCTCAACGATCCGCGGCTCAAGACCAAGGGAAAGTAACACCAAATCAAAGGAGAGTATTATGGCCAATCAACCAGTCGACATCGTGATCAAAAACAATCAACTCAGGTTTGTTTTTCACAGAAAGTCGCACCCTAACGTGTGGTTCGAGTGCAATCCGCAGACCCAAATCTGTTTCCCGGCCGGGCTCTTCGAGACTAAACCGGAGAATCAGGGCCAGGCGACACTGCCCGCAGGCAGGTCGTACCTCACATTGGATCCGAAGATGCCAGCCGGCGACTACGAGATCAGCCTCGGACCCTGCGACATGAAGGTCGCCTCCCAGCCGATTACAATGGGCGACGATTAAACGCAAGCGGGGGTCTAAGAGACCAACCTCGGACCTTGCGGCATGAGGGCAACCGCCCACGCTGGGAGACGCAGGCCCAGGCCGGTCCTGAGCCGCTCGCCGCCAGGGAGCGGCGGATAGCCGGTGACTACGTGTGCACGGACGGCTGCTTGCCGCCTCCCCGATCACCTGGAGTTTGCCATCGAAACTGTCGCGTGAAGCGAGTCGCGCTGGCGGTTAAGTTTCAGAGCTATCCGACGGGCGCTTGGCGCCCCCGCCCAGGAGCTGATGCAGGGCGAAGGGGACTTCGTCGGGGTGCGATGCGCACCAGACAACGATGCGCTCGAACTTGACCGTATCCTCAGCGATGGCGCTGATTTCCATCAGCTCAGTTTCGATGATCTCCGGGTCTCGCATAGAACATCCAGCATGGCACACGGCGGCCACCATTGGCACATTGGCCGCAAACGGCATGGGCCGTACCGTGAGTTCATGCCCGATTCGCAAATGAATCTCCCCGAGCCGGCTGTCCCTATTACTGGATTGTCACGTTGACAGTATTAGCAGCTTGGCCGTCCGCGGCAAGGACGATGTTGACACTACCCTGACTGGACAGTGAGCCGGGAAGCGGACCGATGTTGACCTGGTCCAATCCGGCATAGCCGGGCGCGGCACTATGGTATAACACCGGTACGCTCACTCCGCCTACGGTCACGGTGACATTGCTGGCATTGCGTATGCCCGTGCCGTACATCTCCAGATAGTACGCGGCGTCAGGAGTGCTCAAATCGATAGGCAGAGGGACCAGGCTACCCGACGCATTCACCCGATAGACAGGCCGCAAGCTTTGCTGGACCCCTGAAATCACCGGCAGGACCCAGGCAGCCACCAGTCCGGAGCCCGTCAGCTCGAACAACCCCGGCGAAATATCTCCCACTTGGATGGTTTGCGTCTGGCTTACTCCATTTTGATTCGTGATCGTCACCGTGGCCGTACCCGGCGCGGTGCCCGATGGTATCTCGTAGTTGACCTGTGTGGGAGAAACGTAGAACAGCGGCGCCAGGCGCGTGACACCAGCCGAATCGGTCACGGTTACAACGGTCCCGTCGAGGGTCGTTGGCACCGGCACAACCGGCGCAGCAACCGTTCCGATGGCCAAATTGGCGCCGTAAGCTGTGACAATCGATTCCGCGGCAAAAGGCTCAATCTGGCCGGCGGTGGCCGACCCGGTGACAAACGCGTTAGGTGGAGAGGCGGCATTGATCGTGAGCGCAAGCTGTCCCAGCGCTGTCATGGCGTAGCTGTCCGCGGTTTGTGCGGTGAAGGTGAACGAGCCGGCCGCAGCCGGGGTGCCGCTCAAGACACCGTTCGAACTCAAGGTAAGTCCGGGAGGGTGTTTCAGGCAGCCTCCTCTGGCCGCCTGGTGCCTATTACGCTCAGCACCGGCGGAATCGACCTCAACGCTTACGCGGTGCTGGCCGGCGATGGCACCTTGCGAGTCTCGGTGATCAACGCAGACGCGTCGCATGACGCCGCCATGAGCATCGCGCCCGGTTCCACCTACACCAGGGCACTAGCGCTGAGCCTCACCACGCCGGCACTCGATTCCACCACGGGCTTTCTCTTGGGCGGTGCGGCGGTGGCGGCCGACGGGACGTGGTCGCCCGCCGAGTTCGAAACTGCGAGGGCTTCCGCTGGGGTGTATTCCATCAGCGTTCCCTCGGGCAGTGCGGTGGTGGTTGGGTTTGGCGGGAGCGCCTTAGGGATCGGCAATTCCGCCGGCGGCAAGCCGCAGGTGGCGGCCGACAGCCTGGCCTCGGCGTACGGCCAGAACTTAGGGTTCGTGGCGCGCAACGCCCCTCCGGTAAGCCTGCCGAACACTCTGGCTGGGGTTCAGGCGACGGTCACCGATGCAACTGGCGTTGCCCGTCCCGCGCCGCTCACGTATGTCTCGCCGTCGCAGGTCAACTTCGAAGTTCCCGACGGCACGGCGTCAGGGCTGGCTACCGTCAATATCGTTGGGGCCAGCGGAACCGTCCAGGTGAACGCGGTCGCGCCCGGATTGTATGCGCTGGGGGCAAACAGCATAGCTGCCGCCACGGCGGCGCGCTACCCCAATGGCGGTGGCGCACCAACTCCGGTCGCCGTGTTCGATTGCAGTAGCGGAACCTGTGTTGTGTCGCCCATCGAGCTGGATAGTCAATCCACCGTGTACTTGCCGCTTTATGGCACAGGCCTTCGCAATCGGTCGTCGCTCGCCAACGTGACGTGCACGGCGGGCGACGTTTCGACGCCGGTTCAGTATGCCGGGGCGCAACCGCAGTACCTGGGCCTGGACCAGGTGAACGTTGCGCTGCCCGTGACGCTGCGCGGCGCAGGAACCGTGAACGTGGAGTTGACAGTCGACGGCCAGCTTTCCAACCCGGTCGAGATTGCGATCCAGTAGATCCGGATCAGACGGCTGCAAAGACGCGGTGCGAGGCGGACGATTCGGGGCTCTGTAGGCGGCGTTATTTCGGGTTATCTGTAGCGGTTTTCCCGTGGAGTGGGCGCTTCGTCCAGTTGACGTGGACCGGACTTACCAGGCGCGATTGTCGCCACCGCAGCCCCGAAGGCCGCTTCTCGACGTTGATGCCTGCGCGGTTGTAGGTGCCCAACCAAACCAATCCTGGCACTTGAAGACTGTGATCCATGCCGGCGCCGAAGGATGCGCTTACTGGGTGCCGACTCAAACGACGTTGAACGCGCTTCGACTGTGTGCCTACTGCATCAGCCACATCCAAGGTGTGGTGCGGAGGACAGACATGCGTGCCGAAAGAACGGACAAGGTGTTTCTTGTTGCCAAGGTTGGGCAGACCATCATATCCGCCGCACTTACTGATGCGCCCTGGCGGCTTCCGGGCGATGCCCTTGTAGTGCCCGCTGATGCCGACGGCAGCCTGCAGGGTAGCCTCGCCAGAGCGCTCCGGCAGGCGGTGGGCGTCGAATGGGAACCGATATAGGAAGCCGTTGATGCAACCCTCGCCCGTAGTGAGTTTGGCGTGGATCGCCCCTTTGGGTTGAAAGTGTCCGGCGAAAACATCTTCCCGCTGGACCACATTATCTGGCGACTGCCTTCGACGAGAAGGGCGCTCGACCAGAGGCAGCCGCCGAAGCCGTCGTCCGCCTGGCGGCAGACCTTGGGATTAGACGATTGTTGCAGCCACTTCTCGGATCCGGTGATGGCGGTCTGGATTCCATTGAGACCGCAGTGAAAATGTGGGGCGCAATCAAACGGGCTGCCAGATCCGCGGGTCTTGATACGATCACCATCACAACCCAGTCGGAGGCCGCGTTCGAGCGCCTGTGCGCGTTTGGTACGGACTCAATTCAAGAGCAGGGCGAGCGTCAATCGTCAGAGGCTGGATCGGCGGAAACAGCCGTGTCGGAGTTTCTCGATGGGCAAGGGGTCACGCCTGATGAAGAGTTGCGGAGGCTCCTCTTACTGGCAGGAAATCTGGGGCCCCAGCGGAATCCGGATCACGGCCAGGTTTCGACAAGCCTGATGCTGTTCGCACTGGTGGAATCGGGATGGAAGGCGACTAACGAGAGTCCTCTAGACAAAGCCGGCCAGACGTTCGTTGATGCCGTTCATGGTTCCGCACGGTATATGGAGGTGCAAAACACCTATTTCGATGGCCGGGAGCCCAAGATCAGTTTCGGGATCGAGTCTCCGCCGGTGCGGGGGCTCAGCGTGAACGCCCCTGCACTATTGAAGACGGCGTGCGATTTGGCCAAACTCGAGCATGAGCACTTCTTGCGGCCCGGGCACGTCGCAGCAGCTTTCCCATCGCAGAGCCGCGGGCGCGCGCTTACTCATCTTCTTGACCTTGGCATCGATTTACGCCGAATGAAGGAACTCGTCGACCTGGCTGTTCAAGGGGACGAACAGCCTGGCGGCCCATTTCCCCAGCCGACTGGGGCGGTGAGAGAATCAGTTCATGCGAGCGCAGCTACAACGCGGCCAATCGCGCGGCGGGTGGGGGGCTGCTGTTACGTCATCGATTTGCATCCTACTGGTTGCACAGTCATGCGCGGCACAAACTAGCCCTGCGCCCGGAACCATCCGCGGCACCGTCGCGGACTCCTCCGGATCGTTGGTGGAGGCCGCCATCGTCAGATTACAGGCGCCCGGGTCGAATGCCCTGCGCACTACTCTTACCGACCAGACGGGCTCGTTCCACTTCTCTGCGGTCGAGCCCGGGGCCTACACCCTCACCATCACGGCTGGTGGTTTCATGGACGAGAAGACCAATGTTTCCGTGGTTTCCGGGGAGAACCCACCGCTCCCTCCGGTCGTTCTGCAGATCGCACCCGCCATCAGCAAAGTGGATGTGACTCTGCCGCCGCACGAACTGGCCGTCCAGCAGGTGCACGCCGAGGAGAAACAGCGATTGCTCGGGATTGTTCCGAACTTCTACGTCACCTACGATCCGAATGCCGCGCCTTTGACCGCCGCCCAGAAATTTCACCTTGGGTTGCGAACCCTGATCGATCCGGAGACCATCCTGGGCAACGCAGCCGGCGCCGGAATCGAACAATGGCGCAACACCACCGACCGGCAATTCGGCCAGGGGATGGAAGGGTACGGGAAGCGCTTTGGCGTGGACTACGCCGCCGGCGTCACCCACGTCTTGATCGGCCATACCCTCACCCAATCCGTGTTTCACCAGGATCCGCGCTACTTCTATAAAGGAACCGGCAGTCTCCGCTCACGATTTCTTTACGCCGTCGGGACCGCGTTCGTTGCCAAGGGCAATAATGGCCGCTGGCAGCCCGACTACTCCGATATGATCGGAGGACTTGCCGCGCGGGAGATCTTATCCCCCCTCCACTCCTACACCTCCCGCCCGGGACTGCGGGCTTTTCATGGTTTTCTGCTGGGTTTCAGCGGCAGGGCAACCGATCATCTGATACAGGAATTCGTCTACCGCTGGCTGACGACCCATGTGCCGAAAACGGTGGCACGGCGGCAGCCCGTTCTGCGCGACGACACCCCGGTGCCGCTGTTTTCCGTAGAGGACCTGCGTTCCGCCACGACGGGAACCGCGAGGCCGGTTACCTTCGTCCTTTCCGAAGACCTGGAGTCAGGCGGTGTCATCGCCGCCAAAGCCGGGACCAAAGTAGAGGGCCAGGTCACTTCCACAGCCGCGCCGTCCGCCTCAGGCGCGGTCGATTCCATGCACCTTTCGGTGGAAAACGTACACCTCAAGATCGGCGAGACGGAAGTTCCGCTGAGAAGCACGCCGCAGAAAGCGGGCACCGGTGTCCTGGAATATCATTGGCTGGAAGACACCGGCCGCATCGTGTTGGTCCTGTATGTCGCCAGGGATGTAACACTCGCACCGGCCCGGTAGCGCCTCAGCGAGGAGAGAGCAGAATTTCCTTCGTCCGTTTGGTCTCAATTCGAGATCGTGCGCGGTTGCGACGCCGTCGCGCAAAACGAGATCGCGGGAGCAGCACGGACGTTCCACTTGGACGTGTCGTCGCCGTCCCGCTGAATGGGAATCACCCGCGCTGTCCGGCTTCCAGGGGAACCGCGGGGCGTTAGACGGCCAGGTGGAGGTAGCGCCGAGGTTCCGGGGATTGCATAATAGCATTCGAGGCCTCTAAATCATGCGCATCCGGCTGTTGACCGCGTCAGCCCTGCTGTGTGTTGCTGGGCCGATCGCGGGTCAGGGGACTCCGACGGAGCCAGCCAAGACTGGATCCGTCGCAGGAGTCGTCATTGACGGGAAATCGGGCGACGGCGTCGGGAAGGCCGTCGTAATCCTCCGCCACGATCAGGGGGGCGGCATCGGCGCGATCACCAACTCGGAGGGCAAGTTCACGCTGCGCGATGTGGATCCAGGAACCTACGTGCTTACGGTCGAGCGGGACGGATATGTGGTCGGGCGCGGACAATCTCCGACAGTAGATGTGCAAGCGGGACAGACTGCATCGGACGTGAAGGTGACGCTGCTGCGCACTGGTGCGATCTCGGGACGGATCCTCGACGCGGACGGCGATCCGATTTCCGGGGTGGGCGTTGTTGTGTCAGCTACGCGGGCGAGAAAGGACAGTCGGTCGGGGAGGGGCTATGCGACGACGAACGACCGGGGCGAGTACCGAGTCTTTCAGATCGCGCCGGGCGAGTACCGGGTGTCGGCAATATACGCGCCGAAAAACCAGTTTGACGGAGTCCGCATGCAGCGGCCTGCAAGGGCTGGCGCGGCGACCGGAAGTGAGGCTTATCCGACGGTCTTCTATCCGGGCACAGTAGACGCCCGACAGGCGGCCGTAGTGAAGGTTGAACCTGGAGCGGAATTACAAGGCTTCGACCTGCAGTTGGTCCGGGCACACGCTGTTCGGGTGCGCGGCCGCATCGCGGCCACTTCCGGTAGTCCGACCCTGCTATTCCAGGTGGTTACGCTAGGTCCAATCGGCCAGCCTGATTCGCCAGGGCCATCGTATAATTTCCTGATTCGAGGTCCCAAGGGAGAGTTCGAATTCCAGGATGTATTGCCGGGCACGTATCGCCTGCGGGTTGAGAGTGGAGGCTTCAACGAGCCGAACCGGATTTCGGCCCAGCGGACGCTGGAGATAGGTGACTCAGACATCGAGGGGCTGGAGTTGACTCCAGGGCAATCGCGGAGCCTGAGCGGGCGAGTCATCCCACCGGTTAGCCGCAAGCTACAACCGGGATTGATGGTGGAACTAGAGTCGCAGGATGCAGGAGACACGCAAGCCGGCGGTGTGGCGCAAGTGGGCGCCGATGGTGCGTTCACGATATCGCAGGTCGCACCCGGCGAGTACGATGTGGCCATAGGTTCCACGACGGACGGGGAGGACGACGCCTACATCCAGGCGATTCGCATGGGCGACGCGGACGCGCTAGCGGAAGGCGTGCATGTTGGCGAGGGGCAGCCACTGCCGCTCGAGATCGTTCTACAGGCGAACGGCGGCGCTGCAGAATGCGCAGTGACCGATGACAAAGGGGATCCCGTACCCAGCGCCAGCATCCTGGTCGCGCCGGACGCGCCGCGGCAGCGGCAGGCTGCGCTATTCGGCGAATGCCGTACACGACCGGATGGGACTTGCAAGGTCGCAGGGATCACTCCCGGCGAGTATCACGTTTACGCATTTCCGGCGGGCACGGAGATCGATCGCCGCGACCCAGATGCGCTGAAGCCGTTCGAGAAGTATGGCGAGGCGGTGAAGTTCGCTGAGGGCGAGCGAAAGCTACTGAACCTGAAAGCGGCATCGACCGAGTGACAAGCGGCACGCGCGCAGGATGATCGTGTGCCAGCTTGCCTTATCAGAGGCGTGATTGGCAGTTTCCTGTATCCCCGTCGCCTTGTGGGAAGAGGTCGCCAAACCGTCGAATGGGCCCCGCCCAACCACGAACGGCGAGTGTTCACGCCAGCGATATTATTCATACTGGGTATGCACTTGACTCAGGTAGCCCCAAGATCTTGTGGTTGTCGGCGGACCGAGGCTCGCAACAGTGTCCAGGGACCGCGCCGGTCGTGTGTGTGGGAGGCGTGCGGCGGCCGATTAGGCCGACGGTGACGGTTTTCCGGGCGCCAAGCCGTCGGGGCGGCGCCCGATGGACCGATGCGCGCTGCTGCGCACAATTTCGGAGGGCCGGTGAAAAGGCAGGCCAGTGGCCCATAAGCCCGACACGTGACCGTCCCATCGGAATACGAGGTTAGCGTTCGATGAGATCGACCTGGGGAAAATGAATCTTCAGCTTATAGCAAATGTAGAGAACCAGGATCGCACCCAGTGTGGAAAAAATGAGGCCGGCGGGATGATATCGTTCGTTTGTCGGGCGCGAAAACATGTGGGTAACGCCGCCGCCGATGATCGATCCGATGATGCCGAGCACGATCGTCCAGAAGATGGTTATGTGCACGTGCATCACCGATTTCGCGATAACCCCCGAGATTAGCCCAATAAGAACATACCAGACTAAGTGAAACATGCTTTTTCCTCCTGTGTCCGTCTTCAGAACGCCGTCGAGTATAACCCAGGGTTTGGCAATTAGGCAGACTTTCCTATGGCATTGATCAGCCTTCCAAATTGAAACTCAATAATTGGCCATTGTCAAGGGCGGAGTGAACGCGGGACACGCTGCTGACGCTGGTGACGCTCGGGCTCAACGCGTCTCGCGTAACGCGAATTGCGGCTGGTTGGCCACGTCCCGTTCGGATCGTCCCGCGCCCCGCTGTCCGATCGGTGTCGCGGGATAATGGAAGAGCCATGCGGCGGCTTCCTCTCCTCTTCCTGCTTCCCTGCCTCCTCGCCGCCGAGGAACACTGGATCAAGTTCACGTCGGGCCCGTTCGAGGTGTTAACTGACGCCGGCCAGCGCGGCCGTGAGACGATGATTCGTTTCGAAGAATTCCGCCACGCCTTAGGCGAGGTGGTGGGAGATACCAATCTCCAAACGCCGCAGCCCGTGCGCATTCTGCTTTTCAAGAACGAGCGCGGCTGGACTACCAGCGATTCCATTATCCAGGGCCGCGGTTGCTATGCGATTGTGCTTGAGGAAAAGGCCCCGGTTTCACTGGCTGTCTGGAGCGAACTGACTCGCCTGTTTCTCTCGGCCAACACGGCGCAAATGCCGCCGGCCTTCGAGCACGGCCTCATCGAATTCTTCTCCACCTTCAATGTCAAAGGCATTCAGATCAGCGTCGGCGCGCCGCCGCCCCAGCCGGATCTCGATTGGGCGCGCATCCACTTGCTGGTCACCGCACCGGAATATTTCGGCCGCCTCAAAGTGCTGCTGTACAACCTGCGCAAGGGCGTGGATGAGGATCCGGCTTATCGCAACGCCTACGGGAAATCCGCCGCGGAAATCGAGACGCTGGTGCGGCGGCATTTCGAGGCCGGCAATTTTCAATCCGGCACCATTTCCAGTTTGCCGATGGCGCCGAAAGATTTTATCGAGCGGAGCGTCTCCGACACCGACTCCCGCCTGGCGCGCGCTGATCTCTTGGCCGGCGATTCATCCGGCGCCGAATATGCAACGCTGCTGCACGCCCACGTGAAAATCGCCGAAGCCGAAGAAGGGCTGGGATTGCTGGCTCTGCGCGATCATCGCCCCGACGAAGCCCGCCGCCACTTCTCCGCCGCGATGGACGCGGCCTCGACCAGCGCGCGCTGCTACATCGAGTACGCCAAGCTCGAGCCGGACAACGCCAAGGCGACGCAGGCCCTGCTGCGCGCCGCCGGTATCAATCCCAAGCTCGACGAGCCATTCGCGTTGCTGGCCGCGCGCGATACCGATCCCGCCAAACGCACCGCGCACTGGAAGGCCGCCGCCGAGCGCAATCCGCGCAATCCCGCCTATTGGAAGGCGCTGGCCGAATGCTACCTGGCCGACCACAACTACGGGGAGGCTGCAAAAGCCTGGAGCGCGGGCGAGCAGGCCGCCACCGATCCGGCAGAGCGCGGGCGCATGCACCAGGCGCGCGTCGCAATCGAACCGCAGCGCGGAGATTACGAGGCCGCCGAGCAGCAGCGCCAGGCCGACGAGGACGCCCGCGCGCTCGCCCAGCTCAAGCAGCAGGCACTCGCCAACGTGCACGCGCTCGAATCCAAATACAATGACGGCTCCGCTAAGTCCGGCCAAAAGCCGGTGCCGTGGTGGGACGGTCCCAGTCCCGGCGGCAAGATCCGCGGCGTGTTGAAGCAGGTGGAGTGTCTGGGATCGCAGGCGCGCATTGTCGTCGAAGGCGACGATCACAAGACCGTCAAACTGCTGGTCGCCGATTCGGCCAAGGTGGCGATCCTGGGCGCCGGCGGGCAGACCCTGGGCTGCGGCCGGCAGACGCCGCGGCCGGTGTCCATCGCATACTTTCCCAAACCCAACGTCCGGCTGGGCACTGCCGGCGAAGTGGCCACCATAGAATTCCAGTGACCCATTCCGATGACGCGGCGCCCGCCCGCTGGCTGCTGCTGGCCGTCTTCGTGCTCTCTTCGGCCATCAACTATCTCGACCGGCAATCGTTGGCTACGCTGGCGCCGCTGGTGCGCGCCGAGTTCCACTTGTCGAACGCGGACTACGGGCTGATCCTCGCCGCGTTCTCGATCACGTATGCCGCCAGCGCACCTCTGGCCGGAATACTGATCGACCGCACCGGCCTCAACCGCGTCATCAGCATCGCCGTTGGCTTATGGTCATGCGCCGGAATCGCCACCGGCTTGACGCATGGATTCACCGGCCTGCTGGGCTGCCGCGCGGCGCTCGGCATCGGCGAAGCGGCCGGCATTCCCGCGGCGGGCAAGGCCATCCGTCAACACCTGCGCCCCGCCGAACGCGCCCTCGGCAACGCGCTCAATCAAGCCGGTGTCAGCCTGGGAATGGTGCTGGCCCCGCCGGTGGCAACCTGGATTGCCCTCGAGGCCGGTTGGCGCGCTGCGTTTGTCGCCACCGGCGTGCTCGGCCTGCTGTGGATTCCGATTTGGAATTGGGCGGCGCGCCGCAGCGGCCCGGCGGCGCCTCTCCAAGCCGAAACCGCCGACGCTGCCAGCCTGCTGCGCGACCGCCGGCTGTGGGCCTTTGTTACCGCCAACGCGCTCAGCATGATTGGCTACTCGCTGTGGACCAACTGGACTACGCTTTATCTAGTGGACGTGCATCACCTGACGGTCGCGCAAGCGGCTTGGTATGCGTGGATACCGCCGCTGGCCGCCACGCTGGGCGGATTCGCGGGCGGCTGGCTGTCGTTGAGATTCATTCGAGGCGGCGCGCCTCCGGCGCTCGGGCGGTTTCGCGTGTGCCTGCTCGCGAGCGTTGTGGCGCTGGTCACCGCGGCGGTGCCTGCCGCGCCAACCGCTGCCTGGGCCGCCGCCGGAATCTCGCTCAGCATCTTCGCCGTTGCCGCCTTCAGCGTGAATATGTACACGCTGCCGCTCGATGTGTTTTCCGGCGCTCACGCGGCGTTCGCGGTCTCGTGTCTGGTCGCTTCTTATGGCACCGTGCAGGTGATCGTCTCGCCGGTGTTCGGCCGTCTCATCGATCTGTATGGCTACCCGCCGGTCACCGCCATCGCCGCAGTCATGCCGCTGGCGGCCTCGGCGGTGCTATGGGGCACGAGGTCGGTCGAGTGAAGCAGCGACTCAAACGGTGGCTCTTCTCGCTGCTCGGCAAAGACCCCGAAGCCGTCGTCGTAACGTTCGCGACCGGCGACGCCGAGCTGTGCCGCCGCATGGCGGAAGAAGTGCGCGCACTGGTGCCCGATCGGCGACACTTTGTTGCGACCGAAGCGAACTGGCCCGAGCTGCGGCGCGAGTTGCGCCGCTATCGAATCGGGCTCGCCCCGGTGATGCTGACGCGCCAGCCCAGCGCGCTGCGCCGCGCGGCATACCGGCTGGCTCCGCGCAAAATCCTGGCTTACAACTCACGCCTGGAGCGCCATCACCTGCGGCCCACGCTGGCGTCCTTTCTTTTCTGGCGCGGCGTGCCGCTCGACCGCATCTACCTGCGCCCATGGTGGTGGCCGTGGCCAAAGCGCGAACGCACGGTGACGCCCACGGGCGATCGCGTGCTCGAAGGCCGGCCTTGCTCGCCGGAGCGCCGCCGCGTCGCGGTGCTCTCGCCTTACTTCCCTTATCCGCTCGCGCACGGCGGGGCGGTGCGCATCTTCAACCTGCTGCGCGAGGCGGCGCGGGAATTCGATATCGAACTGTTCGCCTTCACCGATGACGATGCCGAGCCGCCGGCCGCCGCTGTCCTCGAGTTCTGCGCGCGCGTGGTCCTGGTTACCAAGCCGCGCTACCGCGAGCCGCGCTGGTCCACGCTGGTGCCGCCCGAGGTCCACGAGTTCCGCTCGCCCGCCATGTTCGGCGCCATTGCGCGCGAGAGCGCCACCTTCGGCTTCGAGGCGCTCCAGGTCGAATATACGCAGCTCGCCCGCTACGGCGGCGACGCCCTGGTGGAACACGATGTCACGTTCGATCTGTTTGCGCAAATTGCGCGCCGCGAGCGGACTCTCGCCGCCTGGTGGAACTGGTTTCGCTGGAGCCGCTTCGAAACTCGCGCCGTCCGCGCCGCACGCCGCGCGGTGGTGATGTCGCCCAAGGACGTGGAGATGCTCGGCCGCACGGCGGCGACAGTGGTGATCGAAAACGGAGTCGATCTGGCCCGCTTTGAACCGGCCCCGGAAACGCCCGGCCAGCGCCTGCTGTTCATCGGGTCGTTTCGCCACTTTCCCAACGTCGCTGCGTATCGGTTTTTCACTGAGCGCGTCTGGCCGATGCTGCGCGACAAGTTTCCGCAAATGGAGCTGACCGTGGTCTGCGGCCCCGATCATCTCATTTATTGGCGAGCCTTCGCCGATTCGCCCGAACCCGCCGCGGACCCGCGCATACGCCTGCTGGGATTTGTCGCCGACGTCCGACCGCTCTATCGCGAAGCCAATCTTGTCATCGTGCCCACCACCGTTTCGGCCGGCACCAACGTGAAGGTTCTCGAAGCCATGGCGATGCAGCGCGCGGTGGTCTCCACCACTTCCGGATGCGCCGGCCTGGGCTTGCTCGATCGCCACAGCGTATGGATCGGCGATACGCCGGAATCTTTCGCGGCTGGCGTCGCCACCCTCATCGCTGACCCAGCCCGCCGCGCGCAAATCGCCGATGCCGCCTTCTGGCACGCCAACCGCAATTTCGACTGGGAGGCTATTGGCGAAAAGCAGCGCGCCTTGCTGCGGGAGTTACTGAAGTGAGCCTCTTGCGCTAGACTGGTTCCCACGGCGGCTCCCGCATGACACCCAAACAGCAGCTCAATTCATTCATCGACAAATTCACGCCGGACGTGGCGGCGAAAGCGCGCTTGGCATGCGCCTGGATGCGCCGCGAGTTCCCTGGTGCGACGGTGCTGGTCTACGACAACTACAATGCGCTCGCCATCGGCTTCGGGCCGAGCGAAAGGTCGTCGGAGGCGGTGTTCTCGCTCGCCGTGTTCCCGCGGTGGGTGAGTCTGTTTTTCCTGCGCGGCGCCACAATTCCCGATCCACATCGGCGGCTGACGGGCGGAGGCAGGCAGGCTCGTCATATCAAGCTCGATCCGCTCGATCTCCTGCGCGACCCGCAAGTGCTGGCGTTGATGGATGCCGAAGCGGCGCGCCTCGGGCTCATCCCAAGTTCCGGCCGTGGCAAGATTGTCATCAAGTCGATTTCCGCTAAGCAGCGCCCGCGGCGCCCGCCCACGGTCCGTAAGTCGAAGTGAACCTGCCAGTAATTTGGGCGGCGCTAACTAAGGCGTTCGCCCGTGGGGCCGCTTGGTCAGACCGCTGGCCGATTGCCAATCTGCCAGCGCGGCGGCGGCCGACCGCCGCGCAGGGTGCCATCCCGCCCCACACGCCAGGAACTTCCTATTCCACCGCGGCCCCCGCCTTGCGGAACGCTTCCTCGACGGCTTCTTTCTCCCAAGCGCAGCTCACGAACAGCTCTTGCCGCGCGCCCGCGCTGAGCGCGATCGCTTTCCATCCGTTTTGCGTCGGTACGGTCACCCGCACGCGAACCTTGCCCCTGGCATCGCGCACCGGCCGGATCACGCCCGGAATCACCGAGCGGATTTCCGGGTTCGCCCGGAGCAGTTCTTCGAGCACGGCGCGCACGCCGTCGATGATGCTGTGCTCGACCTTGAGGCGGTCGTGGGCGGTCCTCAAGCGCATTGTGGCCCTGCCAGGAAACAGCCAGTCCGAACCCGGGCGACCGACGTGGCGTACGCACTCGTGCGTGCCGTGTCGAAACTCATTTCGACACCTGCTCTTGGCCGAGCAACCGGGCGTCGGCAAAAGTGCCGACGCGGCACGCACGAGTGCGTGCGCCACATCGGAATCGCGCGGTCATAGCAGTCATGCCCATCCCTCGCCGCCGCGGAGGGGCACGAAGCGGCAGAGCGTCGATACACGGGAGTCGATATGGCCGTCTTGCTGGCTCACCACGCGGAGCTCCTGGTCTTCGAACTCGCCGACCGGAATCACCAGCCGGCCCGGGTCTCGCAATTGCTCGAGCAACGCGGGCGGCACGCCGGGCGCGCCGGCCGCGACCGTTATGGCGTCGTATGGCGCCAGCGGCGCATATCCCAGCGACCCATCGGCCGCAATCACTTCGATGTTGCCATCGCGGCCGGTGCGCCGCAGGTTGTGGCGCGCCATTTCGGCCAGCTCCGGAATCAGCTCGAGCGAGATCACCCGGCGCGCGAGCGCTCCCAACACCGCCGCCGCGTAACCGCAACCGGCGCCCACTTCGAGCACCGTCTCGGTGCCATCCAGCTCGAGTTCCGCCGCCATCAGCGCCGTCATGTAAGGTTGCGAAATCGTCTGGCCGTGGCCGATGGTTACCGGCTCATCGCCGTACGCCGCGATCCGCGATTCCAGCGGCACGAATTCCTCGCGCGGAATCTCGCCCATCGCCCGAAGCACACGCGCATCGTGGATGCCGCGCCGCCGCAGTTGCTTCTCCACCATCCCCTGCCGCTCGCCGGCCCAATTTGGGATCACACTTCCGCCTCAACCTTATAATAGCGATGATGGCTCATCAGATCACGCTGATTCCGGGCGATGGCATTGGGCCCGAAGTGGCGGATGCGGCCGCGCGCGCCGTGGAGGCGACCGGCGCCGCGGTCGAATGGGAACGCGTGGATGCCGGAGCGCGGGCGCTGGCCGAGCAAGGCCAGTTGCTGCCCGACGATGTTTTCGCTTCGCTCGAGATGACGCGGGTCGGGCTCAAGGGCCCCACCACCACGCCCATCGGTGGCGGCCACCAAAGCATCAACGTCGTCCTGCGCAAGAAACTCGGGCTCTACGTGAACTTCCGCCCGGTCATCACGCTGCCCGGCCTCAAGACACGATTCGACGATCTCGCGCTCGACATCGCCATTTTCCGCGAGAACACTGAGGATCTTTACGCCGGCCTGGAGCACGAGGTGGTTCCGGGCGTGGTGGAGAGTCTCAAGATCATCACCGAAAACGCTTCTTTGCGGATTGCGCGCGCGGCGTTCCAATTCGCCCGCCGCGAAAGCCGCAAGAAGGTCACCGCCATCCACAAGGCCAACATCATGAAGCTGAGCGACGGCCTGTTCCTGAAATGTTGCCGCCAGACCGCCGCGCAGTTCCCCGAAATCGCGTACGACGAGCTGATCGTGGACAACGCCTGCATGCAGCTCGTGATGCGCCCGCAGGTTTTCGACGTGCTGGTGCTGCCGAATCTGTATGGCGACATTGTTTCCGATCTGGCCGCGGGCCTGGTGGGCGGCCTAGGCATCGTACCCGGCGCCAACATGGGCGATCACCACGCCATCTTCGAGGCCGTCCACGGCACCGCCCCCGATATCGCCGGGAAGGGACTGGCGAATCCCACGGCACTGATGCAATCCGCGGTGCTGATGCTCGCCCACATCGGCGAGCGCGACGCAGCCAGGCGTCTCAAGAGCGCCGTCGCCCAAGTTTACGCGGAGGGCAAACATCTCACCGGCGACGTCGGCGGCCGCGCCGGAACCGCCGAGTTCACCGACGCCGTAGTGAGCCACATTGGCGGCCAAGAATCTTAGCCACGGATAAACACAGATGAACACAGATAAGCCCGAAATTCCGAAGTTGGACGCCTTGTCTCAGGGGTCGGCTTGAGCCGTGCCGCCGACAGCGCTTCCTGAGCGCTTTAGTTAGCCCCTGTCTGCCGCCCAAGGGCTAAAGCCCATCAGGTTCATCCCGTTTCGGCACGGCTGAAGCCGTGCCCTGATACACGACCTGTCGCTTCATGGTGCTCCGCAATGGGAATGTGACTTCGCCGAGGTTAACTTCGAATCCAGGATAGGTTCTTTAAGTTTTATCTGTGTTTATCCGCGGCTGAAGATGACTGAGTCCAGGAATTGCCGGACCATGGCCAGATACTCGTCGAACCGCAAAAACATGGTGCCGTGGCCACCATTGTGGAAGGTACGGACTTCGGCCTTGGGATAAGTCTGTCGCAGAGCCCGCCGGAGGCGCGGGCCGAGCACATCCGTATCGGATTCGGCGATCAATATCTTTCCGGGCCAGTTCTCGAGATCCTGAGGCATGAAGTGAAACCGCCGGTAGTAATCATGCTGGATGCGGAGATTCGACAAGAGATCGGCCTTGGTGAGTTTCGATGCGAGCAACTCATCGAGATACGCGATCCAGAATGTCGTGGCTTCACCGGTTGGGTCAACTACCTTGACTAAAGGTTTGCGTAAGAGACTGGTTGTTACCGACCACGGTGTTGCGCGAAAGATCAGTTCGAGAAGCCGCTTTGCCGGCGCCAGATGCCGGATCGGAACGCTTGTATTAGACAGAATGAGCGCATTAATCCGGTTCGAATGGCGCCGCACACAGACCTGAGCGACAGAGCCTCCGAATGAGGCGCCGAGGATCGCCGCCTGGTCGATCTTTTCGGCATCCAGAATGGCGCACAGGCCGTCCGCCAGCTCCTCGATGGAAGATACGCACGGATAGGCTGGATAGACTACGCGGTGCGTGTCACTGATGGTTAGCGCGAACTCGAAACCTAAGTCATTGACTAACTCGCCGCCGGGGATCGCTAACAGCGTCCGCGCCGCCGTGCCCAACACACGGTATCGCCATTCCGCCGTCCCCAGCCGGAGAGACTTCTCCGGAAAGCGACGGAAGGCCTGCAACGCGGCCGATTTCGCCGACGATCCGGCATCGAGGGTTACCGTGAGACTGTCTTCGTGATCCGCCATCTGATTGGCCTCCGCGCGAGTTTGCAAGCTGTGGTGGTGGGACAAGGCCGAAAAACCGCGTCGAAGCTGCGAAATCACGGCAAGTCACCGGCGGCAAGACCGCCGGCGTTACCGTGGCACGACAGGCCACAAAAGGCGATGGCCTATCCCACCAGCTCTATTTCGCCGCTGCGATCGAGCTGACCTGAATGGTCTTGGCTTTCGCGTCCAGGGTGCCTTTCACGGTCACCTTCTTGGCGGCGAATTGGGCGGCGCCTTTCTGATCGCTCAGGACGTAAGTTTCCTTGCCGTCCCACAACGCGTACTTGGCTCCGCCGCGGACGCACTCGATCACGCACTTCTCGTCCGACCCCATGTTCATGGCCTTATGATTGCCGCCGCACATGTCGTCGGTGACGGTGCCGGTAAACGCTTGATCGGCGGCCAGCATCAACGCCGCCGAAGCGAATATCATCACGATGATCTTCTTCATGGATTCTTACCCTTCTTCCTTTCGATCTCTGGTATGGCAATTCGAAACTCGACCTCTTGCCGCTCTCACCGGGCCACAATGGAGACGACGTGAACCTCCATGGTTTTCGCGTCCAGCGTGGCCAGCACTCTTACTTTCCTACCGGCCCACGGCTCGGCCGCTTTCTGGTCGCTCAACACGTAGGCGTTCCTGCCGTCCCACATGACGTACTTGGCCCCATTTCGCACGCAACTCCGGACGCAAAGTTCGTCAGCGCCGGTCCTCATGTTCTTGTGGCCGGCGGCGCAGAAGCTGTCTGTAATCGTCGCGTCCAGCAGCCCTTCGTTGGCGGTCGCCAGGGGCGCCGCCGCAGCGAGGATCATCACGAGGATCCTCATCATGGAGGGATTCTTCATGGAATTCTCCCGCCCTTTCTTTCGATCTGAAACTACACGCTCGCTATACGTAACTTCCGTGTCAGGTTGCCGCAATCCGACACTAACACCTTGCGCGCACCCTGGTGGCCCGCGGCTGAAATTCGTTAACAAAAACCCATGGGGCTATCGCCCCATTGCAGGGCCTAAAGGCCATGTTTAGTAGATCCGGTGACGGCACGGCTGAAGCCGTGCCCTGATACAAGCTCCGGAACCATGTTGTGAGCTTGTGGGACGGGATACTAACACACTGACCCCACAATTCGGTGCCGTTGGGAAACCGCTCCCTGACGGTCGCGGCTCTGATCGGGGCCGCGACCAGAGGGATCGGTGCGCTGTGTAGAGTGCGACATCATACGGTCGAAGACCTAGTGGCCCGTCGGCCAATCGGGCGTAGTGATTACCTGGGACGGAATTCTCCCGTTCTTCGTTTCTACCTGTAGCCACAGCCGGTTGTAGTTGGCTTCGGTGATGGGTTGTTGCAATTCGAAATTGAAATCCTTGCGCCCGCCGTAGTGCGCCGGCGCGCGTTCGAAGGTGGTGATGGTCAACTGAAACGGCCCGGAACTGCTGATGCCGGCGATATCGGTATACCGCCAGGTGCGCGACTCGTCCGAAGCCTGAGTGCGATATGCGATTGTCTCCGCAGTCAGTTCGAGCGTCCCTAGCGAACCCGCGCGCCCCACATGCTTCACCAGCAGCGACCACACCGCGCCGGCCGCCGGTTGCACCAGCTCGGCCACCAGCCGCTGGTCCATGCGATCTTTGAGCAACGCGTACAGCTCGGCCGCCGGAACCGCGCCGCTGAATTCGTAGCGGCGTTCCGTTTCGGGCAGCTTGCCGTTTTCGTAACTCACCACCACGATGCGGTCCGGCGCCAGCTCGAGTTGGCGGATCTGGTCGAGTTTCCACTGCCACGCGTGGCCCTTCGGTCCCTTGAAACCAACGCCCGTTTCGGTGACATCGAGCGTCCCCTCGCAGCCGCCGCGCAGGTGCCGGTGCCGCATGGGAAACTGCGCCGCCGCCGCGGCCAGTGTCCACGCCAGAATCAAACCGCCTGTCTTTTTACCGATCGCCATTTCCAAACCTCGTAAATTGCCGGATACACTACCAGCTCTAATAGGAACGATGTAAATATGCCGCCGATCATGGGCGCCGCGATGCGCTTCATCACGTCCGCGCCGGTGCCGTGCGACCACATGATGGGCGCGAGGCCGACGAACATGGTGGCCACGGTCATGAATTTCGGCCGGATGCGCTTGGCCGCCCCGTGAACGATGGCCTCGCGCAAGTCGGCGTGGGTTCGCATCAGCCCGGCCTGCCGCCGCTCCTCGAATGCCAGGTCGAGATAGAGCAGCATGAACACGCCGGTTTCGGCATCCACGCCCATCAGCGCGATCAGCCCCACCCACACGCCGATGCTCATGTTGTAGCCCAGCAGGTAGAGCAGCCAGATGGCGCCGACCGCCGAAAACGGCACCGCCAGCAGAATGATGACGGTTTTGGCCGTGGAGCGCGTGTTGAGATACAGCAGCAGGAAGATCAGGAACAGCGTCAGCGGCAGCACCACCTTCAAGCGCTCGCGCACGCGCTCCATGGCTTCGTACTGCCCGCTCCAGACGAGCGTGTAGCCGGGCGGCGTGATGACGTTCTCGCGCACCGCCTGTTTGGCCGCCGCCACGTAGCTGCCCACGTCGCGCCCGGCGACGTCCACATAAACGTAACCGCTCAGCATGCCGTTTTCGTTGCGCAGCATGGCGGGGCCGCTCGACATTTTCAGGGTCGCGATCTCCGCCAGCGGAATCTGCGCCTTCCCGCCCATGGCCGGCACCAGGACGCGGCGAAGGCGTTCCATCGAGCTGCGCGAATCGCGGTAGTAGCGCACGTCGATCGGGTACCGCTCGAGGCCCTGGATGGAAGTGCCGACGTTCTCACCGCCGATCGCCGACATGACTACCGCTTCGGCATCGTCCACGCTCATCCCATAGCGCGCCAGGTTGTCGCGCTTGAGATCGAAATCGAGGAAATAGCCGCCGCTCACGCGCTCGGCGAAGACGCTGCGGGTGCCGGACACGCGCGGCAGGACGCGCTCGATGGCCATCCCGATGCGCTCGATGCCCGCCAGATCGGGGCCGAAGATCTTGATGCCCACGGGCGTGCGGACGCCGGTGGTCAGCATGTCGATGCGATTCTTCACCGGCATCGTCCACGCGTTCGAGACGCCGGGGAACTGGAGGGCTCCGTTCATTTCGTCGACCAGTTGGTCGGTCGAAATGCGATCCGGCGTGATACGCCCGCACAGCGGCTTAATCCACTCCGGCCACCGGTCGTACCAAGTCGCCACGCGGCGCCATTCGGACTTCGGTTTCAGCGTGATGACCGTTTCCATCATGGAAAGGGGCGCCGGATCGGTCGGCGTCTCCGCGCGCCCGGCCTTACCCAGCACCCGCTCGACTTCCGGGAACCGCATCAGGATGCGGTCTTGCATCTCAAGCAGCCGGCCAGCCTGCGCCGCCGAAATTCCCGGCAGCGTGGTGGGCATGAACAGCAGCGTGCCTTCGTCGAGCGGCGGCATGAACTCGGAGCCGAGACCTTGGAACACCGGTACCGTCACCGCTACCAGCGCCACTGCGCCCGCCAGCACCAGCCACTTCCAGCGCAGGCTCCACTCGACCACCGGCGCATATAGGCGCATCAGCACGCGGCTGATGGGATGTTTGTCTTCCGAGTGGATCTTGCCCACGAGCACGCCGTTGGC
>Ga0208820_1000576_pt1 | contig 25356 bp, 20 predicted proteins | sample June2015DPH_16_5_FD_184713 | JGI IMG/M metagenome (GOLD analysis project Ga0208820, IMG submission 184713) | Peatland microbial communities from SPRUCE experiment site at the Marcell Experimental Forest, Minnesota, USA - June2015DPH_16_40... | ecosystem: Environmental > Terrestrial > Soil >...
GCCATCACCGAACTGCTGCCCCAGATCACCGCAGAGAACGCTCAAGCTTGGTTCCGGCTCCCCTTCAAAACTCTACAGTGATACAAAAAATGCTCTAGTCGGTGATCTTGAGACACTGGCCACAAGGGACTGGGTTGACGAGCTGCGGCCGCTTGTTGCGACCTCTCATCTTGACGAATCAGACAGAGCCCAACCGGTAAGTCGATTAAAGCAGTTCCTCGTGTGGGGCAAACACCCTGATGATACGGGTAGGCGACCCTGCAACAGCGCCCTTAGCGCTCAACACGCGCGATTACAAGCCCTCCGCAGAGAGAGAGATCAACTTGCCGGCGCACCGCAGGCCACGCCATAGACTCGAAGAACACGTCGAATGTGGTGGCCGATGATAGCCGCAGCATCATTCTCCAGTGCGCCCCGGCGAATCGCCTCGTACTCGATCGGGAGATATTGGCTCAGCAAGGTCAGTGGGCATGAAAAGCGGCCGAGATTTTGCAGCAGGCGCCTTACTTCCGCTTGTACGGAAGGTTGGGGCCAGTAATAACGACAGCGGTCGCTGAAACTGAAGGCACGCGAGAGGCGCAATTCGTCGTCGTCACCGCGGTGGTACGAACGCCAGTACTCCGGGTTGCGCAGCATCTCGAACTCCAGCGCCTCCCGCACTTGCGACGATCTCACCTCGCGCTTATGGCCAAGGATCTCGCGTTCTATGCCGCTCAGCGCAAAAATCGCTTCCCGATAAGCGAACGTAAGCCAGGGACCGACCTTCAAAATTGCGAAATGGTCTTCCACCATCTCTGCTAGAGCGGCGGGGAGTTGGTAATCGGTGGAATGGGCCTCATAGACAAGCGAAGGACTTGCAGGCAATCCCGCCGACAGCGAATGCGCTTTCTGGCGATCGTAGTCGAAAACCTTGGTGTCGCCGAATTCCACGGCAGGTTGAACGACCAACCCGACCACGTTCTCCCACGCGGCGGACAAACCATGCGCTCGGAACGCGGAGCGGAAAATGTCCAAAGTACGATGAACATCTTCGACCCTCGTCGGGACTGGACATTTCCCCTCCGCCACTTCTCCGCCCGGAGGAGGAACCTCCGTTCCAATGACGTAAAGCGGCCTCGGCGAACCAGTTGGCATCTCCTCGCAAGCCTCTTCCGCAGCTCGGCACAAATTGGCAGCGCGTTCCGCGACCGCCTTCTCATCGAGACTCTTTGCGTCGTCGCCACATGGCATGCTCGTGTCCAAGTGGATCTTCTGGTATCCCGCATGAACGCAAAGACGAGCCAGGTCGCAGGCCTTCGCCATTGCTGTAACCGACGGTTCACTTCGCCAAGCAAACGGACCTAGGTGGTCGGCTCCGAGTAGAACGCGGCCTGCTGGCAATCCCGCTGAGGCGGCAGCGGCGCGAATTGAATCGGCGAATTGCTGCGGCGTCGTGCCGGTGTATCCGCCGAACTGGTTAACTTGGCTGGATGTCGATTCGACGTGAAGACAGTTGCCGTCTTCGAGCGCCTGCTGAACGGCTGCATCGATCACTGCGGGATGCGCGGAGCAAACTGCGTAACTGCCGACAGCCTCGCCGCTACGATTTCGTTTGATGATGCTTCGCAGATATCCGCTCGGCCCCTCTGCAACCGAGGGGCGATCCGTCTCGACGGTGTTAGGCCTCCCATTCATCGCTTTCGCATTATATATTCTTGCTTTTCAGTCGAGCTTGACCCCGCGACCTCATGGGTAGAGTATGGGTCCCTGCTGCGATGAGGAACATGCGCACATAGGGAGATTGCTGCCGTGTCGAAAAGACCTCGAAGATTGGTTTTCAGAGTTGGACTTGCGATTATTGCTGGCACGCTGATTGTCGCGCTGCCGTGTATGGCCCAGCAGTTGACGAACGACGAGCTGTCCCTGACGGTCAACGCGCAGGAGGGATCGTACCAACTGTCGGTGCATGGCGGCCAGCCCGTGCTCAGATCCCGTGTGGGAGCACAGATTGACCACCAGTGGCTTCGCTCGAGCGATTACCCGCGGCATCAGGCTTCGGAGTCTGCATTCGACGATGATCTCGGTCCCGGTCGAGAGGTGACGGTCACTTACAGCGGACTGGACGGCAAACCCGATCTTGTTTGCGTGCTGCAGCTCTACAACCAGCGTCCCTACGGCACCGTCCAGGTAAAGGTGCAAAACAGCACGGGGAAAGAAGTAACTGTGCAGGCCATTCGCAGTGTGGAGGCAATTGGTGAGCCGATCCTCAATCTGGGTGGCGGTCAATCGGCCGACCGGGTCCTCTCCGACAGTTTCAGCGAAGATTGGCCGGACCTGGCGCTTTACGACCTCGGGGGAGTGCACGGCGGGATGCATCGCGGTGCAGGGAGCCAACTCATCTACAACCGGGAGAGTAAGCAGAGTTTATTTCTTGGCGCACTTACCTCAGACCGATTTCTGACCCTGATGCATCTGCAAGCTGAGGGTATGGGCGCGAAGACCAAGATAGCGTCCTATACCGTGGAATCCACCGGAACCACGGAAATCCAGAAGGAATTCGATCTGAAGGATTCTCCCGCGGACGACCAGGTCGAATTGAGTCTTCCCGTTAAACCCGGGGAAGACATGGTTTCAGAGCGATTGATGTTCGAGGCCGGACCGGATTACCACAATCAACTGCTGGCCTACGGCGATGCGGTTCGGCGCCTGCACCATGCGCGCGTCTCTAGTGAGACTCCCATCGGTTGGTGGAGTTGGACCGTCTACTATGGCGCCATCAACGAAGGCGAGACTCTGGCCAACGGCGACTGGCAAGCCGAACATCTGAAGTCATTAGGTTATAAGTATTTCCAAATTGATGAAGGTTATCAGTACGCCCGCGGAGAATATACAACTCCGAATGCGACACAATTTCCCGATGGTTTGCGGTTTGTCGGGCATCACCTGACCGGAAAGGGCCTGACATTCGGCGTATGGACCGCGCCGTTTGAGGTGACAAGCCGCGCGTGGATCTACGAGCACCACAAGGACTGGCTGGTGCACAATGCCAAGGGCCAGCCGGTGCCCATTGGCGACGTCTGGGATCAGAAGACGGATGTGCTTTACGCGCTGGACACAACCCATCCCGGAGCCCAGCAGTATATGCGGGACACTTATAGGACGCTCGCCCGCGAATGGGGGGTCCGGTTCATCAAACTCGACTTCATGGATACCACCGCGATCGAGGGTTACCGTTACCGCCCCAACACCACAGCCCTCGAAGCCCAACGCATTGGCCTCCAGGTAATCCGCGATGCCGTGGGCGAGGAGGTGATCTTGGATAAAGACGGAAGTCCCATGCTCAACCCAGTGGGGCTGGTAGATACGGGCCGGATCTCCGCGGATACGGGCCACAGTTTTGAGAGAACCAAGAATGCTGCCTCTGGCATCGCTGCCCGCTTCTACATGCACCGTAACTTTTTCGTCAATGATCCGGACGCCTTCAACGTCACCGCGGCGCATCTCATGGAGCGTGCGAACGAACGGTCTTCGATTTCGCTGGGCGCGGCCCAGGCGTCGATCGCGCTCTCCGCAGTATCCGGCGGCATGTATGAGATCGGCGATGACATGCTGGTCCTGGGCTCTGAGAAGGATCGGTTGGCGCTGGTTGAAAACCGGGAGTTGCTGAATATGGCCAAAGTTGGGCAAGCTTCTACGCCGATAGATCTGATGACCTACGAACCGGAGGATGAACAGCCAAGCATTTTCTTCCTCCGGGAAGGTCGGCGCCAGGCCATGCTGATTGTCTTCAACTGGACGAACACGGTGCGCTCGCACACGCTAAAACTTGCGGACCTCGGGCTTCCTGTCGGCCACACGTTTGCGGCGACGGATGTGCTGAACCAGAAGGAGTCTGTTACGCTCGTGGGCGACGCAGTGCGACTTGAGAACCAGCCACCCCAATCGGTGAGGGTGATAAAGTTAATCGACAGGAGCGTTGCCGAGGCTGCTCCGACCGTTACGGCGCAAGTGCCCCCGGCAGCAAAGGCTGGTGAGACGATCAATCTCTCGGCGCAGGCAGAAGCTGGCGGTGTCCCCGCAGTCGCGTATCACTGGGATCTCGGCGACGGCACGAGCGCGGATAGCCCCAAGGTGTCTCATGCCTACACAAGAGCGGAAGATTTCACGATCCGCCTCACGGTGGACGGAGTGGACGGGATACCGGCGCACCAGAATTTCTTGGTCAAGGTAACCGGTAATTTAAGGGCGACGCCCAACCTTACCGGGAATCGACGTTTCGTAGAGCCAACCGACCGCTGAGTGGCTCCGGAGGCAATACGATTCGCTCTTAGCATCATGAGTTGCAATGTGTGACTAACTGGGACCTGTCCCGAAAGACGCGCCAGTATCGAAAAGACGCGAATTGCAGGGAGGACCACCGCCGCTACGATATGTCCCTTACTGTTGGTCCTTGTGCCCTCTCTTGCGCATATCCTCGTCAGTCATCTCCCGAACATGATTTTTCCATTCTTCCGGTGTGCTAATTTGGAGCTGATCGATCTGGCCGGCGGCGATGATGAGCAGGCGTATCGAGTCGACTACTGCGAGAGACATCCCCGCTTTTGGCTTGGAAGCTTCTTTGAGCATAGCCAGCTCCGCCTGTTCCCAACCTGCGGGCGGTGGCAACTTCGCAGAGAGATAAGATAGAGCTTCCAATCCCGCTTCACCTAGATTTGAAGCCTCTCTTACAAGCGGTTCTGTCTCCCTAAGGATGGGTGAACGGTCGATGATTGCCGACATGGGGAGCGGCAGATCGCGCAATGCGGCGAGTTTCTCCGCCAATTCCTCGCGATAAGTTCTGAGCTGTGGAGCATCCGACAACAGGCCATCCACCATGGCTTGATACTCACGCCGGGACACCGGATCGGGAACGGTCGCATCCACCATGTGTGTCATGGGGGTCGTCTGGGTTGTCTCACGAATCCCCAGTGTAACGGGGTTGCTCACTTCCCATAAAGTGCGAAGTGGCCCCGGATCCTGCGTTCCCGCTAGCCGGCGGAGCAGGCTTTCGGGCATCGAGTTGTGCATCAGCCCAAAATCTTCTAGGCGCACACTGACGGTCGCAAGGCGTCGATACATATCTTGAACGTCTGCGGCCGTTTGCGGCGACCATAGCCGCTCGGCCACGGCGGCGAGACGCGGCCAGATGCGGGAGTCGATCATTTCCGGAGTGATTTCCTCGCCCCACATGCAGGCTTCGCCACCCAGGATTCGCGCGGCCTGTTCCGGCGTAAGATCGCTGCCGGGGGGAATGGGATCGGCTAGATAGTAATCGCTGGCTGGCGCCATGTCATCGAGATAGTAGGATGCGGAAAGGATCGCGTTGTACCCCTGTTTGGCTGTCGCGTGGAGATACTTCACGTCCCGCCAGGATTGCACGATGACGTCCTTCGGCAAATCCGGATGGAGCACTTCATCCCAGCCGATCATTTTCTTATGGTGCTTTTCGAGAATCTTCAGCAGGCGTTGGTTGAAGTACGCTTGCAGCGCATCTTTATCTTTGAGTCCTTTTGATTCCATGAAGGCTTGGATCTTCGGATTACTCTTCCACTGTTTGCCATTACTCTCGTCGCCGCCAATGTGAAAGTAGGCATCCGGAAAGAGGGTGGCCATCTCGCCCAGGAATTTGTCCAGGAACTTATAAGTTTCCTCGCGAGTCGGATCCATGGCACCATCGTGAACGCCGAAGCGGCGTTGGATCTGGTACGGTCCCGGCGCGCTCGCTAACTCTGGATACCCCACAAACCAGGACGTGGTGTGGCCCGGCACGTCGAATTCGGGTACAACCCTTATGCCGCGAGATTGGGCATACAAAACGATCTCACGGACTTGATTCTGCGTGTAGTAATGTCCGTCCGAGCCCATCTCATGCAGCTTGGGATACGTAAGACTCTCGACCCGGAACCCCTGATCGTCTGAGAGGTGCCAATGCAGGACGTTGAGTTTGAGCGCTGCCATGCCGTCAAGGTTGCGCTTGATAACTTCCACTGGTTGGAAATGGCGGCTAACGTCAATGAGCAACCCGCGCCACGGGAAGCGAGGGTTGTCCGCGATTTTGGCGAGCGGAAGATAGTATCCCTCGCGATCGCCAGCGACGAGTTGCAGCAGGGTCTCCATGCCGCGCAGGGCTCCGACAACGGTCTCGGCTTTGAGGTCCGCACGCTGCGCAGTTACTTCCAGGGAGTACGATTCGTCCTCTTCCAGTGCGGGAACTTCTTTCCCAGCAACCTGGCACTGAATGACCAGCGTGGCTTTGCTTGAATCCTTGGCCAGACTTGGCGCGAATTCTATGCCGGTCCGCCGCTCCATGCGGCGAGCCATGCGATCCACGGCAGCTTGCAATCGGGCATCCGAATAACTTGTAACAGCGATTGTGAAAGAGCTATCAATTTTGAGCCGGCCTTCCTGGAAGGTGACACTTGCCGGCAGTGGCATCAGGTTATGCTGCATTGTTTGCTGGTGCGTTGTAGCGGCGTCCAGTGCGGACGCGCTAACACTGCAGGATAGAACAAGAGCGGCAAAAACCCACGTCACTTTCATGTGATCCTCGATAAAGATCATTAATGCTACATGTTATCTCGGTATTCCAGGCTTTTGATCCAGGTTGAACAGCCGCAGCGCGTTTTCACGATAAATCTTCCGGAGAACATCATCTGGAAGATGCAGGCCGTAAATGTTCCAGCGGCCTTGCCGTGACGCGTGCGACGGATACTCGAAGTATTCGTCGGACGTCTCGAGAAAGCGGAAATTCAGTCTGTACATCTCGATTTCGGGCACCAAATCCGTGCCGAACAGGATTCGGCCGGCATGTCTCAGAAAAAAATCGCGGGAGGTATAGGGTTGGCGGCCCAATTCAGCGGTCCTCGCGCTCATGTCGACAAAAACATTCGGACAAGTTGAAAGCAGGTTGTCGAGATAAGCCAGGTTCTCCGGCTTCTCCGCCATGTGCGCGGCGACGAAGGTGGTATGCGGATGGCGCGCAAACACCCGGTCGCGCTGCGCCAACAGGTCGTCCTTGCTGTACTGCGATCCGTGAAATCCCCAGTCCGGATGCGCGGCCAGCTCTTCATAGCGTTCGTTGAAGCGGTCGATGGGAAGAAAGAATGCATCCGGATCGGCAATGTGAAACATGATGGGGACGCCGAGTTTTGCCGCCTCCTCAAACAGCGGCGCCAGCCTTACATCGTCAATTCGGAGCAGTTCGCCGTTCGCATCCCGCACTTGCAGCCCCAGGTCTTTCCAGATTTTGAGTCCGCAGGCGCCTGCTTCAACGAAGCGTCGAAAACGTTCAACGGTGCGTTCGAAGAAATCCGGTTCCTGCAATCCGCTCCAGTCCATCCAGGCGATTGTAGAAAAACGCTCTGGCGCGAAGGTGTGGAAACGGCGCATGACCGCCAGCGCTTCGTCTCCCACCTTCATCGTGATGTTGACAATCCTCTCAATTCCGCACTCATCCATGATTCGAAGAACGTCGGCCGGATCGTGCGCGTCGAGGTGGTTGTGGTAATCAATCGCCGCGAATTTTGCCCTGGGCACGTGATGCGCCGGTGTAACCAGCATTGAGCGCGGCTGGAAGTCGCTCAGACGAAGATCGACGTCCGCCTTCGCTGAAACCATCGCGATGAATTTGTCTGTTTCTGACATGTGCCGGCTCCCTCCGACATGATCTCGGTTTTCAGGTTCTCGTGCTGGCCGCGAAGACGTAAGACGAATCTCAAGTTTCGATTAGTTGCGAATGTTTCCGACCTCGTTTATAGTTCAGCTGCCATGGTATTGCAATCAAAAATCCAATGGACCGGATGGCGCTTCCAATGAGATTGTCGCGACGGGGTTATGGGATTCTGCGCACGAATGGGGTGGATCCGAAAGCTCTATCGGTTTTTGCCCTCCTTGTTTTCCTCCTGGCCGGTGTGGCGATGTTGCATTCTCAGGCGGCCGGATTGCCTCCCGAGCTTCTTAGTTCCGACCCCGGAAGAGCAGTCGCCGAGAGCAACGGGACAAGGATGTCACTTGGAAACGATGCGCTTGGCGTTGAGTGGACCACGGAGAATGGCAAGTTCAAGTTCACGAAGTTCAAGGATCTTCTCGGCCAACAAACTCTACCGGTTCCTGACGAAGTATTCGTGCTTCGATTGAAGGACGGTCGCGAGTTTCCGGCCACGCAAATGTCGGCAATGTCTCCGCCTGTCGTAGAAGAGCTCCGTGCGAATTCGAACGCATCCAGACTTTCGGACAGGATTAGCGGCAAGAAGATTGTCGTCACGCTGCAGGCGCGCTCTGGAACCCTAAGTGTGGTATGGAGTGGCATTCTTCGCGACGGTTCGAATTATCTGCGGCAGGAGATTACGCTGCGAGCGCTCGGGCAGGATGTTCCAGTTTCCGAGATTCGCCTGATCGCATGGAGACTGCCGGAAGCAAAGGTCGTCGGGACCGTGCTGGGTTCGCCGATAGTCGCCAACGGTGTTTTCGCAGGGTTCGAGCAGCCGCTTTCGAAGTGTGCCGTCTTGGATGGCGTCGCAACCTGCACACTTTCGCGTGAACTCCCTCTGTCCGCTGGCCACGAGGTGAAGTATTCGTCGGTCATTGGGGTAACTCCTCCGAAACAACTGCGCCGCGGTTTCCTCAACTATGTGGAGCGTGAGCGCGCGCATCCTTATCGCACGTTTCTGCACTACAACTCATGGTATGACCTTGGATATTTCAGTAAGTTCGATCAAGCCGGGGCGCTCAACCGGGTCAATTCCTTCGGAACGGAGTTGCACAAGCTTCGTGGCGTCACCCTGGACTCGTTTCTCTTCGACGATGGATGGGACGATCCAAAGACGCTCTGGAAGTTCAACTCCGGATTCCCGGACGGATTCACTCCGGTGACCGAGGCGGCCGCGAAATATGGCGCCGCGCCCGGGGTCTGGATGTCTCCGTGGGGTGGCTACGGCAAGCCGCATGAGGAACGGATAAAGTACGGAAAGGAACGAGGCTTCGAGACGAACCAGGATGGCTTCGAGCTGTCGGGGCCGAGATACTACCCGTATTTCCATGACGTCTGCGTGGAGATGATTCGCAAGTACGGAGTGAACCAGTTCAAGTTTGATGGCACGGGGAATGTGAACGAGGTGATTCCCGGCAGCGAATTCGATAGCGACTTCGACGCGGCGATCAACTTGATCCAAGATTTGCGTATAACCAAGCCCGACATATACATCAATCTAACTACGGGAACGTATCCCTCGCCGTTTTGGCTGCAATACGCCGACTCGATTTGGCGAGGCGGCGAGGATCACGATTTTGCGGGAGTAGGTTCCTGGCGGCAGAAGTGGATTACCTACCGCGATGCCGACACGTACGAACATGTAGTAACTGCGGGACCGCTCTATCCGCTGAATGCCTTGATGTTGCACGGACTCATCTATGCGCAGCATGCGAAGAACTTGAGTGCCGATCTTAACAACGATTTCGGCGACGAGGTGCGCGATTACTTCGGCACGGGGACGCAGTTACAGGAGATGTACATCACGCCTTCACTGTTGACCAAAGAGAATTGGGATGCGATCGCGGAAGCCGCGAAGTGGTCGCGTCAGAACGCAATTGTTCTGCGCGATACGCACTGGGTCGGAGGGGATCCAGCGAAACTGGAGGTCTATGGCTGGGCTTCATGGTCGCCCGAAAAAGCAATCCTTGTGCTGAGGAATCCGAGCGACAAGCCACAGCAGTTCTCCTTGGATGTGGGCCAGGCGTTTGAGATCCCGGTGGGCGCTGCCACGCGGTTCCAGGCGAAGAGCCCGTGGACACGGGACCGCTCGACGCAGCCTCTTCGAGTGAACGCAGGCGCGCCGCATGTGTTCCCGTTGGCGCCGTTCGAAGTACTAACGCTGGAAGCGGTCCCTGTTACCCACTGAGCTTGCGGATGCCGCACACACATGGCGCACACGACTCCATAAAGGTGGGGCGAAAATTATGCGACAGAAGTTGAGGGTCATAGCGGTTCTATTGGTAGCGCTGGGGTTTGCCGGCGTGTCTTCCGCGGCTGCGACCCCGAAATCGCAGGCACACAAGTTCGGAATTGAAGGAAATCATTTTGTGCTGGACGGGAAGCCTTTGCAAATCATCTCCGGTGAAATGCACTATCTGCGGGTGCCACGGGAGTATTGGCGGGAGCGCCTGAAGATGGCGCGAGCGATGGGCCTTAACACCGTTTCGACGTATGTCTTCTGGAACATGCACGAGGCGCAACCAGGGACTTACGACTTCAGCGGAGATCGGGATCTGGCGGCTTTCATTCGCATGGCGCAAGAAGAAGATCTCTATGTCATTCTCCGGCCGGGGCCGTACGCCTGCGCCGAATGGGACCTTGGTGGATACCCTGCCTGGCTGCTGGCGGACCCTGACATCGTCTTGCGCAGCAACGATGAAAAGTTCATGGAGGCGGCCACACGGTATTTGATCCGCTTAGGAAAGGAAGTTGCCGGCCTCCAGATTGGCCGCGGAGGGCCGATCATTGCCGTGCAGGTAGAGAATGAATATGGCTCGTTCGACAAAGACAAGGTTTATCTGCGGCGGATCTTGGATGCGCTTCGCACGGCGGGTTTTGCGGATGCGCTGTTGTACACGGCAGACGGTCCCGAAGAACTTCCCGACGGTACGCTGCCCGATCTCCCGGCAGTCGTGAACCTCGGTCCGGGCGATGCCAGGGAAGGTGCGGAGATCCTGCAAAAGTTTCGTCCCGGCGCCCCGGTCATGTTTGGAGAGTGGTGGGCGGGTTGGTTCGATCATTGGGGTCGCCCGCACCACACGACCGATGGGGAAAAAGAGGCCGAAGAGCTGGACTGGATTCTGGAGCACGGTTATTCCATCAACATCTATATGTTCCACGGCGGCACGACGTGGGGCTTCATGAACGGCGCCAATAATGACGGCGGCGGCTACTGGCCAGATACGAGCAGCTACGATTATTCCGCGGCGCTGGACGAATCCGGAAGGCCTTCGAAAAAATACTCTTTGTTTCGAGATATCATCGCCAAGCGAACCGGCAAGAAAATACCGGAGGTCTCCGTAACCCCCGATCCCATTGAGATTCCCGCGTTCGGCCTGCAGCAAGTTGCGCCGCTTTTCGCAAACTTACCCCAGCCCGTGGCCAGCGAGAAGCCGCGCAATATGGAGAGCTTCGGGCAGTCCTATGGATACATCCTTTACCGGACTGAAATCACAGGGCCCGCCTCTGGCGACTTAGTAATTGCCGATGTCCGCGATTACGCGCAAATTTATGCGAATGGCAAGTTAGTGGGGACGCTAGATCGCCGGCTAAGCCAAGACCGCCTGCCCTTGCAGATTGCCCAGGGCAGGGCGCAATTGGATATCTTGGTGGAGAACACCGGCCGCATCAATTATTCAAAAGCGCTGCGGGGAGAACGTAAGGGAATCGCCAAGTCAGTAACATTGAATGGCAAAGAAGTAACAGGTTGGCAGGTTTTCACTCTGCCCATGGGCGACCTCTCGAATCTGCGATTCCAGGCGCAGCAGGATTCCGGGCCAGCCTTCTATCGGGGCACCTTTGACTTGTCCCAGACGGGAGACACGTTTCTAGATCTGCGGAATTGGTCGAAAGGAACCGTCTGGGTCAATGGTCACCAGCTAGGGCGGTTTTGGGACATTGGTCCACAGGGGACGCTCTATCTGCCCGGCCCGTGGTTAAAGAAGAAGGGGAATGAAATCATAGTGTTTGATCTGAAACCGCAGACGAAGCCGGTAATGAAAGGACTGAAGCAACCGGTGCTTGACGATCTACGGCAGCCGCATCCGTCGCTCACGAAACAGAGCGCAAACTGAAGTCACGAATGACACGCCCGGTTTTCATGGAGCAGCCTGCCAGCGTTACATCACACGAGTGTGACCTCCACACCCGCTCTCTTAAGAGCGCGCAAGTCAGATTGTGGGATTTGCGGGTCAGTGATGACCTGGTGGATAACAGAAGTGGAAGCAATAAGGGACAGGCTCCTTCGTCCAAACTTGCTTGAATCGCACACGGCTATGACCCGCTTGGCGATGTCTACCATCGCTCGGTTGACCTTTGCCTCAAGGAGATTGGGTGTGCTCAATCCGTATTGCACATCAAATCCGTCGACTCCCAAAAACAGAATGTCAGCATTCAGCTGACGCAGCGTTTCTTCGGCGATCGGTCCTACCAGGGAGAATGAATTCTTACGCAGCACTCCCCCAGTCAGGATTACTTCTGGTGAGGCCCCTGCCAATTCGGTGGCGATGTTTACCGCATTGGTGATGATGGTTACATTCGTAAAATTGCGAAGCATGCGCGCGATGCAAGTGGTGGTGGTTCCAGAGTCCAGAACCACAACTTGCCCTTCTTTCACCAAGCCCGCGGCAGTCGTGCCGATCCGGAGTTTCTCCTTGCGATGAAGCTCTTCCTTTTCACGCAGAGTGGGATCGGCGAGTGCTCCTCCCTTGACTGGCAAAACGCCGCCATGGGTTCGATGCAGTAGTCCATGGCTATGGAGGACTTCCAAATCTTTTCGAATGGTGACTTCCGAAGTGCGGAAACGCCGCGCCAAGTCTTTGACCAGGGCCCGCCCATCTTGACTTACAACCTCTAGGATGGCTCGGCGTCTTTCCTCGTTTAGCATCTGTGAGAATCTCCTGCCGACTGCGTGTTTTTCCTGACGCGTGCTTCAAGCGCCTTGTATTGAGACCGGGCGCGAATAGAGACGACATAGGAATTCTGCGCCGCTGCTTCTGATTACGCAACCTTCATGGCCTATGAAATGGTAGTGAATAATGATGGTGACAGCAGTATAGCTGCGAGGATCGCTACGTTGAAGAGGCTCGTTCATAGGAGTGGCAGCCATTCAAGTGGATTGCCTGCATAGGCCCGAATCGTGGCCAGGGCTGAAGTCCTGTGCGGTCATCGAGAGTGAGTGATCGATTCAGGGCAGAACAACGGTGGAACAACGCCTGCACATCAGCAGTCTGGCTCCCGATGCCAAACGGATCAGTCGTGCCATCCCCGCCCACTGGTTCGTTGAGAACCGCCTACACTGGTGCATGGACGTCGCTTTCAACGACGCCCACAATCTCGCCGCACTCAAGCACATTGCCCTGAACCTCATCCGCCTCGACCCCATGAAACGAAAGGGCGGCATTAAGGCCAGACGCCTGATCGCCGCCACCAGCGACACCCAGCCACGGCATGGGGTTGTCCCCTGAGAGCGCCCGATAATCACAAGTGAAGGAACCAGAGACCAAACCACGGATAGAGTGCGCTTTGCATTAGAGCGCATAAACATGAGAGAGCAACAAAACGTATGGCTTGACCTGAAGGGCTACCTGCAGAAGTTCCCCGACGTTTGCAGTAGTACCCGCTGTGAGCCTGGAATCGATCGTTGCGGCGTACTATTCCTGTATGGCAGAAGTCTCAGGCGAAGAAAAAGGCAGCGGCCAATACGGCATTACCTGGAGCGTATTTCATCAACAGTGCCTCAAGGTAATCCAGGAGCAAGCGAGATAGAAGAAGGCGCTTTAAGTGGAGAGCAGATGCTCATGACGGACCAGCAGGCGTCGGAATTGACCAAGTCATGCGTTGGTTTGCTCCACGATCCAGCGCCGCTTGTAACGCCGCGGGTTGCGCCCATCTTCGTAGCGCGGTCCCTGGTTGTTCTTGCGGTAGGGCGCAATCCGTTCCATCCCTCGCTTCTTCAATCGCTGCCGCAGCGGGTCGTCGACCAGTACCATCCACTTCGTCCCCTTGCCCCGCTTGGTTTTGCCGACGGCCGAGCCCCTTTTTGCCGGAGCGAAGCTGCCGTCCAAGAAGGTCTCCTCCCACTTCAACAGGCCTTCCTCATCCAGCGCGCCCGGCAGGGTGCGCCACGCATTCAGCCACATCCCTCCCTCTTCCCACTGCTGGAGCCGACGCCAGCAGGTCGAAGGCGAAGGAAACTGCTCGGGCAAGAATCGCCACGCCGCGCCGGTTTGCAGAATCCACAGAATGCCCTCGAAACAAGCCCGGTTCGATGCCCACGGTCGGCCTCGGTTGTCCCGCCGTCGCCTGGGCGGGGCAACATAGCCCCCACCAACTCTCGCTGCTCGTCCGTCAACAGCCTCTGCCGTCTCTTCATGACAGAAGCACATCAGCGAACCCGCCTCATCCATAAGTGGCTAACATGAGGCCGAACCCATTTATGAAGTACGCTCTCGAAAAAAAACGACCAGGGAAGGAACTCATGACCGCAACTTGCCGTCTCACGCTGACAATCTTATTGATCGTCTCTACCTTAGGCTTTGCCGCCAATCGCGCCGCCGACTCCCCCTTCGACCTTGTCATCACCAACGGACACATCGTGGACGGCACTGGTTCTCCGTGGTACTCGGGCGACATCGGAATCCGCGACGGCCGGATCGCAGCCATCGGCAATCTTTCCGGCGCCGCACGAAAGCGTACCGTTGATGCCAACGGCAAAGTCGTTGCTCCCGGCTTTGTGGACATGCTCGGTCAGTCGGAAACCACCGTCCTCGTCGATCCGCGCTTGCCGTCGAAGATCTATCAGGGCATCACCACCGAAATCACCGGAGAGGGCGGATCGGCCGCTCCGCTAAACGATACGATCATCGCGAACGATCGCCCCGGCTACCAACATTACAAGATCAATCCCGACTGGCGGACATTTCGTCAATATTTCTCGCGCCTCGAAAAGCAAGGCATGGGAATCAATCTCGCCAGCTACGTGGGCGCGACGCAGGTGCGGCGAATGGTGCTGGGTGATGCCGATGTGCAGCCCACGCCCGAGCAACTCGAAAAGATGAAAGCTCTGGTTCGCGAGGCCATGCGCGACGGCGCCGTTGGAGTCTCGACTTCGCTGATGTATGCGCCCGCCCCCTACGCGAAAACCGAAGAAATCATTGCGCTGGCCTCCGAAGCATCGAAGTTCGGTGGAATCTACGCGACGCACATACGCAACGAAAGCGACAGTGTTCTCGAGTCGATCGACGAAGCCGTCCGCATCGGGCGCGAGGCCCACATTCCGGTGGAAATCTGGCATTTCAAGGTGGCGGGCAAAGCCAACTTTGGACGCATGCCCGAACTGATCGCGCGGGTCAACAAAGCCCGCGCCGAAGGCGTGGACGTTGAAGCGGACACCTACGCCTACACCGCATGGTTCAACGGCATGTCGGCCTTTGTTCCCGCGTGGGCGCATGACGGCGGCGATGTCAAATTGATTGAGCGGCTGAAAGATCCCGCAACCCGCGCCCGCATTCGCAAAGACATGGAGACGCCTTCCAAAGACTGGGACAACGAGTGGGACGAGATCAGCGGCCCGCAGGACGTGATGATCGGCGTGGTGCAGAATCCCGAGCTGAAAAAGTTTCAGGGCAAGCGGCTCTCTGAAGTTGCCAAGGCATTGAACAAGGACCCGATGGACGCGCTCCTCGATCTGCTCATCGAAGACAAAGCGTTCACCGGCTGCGCGGTATTCGGCATGTCGGAGCCCGACGTTGCCCTGGCCCTCGAGCAGCCGTGGGTTTCCGTCGATAACGATTCTTCCGGCACGTCGCCCGAAGGCATCCTCGGCGAGGAGCACCCCCACCCCCGGGCCTACGGCACATTCCCGCGCATCCTGCGTAAATACGTTCGAGAAGAAAAGAAGCTGACGCTCGAGGAGGCAATCCGCAAGTTTTCCGCGCTGCCCGCCCAGCGTATGCGGCTCACCGATCGCGGCGTGCTGAAACAGGGCATGTGGGCAGACGTGGTTGTGTTCGATCCGGAGACGGTGCGTGACCTTGCAACTTTCGACGATCCGAACCGCTTGTCGGAAGGCATGGAGTATGTGCTCATCAACGGCGTGCCCGTGATCGAAAACGGAAAGATGAGCGGCGCATTGCCAGGAAAAGTGTTGCGAGGAGCAGGCTACGAACCGTAGGTTCCCGTCGTGGGATACCAAAGATGCAGCCGGCGCGGAGACAAGAGCTAAAAGCCAAACAGAAGGGGCTTCCTGAAAGGCATCCGAACCCAGGCGCGTAGTCGCGATGACACTCGGAACGATACCATCCACCGACGCTCGAAGCTTCGATAAGTGCAAAACATCGGCGTTCCCACCGGACATCCTGATGTGCCTCGACTGCGGTATTTCACGATCTTGCCCGCCGCTTTGCGAGGCGGACCTTGTCTAACGCATGACGCAGATCGGCAATCAGGTCTTCGGTGTCTTCAATGCCCACCGAGTAAAGTTTGTGGGCAGCACAACCGCGGATCTTATGACCTTGTGTATTCAGGCACTTTCAAAGGTGCCGGTGAGGAGGATTTCGGGCAGCATTGACTGGTCTCCGAGGGATTCCAACATACTGTTCGGTAGTTCGGTCTCGAAGTCGCCGCTGTCCTCAGTTTCCGGTTTGCCCGTGATCCCGGAACAATCCGAGGAATGGCTGGCTATCGGCCGCGAAGGACGTTACTTCAACCGCAGATTCTCAGACCGTGTTTGCTTCATTTGCGTCTTTAGCGTCGCCGCTTAGGGCTCACGCGCTCGCGTGAGATTAGTCACTGCCCTGCGGAATGAACATCCCTCATACTGAAACGACGACACGGGGGACAGAATGAACTATCCCGTTTGGCAACTTGGATTTCCTGGCGGACTGCTGATCGCGGCTGTAGCCGTACTTCACGTCTTCATCTCCCACTTCGCCATTGGCGGCGGCGCATACCTGGTTCTAACCGAGCGTCGCGCGTATTCACACAACGATTCGGAGCTACTCGGGTACGTGCGGCTTCATTCCAAGTTCTTCGTGCTGCTGACCGTGGTTCTTGGGGCGGTGACCGGCGTGGGGATCTGGTTCACGATCGGATTGGTCAGTCCGGAAGCGACTTCTTCGCTCATTCACACGTTCGTTTGGGGATGGGCGATCGAATGGGTCTTGTTTTTCGTCGAGATCGCTGCCGCTCTCATCTACGCCTACCATTGGGACACGCTGGACCGGCAAACTCATCTCATCGTCGGCTGGATCTACTTCGTCGCTGCCTGGGCGAGCCTGGTGGTGATCAACGGCATTATCACCTACATGCTCACGCCCGGACGCTGGCTCGAAACCGGGAACTTCTGGGACGGGTTTTTCAACCCCACTTACTGGCCGTCGTTGTTTATTCGTACCGCAATGGCAGTGGGTCTTGCGGGTATTTTCGGGCTGGTGACCGCGATGTGGGAACCTTCTCCTTTGCGGGAACGCGTCGTGCGTTGGGCGGGCTGGTGGCTAGTGTTGGGAATTGCATCTCTGCTTCCCTTGAGCCGTTGGTATTTCCACGACTTTCCTTCTTACTCGCGAGCGTACTTCAGCGGGATGTATACGGCCGTCCACCACGCGCTGCTCGGAGGGGCCGTTTGTACCGGCGTGGCACTGGCACTTGCGCTGGTGTTCGCGCTTATCCGGCCGAAGCTGATGAACCCAGTGGTCGTGGCAGTGCTGCTGGTTGCCGGCATCAGCGTCATGGCAACTGGCGAATATTTGCGCGAGTTCAGCCGCTATCCCTACGTCATCAACAGCTACATCTATGCTAACGACATCAGGGTAGGGCAGGTGGAGAGTATCGTCGCGAATGGTGTCGCCAAGGCTTCGCCGTGGGTCGAAGGCAGCGCTGACGACCCCCATGCCTATGGCCGGGAACTTTTTGTTATCGAGTGCGGCTCTTGTCACTCGGTCGCGGGCTATCGCGCAATGCGCAAAATCACACGCGGATGGGACGCGAAATTTGCCAGCGAGATTCTTCTACACCTGCCGGCAGTTCGCGAGACGATGCCGCCATTCGTCGGCGATGAGCATGATCGCGCAGCCTTGGGCAGATATCTGGCCTCGCTGATGCCGGCAACACCCTCCGGCGCGAACGAAAAAGAACTCGGGCAGCAGGTGTTCGCGATCCATTGCGCCCTGTGTCACAGCGTCGGTGGTCAGCGGCGTCCGCTGGACTTGAAAGGAACCGATCCCGAGGGAATCGCCGGAATGCTCGGAACGCTCGGGGACATCAATCCAGACATGCCGCCTTTCACCGGCACTGACGCGGAAGGTCACGCATTGGCCGTCTATTTGAGCGATCCCAGGCAGTAATCATTAGTAGTAGTTATTAATAGTCAGCGGGAGGATTCATCGTCATGAACTTGCCCATTCCTTATCCCGATCCCATGCCGTTGCCGGCGCCAGTCTGGCTTCTGCGCACGCTGCTCCTGCTCACATTCTTTCTCCACGTCTTGTTCATGAACTGCCTGTTGGGAGGTACAGCCGTCGCGCTGGTCTGCACGATGCGGCGCAAAAGTTCAGAATTTTCCGTGCGCCTAGCCGGCGATCTCGGTCGCCTCCTACCCTCGGTTTTTGCCTTTACCATCACCCTGGGCGTGGCACCGTTGCTGTTTCTCCAGGTTATGTATGGGCAATTCCTTTACGCCAGTTCGATCCTTATCGGAGTGCCCTGGCTTGCCATTATTGGAATGGTTGTTCTCGCGTACTACGGCGTCTACTTCTTCTCCATGAAGGGGCACGAGCCAAACGGCAAGACAACGGCAGTTCTGGCTCTGGTGGTGCTGCTGCTTGCATCCATTGCCTTCGTCTACAGCAATAACTTCACCTTGATGCTGGCGCCCGAGCGCTGGCTGGACCTTTATCACAGCAACGCCAGCGGCTGGAACCTGAACTGGTCGGAACCTTCCCTACTGCCACGGTACCTTCATTTTGTGTTAGGCGCTTTGGCGGTTTCCGGACTGGGGTTGGTCGTGATGGGTCTTCGCGAAAGGGAAGACGGGTATCGCCAGTGGCTCATCGAACAAGGGTCCTTGCTGTTTACGGGCACTACGCTTCTCAATGTTGGCGTGGGGTTCTGGTTCTTAGTGAAATTGCCAGGTCCAGTGCGGCTGGCCTTTGTCGGCGGCAATGGATTCGCGACCGCATTGTTAGGGGTTGGAATGCTTCTGCCACTGGCTGCGATTGCGCATCTCATCATGGCGAAAGCCAACAAGTCTCCGAAGCGGCAACTCGCGATCGGCGTAAGCTGCGGCGTGCTGACCGTGGCAGCTATGGTCGTCATGCGCGACGTGCTGCGAAACCTTGCGCTCGCGCCCTGCTTCAGCCCCAATCGACTGCCGGTTGCGCCGCAGTGGGGCGTCATTTTGCTTTTCGTACTTTTCTTCATAGCCGGACTGGCAACTTTGTATTACATGCTTCGTAAGGCCGCGGTCGCAACCAGAATGCGGGTGGCAGCAACCCAAAAGCTTCAGTAGATCCTGTGTCGCCCACGGGAAGATCATGTTTGACGTTTCCGTCGCGCGACTAAGCTCACCTCGACGCGAGACATGGTCACTCGACATTACTCATCATCCGCAGAAGGAGCCGCACTCGGCGTCTCGATCCGAGCCACGACGCGGTAGCTCGCGGATGGTCGGCAACTATCGCCAAACGGAGTTCGAGGAAGATTGCGTTACACTTCGAACTATGCTGGGAATGTCCTTAAGGGAGTTGGTCGGGGGCATTTTGACTCTCCGGCTGGTGCGCGATGCTGAATATTACGAAGATTCTTCTGCCGGTTGATTTCCCGAACACCTCGCTGCGTGTGGTTCATCAGGCTGCGACATTAGCCCACCATTTCCATTCGGAGATCGTGATGCTGCACGTCGTGACCGCGCAGAGCCGTGCCGCTGGTGTGCCGGAGGACGGTCCCGAGCTCGCTGGGTGGGATACGCTCGCGGAGATCACTAGAGAGGCCGAGAAAAACCTGGACCAGTCTCTCGGGCCGGAGCTTGAAGGCCTTGCCATCCGACGCGTGTTGGTCAAAGGCGACCCAGCTTGCGCAATTGTGCAGATGGCTGAGGAGGAAGGAGCTGACCTGATCATGATGCCGTCGCATGGTTCCACATTCAATCAGTTTCTGCTGGGCTCTGTGACAGCGAAAGTATTACACGGAACCGAATACCCGGTTTGGATCGGGGCCCATGTGGAAGAATCGCCGGTGCAGAAGTTTGCGATCCGTAACATCCTATGCGCCGTCGATTTGGGCCCCCATAGTGATGAAGTTATATCGTGGGCCGCGCAAATGGCCGCCGAATTCGGTGCCCGTCTTACGCTCGCTCACGTCACTGCCGGGGTGGAGCTTTGGGGGCCTGGCGGCAGCTACGTCGATCAAAAGTGGAAAGAGGGGCTCGTCGGGGACGCTTCCCAGCGTATCGCAAAGCTCCAGCAAGATATGGGCATCAAGGCGGACGTATTCATCGGCAGTGGTGACGTGCCTAAGGTGCTCAGCCAAGCTGCGAAGCAGACGAAGGCGGATTTGCTGGTTATCGAGTGCTACCCGTATGGCGGTAATCTGCGGATCCACGGCTATGCAATCATTTGCGCGGTGTCGATTCCAGTTCTGAGCGTGTGAGGGCCCTGACTCTTGCGCGCATAACTTCCGGATGGCGAGTATCGAGAGATCGATACAGCTTGCCCATACCGCCCGCGCCCAGCGGCGCGAGGATTTCGTATGGTCCGAATTTCGTGCCTGCAGCGAGCGTCATTTCTTCTTCAGCTCCGAGATCCAGTTCGCGACCACGGTGATCGGTGGAGACTCGCCGGTGCTGACGAGCTGGTTGAGCAGGAATTTCTGTCCGCCCGAGAAGACGAAGTAGCCCGAGTGCGCCTGCGTGAAAACGCTTTGCGCTAGTCGGGCTGGGAAAAGAGGATGCGGCAACCCGAACTGAAAAGTGGAGCCGGGAATCACCTCGGCCGCCATCAGGGTCGTGCCCGATATGAAGTAGAGCTCCCGGCCATCATGACTCCACCAGGCGAAAGCGCGAAGGCAGTCCCGAATTGCCCATCGTGCGGCGGATCAATCGTCAGTCTCAGGGATGGCAACATTTCCTCACGACGACCGAGGTATGCGACAGTGGTAATTGATGCGATGACGACGCAGACGGCGGCGAGTGTCCATGGCAGGGCGCGACGCCAGAGGGGCAAACGAACCGGCTCGGCAGCGATTTGGAGCGAATCCTGCGGCGCTCCGGAGAGCCTCTTCAATTGCTATGCGCGCCATTCGCTCCGTATCCGCAGCGAATGCTACCGGCAGCACCTTCAGCGCGACGTCCCGGCCGAGTCGGCTGTCGCGCCCGCGGTACAGCTCGCCCATGCCGCCCGCGCCCAGCGGCGATTGAATTTCATAGGGCCCGAGTTTTGTGCCAGAGGTAAGGGCCATCCGTTCGCGCGATTATAGTCCTGCGCAGCACGTTGCGGAAAAGACTGGTGCGACGACTCTGAACGGATTGTCGGCAATGGGGAAGTAATCGCGGAACTCAGCTTCCTGGAGGGTGAACCATCTCCCGCCGTGCTCCAGCGCTTCGCTCGCGGTCCAGAAATGGCGATCTGGGAAGTGACAGGCGAGATTACTGGATGGTCAGCCAACCGGAAATTTGCCGGTTCCTTCAGTATTGGCCGTGAAGGATGGGGGCAGTCGGCCATGCGTCTTGAAAGGGGCGGGGCCCGGAGCAAACGGCACGTCATTTACTCTAGACTGTTGTGTATGGGCAAGAAAACTCCCGGAACCCTCGGTTCCAAGGGTTCGGCAGTACATTTCCAGTACAATTTTTTGGGATTTTACGTAAGCGGTTGGAAACTCAGGGCAAAAGAATGGCTCCTCAGGTAGGACTCGAACCTACAACCCTCCGGTTAACAGCCGGATGCTCTGCCATTGAGCTACTGAGGAGTGGGAGCGCGCTTGCTTGCGTGCTTGCATTGTCAACAAAATCATATCAGAGGCAGCAACGGATTGGAAACTCGCATGCGTCGTAAACTCGCGCTTCAGGCTTGCGCTTCAGCAGCGTGTCGAACGATCGGTACGCGGCTGCTTCATCGCACCGGCCCAACTCCGATTCTCTCCTGAGAGGCGCCGATATTATTCTTTTCAATCGTGGGCCGAGGATCACCTTGCGTCGTCGCGGTTGCCGAGAGGTCGCGTCCGTCCGGCCACTGCCTTGCTGACCTAATCCTCGGCGGTTCGTCCACAACAAGAGTGAGGTGTTCATGCTGGGAGGTTCGCGCTTGCTGACTGCTTTCCTTATTCTTCTTGCCGATGCGGCTGCCCTCGGCTATGCGGAGGATTCCAGGGCCGGGGATTCCACCTCTCCTTCCGTTCAGGCCGGTCCTCCAAAAGCCAAAGTTGCCCCGGTCGAGGACGCTGTCCAAGGACACAGAATCATCGATCGCTACCGCTATTTGGAAAACCCGAACGATCCCGACACCAAGCTCTACGTCAAGCAGGAACTCAGCTACACGCGCTCCATCCTTGACCCTCTGCCCGGACGCGACAAGATCAACGCGCGTCTTTCGCAATTGCTTGAGATTGGTGCCGTCGGAACTCCGCAGATGGGTGGCAAGTATTACTTCCATACCCGCCGCGACGGCAACCAGAACCAGCCTATCCTTAAATATGTGCGCGACAGCTTGAACGGCGAAGATCGCGCGCTGCTCGACGTCAACAAGATGTCCGCCGACGGCACCGTAGCGCTTGACTGGTGGTACCCGTCGGAAGACGGTAAGTACGTGGCCCACGGAACGTCCGCCAGCGGATCGGAAGAGAGCACGCTCCACATCGTCCAGAGCGCGACCGACAAAGTGTTGCCCGATACCAGCGAGCGCACCCGCTTCGCCAGCCTGGCCTGGATGAAGGACAGCTCCGTTTTCTACTACGCCCGCAATCCCAAGAAAGGCGAGGTCTCGGACGGAGAAGAGGTTTACCACGTCAAGGTTTTCTACCACCAGATCGGAAGCGATCCCGGCAAAGATCCACTCATCTTTGGCGAAGGCCGCAGTCCGCAGGACGAACCCAGTGTCACTCTTCCCGGAGACGACCGCTGACTGCTGATTAATGTTGGGGAAGGCTGGACGAAGACGGAGATGTATTTGAAAGATCTCCAGTCGAAAAATCCTAGGCTCGAAATTACTACCGGCAAAGATTTCCTTTACGGCGCCGACTTCTTTGAGAGCAAACTCTGAATCACCACTAACGAAGACGCGCCCCACTATCGCGTCTTTGTCACCGACGCGGACAACGCCAAGCGCGAAAACTGGAAAGAAATAATCCCGCAGTCGGACGCCATGTTGCAGGGCGCGAGCGTGACCGGCGGCAAGCGCCTGGCGCAGTACGAACACAACGCGACTTCCGAACTGAAGCTGTTCGGGCTCGACGGCAAGAAGCGTGCCGACATTCTTCTGCCCACCATCGGAAGTGTTTTCAGCGCCTCCGGCCGGTATGACCGCAACGAAATCTTTTTCGGATTCCAGTCCTTCACCGTGCCGCCCTCGATCTACCGCGTCGATTTGACAAGCGTGAAAAGCGCGCTCTGGGCGAAGGTCGACGCGCCTGCCATCGATCCTTCCGCCTATGACGTCCAGCAGGTTTGGTACACCTCGAAAGACGGCACGAAGATCCCGATGTTTGTCGTCGGCAAGAAGGGAATCGAGAAGAATGACAAGAACCCCACGCTGCTGACCGGCTATGGCGGTTTCGACATCTCAATGACACCGGCTTTCAACCGCAGCATGTATCTCTGGATGGAGCATGGCGGTATTTACGCGGTCGCCAACCTGCGCGGCGGCGCCGAGTTCGGCGAAGACTGGCATCGCGCTGGCATGCTCGATAAAAAACAGAACGTCTTCGACGACTTCATCGCCGCCGGCGAATATCTCATCGCGCAGAAATACACCGGTAAAGATCACGTCGCCATTCAAGGCGGCTCGAATGGCGGCCTACTGATGGGTGCGATGATTACTCAGCGCCCCGATCTTTTCCGTGCGGTAGTGTGCCAGGTTCCGCTGCTGGATATGCTGCGCTATCAGAACTTCCAGATCGCAAAACTTTGGATCCCGGAGTACGGTTCCGCCGAAGACGCCAAGCAGTTCGACTGGCTCTACGCTTACTCGGCCTATCACCACGTGAAGCCGGGTCAGGAGTATCCCGCCATTCTCTTTATGACGGGCGATACGGATACGCGCGTCGATCCCATGCACGCCAAGAAAATGGCCGCGCTCATGCAAACCGAGGCCAAGAATGGTGCCAGCCGGCAAAAGCCGATCCTGCTGCGCATCGAGACCAAAGCAGGACACGGGCAAGGCAAGCCGGTCACCAAGCAGATCGAAGAGAGCGCCGATATGTACTCGTTCCTGTTCTGGCAGCTGGGGGTCAAACCGTGATTGTGGAGGGACGGGCGTCCCGCCCGTCCAATCCGAGCGAAGCTCGGCAGGATTCTCAGGTAGCGCCGGCGTCCAGTTCCCGCTGTGCTCCCCTGTACCCTCTGTGGTTAAATGATCTCGGTGACCACCGACCCGAAAATCCGCGTTCTAGTCGCGAAGCCCGGCCTCGACGGCCACGACCGCGGCGCCAAGGTCATCGCTCGCGCCCTCCGCGATGCTGGCATGGAGGTCATCTACACCGGCCTGCGCCAGACGCCGGAGATGATCGTCAGCGCCTCGCTTCAGGAAGACGTCCAAGTCATCGGGCTCTCGATTCTCTCGGGCGCGCACAACGCCATCGTTCCGCGCGTGATGGGCCTGCTGAAGCAAAATAAAATGGACGACGTGCTGGTGCTGGTCGGCGGCATTATCCCGGATCAGGATATCGAGGGCCTCAAGAAAATCGGCGTCGCCGGAATCTTCCAGCCAGGCACCCCGATGGACGACATCGTTAAGTTCATCCGCGAGCATGTAAAGCCGCACGGCGTGCCGGCCGTTTAGGCTTGCCGCGTCTCGTTGTGTGCTCGCGCTACAGCACCAGGGACCAGCTCAGAAACGCCCACATCCAAACCAAATTCAGGAATCCGAAGGCCACGACATAGAAACTGAATTGCTTCCAGTTCCAGCGGCGCTGCGCGTAATTCCCCAGAGCGAGGAAAGCGGGGTAGACCGGGAGCAGATAGCGAACAGCACCGACCGCTGGCCGCCCCGCATACAGCAACATCTGCAGAATCACCGCTAGGGCGAAGAGTTTGTCTTCGAGACGGACTTCGTCGCGCAGGCTGAGCGCCACAACCAGGACGATCAGACCGAGCCTGATCGCCAGCAGTACATCGTGCTGTGCTACGGGCATTCGCACCGATTCCCACACACCCACCCACGGCGGAGCCAGAGCCATTCCCTGGTACAGCCGGTACGCTTCCACGACCGACAGACGTCCCGACCAGCGGAGCCAGCCCCAATAACCCAGCAAACCCAGGGGCGTGAGAAACGCGACCAGCGATGCGGCGCGCCGGCTCCGCAACGCGAGAACGCACAGGGGAACCGCCGCCAGTACGCCCGAGGGTCGACCTAATCCCGCGAGGAACCCGCACAGTGCTGCCG
>Ga0208820_1000579_pt1 | contig 25193 bp, 28 predicted proteins | sample June2015DPH_16_5_FD_184713 | JGI IMG/M metagenome (GOLD analysis project Ga0208820, IMG submission 184713) | Peatland microbial communities from SPRUCE experiment site at the Marcell Experimental Forest, Minnesota, USA - June2015DPH_16_40... | ecosystem: Environmental > Terrestrial > Soil >...
AGATTCCGTCGCTGTTGACTTCGCTTGCGAACATGCTTTCGAAGAAGGCGGTTGCCGAGGAAGTGAAGGTTGCGTAGCCTATGACGGTCGAGAGTCGCTAACTTTCAACGGAGTTCCGGGCAACGTCCGTCAATCTGGACTGGTACCACATGTTGCGCCGACTCAAGGTCAATTCCCTCAGGCTTTCTGCTGAAGATTCCAAGCGTGGCGGGATACGGATCATCTTGAGTCTCTATTGTTTCTCATAGAAGTGTCATAATAACGCTTCTCCCTACCTGTCTCCCCGATGAGTCCGGATAAACTCTTTCACCGCCTCCGGCCTGAAGTCCACCGTGCTGAACGCACGCGGTAGACAGGCCTCAAAGGTCGTCATCCGGTATTCGCCTTGCCCGTTCGTCAGGATTAACTGGATCGGCGGCTTGCCTGCCTCATGATTAAAGCTGCTCGCCTCGTACCCATATTGCCGGTCGCGGTAACTAATCACTGGCCATTGGCCTTGCTCGCCACTCACCAAGATTGCGCGCAAGAAATAGTCGCGCTCCGTTTCCGCCTGCTGCAGCAGTCCGCCAATCGGATAGCGATAGTGGAACGCTGCGTCATCGCCGCCCGCCGCGCGGTAGATCTTTCCGGAATACGCAAGACCGGCTGCCCCCGTATGCCGAACCGTCGTAAACAACGTCACCCCGCCCAATCGGGCCTCCTGCGCCGACTTCACAATTTTCTCAAGAACCCCCGGCGGAAGCGCAATCTTCTCTGCCTTGACTTCCGGAAAGTTTCGCTCGCACACAATCTGATCCGCAAATCGTGTAACCTTCACGGTGTGATCGGACGACAGTCCGGACGCGACCAGCAGGTGTTCCCAATCGGTTGAGGCCAGTTGGTAGTCGCGGCAATCTCCGCAACTGCCAGCACCACCGCTGTAGTCTCCGTAAAATGCGATAAAGCGTACGGCGTGACGCGTGGCGTCGGCGCCGTAATCCGCCGTCACATGGTTCAGCACCGACGTCTCGCCATGAATCGCCTCCGGCAGGTCATATTCCGTGTTGCCTCCCAGTACCACGTGCTCCTGGCCAGCTATTTCCACCACCGTTGCTGCCCGTACTTTGAAATGCGAAATCGTCGGGCTGGTTCCCGCTTTCTCCGCCGCATCCAGTGCGCGAAATATCTGTCCGCGGAGTTTCGCATCCGGCACGATCGCCTCCGAATCCTGGGTCAGTCTCCATTCGCCGGGGGGATCGGCGTGCGGTTTCCCAAACGCTAGAAAGATGAGAAGCGATACAAGAGCCCACACCTTCACCGCCGAATTCCTACGCCAGGAAACGAGCAGCCTGTTCCCCTCGACACCTCTGCGCAACCATGACATGAGTCAGCCCCCGCTCCTACCTACGACATACGACAACCCTTTGATCCGATCAACGCATAGTGAGTTACGATAGCCACAGCAGTGCGATGTGTACAATAGAATGTTGTAATCATTATGATCGTGAAAAAAGATGACACCTTTCAAACACGATCGGGTTCAAAGGGGATAACCACTCGTCGCTTTGCGCACAAATGGCAGCACGAAGCTCTTGGTGTTACCAAATTCTTGAACGAGGCTCGGAGCAGTGTTCCCCGACGTTGATTCGCGCCACAAGAAAATAATAGATTCTAATGACAGGGCAGCGTTCTAACCAACTGAACTACGTCCCCTCTTTGTTTTCTTACCTTTATCGGAGACCCGCGTATTTACCGGCTTTCCTCAGGTTCAATCGATTCGCCTGCGTCGCCTGTTTCAACCCCATAGAACCAAATTCCGAGTTTAATGGACACCAAGCCTTCTTTGCCTCAACACATCTGAATAACGCTTTGACAAATCCGCGGCGTGAGTGACCGCCCCGTCAGCACCGCTTCGACCTTTGCAGCCGCCTCTTCCTGCATGTGCGGCAGCACGTGCGAATAAACGTCCAATGTGAATGCGGAGCTGGCATGCCCCAACTGCTCAGAAACGACTTTCGGTGGAACGCCGGCCGCCAGGGCGAGTGTGGCGCCTGTGTGTCGGAGGTCGTACAGCCTGATCGTGGTTAGGCCAGCGTCGTCCAGAATTAACTTGAACTTTTTTGCGAGCTTGTTCACATGGATCGGCCGACCAGATGGAGTCGTGAAAATCAGTTCCGCCGCGGCGGGCCAACTACTCCACACGGGTTTCGGCTTGGTCTTTGCAAGTAGACGCTTCAAGAGCTCCAGCACCCACTCCTGGAGCTTGATCACTCGCCGGCTGCGGGCTCGCTTGGTTTCGGCGAAACGCCAGCCTCCTCGAACTTTTTCGAGTGTTCGAGCGATGCTCACTGTACCGCTCTCCCAATTAATGTCGTGCCACTTCAAGGCGAGGTACTCGCTGGGGCGTGCGGCCGTGGTGAGCGCAACTGCGAAAACTGGGCCGTAAGGCGTTTTCATCGCAGCATCTAGAAACAGCCGCGATTGTTCCGCCGTTAGCACCCGCATCTCTCGACGTCTCTGTCGCGGCAACTGAGCACCGTTGGTCGGATCCTCGGCTAGGAGTCGCCAACGAATGGCCTGCCGCATGGCCGAGCGTAGAACTGAGTGGGTGTATCGGACTGTGCGGGCCGACAGACCACGCTCGACCAGCCGGTGGTACACCGCCTGGACGTCGAGCGGACTGATTGCCGATAACATTCGTTCGCCGAGGATCGGTCGAACGTATCGGCGAAGCAGACTTACGTAGCTTCGGTAGCTTTTCTCCCGCAGACGCGGTTTAGCGGCGGTGATTAGCCACCGACCCAGGTATTCGTTCAGAGTGACATGCGCACCGTCTAGCTGGCGGCCGAGGTCATGCTCGCGCAACACCTTATTAAGGTAGTGCTGGGCATTCCGGACTGGACCGCGAACAGTGCGATTGTGGTAGCGCCGTTTGCGGGTCTCGCGTTCGCGGCCGAGGAAGACGCGCACCAGCCACCGGTGCCGCCCACGACCGACGATTTGTCCGGTTTTTCTCGCCAAAACCACATCCTCCCCTTAAAAATCTGGCACACCACTGGCACACCGGCGCTAGAAGTGACTCTTTCGATTCAAGGACTTGGGGGGAAGGAGGAGTGAGAGGGAATCAGTCAGCCCCGGTAGTCACAGTATACGGAGGAAGAGGCAACAACGGCCATCCGTAAGTGATTGATAATGCGGAGGCTTGGACTCTGTTCCGCTGCTTAACGGCTGGGCCAAGTCAGGCGGCTGAAATTGGAAGTCAGCTGTTGGGCTGGCAGAGGCAGATACGTAAGGATAGTCGGTAAGAGGTCCCTCGGACCCGCTGGTCCGAATTCAGCAGAGTCAACAACTAACTCATCGGTCTGGTATCGCTTACGAATCTTGGGTGCAAGCTCAGTTGCACCCATGCACCCAATTTATCGGACTTCGAGGAATGAGGAATGCGGGGTCAGTCTGTGGTCGCCACGCCATGGCATTTATTCCACTTCTTCCCCGAGCCGCACGGGCACGGATCACTATCTCGCATCGCGCGACAGAACTCGTCCACAGGATAGAGATGCCGAACTCGTTCCTTGATAGGCCCTAGCTCGCGGAATGCGAAAAACGGGCCGACTCTTCCGTCTGCGGGGGACCGACTGCGCAGCCTGCGCCTGCCGACGATGCAGCCGAAGTAGAGCAGGTTGCTGAGGTCGCCGAACAAGCCCTGCGGGCTGACCTCGTAGTTCTCCCGGTTGCACACGTCCACCGCCCACGCATGGTGGATGGCCACTCGCTCCGCCCTGTAGTAGAGCAACCCCTCGCAGTAACGCATGTCGCCGTCGCCCTCGCAGTCGCCCAGGACGTAGTCCCGCGCGTTACCAAAGCACCCGCGCGGGCTACCATAGATGATGGAGTTGGTGTGCGAGTAGTTGACTATCCTCATTATTTTCTTCTTGCCTCTTGAGCGATGGCAGTTTCCAGCCTATTTGACGCTGCGGTCCGAGGGAGTCCTTCGGTAGCCGCCTCCTGAGAGCCAATGTACAGGGGTGGGGGTGCTTTCCGCTCAAACGAAAGTCATCTTAGGGTACGGGCGGATGCCTTTCAGAAGCCCTTTCTTGGATTTGCCTGCCCGGAGTGGGATTGGGTCGGCTCGGCCGTTTCAGAGGTGCAGGCAGCCTTTGTGACCACCTTAGCGACAATGTGCGGGAACCCAGCTGGCGCGTTACGGTCGTCGCCCGGCGGAAAAGAGCCAAGTTATAGTATGAGGTTGGCAATCCCGCATTCAGTGGAGGGGTCCGATGGGCGAGATGATTCAGTTCAAGCGACCGGATGGAAAGACCTGCTCCGGTTATCTGGCACCTCCCAAAGCAGGATCAAGCGCGCCCGGTTTTGTCGTCATCCAAGAATGGTGGGGACTAAACGATCAAATCAAAAAGACCGCTGATCGACTCGCCGAAGCTGGCTACCGGGCGCTCGTGCCGGACTTCTACCGGGGCAAGGTCACCAAGGCCGCCGACGAAGCCAACCACCTGATGACGAACCTCAACTTCCTCGATGCCGCCGGTCAAGACATCCGCGGCGCCGTGCAGTACCTAAAACAATCCTCGAAGAAGGTGGCCGTGGGCGGCTTCTGCATGGGTGGAGCGCTAACTATCCTGGCGGCCGTGCTGGTGCCGGAGATGGACGCGGGCGCCTGCTTCTATGGCATTCCGCTCCTCGACGCCGCCGATTTGAAGAAAATCAAGATTCCCCTGATTTGCCACTTCGCGAACAAGGACGACTGGTGCACACCCGCCAAGGTGAACGAACTGGAGGCTGCGCTCAAGCAGTCGAAATCACAGTTTGAGCTCTATCGCTACGAGGCGCACCACGCGTTCATGAACGAAACCCGCCCCGAGGTGTACGACCCGGCATGCGCCAAGACAGCGTTGGAGCGAACGCTCAAGTTTCTGAAGACGGCACTCACATAACGGGTTCGCCGGGGGGGCACGTCAGGAGGCTCGATATGCGAATAACTTTCGGCACTCCAGTCTCAAAAAATTGTCGAAGACCGGAATGTGAAGGCCGCCCTTTTCAAGGACGAATTTGCACGAAATGAGACAGGCCCGCCATTTGAATTCCTCGGTCCCGTGTTTCTTGCCGTAGGCGGTGATGTCTTCTTGGGAGACGCCAAACACCACTGCTCCTATTTTCGACCAGACGCAGGCACCCGCACACATAGCACAAGGTTCATGTGTGGAATACAACACGAAATCCGGTAGGTACCGGCCATAGCCGGAGCAGACATATTTCAATGTTTCAAGCTCCACGTGCTTGATGGAGGAACCCGAAGTTTTTACCCGGTTGCCGGCAGATGCGATAACCACTTCCCGATTTCCAATAAGCTGCGTGATGACGGCACCGATGGCATAGTCGCCCCGATCGCGGGCGCGCTTTGCCTCCGCGATCGCAAGCTGCATAAACTTTTTCTTCGGTTTGTAGCTGGGAGGAATCATTTTTTCTCCCCGCCTAGGCCGCTTTCTTCGCACGGACCTTTGCCCATCTCGCCCGCTGTGCCGCCGCAATCTTCCTGCGGGCGGATGCTGACATGGTGCGCTTGGGCTTTTTCCGACCCGCTTGATCACTCGCGGCGCTCTTTGCCCATCGGGCTTTCTGCGCGAGGCTCATCCGCTTCCGAGCCGAAGCCGACAGGGTGCGCGGTTTCGTGTAGGGACTCCCACCGTTCGACTTTCCAAGAACTGAAAGAGCCGCATCAACACGTTTAAGCTGGTTTGCCAGATTCGTTCTCTCTACCCTCAACTCCGACACGATGGACGCCAGCCCCTTAAGATTTGCCATGAATTCCCCCTCGGCGGGGATTGTATCAGGCCGCTCAGAAGGCCAGTCTGGGGCGATTTGGCTGCCCGGAGGGGTTCGGGTCAGCCCGGCGTTTCGGAGGTGCGGGCAGCCTTTGTGACCACCCCGGCGGCTGTAAGGCACCTCCCGGGTGACGCAGAAACGAAGCCAAAGGGGCGACCCGGTCTAGTGGCGAGCTTGCAACAGGACCGACTCTCGGTGGTAGTCAAGAAACTGTTTTTGGCCCTGACTAAACGTTCCCACGTTGATCACTCGGTCGGTCGCCACTCCCATTCGGTTCAATGAGGGAGCATGGGCAACAGGTGAGACGATCACCAGCCCGGAATCTTCGAAGCTGATGAAACCGCGATCAAAGAGGTGGTCCATTGTCGGCGTCAGCAGAAGTCCGTTTTCGCCGTTGAGTCGCTCTTCGTTGGTAGAATCCCGCCAGGGCTTGCAGTGGCTGGCCCGTAAATGGATCGGATTTGTGACGCCGGTGATTCTGCATCGGGTTTCGACTTGCATGACCCGCTGCTTGAACAGGCCCTGTCCCCGTCGCGCCACGATGAGCGCTTCACGTTCGGTCTCCAGAAGGTGACGATCGGATTCGATCTTGGCCTCGATGTGGTGCTCCCACATTTCCAGATCGGCATTTTCGACCTGCATGGGTGTCTGGAGTGTCGACCCGGCGGCCCGGTCGTTCATTAGTGCCGCCTCCTTGCCGATCAAGCCGATGAGTACCTCCGCGAAGGGCATTGGCACCTCGGTCAGATACACAGATTGGATTCCGTTCCCTGAGTCCTGCAACGGGGAATAGCGTGAAGGCAGCACGCGTCTCAACACGTCGATGTGGTCCTTAGGGCGGATCCTGTTCAGAAGCGAAACGAAATTGACCCGTACCCGCCATCCAATTGCCTCCCAATTCAGGCCGACTCCTCCGAATTCGGCGGGCTTGGGACTCTCATAGCAATAGGATGCGACTGTCCCGATGGCGGCGATGCGAGTGTCCACGAAAGAGAAAACGAGGTCTCCAGGTGCCACCTCTCTCATGAATTCATAGAATGGGTTCCGCGCTCCGTTGGCATTGCGCTTCGGCGACCAGAGATAACCGCCTTCGATCTCCTGTCGATGTGTCTGGTTCTGGTTTACCCACCAGTAGCGCACGTTGCTTCGCTCCGTCGGGGGGGCTCCAAGAAAGGTAGACATTGGCGGCCCGGACGGCCCGGATTTTATCACGGCGGGCGACGCTAGGGCGCGACCTACCAAAGTTCAGCTAGCCCGAGCCTATGTATTTCTGTATTTCGGCGTCTCGAACAGCCAGTCCAAAACTTTTAGCGTTCCCATGCTCAATCGCGGCATCTACGGCTGATTGGAGCACCCTGATTCCAGCGTCTCCCGCGACTCGTGCGAGTCGAATCGCTGCTGCTCGCGCTATCATCCGATAGTCGTGCTGTGCCAATCTCTTCAAGATGTCGAGATCGTTTCTTCGAGCCGCTCCGATCATCGCATGAGCAACCAGTCGCAAGTAGAGGGTGCGGTTGTCCAGATGCTTCAAAGGTAACAAGTCCTTGCGAGAGAATTTTGACCTTCTGTTACGGGAGTCCTCCCAGAAACCCTTCTTTTTATGCACACGGAGAAATTCGCCTGGCAAACGTCCACCTAATTCGGCCATTCGTTTCTCGACGATGCGCCCCATTTCTATCTGGAACCAATAGCGGATGTCATGGTCGGCTCGTGCTACTCGCCTGATCACTTTCAAAACGTCGCTCGATTTGCCAATCCGAATGAGAGCTAACGCGTAGTATTGCGCAGACGGCGTCAAACTAATCCTTTGAAACGAGTTACGCAACAGAACGAGTTCTCGTTTGGTGGCTATCCTCAGGAGAGCCATCGCCAGCGTCGAAGCCTTGTCCTCATACACTGCGCGCAGCCGGTATCCCCGGCCCCAATGCTCGGCTTCTTTCCTGTTCCAACGCACATAGGCTTCCAGTAACGAACGGACATCCTGACTACTTACGCTTTCGTCAACTGAGTTCATGAGCGTCGCGACTTTTGAGACGCCAAGCTTTGGCAGCCGCTTTAGTATCGGCTCCAGCCCCACATTCCGACGGGTTTGTATACCCTTTGCAAATAGCCAGATACCAGCCCTCGGTCGAAATCTCTTGACCGCCGCGAGAGAAGCCCGCAGTTCTGAACGCGATTGAGATCTTGCGATCCGTTGTAAAAGCCCAAACTCCCTGATTGGTCGAGAAGCATTGGCCGACGGGTCGCTTGGAAACAGCGGGAGAGCATTGCGAAGGGCCAGTTGTTCGTAAGCTGTTCGAAAGAACTGACTCGAACTCCTAGAAAGCACAGCAATCCATTTTCGCTGCCTGTTTGACACCTTTTGAGTCACAGCCTCTAACGCGGCGTCACGCACCGTTCTATGCTTGCTTCGCAACGCCCACTCAATTACCTTGTCGGGACACTCCAGTGGTGCAGATGAGAGCATCCCGGCCAGTTCCATTCCTAGCCGATACCGCCGGAAGAGAGACCAATCCTTTTTCTGGAGCGGCGAGCCGCTTACCTTGCAACGCAGAAGCGCAAGCATAGCTCGATCTTCAGGTTCGATATCGTCCTCACCCTCCTCCGCTCGGATCAGTTCGACAAGTCTTGATGGCGGGGCACCGATGAGCGAGTACAGACCGGGACCGCCCTCCCCAGCCCAGGATGCTAGGATCAACTTCAGTTCACCATCGGAGGGAAGAACTCGGTCTTTGTATTTGAACAGCATGAGCAATTCTTCAACACTCAATAGAGAACGGGTCGTAGTGAACGTTGCCGCCTTAGATGAGAGCAACTCCCTGAGTCGTTTGAATTCCTGCTCTTCTGAATCCACTAACTTCGCGGAGATCTCACGAGCGAGGAAGTCATGTGCAACTTCATATAGGTTGGTCACATGCCGGACGAGTCGCAGGTCAATCAGCTTTTCAAGAACTACTTCGCATTCTTTTTGCACAAGGCCCATGTCTGTGGCGATCTCGGCCAGTGACTTCTGCGCTTTGACTCCGTAACTGCGAACTAGGGATACAAGCGCGGATTTGAGGTAACCCTTCGTATCGTGCGCGAATGCCAGCTGACGTTTAAGATACCCAGCGGTTACCCCTTCCATTGCACCGGCGGTGACGTAGTCTTCGAACCGGTACGTACCCGACCTGTTCCCCGTTTTTCGCCAGATATGGTCAATGAACATCTGAACATAAGGGGGATAAACCGCATCTTCACCGTGTGTCGCGCTGAAGGATTCGAGGTCCTTTCTGATTTGAGCAGTCTCGGTCTCCGAGAGTTCCAACTTGATCCGAAGATCCCTGCAGGCGCTCTCGATGCTTTTCCATGCTTCGTCGGAGCTGATTCCTGCTACGTAAACCCTCGCGAGTCCCTCTGGAGAACCGCTGATCAATTGCCAGAATCTCCCAAGCCGTGCCTCCAAGTCCGCCCTGTAGCTAACCAGCACGCGGATTCGCCGATCACCCAAGTAGCGAATAGTTCGGAGATCCCCGACAAGGCCTTCCGCCTCTTCCTCCTCCCTGGCCGTCAAAATGTCCTCGAATTGATCAACGATCAAAAGAAGCCGTTGCGGTGCGACTGCAGCGGCGGCCTGCTCTACCGGGGTAAGCAGCGCCCCCCGATAAGAATGGGGCCCTTCGAAAACGGAAGCGAGTAGTCCCGATACAACGTCGCTTCGAGGAAGGCCCAACGGGCGCGTGTAAATCGGGAACCAATTGGCACCAATGGCGGTTGGTAAAAGACCTGCATGAATGAGGGAAGTTTTCCCAGATCCCGAGTTCCCCAAGAGCAGTGTGATTTGATTGGCGTCTATTCGTCCAAGAAGTTCTCTTATCTTTTCGTCGCGACCGTACAAGTGCCTCCGGTCAGCACTTGTGAGGAATTCCATCCCGATTGGGCGTTGAAGCCTTCTGTCGCCCGGCAGCGCCAGTTGTCGAGGTCGAAAAGAAGGCGGAGTCAGTCGGTTACGAATCTTGGCAAGCACATCTCGAATCACGAAGAATGGCAGGTCCCCAGGGTCACGAAACGGCGTGTACGTGTGTTGACGAGCATGCTCCTTTAAGGCTGATAAGCGACCGACGGCTGCTGCATCCTTCTCACACAAACGCGTTGGCCAAGCAGCATCATCAGCTAACCAATAAAGCAAGATTCCCGCGAGGTTCCCCGCACTGAGACTCCTCTCAGCCTCGTCAAGTTCAAGTTCTGTAATGGACTTTCCACTTGTGCTGTCAACAGTTCCGTATCGGCGTGCGTATATTCCAACAAAAACATCACTCTCACGCACTCTTCTGACAGATGAAATCTCGGGCGGAGCTTCGTCGCTGCCAAAGGTTTCCATTATCAGCAGGCGCGCTCCGAAAACATCACGGAGTCGAGTCGCGACTTCTTCCCTCAACTCTCTTAGATCGATGAAGGTTGAACTGATGAATATGCGAACGTCGGTGGAAAGTTCCGACATTTCAACTCCTAACCTGCTTTTGAAGCTTCAAGTTCTGCGACCAGCAACATTCCGTCAATGCGGCAAACAGATTATAGGCCGCTAGTGTGATTGCGCTCGTGAGTCACCGGCTGCCAAGGCTGCCTCTACATCAATTCGCGGGTGATTTGAATCGCCTGTTCAGGATTGGCCACCCGGCCAAATCGCTAAACAGCAATAATTAAGGAGGAATGCACAGGAAACGATTTCAGTTCCGGGACCTGAACTCGGCGGCCTTCTTGTGTTCCCGAATGTTGTCGTAGCTGACGGCCAGTTGCGACCCGAGCTTCACCTTACCGCCGAAGTCGTTCACTGGCTCGTTGTCCAGCGTCCCGAAGACCAGCCGCTTGTTGTCGTCGCAATGATCGACGACCATCCACATCCATTCGCCGATCCCAGTGGCTTCGGCGGGGAACTCGACCTTCACGTAGTCGCCGCGCTCGTAACCAGGCTGGCATTGTCCCTCTGACTGACTTAGCCCTACGATTCGAAGCTTCTCCAGCAGTTTGACCATCGCCATCGTGTCCTGCCCGCAATATTCCAGCAGTGCCTTCCTGATCCTGTCCCGCTCGGCCTGGTCCAGGCCGCCCCGCACGAGCGACTCCCAGGCCAGCCCCGCGTCCGTGCCATCCGCGACCTCCATGCCTGCGTAGGTCATGTCGGGCACGAGTGCGGGAAGCACGTTCTTAATTGAGTATGACCCTGCAAACTTCGGATGGTACACATGGTTCCTGACCACGGGGAGCAGGTCCCGCAGACGGCGCTGGATTCTCTTGATCCACCCCGCGAACTCGGGCAGCCAGGCCGCAAGCTCCGAGAGCCGTTGCGACTCGAAGGCGCTGTACACCAGGATGCTTCCGCCCTTGCCGAGGACAGGGCACAGCGAAGCGACGAACTCGCGCCGGGGGTCGCTGCTGTCAGTGGCTAAGAACTCGTGGTGCTCGGGTTCCGCTCCCGGTTCCCTCAGCACGTGAACCGACCACTGAAACGGCAGTTGGTCGTAAGGCCGCATGCCCGGAAATCGCGGGATCGCCGGGTTGACCGTCTCGAAGTCCATAAAGAAGAGCGGGTACTTGAGCCCCTTCAACTCTTCGCCGAGTTCGGCGCTGAACCAGGGCTCGCCAGTTTGCACGCAAGTGCACGCACGCCGCTGCCGTTCGTTCAGCGGGAAGTCGTCTGGGATGTCGCCGATGGACTCGACGCCAATCTCCCCCAGTTCCTCGACGGCGCTCGCCTGGATTCGCGGCAGGTAGCCGACGTGGTCGTCCGGGCGCGGGGTATTGCAACGGTCAAAGAACTCGCAGGTGACGGGGTCGGTGCAATGGCGTCCCGCAGGTAGGTCGGGCGCTTTCGGCATGTTGAGGACGGTGAACTCAGCATGCAGCTGGAACGTGAGCTTCGGCTGCAATCTCTTAACTCGCCTGGTCAGGTTTCGGATGCGAAAGAACTGTCGTACATCAATGGAGCCGCCCTGAAAGACGTAGTTCCGGTTGACATGCATGAGGCACGACGCAGCCAAGTCAAGTCCGGACCGGGAGACCACGCGGGCTTGGATCGCCACGTCGTCGAGGTGGTGCTCCTTGAGGTCGGTCGTCGATTTGACCTCAAGCAGACGCCAGCGTCCGTCCCTGCGTCGCTGCAACATGTCCACCCGCACGAGCACGCCGCCGTTCTCGAAGGTGGCCTCGAAGATGGCGGGGACCTCGGGGTTCGCCACTAGCTCGCGGGTTATGCGGATCGCCTCGTCCAGTCCAGCAGAACCGTCAACCTCCACGCCTCTGGGAAACATTTTGCGGGCGAGCAGCCCGACCTCGCGCCCCTGCTCAAAGATGGCTTCGCTGGCGGCGTCCGGTCCTTCCGCCAGTTCTGGCTCGTGCACCTGAAAGTACAGGCGCTTGAGGCACTGCACGCCCACGACGAATTTGGATTTGCTGATTCTGATGTTCACCGCAGCGCCTCATCTTCCATCTGCTTCACTATGCTCCTGAAGCCTCGCATTGCAGAAATCAACTCGGACCGCGCTGCGTCCTCCTGCCAGTCGCAGGGCACGACAAAGACGTCGTAGTCGTTCTCCACGCCCTTGTTCCGGTGATCTTCCGCTTCGAAGAGATCGAATGTCACCGCGACATTCCGGCTCCTGACATCGCCACTTTTGTCGAGATCGAGCGAGGTGAGCACAAACACATGGAGATAGTCCATCAATTGCCTCCGCCAAACAAAAGGTAGAGTGTCGTGCGTGCGTTCACAAGCGTGCCCACCTGTCCCTCGCCCAGACTAGAAGCAGCGGCGAGAACACCGCGAACGGGGCGACCGCGAAGTAGACCGCCGGGCTCTTGCTCACGGCGCAGAACGCGAGGTTGAACGCGACCTCGGCGACGAGTGTGCCGAGGAAACCGAACAGCGCCCGGCCGCAGCCCGCGATCTGGACGCGCATGCCGCACGAGGCGGCGGCGCGGTTACCTGGGGTCGTCGTCCGCAGGACGCGGCGGAGGCTCATGAAGAACGCGGTCCAGACGGCGGAGACGAAGGGGCCCGCCGCCATGTAGAAGAAAGCCAAAAAGCCAGCGTTGCTGCCCGCCCCGCCCGCGATCGCGAAGAGCGAGACGGCGAAGAAGATCGCCGGGGCGAGAAGCAGGAAGCCCAGGATCGCCAACTGCGTCAGGATGAACCGTCCGATTGCTCTCAGGAATTCCATCTGTGTCCCTCCTGTTTGTCTAGTCCCGGCGAAGGCTGCGCGCCGGCCGTCTGGCCGATGCGCCCGTCCTGCTGCGGCTTCGGCGGCATCTTCCGTGCCCTCGCGTTGTCGCAGAGAGCCTGCAACCGCCCCCTGTACTTCGCGGTCAGCCCGGAGGCTGCCTCGATCGCCCTGGATGCCCTGCCGAGCTCCTTCTCGACCTCGTCCAGGTCGACGAACGTGCGCCGGACTTCCTCCGCCAGCGCGGAATTCTTCTGGAGGAAGTCGGGGCCCTCCGTTCTCATCCGCTCGAAGACGGGCCTGAGCACTTCGAGGTCCCGCGGCAGCCAGAGGCGCGTCGTCCGGAGCACCCAGACGCCGTCCTCCTGCCCCCATCGCCGCTCGCGGTCAACCTGGCGGAGCTGGCCTTCTTCCCTCGCGACGATGATCCCGACAGGACTCCGACGTTCCTTTGCGTCGCGGATCAGCTTCCTGATGTCGCCCTCGCTGACCACCGCCTTGTCCTTGTTGTCCACAAGAATGCACGGCTCCAGCGGAGCGCCGCTGGGATCGCGGTACGTCAATATGAAATCGCCATTCTTGGGGAGCTTCTCGCTGACGCAGATGCCAGCCCAACTCCGCGCCTCATCGGCGAAGTCCATCTCTTCCCGCTTGCCGATGCGTGCGACCTTCGACAACTCGGTCTCCAGTTCGTGATTCCTTTCTCGAAGCTGAGCGGCTTCTCTCAAGCAGTCTTCGACTCGGCGAGTGATGGCATCCCTTTCGGATTGGGCGGTGCGCAGTTCGTCCTTGTGTCGCTCTCTGATCTCGGCGGTTCGTTTCGCCAGCTCCGTCTCGAAACGGGCCCATGCGCTCTGGTGCTCGCGGTCGTGTTCGTTCTGGAGCAGCCGGAAGGCCTCCTCCGCGCTGAGTTGCGCGACCCGTGCGAAGTCCTTCGCGCCGAGCCGGTCCAGGACCTCGGCGCGGGTGAGTGCGCCCGCGCCCAAGCACAGCGGGCATTCGATGGTTTCCGTTGGCAGGAGGGGACCTCCTTCTTTATCGGGCAATGCGCCCTCCAGGGATCGCCACGAGCTTGGCGGGAGCCGTGACTTCGCATGGCTTTCCTTGCGGCCGTCCGTCCGGTGCGGGAACCGGAATCGGAACGCGGTTGCCGATGATCAATGCGACGGCCACCCAGCGATCTGGGACGTTCAGCCCGGTCCTGCGCTCGGCGATCTGGATCAGGCTCTCGTCGGGAATGCCGTGAAACTGCGGGAGCGACGACAGGTACTTCACCGCCTCGCCCTTGACCCGCAGCGGCACCTGCTGCTGGTTATGAACCTTGGTTTGTTTCATGCGCCACCCTTCCACGCTTACTGTACGGGGGGCCTCGCAAATTTGGCCGGGGTTGGAGGGGAATCCGGGGAGAATCTTTGGTAATGCACGCTCCGGTAGCCAGCCAAAGCCACCCATTCCGCCGTACAGTGCAAAGGGGGCAAGGAATTGACGGTCCGGGAACTCATCAAAAAGCAGAGAGAGCTTGTGGACTCTGACAGCCCCATGAAACGACTCGCTGGTGCTCTGCTAATCCCCGCCGTGCTGGCAGAGCGACTCGCCGGATTGGCGGATCGCCAGGTCGGGCAGCTGCTGCTCGACGAGGTCTGGCCACGGCTGAATCCCGTTGGTCCCGAATCAACGATCTGCCTCCACGCCGCGGATCGGCTCCGGGGCTCGCCGACAGAAAGGTGCCCGGCTTGCCCGAGGTGCGGCTCGGAGATGATCCGCCACATCGGAATTGACGAGCCTGATTTTCTGGAGTGCGCCCTCCTCGGCTGCGGACTTCGGACACAGGCAACGTAGCTGCACCCACACTGGTAGCGTCTGAACAGATGACCAAGAAAGCGGCTCTTCCTGGTGGAGAGCTCGGGGCAGTGGCTGGGCTCTAGAGGACTAGACATGACTGCCGACGAAAAAACACAGCGAGACACGGGCTGCCCACGCACCGACCAGGTCGGCAAGGTGTTCATGGTCGTCGGGCGGCGCGTGCGCAAGTGCCTTGTCTGCGAGGAGCTCTTCACGCGGCGAACGGCCTCCGAGCATGCGACGGTTCCGTGCATGCCGGAAATCCGCATGAACCGTAGGAGGGAATATTCAAATCGGTGAGCCGTTGCGAACCATCGTCGTAGAACCGCTTGAGTCTCCGGTGGAACAGCCGACACGCGAGCGCGAGCCTGAGCCGGTGCAGTCGCCGGAACCGGAGCCCGAGCAGGTGCCGGCCGCGCCGTGAGGGCCCCCGACTACATCTCGCCAATCGTCGCCTGGCGCGTCTGGCGGTGGGACGCCGCCAGGCTCAAGTCGCTCAACGGCGAGCCATGGTCTGCGGGCAAGGCGCTGGCGGCGCGATGCAGGGCTCGGTCTTACGGGACATTAGTTGGTTGCGCTGAGGCGGCGCATCACTCCCACGATCTCCCGCAGATCGAATGCACATGCGGCGTGTACGCGGCGAAGGAGCGCGAGCACCTGCGCAGCATGGGATGCCCGAGATATGCAATCGAGGGCGAGGTCTACTTGTGGGGCACCGTCGTGGAACACGAACTTGGATTCCGCGCCCAGTTCGCATACCCCAAGAGCCTCTTCCTGCCGCCCGAGTTGATTCCGTCCGGAGCGAAGGCGTTAGAGGCCCGCGTGGGGGCCCTCGCCGTTTATGACATGGACATTTTCCTAATCGTCGGCTGCGGGCAGACCATTCCGCTGTGCCGGAGGGGCTCGGGCTTCGATGCGGCCGGACTCGATTACCTGATCGGGACGAGCAAGCAGTATTACGAACGATGCCGACAAGAGCGAACCTTGAAAAAGGGAGACCGCGTGGCGGTCCTCGGCCGTGGGATCGCAGTGGTCGAGCACGCCGACGACAAAGAGGTTCACGCGTTGCTGTGGAACAGGATCATGGTGAGGATGCGGCGCAAGGACATTGCCTGGAACCAGCAGAACATGCGTTGGGAGGCGAACCGCCGAGAACCTGTCCTTGCTGTGCGGTATTGAATGCACCGGATCGAGTCAGCTTGTGGAGCGTTCGGACTCTTTAATCGATTTCAATCTGGAGGTGCGGTAATGACCAAGGACCAACAGGTGACGATCTGGACCCCAAGCGGGCCGGACGGTACGTGGACCGTTGAAGTGGATCCTGACCGCTACGGCAGTTACGTAATCGAGCAAGCGCGGCAAGAGCAGGAGGAGTGGGCGACTGAGCTTGAAGATGAAAACGAGCTTGACCGGAGGCTTGCGGTCGCAGACGCACATGATCAGGCAAATGCTCGCTTAATCGGGCGAGTGCCAAGGATGGCAAAGGCTCTCAAACAGTTCGTTGGCACCGTCATTGCGACCAGCGGTCTCGTCCGTTTCGCCAACGGCACATTCAGCTGCGCTGGTGATGAGGATTGGCTCGATCTTGCAGACGCAGCGATACTCGCGCAGGAGATTCTTAACAGTGCTGGAGTCGAAGTCGAGATTCCGGTCACCGATGCTGATGAAACGGAAGCGCCCATGGACTAATAAGCGAAAAATCCAGTCCGACAGTTCGCACCACGACAAGACCAACACCCACCTGATCGAATCTGCTTCAGCTCATTCTTTGCACCAGTTACTGCTCACCACCGCAGATCGGCGGGAGTATTTCAGAGGATGCCAGCTCCCGCAAGATAGCTGTGCGCTGAGCATCACGACCTGGTTCAAGCCCGCGCGCAAGTCGTCACAAGCGGTGGGCAGTTCGAAGCTTCAAAGTAGGGAGATCGGATCGGGCCTTCGGTTTTAGGTGCCGTCGTCGTCACGCCTGGTCACCTGGTCCCTCGGCAGGCGGTACTTGTTGATGCAATCGAAATCGCCCGTCTCATGGAACATGACCAGGTCGTAGTGGTACTCGCAGAACCAATCTCCATTGTGCTTGGCCGTGGCTGGGAGGTCGCACTCTGTCCGCAGCCGGCCCTTCCCAATGCTGAGCGTCTGTACGAATTCGCACGTCATCATGTCTCGAACTCCGGGTTCTCGGCCGCCTGCCCGTAGTGGAAGTCGCAGGCCCAGGAAGCGCCGTTCCGGGGGACGACCTTCTTGGTCGCCGGGTCGCCCCACACGTCGTCGCCCGTCCTGCTTGTCAGTTCGCAGGTGTGCTCTGTCACTTCGCCTCTGCGAGGAACGCCTTTTGCGCCTCGATCCGTCCGGGGTTGTTGCGGTCGGTCGTGTAGGATTCGTCGGCTAAGTCTTGCAGCCGGGACATCTCCGCCTCCGACGCTTTCGGCTGCTCGGGCTCCCCGCCGGACAGTATCAAGTGCTGCGCAGCCGCCCTGAGCTTGCACATCTCCTCAAGGAAGGACCGGGCGAAGCGCTTGCCGTTTTCGTCCGCAGCCGCCGCCCCGGCAAAGAAGGCGTTGATAGCCTTGTACCGTTCGGGGGTCTCCGCCCCCGTCTTGCTGATCGCTTTCGCTAATCTTCTGACTTCAACCTCCGTCACCGCTGCCTTCGCTTTGTTCGCCTTGCGTGTCTGATTCGCCTTCACCGCCGCCTGACTTCTTTGCTCTGCTGTCCTCATGTTTTCCTCCGTCTTAATTTACGTGCATCACTTTGATGTGCGCCGCAAGGGGAATGGCTTCACGATTTCTGGCAACAAGTAGCCTCCAATCTAATCGAGGACTTCCTCGCTGCGAATTAGCTCAAGAGCTGCTAACAGAGCGGCTTTCCGGGTCAAGTTAGATCGGAGTGACAGAATTTGTCACGCAGCGCCTATGCTCGCCCTTCCTTGACTGCGAGCCGACGGCCGTTGCCGCCGTTGAACCGGGGTGATGGGAGAATCGCCACGTGACATCTAGTGGCCTGTCGCGTTGAAAGCGTTACTGCGAGAGCCGCATAAAAACCGCGCGCTGAACATGATCCTAGTTGTAGCTGTTTGCGAGCGCGCACTAACGAACTCATTGCGACAGGTCACTAGCACCTTGTCCGGCATGTCACGTCTGCCTCGTCGTCGAAGTAATCAACCTTGATCGACAGGCTCGTCGGCCTCTTGTTCAGCTTGTTTCTTCACCCACCGCAGGTCGTCAAAGTACCAGAGGAACAACTCCTCGGGATTTTCCTCGGCCTCCTTGCGCCACTGCTCGAACACGTCCTCGTGGCCGGAGCCTACGGTCTCGTAGCCGAGGAAGCGCTCCACCCTCTCGCCACGGGCGACGGTCCGGTGCAGTTCCTTGCCGTCCTTGTCGCAGAGCACTGCCTTCACCTGCAAGGTGCCTGCTGCCGGGATGATGGACATCACGGTGTGCGCGAGGACGGCATCTCTCGTGATATCGATGTACTCGCCCATGCCCCCGCCCTGCTCCTGGGGATCAAGCGCGAGCGTCACCGGGGACATGAATATCTCGCCATCCTCGCTGCCGCGTTGCACGCACCAAGCGATCACGCGCAGCTTCTCAAGCTTCACTGTGTACCTCGTCATGCTGCTTCTCCTTTAGTCTTGGGTTGCGGATCGCGGTCGTACACCCACCACCTGCCCTCTTCGTTGCGCCGGACCAAGCGGAGCTTCAGCGCCTCTGGCACGAGCCTGCGGCGGACGTAGTCGTAGAGCGTGTCGCAGTCGCGGCACCAGCCGCCGACGCCGTACGCAGCCTCGGCGTCCTCGCAGATGGCGCACGCGCCGTGCTTGTAGCGCGAGCGCGCCAACGCCTTCTTGGACGCGAGAGCCGCTTCGCGGTGCAGCATGAGCGACGGCACGTTCTTGCAGAAAGTCTTCATCGGGTCCATCGCCAAGGTGAGGTACTTGGCGCTATACGCGTTTTCCTTGAGCGACCAGGCCATCAGCTTCTCGAACTCGGAATACGACAGGTTGCTGTCGGCCCAAGCATCAAAGACCAGCTTGACCCAGTCCCCGGACATGGACTTGAAGTGTGCGGTCTTTTCGCCATGCAGCTGCCAGAACTTCTTGGCGAGTCCCTTCGCCATCTCTTTCGCCTCCGCATAGGACGGCTCCGGCTCGACCGGCGTCGACTTGAGCAGCGCCGACGCCGGAAAGCCGCAAGCCTTCTCGAGCCGTCGCGCAGCGGCGCGATCTTTAACCAGCGCCTTGCTGACGTTTTGCAGCAGGACGTCGTCGGCCCCGCCGTACCGTTCGGCCTGCCCGGCCAGGATCAGGGTTGGCTTTTGGTTTTGTTCTTGGTTTGCTAGCATGCCAACGCTCCTCGGGGTTGGTCCTGGGTTCCACACGGCGTTAGCTGACTAACTGACTGACTGGCTGACGACCGAGTCAGATAGACATCCATCCCGAAGTCGGAGACGAAGAAGCAAAAGCAGAAGCAGTCTGAAGATGAAGTTGCAGTAGAAGTAGAAGTAGAAGTAGAAGATGCAGAGGCATCGGCAAGCATCGCATAAGCAATGCCAGAAATAGGCTTGTAGCATGATTTATGCATCGTCCTCATCCTGTATCTGCGGCTCCTGCTTCTTGCCGGACCACCTTGCGGCCGCGCCTTTCTTGGCGCGTTCGGACTGCTTCTCCGCGTGTTCCGACAGTTCGTCGTAGTACTCGCGCAGCCTGAGGTTAGTCAGGCGGCCGGGGAACCGCTCTTTGTCGAACTTGGCGAGGACAGCTTTCTTGACCTCGCTCCACTCGTCCTTGCTGTCCGCGCCGGACAATTTGAACAGCGCGTAGTCGTTGTCCGGCAGCGTGGCAACGGGATCGGAATCCCAGGCGTGGCAGAGAAGCCGAATGTACGCGCCGCATTCTGCGAGTGTCATCACAGTCGTGCCGCTGCCGAGGAAGTCTTTTGCGTAAAGCTGGAAGGCTGGTGGCTTGCTCATGCCGATTCCCCCAGCCGCAGCGCCTCGCGTTCTTCGACCAGGACGAAGATGTGGCCCGGCTGCATTTTTCCCTGCCTGTTGCGCCGCGTGTTCCCGGTGATCCTGAGGCGCAAGAGGATGTGTCCGTGTAGGCGCAGCGTTCGCTCGTTCTGTTGCGTGTCCATTGTCTTCAACTTCAAAATGGGCAGCGGGTTGAACTCACTGCCCCCGGAATTCCAGTCTTGGAGGATTGGGCACGGTGGTCAAGCCGTACTTACCTCAATACTGCGTTTGCGCCTCACTCGCTCTTTTCGTCGCGCGACCTTGTCGCACCCAGACCAAGGGGTTCCACGTGTTGTGAGTCCAACTGATCAGAGCTGTGCTGCATTGTTTTTTCTGCTCGTGCGTAGAGTTCGTCATGCGCTTACGCCGCTGCGGCCTTCACAGCGTAGGTGTCAAGGATTTCCTTCCTGCGCGCCTCGCACTCAACACGAGTGCCGATGAGAATCGCATCAGTTCGTGCGTTGCTGCAGTAGAGACCGCAGCCTTGAGGCGTGCCGTCAATGTCGTGCCTAATCTCAAACCTCTGCCCGGCGTCTGCGGGGGTGACGGCGCGATTCTTCTTTACCGCTTTCTTCACTTTCTCTCCCGTGACCTTGACCGCCGTCTTCTTGCCCGTCGCTTTGGCTGGTTTGTTGGAAGCAATGTCAGGCGGATTCTTCTTCGTCGTCTTCTTCGCTTCCGCAGCTTTCCGCTGGTCAGCAACCGTTAGCGTGTCAGTGCGTGAGAACTCCTTCTTGCCGTCGTAGCGGAACTCCGCACCGCCGCCGTACATGTCTACGAGAAGAACCAAGTCGCCGACGTTAATCTTCTTGACTGGCGATGGAACTCTCTTGAACAGAGGGATGCCGTCGTTGTCGTAGAGAAGCGTCGCTCGCCTCTCTACAACCGTGCCGTCATCTTTCTTGGTGACCAGGTCTGCTTTCAAATCGCTAGCTTCAACGACGGTGAACTCTTTGTCGTCTTCAACGCTTTTGACGGTGTCGCCTGCCGTGAGTTTCAGCTTCTCTGGGCCCCCATCCTTGGGGAGGCACAGATTCTTCTTCAGCGTCTCGTAGCGTTGGTGCCATTTGCGTGCCGCATCGTAAGGCCACCCTGCTTGGATGAACGCCTGCTTCAGCGTGAGTTTACCGTCCCGTTTGTCGCCAGCTTTGTGCTGGTCACGGAACTTGTGAACCATCGCTTCGTAGAAATCAGCGGTAATATCAGCATTCTGTGCGGCTATCGAGAACGCTTCCGCTGCGATTGGTAGGTGCTTTCGCAACTCCGCAATCAGCTGGGCTTCGTCAAAGCTGCGGATTTTCTCACGATTTAACACAGCCAACACGCCTGTAAGAGACTGCTTGGTGTCGTCTGCGACAGGTGTCGCACACGGTGCTGTGTTTGGGTCTGTCGTGGTTTGCGTAACGATATCTCTTGCTTGTTGAGACACGTCAGGCGTGGCGGCCTGTGCGGTTGCAGCCTCTTTGATTTTGTTGTTCATTCCTTTTTCCTCTGATCTAAGGCTCGCATCTCGTCGGAGGCTGGTCACGGACAGGAAAAAACAGGATTCTGGAAAAGGGTGTCCAGCGTTGGGGGGGGACAGTGACGCAGTCTGGGTTGACTCGGGAAATCAGGGAGGGCTACAAGGAAGACAACTTCCTGCTCAAGGCAAAATCTAATGGTCTAGCCGGGGTAGTAGGTCAGTAGATCTTTCTTCAGTTGGCCGGATCTTTCCTTCTGAGACGTATTCTCCTCGATGAGTTCCGGAATGATCAACCCCAGTTTTCTGAATCGCTGAACCTGTTTTGTGATCGCGTCTTGGGTCGGCGCTCTCCAGCCGTTCGCCTCATAGACCACACTTAGCAGGTCGGTCACGAGGGCGTAGTTGGGATTCCCGCTGCAAGACTTGACATACGCCACCAATGTGAACAACTCATGGCCGGGAGGCAGCTCCAACGCGCGGGGCCGGAGCAGCGTCTCAATCTCGTGGGCGCACATGTCCGCCAATGTTCTCGACGAGCCGATCTTTTCGGGTTGAATGAAGATGAGTGGTGCATCCGCTGACGCTTGCTCCAACAGAAGGGCCGCCTCCAAAAGCCGTTTCCGGGATTGATTTAGCTTGCGCTTGACGCGTTGCTGACGCTTCGTCTCCTTCGCAAGTTCGGATTGAGTGGCAGGCTTGTGGTGCGCCTCCAGAAAGGCGAGGCGTAGGGCGACGTCGGCATCGCAATGTATTTCTGTGAGCTGGCCTAGCATCCTTGCAGGGCCGCCCTCGCGTTCCGCCGGGGTCTTACGGACGAGTTCCAGCCACTTCGCGTGCCATTCCTTCCACCGCGATTGGTAGAACTGGTGGCGCCACCATAAAAAGGACTCCTTCTTTATTATGTCGGGCATCTTCTGACTCGTGCTGGTCATGGATAAGCTCCAGACGCTGCCCCAGCATACAACGGCCCCCGTGGCAGACGACGGGTGATCAAAGCTCAGATTCTGGCGATTCCGAAAAAACCAGTATTAACCCTATAGCCTCATCGGCTCTCTGGGTCGTCATCGCGACTCTAGGCTGCTGACGGCATCAAGCAGCAGAAATCAATTTCAACGAGGGCGGCTTGTTCCCCCTTGGCGACGCCAGATTTTCTGCGTCGCCGAGGAGTGTTTTTGTGCGCCGCCCCAACACGCAGCCGGATTCCCCCGGCCACCTCCACATCTCCGGCTCGATGCCCTTCCCCGACGGGGCGGCGATCTCCGCCTTTGCGGGATTGGCCGTGTCCGGGGAGCCATTGCTGCCAGGGGATTCGCCTTCAGCCGGGAGACCTCAACCCAGCCTGTTGCAATTCCCATCCATCGATACTAAGGTTCTTAGCGCGACACCAGCGAAGCGGAGAGGAAAGAGCATGTCCCGCAGAACTGGTCAGCGAGGTTACATTGAACGTAGCGGTAGATGGTGGTTTGTTCGGTGGTGGATGGATGTGCCGGAGCAAGAAAAGAGAAGGCACATGCGGGAGAGAATCTGCCCGATCTCGGGCCCCGGTTGCCTATCCAAGTCCGGAATGGAACGGCGTGCTAGTGAAATTATCGCGGCGAGCGGAGCCGATACTGAGGAGTATTTCAACAAGGTCGCAAAGAAAGGAGGCGGTCTCACATTCCGCGAGCAGGCGAAGTGGTGGCTCAACCATGTCCGGGGTCGGAGGCGTAAACCTGTCGCACTTTCAACCTTGGAATTGTGGGAGGGTTGTCTCAACAACTGGATTAACCCGAATATCGGAGAAGTGCCCTTGTCCGAAGTCAACAACGCAGTCCTGAAGTCACTCGTTGCGAAGATGGTGGACGGCGGTCTGTCACCCAAGTCGATCGACACCTATTCGCAAGTTGTGAAGATGGTTGTGGCTTCTGCCGTCAACGATGAGGGCGAGGAAATCTACCCGCGAAAGTGGAACCACGAATTCATTGACATGCCTATCGTGGAGGAGGAAAAGCAGAACACTCCGACCTTTTCCTCAGACGTGATGACAGGCTTGGCTTCGTGGAAGAAGAAACGGGAACGGATGATTTTCATCCTGTGCGGTGCGGCTGGTCTGAGAATCGGCGAGGCTCTTGGAATCGAGATCAACAAACACGTCTCTCCCGATTTCCTGACTATCTCTATCAAGCAGAAAGTTCATCACGGCAGGGTCGAACAACGGCTCAAGACAGCGAACGGAGGACGTCAGGTCGATCTGCACCCAGCGATTGGCGCTCTCGTCAGGGAGTTCGTCGGCGACCGAAAGTCGGGCTTTTTGTTCTGCACGCGGAAAGGAAAGCCCCTGTCGCCAACGAACATCATCCGTCGCCATCTGCACACGGCCCTGAGACAACTGAACTACGTGAACCCGTTCACCGGGACGCATAAGGCTGGAAACCATGCGTTCCGTCGTTTCAGGAACACGTATTTGCGGAACTACACGGAGTGTCCTGAAGGCCTCTACAAGTACTGGATGGGCCATGCGGGAAAAGACATGAGCGACCTCTACGACAAGATAAAAGAGGACGTAGTTTTCCGCAGAATGTGGGCTGAAAAATGTGGCTTTGGCTTCGAATTGCCCTCAGTTGTACCAAATGTACCAAAACGCACCGAAGAAGCTGCAGTGCTGAAGGCAGCGTAAACAATTGAAAGAGCGAGAGAAAAGATGGTCGGGGAGAGAGGATTTGAACCTCCGACCCCCTGGTCCCGAACCAGGTGCTCTACCAGGCTGAGCCACTCCCCGACTGAGGTTAGTCCCTTCATTCTACTACACGTTACATCACACGTCCTGTGCTCGGAAAATCCGGAAACTTGGGACCATTGGGACCATCCTCCTGTGAGAACAATCCTTGAACCCGCGCCATTCGCTGACGGAACGCATCATTGAAGTGCGTGTATCCGGACGTGGTTTTCAAGTTCGAGTGTCCTACTTGTTCTAGCAGGAGATCTCCCGGCATTCCGTTGGCCTGTAGCATGGAGACGCGGCCGTGACGAAATGCGTGCAAGCCTCCCGGCTGCAACCCGAGAGACTTGAGGATCAGTTTCAGCTTGCGCCACACGTTATGTCTTGAGTGTGGTTTCCCGCTAGCGGTTTGAAACACCCTTCCCGAAGTTCTTCCCGCGAGATACGAAGAGAGCATCCAAACGAGCGTGGGCTCGATAAACACAGTTCGCTTCCCTCTCTTCGTCTTTGGCGTGATTGCCCTGCCCTTCCAGATTCCACGGCGCACGCGAATGAGCCCGGCCGCAAGATCCAGATCCTCGATCTCCAAGCCAGAGACTTCCCCGATTCGCAAGCCCGATCCCGCCATGAGAGCGAACAGAACTTTCCACTGCCCATCAGCGGCATTCACGATCTGAATCATCTCAGCCGGCGTGAAGTACCGTTGCTCTTTGTCGGGATCTATGTCCTCTGGAAAAACCAAGTTCCAATCGCGCCAAACCTTTTTCCCGAGCATCTGCTTGAGCACTCCTACGACGTTGCGGATGGACTTCGGGCTGAGCTTCTTCTTCACACCATCGGAGCGGGTGTACTCCACGCGCTCCATGTCTGTTATAAGCTCCTGCACCCTTCGCTCATCAATCGCAGCCATCGGCAGAGAACCCAACTGTGGGATCAGGTACTTGTCCAAGTGTCCTCCCATCGCTTCCTGAGACGATGGTTTGTACTTGGATAGCTTTTGCTCCCTCCACCACGCAGCCTCCGTGCTGAAGGTCTTGCCTCCAAGCGATGCGCGTTCGAGATGCTGATCGGCGTTCAATCCCATCTCTTCGAGCATTGCGCGGAGCTTCCTTCTGGCCTCCGTCTTCTTCATGGAGTGAATCGAGCCGAGCGGCACAGAGGTGCGCCG
>Ga0208820_1000580_pt1 | contig 25092 bp, 28 predicted proteins | sample June2015DPH_16_5_FD_184713 | JGI IMG/M metagenome (GOLD analysis project Ga0208820, IMG submission 184713) | Peatland microbial communities from SPRUCE experiment site at the Marcell Experimental Forest, Minnesota, USA - June2015DPH_16_40... | ecosystem: Environmental > Terrestrial > Soil >...
TAGTCAACGAATGACCACTGTGGGAGAACGAATCCCGGTCAGCGGTGACATGAAACAAGACTCGTCACCGGCGGCAGTAGTGAACGCCGCACTATCCGGCCCCTTAACCCGATCATCAGGAATGCTGGAACCCGCCTTGTCAAAATAATACCCGAACGCGTGTCCTTAACGTCCTGAGCGGCAAGGGGAGCCGTCCAAAACGCTCCTATGATGCAAATGAGGAGCCTTGCGCACAAGTGAACGACCGGCGCTACGAGGACATACCGGCGGCCATGGCGGGGCGTATCGCGTATAACGTCCGCATGATAGTTCCAAATGGCATTGAACCACAAAAATGTTGTGATGAAGAAGAAGGCCGGACCAGCTCTCGGAACCGCCAGATTATTATGTCATTGCAGGCTGGCGAGGTCGGGGTTGTCGGCGCAAAATCGCGATGGCACTCATTGATCGAATTCTGGGGTGAAATCGTGGCCGAGTACCAGGTCGGTGAGCTAGCTTTCCGGTCCCTTGCGGGCAAACTGATACCCGATTTCGCAATCCACACCTACGGGGCCAAATTTCTTCGAGAATTCGAAAGGCAAGACGAACCTCTGTCTGGTAAGTGTGATCCCGCGCGCCGTCTTGCAACGCATCAGACTACCTCTCCGCTGGGTTCGCGAGGAAACACGAGATCCCGTTTCCAGGCTTCTATCACTTGCGACGCAAGTCAATCGATTGTCGGGAACGGCGGTGTTGCCGCTCGAAGAGTTCCCGCACCTTTTCTTTGGCTGTCACGAGCGCCTTTCGGCCGATCGGCGTTGCCGCGTACACCTTTCGGTAAAGTTTACCTTCTCGCTTTTCTTTTGATACGAGCAACCCCCGCTTCTCTAGAGAGTGGAGCAGCGGGTACATCGTGCCGGAACTGAGCTTATAGCCGTGCCGTCCCAGTTCCTCAATCATCCCGAGGCCGAAAATGTCGCCCTCACATGCATGGTGAAGAATGTGCAGACGGATGAGGCCAGAGTAAAGGTCTTGGTGATTTGTATCCCTGTTCTCGATCACTCCGAGTATCTAACATCTTCGGAGCCAGTCTGGCCGTAGCCCGCTTATCATCAACCGACCAACAAGCAACAGTGGATCGGCACGGAGGTAGAAAGAAAATCTCCCGCCGGCGCTGTGCTTGCGCCTATGCCAACGGCAATGAATGTATCCAGAAGGAGGCGGGCGCTGGGGCAGGGGTCGCGTGGATCTCGCACTCCGATGCGGAGGCCATCTGCGAATATCCTCTTGCTGGCCTCAGGACCTGAGACCCTCCAGCCAGCCTCCTGAAGCACGGATGCGAAATCCTGGGCATAGGCCACATCTTCAATTCGATTTCCTGAATAGAAAATGCTTGCCCAGTACTTTTTGTTCTGACGCAGCCGCTTCAAGATCCCGGCACGCTGTACCTTCTTGAGAGAGCTCATACACGAGCCTCGTGAGCGAAACGTTGGTCGCTCTGTTCTGCGGTAGCTACCGCGGTACGGGCGCGCGCTGCCGCTGGCGTCCTGCGACGAACAACGGCTAAGCACCGTTCTCACCCTTGCGCGACACTAATTGTCCTCGTTTCTGACTACACGTGCAGCACCAACACACGCGCCTAGCTTAGCCAGCTAACAAGCAGATCTTCCGATTTCTTTGAAATGGCCGATCCATGGGTAGGAGAGTCCTCCAGCATGCTGGCAATTCGTGGAAGGACACCCATTGCATGCTTCGCTGATCGAGAAAAAGGGCCCGTGAGCACGCGGAAAACAATCAGCAGCAAAGCGACCCGGGACATAGGCGCCTCCGGCCGTGTGGTCAGAGTATTAACCGCTCAGGTTACTCATGCCCGATAACGTATTCTGTAACTGCGATCACATCAGCGCGTGACTAAACTCGATTTCGAAAATCGATATCCCGACCAACCCCTCGGAAGGCTGCACATGAGTGCGGCGAGCAAGTTCGAGGATCAGTTCGCGATCCAGCAGCTTCCAGCCAAGGCTAGCGGCAAGCTCCTGCCCTACAGCGTGATTACCTGAACTGTTTTCATGTTCTGAGCGCCATCACTTCCATTGCTGTTCGAGCGCCTCGAGACATCCGTCTTAGCCGAGGGTCTGCTTACACTCCCTGCTACTAATCTTCGAAGCTTTTCGCCCCTCTTCCTGGAATCGGTTCTTCGCCTGCTTCCGTAGCCACTTGATCACGCGGGGTCATCCGCGACCCCCACGGTTAGAATCGCGTGATCCAATGCTTGAACCGCCGACAAGGTATAGAATGTCGGCTCCGAGGGAAGAACATGCGTCATGCCCGACTGTTGCTAATTATGGCCTTTTTGGCTGGATGCTCGACGGCACAATCGCCGGGCAGCCTGCCGAAGATTGGTGAGTCGGCCGTATGGCAAGTCTCGCCGCAGTTCCTCGCCATAGCCCATGCTGCCTGCGACAAGTCATCCCACCCTGGCGTTAGCGAATGCATGATCGACCAGATGGAGAAAGCCGGTGCTCCAACCGCGGCCGTAAGCTTTACGCGCGAACTCTACAAGCAGAGCCACGGCGAGTTCGGTATTATGACCGGGTTCCAAAACCAGAGCACTGTTGCCTTCGCATGGGTCACGTATCCCCTGCGAGCCAACACCAACTATGGTCTTTTGCTGGTGAATGGACGGCCACCTATCATCAACGTCGAGGATCTGAATCTGCTCGACAGAAAAACGATGGAGCAGAGTTCCCAGTTTCAAGATCTCAAGAATCAATTTCCCAAGGTCGATGTATGGCCGGGAGATCGTGATGGGAAGATATGGCCTAACTCGCAGGCCGGGCCGAGTGGAGGAATACAGTTTGTGGTGGGCTATCCGTTGCTCAACGGATGCCACGCCTGCGAGCGTGCAGGATTTGCTATATTCACCTGGAATTTCGATGCCCAAGGGAAATTTCTCCGGACGGCGTTCGCGGGCATGACCCCACCGCCGCTAAACTGAGAGCTGGGCTTCCTATTCTGCACTCGGATAGGAAAGCCTCTCTCGCCGTCGAACATCATCCGTCGCCATCTGCACAAGGGTCTCAAGGAACTGAACAACATCAACCCGCACACCGGAACGCACAAGGCGGGAACCATGCCTTCCGTCGCTTCAGCAACACGTACCTGCGGAATAAGACGTGAGAAGGGTTTCGGAATTACTGGATGGGACACAAAGGGAATTCCATGGATGACCTCTATGACAAGATCAAAGAGGACGTCAGTTCCGCAAGATGTGGGCGGCACAGTGTTGTTTCGGCTTCGAGCTGCCCTCAGTTGTACCGAGTGTACGGAAATGTACCGAAAACGCTGGAGAATCAATAGCCGCGTAATCGATTGAAAAGATGGTCGGGGAGAGAGGATTTGAACCTCCGACCCCCTGGTCCCGAACCAAGAAAGTCAAAATTCCAAATGCTTCATTTGGTGTCGCTTAGGAGCCAGCGAACCATTTTTCTCTCCCTCAGTTGTACCGAAGTTGTACCGAACTGGACACGATCGGAGGCGACCGCTGCACCAGGCATCGGCTGACAGGTTCCGGGCCCAAGATACTGTGCCTATCGAAAACCTCAAAGTGTCTCAGCGGATGGGAATTGTACTTTCTATCCTAATTCTCCTCCGATGCTCATTTTTCTTGCGACACTCCTTGGCACTCTGTCTTCAATGTTGCATTCTCCGGTGGCGCTTGAGCTAGAGAACCTGGCTCTGCGCCACCCAGTTGCTGTGCTGCAACGCTCCGCGAGAAAACGCCCGAAATTGACCCCGGCGGACCGCCTGTTATGGGGCTGGCTGTCCCGCCTCTGGAGCGACTGGCGTTCGGCCCTAATCATCGTCAAGCCCGAAACGGTCGTGGCCTGGCATCGTACCGGCCTTCGCGGGTTCTGGACCTTAGGATTTAACGGCTACGCGAGGGGAGATTTGTGCAAACATCTTGTGGCTAAACACTGAGGATGTAATTGCGCTCCTTTGACGTTGGCCGACATCACCTATCCGAGCGAAGCTTCAATCGTCACGGGTTTGGCGACCGTACAAAGATCACGTCTCGGTAACGGTGAACAGGGCGGCAAGTGACCTAGCAAGGCTCTCGAGGGCGGCTTCGTTTGGCAGTGTGACAGTGAGTCGCGGGCGGCCCTGCTCGTCGCGCTCCAGACACTCGGCGAGACGAGCTTTGAACTCGCTTGCCTTTTGGTCTGCACCGTTCGTTGGCTGACGCTGCGGGATCATTTCGCCGAGGAATGCGAATGCGGCAGCGACGAGTTGGCCTCCAGCCTCTGCCACACGCGAGCGGCGAGCGAGCCGCTCTGCCTCTTGCTGCTGGCGCTGCTTTTCCGTCTCGTCTACCGCGGCGTGTGCCCTCGCGCCGAGCAGCACCTCGAGGCGCTGCTTCAGCTCTTCGATGCCGGATGCGAGTGCGACCTCCTGCACATTAGATTCCATATCCAGCGCGGCGAGAGCCAGGTCATGTTTGGCCGAGAGCGTCGTCAGCAGCTTCTCCTCAATCGTGCCTTCCGTCACGAGCAAATAGACCTGCACCGGGTTCTTCTGCCCCATCCGGTGCGCGCGGGCAATGCGCTGCTCGAGAACGGCTGGATTCCACGGCAGATCGACATTAATGACCGTATTCGCCGCCTGGAGGTTGAGCCCCGTCGAGCCCGCGTTGGTGGTGAGGAACACGCGACAGGTCGGATCGCGCTGAAACTGGTCCACCAGCTGCTGCCGCTTCTTCTGCGGTACGGATCCGTCCAACCTTACGGAATCGAGCTTGAGTCGCGTGATCTGCCGCTCGATCAAAGTGAGCATGGTTGTCCATTCGGAGAAGAGCACGATCTTGCGATCGTCCTCCGCGGCCAGCTCTTCCAACAGCTCCTGCAGCCGCTCCAGCTTGCTCGAAAAGCCCGGAGCATGCTTGTCCACGAGAAAGGTGCTGTCCGCATTCATCCGTGCGAGCAGCAATGCTTTCTGCAGACGCAACAGGTCCATCTCCGAGATATACGATTTACGGACGATGGCGCTCACAATCTGCATCTGCGCGAGTTCGATGCCCGCCTGCTCATCCGTGGGCGCAATCCGCACAATTTCCGTCGTGCGCGGGGGCAAATCCTTCATCACCGCGCTGCGCGTCCGGCGCAGCAGTACCGGCTTGAGTCTTTCGCGCAGCACATTGAGATCCTTGTAACCCAGGATCTTGCCGCTCTCGTCGGTGACGCGGTGACGGTTGAAGAATCGAAATGCAGGTCCGAGACGTCGGTCGTCGATGAACTCGACGACGGAGAAAAGATCGTCGAGCCGATTCTCCAGCGGCGTGCCGGAGAGCACGAGCGCGAACGGCGAACGCAGGCTCTTGATGGTCTGAGCCGTCTTCGCTTCCCAGTTCTTGATGCGCTGGCCCTCATCCAGAACAATCAGATCCCACCTCACGCGTTCGATCGCGATAATGTCACGCAATACCTGCTCGTAGTTGCAGATGGTGAAAAAGCATTCGTTCTCGTACTGACCGCTCCGCCCCGCAGCGCTCCCTAAGACGATCTGGCAATCGCGCCCTGAGAAGCGGACAACCTCGCTGCGCCATTGGGCTTTCACGGACGCGGGGCAAACGACCAGGACCTTGCGGATGTCTGCTTCGCGCGCCAGCAGCTCCGCCATACCGATACCCTGAAGGGTCTTCCCGAGTCCCATGTCATCAGCCAGAATCGCGCGCCCAGCGCTTGCTGCGAAAGCGATGCCGTCCAGCTGATAGGGAAGGATCTCCACCTTCAGCAGCGTCGTGCGTAGTGGATGAGATTTCGGATTGCGCCGGATCTCGGCGACCTTTGCCGCGATGCGCTGCAGCCGCAGACGGGTCTGGATGTACTCCTCCGCATCGGGATAGACCGTCACGGTGACGTCGTGTGCTTCGAGTTGACGGATGCGTTTTAGCAGATCCGGGAGATCGGTGATCGGCCTATCGCGGATCGGGCGCACGATGCCGGTGATCACGTCATCGAGGTGGGGCGGCAACAAGATACGCAATTCCAGCTCCTCCCCATATGACAGATGCACACTGATGTCCCGGCGCCGATACGGTCGATTGCGCTGCGAGTCGGAGAATCGTCTTCGGACTTTTTCCAGCGCATGAAGGATATGCTTGCAGGTGCCGAGCGTGTTCTTACGGAAATCCGGGCACGAGCAGTACGACTGTCCCGGCTGCCACCCTCGCAGAGCGACCCGGTACGACTTGCCAGAGGCCGCATTGGTCAATGTGTAGTCGGTCCAGATCTCCTGACTGTCGAGAGACGTGAGCCGCATTTTCTCGGTCCGGGCGCGCTCTGCCCGCTCCGCGAGCGCTTGCGCGACCAGCGCCTCCTCGCTCACGCTTTCAGCTGAGGCCCGCGCGGGTGGCGCTCCGGCCAGTCCCAGCGCGAGCTTCTCTTCGAGAATCAGAGAGAAGGCCGCCCCGGCGTGCTCACACGGCACCTCGCACGCGTCGCAGCGCCATTCGAGACGATGGCGGGCGGCCGGACTCAAAGTCAGCGTGACCGCCGCGCCGTCCAGAGTCAGCCGAAACATTTCCCGATCGAACTTGACCTGAGTGGTGAGGTCAATGTCGAATTTGCCGCCTGTGGCGATGAGGCGGTTACCCTTGGGGCCGAGCAGCTTCGCCGCTCTGGTGAAAGTGAGTCGCGAAAGTGTGTCGAACAGCGTCAGCTCGGCGCTCGGTTTCGTCAACATGAGGTATAGGGAGTCATAGGGTGATTATTCCATTGGAGGGGCGAAATCCACCTCACAGCCGACGGCTTGCACTTCCGAGATCCGGCTCGGATCCACTATCTTTGCTTCCCACTCACCCGCGAAGAACGTCGTGATCCGGATGTTGCTCAGGGGGGTCTTGACGACGACATGGTGGGGACCGAACTTCACTACTCCCATCGCGGGTTCGAGCGAATACGACTGCTGGGCGGCGTGCCAAAGATCCCTGGCGAAGCCTGCTGATTGAATGTCTAATCCGGCCTGCGTGGCCAGCTCGTCGCCCACCCAAGTCCCGTCGCGCAGGCCTGCGGTCTCGCAGCGCTTGAGGCGGTCATGAATCGTGTTGAAAGACAGGATGGAGTCCGACAGCATGTCTGCCTGGACGCGCAGGTACTTTCGCCATATTTCCCCGTCAGCGGGCGAGAGTTCTTCGGGCCGGAATCGCAAGCAACGGAAACGAGTGGCCTGTCCGATGCCCCGATAAAGCGACACCTCTCCGGCCGGGATGCTCGGCTGATCCTCCAGGGAGACCCACTGATAACTACCATGTTGAATGAGCAGGGAACCGGGTGTGTCGCGATAGTCGCGGACATGATGATAGGCCGCCATCGGCGTCCTCAACTCGTGGTCTGAAAAGAATCCGAACTGGCAGTATCTTTGCAGCGCGGGTCCATCTCCTCTACGGGCATTTGCCCAGAAGTCGAAAAGGAAAAGTGCGCTGTCCTTGAGGGGACTGCCGAAGTAGCGATGCTCGCGCAGATTGATCTGCGGATTGAAGATTCCCGCGAGGATCCAGGTGTACTGGAAGAAGTAGTCCCTCGACGGCGGCTTGCTGGGGCTGTAGGCCAGGGGTCCTTCTGCGGACAGCCACGGGACTAGGTATTCCGAATCGATGACGGTGGAGGTGGAAAAGCGAGACCGTGCAGCCATATGGAGCTTCATCCGGCACCGAGCAGCATTTGAATGGCACCGCGCGTTTCTGGGCTCAGACTGGAAAATTCATCCTGCGTGAGCAACCCCTGCGAGCGAATCTGGGCCAGCATCGTTAGTGCATGAGAGCGCCGCGGATTGTCGAAGAGACGCGCCATCTCCCGATCACGTTGTTGGGGAATCCTGAAGATTTGGAGGTAGCGCGCATGGTGACTCGTCGCGCCATCGCGCGAGACGCGGTCGATCTCGGCAAGGACACGCTCGCAGAAGCGTTCGAGTGCGAGCGGATGCACTCGCCGCAGCACTTTCCAATCAGGTTCCTTAATCTCCCGCATAGGGTTTCCGTGCACTGGGGCAGTGCAAGTGTAACGCGGGAAGCTGGGGTTTGTGTAGGTCCCCGCGACGTCCGTGTTGAAACTCTTTGATAATGTCCCCTCGCGGACTCATTAGAAATGTCCCCTTAAACTGAGGCCCCCAGGTTGCATCTCGAATTGCCGCCGCGGCCCTCGGGCGATGATCGGCTTGGCCCATTTCTCGATCGGCTCGCCTTGCTCTCCCCAATATTCTTCTGCTGGATCCCAATTACCCCGATCTTCGAGCTTTAGTGGGACGAGCCCGAATGCGCTGGCATCGATCCTTGTGGATTCAACGCGGCCGGATAGATATGCAGTCCCGGAGTAGTTCCATTGTTTGCGTTGCCGGACCACGGCGATCTCGCCGGGAATAACATCCCAAATGCGACCCGCACGAAGTGTGATGGTTTGGTTACTTTGAAGTGGGCGGCAACGCGCCGTCGTCTGCTTGACCGAGAGTACGATCAGCTCTACCGGATTCGGCAGAGTGATCGATCTCGCACGCTCGCCGGAGATTGCCGTGCGTCGTGTAGCTTTTTCATCGAGGACATAGGGTACCAGGCCCAACCAATGGCGGTACGCGCCGAGATATCGCGAACCGCCCGTATGCTTTGGCACGAGAACTTCTGATGCCGCCACTTCGTATTCCCGACCATCTGACCGGCGGCAGGTCGCTGTCACCCCGCGCCGCTGGTTGCCGATAGTTGAAGCTCACCAATTTCACTGGCTCGCCGATTACGAAGCCATCGCAAGGTAACGAGACGTGCTTCTGAAACGCCTGCTGGAAATTCCAGATCCGTTCGTCATCGCTGTGTGCTTCTGCTGTAAGCTCGTCGATAATCGCATCCAGGGCCGCCCGTTCTGGTGATTTTTCGTCCTTCATGAATGGTTCCGGTGCCGCTCGCCCCAACGTGCCTTGGCTCGCTCGAGAAAGGAAGGTTGTTCGACGCGTTTCGCGCCAGCTGCTAACGCCTGAAATCCGTTCATGAAGCCGCTCTTGCGGAAATGTAAACTGCTCACGTGGCGCACCGTTTTCTCCCATTCAGTGGCTAATCCCGCTCGTTGATAGCAGTCTCGCGCGCGCTCGAAATTGGATAAAGCGGCATCATAGTATTTGCTCTTCTTTGCGTCCACGATGCGCATTCCTTGTGCGCACCACAGGGAGGCGGCAAGATCTGGATGGTTCTTCTCCAGCCGCTTCGCTGCAGGCTCGGTGAAATAATGGCTTACATTTTTGAGAGCTTCGCGTGAAGAGCCACGCACCTGTTTCGCCAGCCGCTCTGTTTCTTTAGTCTCGGTGAACAATTCCAGCAGTGAACCCAGGTCTGCACCCGTTGCTGCTGCATCGAGTGCTTTTTCGTGCCATTCCTTGCGCTCAATTTTGGGCACGAATCTCATGAGATCTTGATAGGTGAACTTCGAGGGGTGCTCCAGAAAGTCAGTCCATGCAGCTTCGAGCGCTTCATCCTTTCGGTCGAGTTTAGTCAGCAATTCGCGATGAAGTCTTTCGAGCTCGTAGGCCGCCCCGGACCGAAACCGCTTTTCTCGATCCAGTGTGCACCCGCGCTCGATCCAATCCAAGGCTTCGCCCTGCTTTCGTGGAGCAAGCAACTTCGCGACAACCAAGCAGTCCTCCGGTTCGAGCCCGGTCTGTTCAGTGAGCCTTGTGTATGCTTGGACGTTCCTTTGCGAGCAGTAGATCGCGCGAAGAATTATGCTGCAGTGCCTGTACGGCCAACTGGAACGGTCCGCCGAGGCAGCCTCGAAACGCTGGCGAATTTGCTTTTCGAAGGCAGCCAGCCCTGCTTTGTCGAAAGCCGCGGCAGCATCTTTCTCGATTTCATGGCAGAAAGCGTAGGGATCGTCGTCCATCCACGCCAGCAGCGTAGAAACGGTTTTGTCTGGTTCGGCGCCGGAGGCCTGACGAGCTTTGATCCAGAGGCAGATGAGTTTATGGGCGAATTGGCCGAAGCTGCCATCCGAATCATCGAGTTCATCTGCTTTTGCATGGCAGCCCGCAAGGAACGTCTCGGAGAGCCCTAGAGCGCGCCTGGGCTCGGTGGCGACGAGCTTATGGATTTGGGCGGCGACCTCCTCAAGCTGGGTCACAAAGGAGAAACCTTCGCGGTAGCCAATGAATACTCCCGGTCGGAGCGCTAACTCAATTTCACGCTCCATTGGGTCTGTCTTGCTGCGAATCCCTTGTTTCATCTGAGTCTGTTCCCTAATCAAGATCGTTCGCGGCGACATCCGGTAAGTGTTGTCGCGCTTTTTCGATCTGCCTTATCCCTCTAGCTCTGACATTGCATACGACTCCCGTGAGGATTGCTCCGACAAGCCAGCAGCCGCAAGGCATGGCGGCTGACGGAATAGTGCATCTATGCTAAGGCGCGAGTGGCTTTCCGTCGGGCCGCCCTCTAACCGAATTACGGCGAATTCAACTGGCGGATGCGGCTGGCGCCACATACATTTGACCATGTTCAAAGCTGGCCATCTTTGCGCACTTCGTCCTCAATTCCTGACGAGCGATAGCACGACCTTCGTCGCGGTTGCTCATCGTTGTCGTAGTCGTCCTGTAGTGATTATGTCAAGGTCATTCGGTGATGTGGTGTGTGGGAAGGGACTCTCAGCATGATTTGGGGGTGAAGCCGCCGACCTTCAGAGACGACGGCGGCGGCGGCGAGGGCGGCGTGGCGGGTTACGGCGCGGGTGGCGTCGGAGGTGGTGGTTGGGGGGGCAGCGGGCGGGGTTGGGGCAGTAGCGCCGTGTCTGTGTGGAGGGATCTGTGAGCCGTATGCGGGAAATCACGGCGGGCCGTGCGGACCGATACAACGGAATGATATTGTCTAAGTGACTGATATTAAGCAAAATGCACTCGAACAGCAATATTTACTGTTGCTGTAAATATGGGTGTTGGAGTAAATTTACACCTGTGAGGCTTAACGTCAAAGCATCCCCGACCGAGTCAGTATCGCGCATGTTGCACCGCGTCGAAGGGCTTGAGGTGCATCCAGGCTCGGAGCCTGATTCTCTGTCTGTCAGTGTCAACGCTGGTCGTCGGGCGAATTTCGAAGTCCTTTCCATCAGTGTTCTGAGTCAGGAGAAGGCCGACGAACTCGTTCGGCTATGGCAGGATTCCGCCCATAGTGCCAGTCGTCGGAACCGATTGATTGCCACTCAGTACTTGTCTTCAGCGACTCGGGAGTTGCTTCGTGAAAACGGTATCTCCTGGATCGAGGAACGTACAGGAATTTGTCGTTTAGTTGCTCCAGGTCTCTTGGTCGATGTCAAACTTGAAGGAACCGGACAAAAAGAGTCGGCGATTCGCGCTCGACTCCGGGATCGATCAGGTCTTGTAGCAGAGATATTGCTGTTGAATTTACTCCATAAGGAAATCCGCCTCGCAAATCTCGCGAAGCAGGCACACGTGTCCGCTGCATTAGCGAGCCGCGTGCTGACACGCCTTTCAAAGCTCGAGCTACTCGATACGCATGGCGCGGGTCCGCAGAGGTTCTGGAAAGTTTCGAACGCCGGCGGGCTGTTGGATCTGTGGGCTACAGAAGAACAATCTGGAGCACAGACCACTGGTCTTTACGTCTGGAGCCGATCACCGCAAGAACTACTAAGAAAAATCCCGCAGCTAAATCAGCTCAACGGACGTTGGGCATTGGGGGGTACGGCCGCAGCGAACCTATATGCTCCGACGCTTACAACATTCCCCGACCCAAGTATTTGGATTGAGTCTCATTTTTCGACTCGACAAGTGGCTTCTGTTCTGGGCGGTGAGGTTGTAGACATGGGAGCGAATTTGCAGATCCTGCAATCAAAGGGCAATCTAGCGTTCGACAATGCGACGTTGTGGGTTCCTAACAGTAGTGAAGCCGATTTCCCGATTCAGGACCTTCGGATCATTTCTCGACCACGAGCGTATATCGAAACAGTCAATGCAGGGGGCCGGGGGCCCGAAGTGGCTCAAAGTCTCCGCCAAAGGATCATTTCCAATGGCGTCTCCTGAGTCCACGAATCCGCGATTGCTTTATACGCCGCGAGCTCTGGCGGCGTGCGAGAAGGCTCTCCGAACAATCCTCACAAACATTGGAGCGTGGGGTACCCGATTGTTCCTGATTGGTGGCATGACTCCCCGCTATCTCGTTGGAACCATACCGCAAGAGATGAGGGAACACATCGGCAGCACCGATCTGGATATCGTAGTCGGCGTAAGCCTTGCAACCGAAGAAGCGGAAGCCTATCGGACTCTTCAGCAGAATCTCAGGGCAGTTCAGTTCGCACCGGCAAGAAATCCGGATACAGGTCAGGAGGAAACCTTTCGCTGGGAGCGCAACGTAGATGGCGTCAGGGTTCTGTTGGAGTTTTTTTGTCCGGTTGGCGCTGGTCAGCCCGGTCAACTGCTGCGAAATCCGGGAGAGAATGTAGGATCGAAAATCAGCGCAGTGCGCACGCGCGGAGCGGAGCTCGCAGGGTTAGACCATTTTGAGATCACGCTGCATGGAGAGTTGTTGGACCATGGTGGCATCCAGGAGGCGGTGATCGCGAGAGTGGGAAATCTTCTTCCATTCGTCGTGTTGAAGGCCTTTGCCATCGACGAAAGGAACAAGAGCAAGGATTCCTACGACGTAGTCTGGACGCTGAACGCATATAGAGAAGGACCTCGATCATGCGTTCAACGAATTGCAGAAAGTCCGGTCATAAATCATCCGGACGTGCCGGTTGCTATCAACCATTTGCGAACCCATTTCCGGACTCCTGAGCACCGCGGCCCATCGCAGTATGCGATTTTCGAGATGACTACGAATGATGAAGACGACCGGGCACGATTGCGCCGGTTTGCCCATGGGACGTTGGCGGAATTCCTCGGGTATTGGCACGAAATGAAGCTTCCGGAGTGAAGTGCAGTTGTGAAGATTCCGTTGCGAGAGGGCGAGTACGGCTGACAGCTCAGTCAACAAGAAAGACATTAGCGATTCGTTGTCTTGATATGCGCCCAACAGCGCCCACTGAGAGCTCCGATAAGTGCTTTAGAATTTGGCGGGGAGAGAGAATTTGAACCTTGACCCCCTGGTTCTTCCGCTAGGGGTTCATTTCAATTCCTAAGTCATTGATTGAACAACTGCTGACCGGTAAAAAAAGGACCTGGAACCGTCGAACAAGACGTGTGTCGCGTATCTCACAAACACCGCAATTGATTGATTGCAGAATATTTGGTCGGGGAGAGAGGATTTGAACCTCCGACCCCCTGGTCCCGAACCAAGAAAGTCAAAATTCCAAATGCTTCATTTGGTGTCGCTTAGGAGCCAGCGAACCATTTTTCTCTCGCTCAGTTGTACCGAAGTTGTACCGAGCTTCCGTTCCGTAGACCCTATTATCCAGCCCCGCAGAGGTTATTGCCTTGAAAGAACGGCCCATACACGACTTTAAAGGACTTACAAGAGGCGGACGACTTCTAAGTCGTAGGAAATTCCCGGTAGCGGGAGCAGAACCGTAGCGTAATCCGTAGTGCGTTGCAACCGACATGAGAGCCGGATCGAGGCACCGCCAGAGTCGACGCATCACGTGTTTCAGCGAGGAACCCTTGAGCAGGTGCGCCAAAATGGGTTGGTAATCGGGAGCAACCTCTTGCCAAAGCCGTGCGTATGATTTCTCTCGCGGTGGGTTCCTGAGAGGGATCTAGAAAAGCTCGCGGCCAGAAACAGATGGTATTATCTCGGCGGAGTCAACCAGTGGAACCGACAGAACCCAAACTTCCAAGCGAAGCCATAGAGCTCTACAACGATTTCATTCACGGTGAGATTAGTCGCCGCGCCTTTATGGAGGGCGTACAGCGACTAGCGGGCGGTCTCGCGGCGGCCACGATTATCAATGCATTGATGCCGAATTATGCGCTGGGCCAGCAGGTTTCCCGCACCGATGACCGGATCAAGGCCACTTATGAGACCGTGCCCTCCCCGAAGGGGAACGGAAGCATCAAGGGATATTTCGTGCGGCCTGTCAGCGCCGACACCCGCTCCGAGACAGTAACGAAGCTGCCCGGCGTAATCGTGGTCCATGAGAATCGGGGTCTGAATCCGCATATTGAGGACATCGCGCGGCGGTTTGCCCTGGCCAACTTCATGGCATTTGCGCCGGACGGACTCACCTCTCTGGGCGGCTATCCTGGCGACGACTATAAGGGCGGCCAGATGTTCAACAAGATCGACAAGAACAAGATGTCTGAGGATATGGTAGCCGCGGCCATGTGGTTGAAGTCGCGCCCTGACTGCACGGGAAAGATCGGCGCTACCGGCTTCTGCTACGGCGGCTCCACCGCCAATATGCTAGCGGTGCGGCTGGGCGCCGACCTGGCGGCAGCGGCGCCGTTCTATGGCGGGCCTCCTGCCCCAGAGGACATCCCGAAGATTAAGGCGGCGATCCTGGTTCATCAGGGGGAGCTGGACACGCGACTGGCAGCGACGTGGCCGGCTTACGACCAGGCCCTGAACGCGGCGCACGTTCCGCACGAAGGCTATATTTACCCGGGCGCCGTACATGGCTTCAATTGCGACGCGACGCCGGAACGATATAACAAAGCCGCGGCCGATCTGGCCTGGCAACGCACGATCGACTGGTTCAACAAATACGTGCGTGGCTGAGTCAGCCCCCCGCGTCGCTGATCGAGAGCGCTCTGCTGCAATGAGGGGTTGGAAGATAAGAATTACGAGTGAGTAGTCGGCACTCAGAAGGGTCGCCCACTCAAGCCAGATTCTGTTGAGTGGGCATGTGTCCGATGTTCTTTACGCTGCTGCCGTGGTTTCTTGAACCGCTTTTGCGGCAGCACGGATTACGTCGATCACTACGTCGGGGTGGGAGAGCATGGGAACGTGGCTGCTGGCGACCTCCGTCGTGGTGGCGCCCATCCGCTTAGCAACGAATCGTTCCATGTCGGGGTGTACTGTGCGGTCGTTCTTGGCGACGATGTACCAGCTTGGCTTCGATTTCCAGGCAGTTCCTCCGACTTTCGCGTTGAAAAGGTCGGGAGCCGGCACACACTGGGTCGCCCAAACGAGCTTCTTTTCCGGCTCGGACAAATCGCCCGCGAAGCAGTCGATGCCTTCCGGACGCAGCCAGATACGTCCGTCGGCGACCTCGATGTAGGAGAAGACGTCGGTCTGCGGGAACTTCGACTGCTGTGTCTGAGATGTCTCGTCGGCATCCGGAGCGAGCGCTGCGATGTAGACCAGCCCCGCAACACGGTCGTCGGTTCCGGCGCCAGTGATGACGCTTCCGCCGTAAGAGTGACCGACGAGGATGGCAGGGCTGCTGACCCGCCCCAGCGTACTTCTTACGGTGGCGATGTCGTCCGCGGTTGTGTTGAGCCCGTACAAGGCGGCGATCACCTGGTGACCTTCTGCCTGAAGTGCGGGAATTACCTTGCTAAAGCACGAGCCGTCCGCCCAGAGCCCGTGGCAGAACACGATGCTGGGTTTGGTTTGCGTTGATTTCATTTTATTCTCCTTTGGTTGTTGGAATTACTAGTTGCCGTGTGCGGAGGTGGCAGCCTCTTCGATGAGCTTGGCTGTTTCCTTCGGGTGAGGCATGTAGGCCACATGGCTGGCATTGACTTCGACCGTCTTGGCATTGGCGCGCTTCGCCATCATCCGCTCCTGGTCCGGATTGATCGACCGGTCTGCGGTGGCCACCATGTACCAGGTCGGCTTGGTCTTCCAGGCGGGACTCGTGACCTTGTGGGTAAACGAGTCGGCGGAGATCGGCACCTGCGATATAGCCATGTAGTGGGACTCGGCGGGGGGAATATCCGCCGCGAAGTCGGCCGCGAAATGCGCCTCGTCTATCCACCAGTTCCCGTTGCTATTAGGCTTGAATGCCTTGGACGCTTGCGGCAGGGCCTGTTCGATCGACGCACAGCTGTCACCTTCATCGAGTGCAAATGCGGCGATGTAGACCAGTGCCGCAACGTTTGGATCATTTCCGGCCTCGCTGATGATGGACCCGCCGTAGCTGCGGCCGACCAGGACAACCGGCCCGCCCATGGCGTCGATGGCGGCCTTCGTGTACTTTTGGTCCTCGGCGTAGGAGGTCTCGGGGGGCTGCGCTACCGACACCGTGTAGCCATCCTTCTCGAGGATCTTCGCGACGGCTTCCCAGCCGGAACCATCGGCGAATGCTCCATGCACCAGAACCACGTTCTTGATGCCAGTCTGCGGCGCGGGACCTGCCGCGGCAGCGTTCAAACTCGCACCCATCAGCATAGAAGCGAGTGCAGCAACGGCATAAAGCTTCGTCATGACGTTTCTCCCATTAGGTTTCATTCTGTTCTCCTTTTTCCTTTCATTTCTTTTCACGCGCATCAGCTTTATAATCCGGCGTCCTTCGTTCGACATAACGCCATTACAACGACTCTGGGTGCTCTTTCGGCCGACCTTTCTCCTGCAGCATCCATTCCCTGATGTAAGGCGAACTGTGAAGGATCGAGACCCCCTTCGCCTCACATGCATTGAGAAAACGAACACCTTCGAGATCGATTAGATCCAATTCCTCCAAATCCAAAACGACTGGCGATTGGCAGCGCTCGATTTCGGTTTTGACTTGATCCAGGTGTTCAAATCGAAATTCGCCGCTGAGCCGAATCCGCCCTATGACTGATTCAATCCGTAGCGTCATTTGTTTATCGGGCCGAAGACGGTGACGGCAGTGCAAGTTGCAGACCATTTGCAATAGACTGTTGCGGTTGAACTTAGACTGGCACATCGTCCTGATTTTTCAGGAATTCATTTTTGATCAGGAAAAGACGGCCCAGCTTATAATCGCCCGATGGCTTCCGTGACGCTCCTGCGATCCCAAGAGGCGCTCAAGAGGGTGCTGGACGAACTACAGAACTCGGAACGAAAACTTCGCCAGGTGATTGACACGATCCCCACGCTGGCCTGGTGCAATCTGCTCTGTTGCGGGTGCTGCAGGAGCGTGAAATCGAACGCGTGGGCAGTAGTAAGGCTATTCCCATTGACGTCAGGGTGGTGGCGGCTACTCATCGTGATTTGAACGCGCTCGTAGCCGAAGGCAAATTCCGTGAAGATCTCCTATATAGACTGAATGTAGTCCCTATCGATGTGCCGCCGTTGCGTGAACGCGCAGCTGACATTCCCTTGCTGGTTGAGTATTTCATCGACCGCTTCGGCAAGAAGGCCGGAAAGAAATTCAGAACGATCGATAAGAAGAGTCTTAGATTGTTACAGGCATACGACTGGCCTGGGAACATTCGTGAACTACAAAACGTAGTCGAGCGTGCTGTCATCCTGTGCGAGGGCGATACTTTTTCGGAGGATGAGACCTGGCGGACCGATGTCCTCGGATCGGAACGGCTGACCGGCGCACTGCTGGACCGGCTCACCCACCACGTCCACATCCTGGAGATGAACGGCGAGAGCTATCGCCTGAAACAGAGCAAACGCAAACGGGGCTCACCGCCGAATTCCTGATCCACCCCGCCTCGACTCTCACCCGCCACCCGCGACGGCGAACACGTTTCGGGGAGGAGGACGTCTTCCGCTCCGGCCTAAACGCGCCGCCTTTCAGGCGGCGCAGGCCTCCGCTCCAGACGCCCTCCTCCCCGACAAATCCCCGATCTCCTATACCCTCCCTCGGTCTACTTTTCCTCCGCCCCACTGGTCTATTTTTAGTCCGCCCTTAACAGACGGCGGGCGAATGCGCTAAATGTAAGGCCAAGAATATGTACACAATAGCATTATTGTCGTGTACAATTGCGCTCTAGAAATGGGGTGCGAGTAAAGCCAGTTCGTATTGCGATTTCGTGGGGTCAGCAGTGCGACTTTTCGGGTGGAAGTTAGCGACTTCCGCACTTATTAGAAGCGGTCTCAGAAATAGGGTGCAGCCCTGCTAAATCCTTAGTTTTCCGCGACTCAGAACGGTTTATGAAACCGCTTCTAATACAAATCTGTTGCATGCATCTGAGGCGTGAGAGAGATCCGTTCCAACTCGAGAAACGGCAAATTGACGGGTCCGCAGGTGGTTTCATGAGTGCTCGTTTTATGGGATTTCAGCTTACGTTTATCGCCATAATCTTTGCTGGCGCGCTGGCGCAAACGAACTATGTACAGCTCAGCGGTTTCACTGCAGCACTACAGTGTTCGAGAGCGCGACCTTGAGAAGCAATTCTTGGCCGTTCCCGATGCAACCCAAGCTGAAGAAAGTCACCGGGTGATCACCGCCGAAGCGCATTTGGCAGGTAGCCCCGCCGATCGGCGTACTGCCGAATTCATGCTGCGGCGGTGCCTTTGCCAGGTGTGGAGGAAACGATTGACGCAGGTAACTTCGAAGAGGCACGCCGACAGCTGCAATCGTTGAGGGAGGCGATCGTACGGGCTACTACCACTCTCAAAGTTGCTGCTTCGGACTGATAAGTAACATGGGAGCTGAAGCGGCTCGGGCCGATAACTTCGCGAACTCGGAAAGATGATTGAGATTCGTTCTTGGGAAAGATCCATAGAACTATGAACCAGTCTTCAGAGATCAGGCTCGGCTTGTGCGCCGATATTATAGACGCTAGGAACTATCAAAATGCTGTTCGAAGCTTTCGCGAGAACCGCATCGCGCTACCGACGTTTGCAGAACTGGCCAATCCAAAGCTCGCTCTGCCATTCGCCCTTAATAACAATAATAATAATGTTCTCAGCGTGGACGACCCGGATACGCCTGATCCACGCAACTTGTGGCGCGTGAATTGGTATAACGCAGCTGACCGCAAGAGCCGCACGGACGTACCCGTGCATGTGATTCTCCCCCCCGAGTTCACCAGCGTGAAAGCTCCGATTGTCGTTTTACTCGGCAATAAGTTCCCTATGATCCGCACGCACAAGGTACTCGCTGCTTATGCGTGCCTGCTACAACGCGTGTTAACTGGGCAATTTGACCCGTCCCTGCACCGCGCTATCTGGCCGTCCACGGGCAACTACGCGCGCGGCGGCATTGCTATCAGTCGCATGATGGGCTGCCGGGCAACGGCGGTGATGCCAGAAGGCATGAGTCGGGAGCGTTTCGAGTGGCTGGCCAAATGGACTGAGCGCCCCGAAGATATCGTGCGCACTCGCGGAACCGAGAGCAGCGTCAGAGAGGTCTATGAGGCTTGCAAAGAACTGGCTCGAGATCCACAGAACATTGTCCTAAACCAGTTCTGCGAGTTTCCGAATTATCTGGTGCATTATTTTGTTACAGGCCCGGCCATAGCCGCGGTGTTCGAGCATCTTGCTGCACAACTCTCTGGCCGTCAGAAGCCCAGGCTTGCCGGATTCATTTCCGCAACGGGTTCGGGTGGGACGATCGCAGCTGGCGATTATTTGAAAGAGCGGTTCGGCGCAATGACTGTCGCGGTCGAAGCTCTCGAGTGCCCGACTATGCTTATGAACGGCTATGGCCCCCACAACATCCAGGGAATCGGTGATAAGCACATTCCGCTGATTCATAACGTGATGAATACCGACATTGTCTGTGCGATCAGCGACAAGGCCACGGATCATTTGGATTTGCTCTTTAACACACCCGCTGGGCACCGTTGTTTGCACGATGTAATGGGCGTCCCCCGGGAAGTTGTTAGGCAACTTGTAAATTTTGGTTTCTCCTCAACGGCGAATGTGTTGGCCGCGATTAAAACGGCAAAGCTGCTTGACCTGACACCGCACGACGTTCTCATTACCGTGGCTACCGATGGCTCTGAGCTATATCCTTCGGAACGAGAAAAAACATTGCGTCGCTGTTATCCGGCGGGCTTCGGCGAGCGTCAGGCAGCAGAAATCGGCGTGAGATTCCTTCAGTCTGTCGCCACCGATCATATGCTGCAGCTCACGGAATTTGACCGCAACCGCATCTTCAATCTCGGTTATTACACTTGGGTTGAGCAGCAGGGAATAGCCCTCGATGATTTCGAGTCACGGAGAAAGCAGAGCTTTTGGCAAAAACTACGTGACATCGTTCCTTTGTGGGACGAGCGAGTCAAGAGGTTCAATGAAGAAGCTGGTATTTACTCAGATACCCCGAACGCGCCGAGCGCTAGCTTGCGAGAGGCACGGTGAAATAGGCGGCTCACCGCGAACCCAGAAGAACAGCGAGAGAGACTGTTGCATGCTCCAGCTATGCGTAAAACCTGGAAGACCAAGCTTATTCACTCGGACGCCAAAGTGCCTCAGGGATTTCAGTCGTTAGCTTCCCCGGTTTTTCGATGCTCTACGGTTCTGTTCCCCAGTACTGCTGCGGTCACCGACAACTGGGATCAGTACGGGGCTGGGTACACTTACGGCTTGTACGGGACGCCTACAGCCCTTGAACTCGCAGGTCGGATTTGCGAACTCGAGCATGGTTATCGCACGATCCTCACGCCCGGAGGCCAGGCAGCAATTTCTCTTATTAATCTTGCTCTGCTCAAGGCCGGTGACCATCTGCTGCTGCCAGAAAGTGTCTATGGTCCGAACCGGCAATTTGCTTGTCATGTGTTGACATGGTTTGGAATCGACGTGACGTTCTACCCCACAATTTGGACAGTCTGAGACAAGCATCTCGAATCGCGCCGAGGAAATTCAATCGTTGTTCCGCCCGAACACGCGCATGATCCGGTGCGAGAGCCCCGGATCGATCACAATGGAAATCCAAGACGGACCGGCTATCGTTGCAGCTGCACACAAAGCCGGCTTGATGGTCGCGCTCGATAATACATGGGCGGCAGGCATTTACTTCGACGCTGTTTCGCATGGCGTCGATATCACTATGCAGGCGCTCACGAAATATATCGGCGGCCACAGCGACCTACTGCTCGGTTCCATCACAGTGCAGGATGAGGCGGTGTATCGCCGCCTCGGGCTGACACATAAATTGGTCGGTTGCGCCGTCTCCGCGGACGATTGCAGCCTGTCGTTACGAGGGATGAAGACGCTGGCCGTTCGTTTGAAGCATATTGAAAACGCAGCTTTGGACGTAGCCAATTGGCTTGCCAATCGATCCGAGATTGAACTGGTGCTGCATCCTGCACTTGCATCATGTCCAGGACACGAAATCTGGAAGCGCGATTTTACAGAGTCGGCTGGAGTATTTTCGGTTGTCTTTTGCCAGAAATTCACGAAACAGCAAGTGCAGGCGTTTGTGGACGCGCTTGAGCTGTTTAAGATTGGGTATAGCTGGGGTGGCGTAACCAGCCTAGCACTAGCCTACGATTTTGGTTCAAATTCGGCGCGCCCTTACGGGCATCGCATTGTCCGACTGAATATCGGCCTCGAGGACGTCGAGGATCTAAAAGCGGATCTACACCAGGCGCTGCAGAAGACGCCGTCAGGCATGTAGAAACGCACTCAGCGAAGTCGAGGACAAGGAGACACAACCCGCTTGGCGCAAACATCGACCGGCCCGAGCCTCAGCGTGAGCAAATCCAGAAGCCAGCTTTTCTGCTGCAAGTCCATCGACAAGTTGATGGGGAAAGTCCGTGACGCGATGCTCGATTATGACCGGCGCCGACTTGCTCTCGCTCACGCGAACCGGCAGCAACTTGATCCCTGGCTTCGGCTCCCCAAGTCGTCCGGTCAAGTACAGTCGACGCCAACCAAACACCTGATTGGCATTCACGCCGTGCGCCCGCGCGCTACCCGCGCCACTGACGCGCCGGGAGCCAGTGTCTCTTCCACGATCCGCCGTTTTTCCGCGATACTTCGTCGCTGCCGCTGCGCCGCGGCCGAGCCCTCTTTGTCTCTGGAAGTGACTGTCGCTTGCTGGGAAGTGTCCATCTCCGCCGGAGGCGTGAAAAAATCAAGAAATCGGTCTGTTGCGACCAGGCATACAGTTATGACATATAACTAGCTATACAGCTATGATAAGTTGGCTCTCGTCGAGAAAGAAACGGGAGGCCAAGCATGGGTTATCAGTCCACCTTCCAGGTGATCCAGCGGGGCGGGAAAAACCGCCAGTACTACCTAATCTGCCCTGCACCGCTGGCGCAGGCCCTGGAAATCGAAAAAGGCGAAGTGATTGAGTGGGTTGTGAAGGACAAGCACACTCTTATTTTGAGGCGCCCTTTGCAGCGCCAAACGATGGCCCGAAATCGAAGGAGGCAGCGTGCCTGAGGTTTCCGGAAGCCAACAGCCAGCAATGTGGTCGGAAGCAGAGCTGCCGCAAACGAAGCCGACAGCGGGGGCGGTGACGACCGATACGGTGCGCAAAGCGCGCTTGAAGTTGGTAAACCGCAATCAGCTCCTGCTCCGAACCGTGGACGTGGACAAACTGGTGGAACCCGATCATTTGGTCCGCGCCATTTGGGAATTAACCGAGGGGCTGGACCTGAGAAGTCTCATCGCCGAGGTGGGGGCGGTCGAGGGAGCAGCAGGACGCCCAGCCTTCGATCCGCGTTTGCTCATCAGCCTGTGGGTTTTTGCCTACAGCGAGGGGGTGAGTTCGGCCCGCGAGGTGGAGCGACGCTGTGCTTACCATCCTGCGTATCAGTGGCTGACCGGATGTGAGGTCATCAATCATCATACGCTGTCGGATTTTCGGATCCAGCATCAGGAAGCGCTAGACGCGCTATTCACCCAACTACTGAGCGTGTTGAGTAGCGAGGGTCTAATTACCTTGCAGCGCGTGATGCACGATGGCACGAAGATAAAGGCGTTGGCCAGTGACAAGTCGTTTCACCGGGAGGGCACTTTGCGCGCCCATCTGGAAGCGGCACAGGAGCGGGTACGAACGATGGGAGACCCGCGACAAGAGGAGCCAAACCGACGCATGCTTCGTGCTCGGGAGCGAGCGGCCCGCGAGAAGGTCGCGAGGCTGGAACAAGCCCTGAAGGAAATGGAGAAGATTCAGGTTGCCCCCTAGACCTGGGCAGAAATCGGAACGGCGGGTAAGCGAAACCGATCCTGAAGCGCGGATCATCAAGCACGGTGACGGTGGCTGTGCGCCTAGCCACAACGTGCAGATCTCCACCGACGCCGAACACGGCGTCATCGTGGGAGTCGGTGTGACGCAATCGCCCGTCGATTGGGGGCAACTGATGCCAGAGCTGGAGGAAATCAAGCATCAAGCAGGGCGGTTGCCGGAGCAAGTGGTCGTCGATGGTGGTTTTACGACACGGAAGGCGGTCCTGGCCACGGCAGAGCTCGGCGTGGACTTGATTGGGGGCACGATAGAAGGCGGCGCCAAAGAAATAGCCCGGCGCCTGGAACAACGTACCATCGATCCGGCGTTTCGCGCAGAGAATTTCCGCTATGACACCGAAACCAACGCCTATAGCTGTCCAGACGGCAAGATCCTGCGCCAGCATGCTGTTCGAGACGATCGCATAGGAATCATGCGCCACCTGTACCGGGCGCGTGCTGCCGATTGCCGATTGTTCGTTCCGCAAGCAGTGTTGTCTTGGGGCAAGTACTCGCACCATCGTTCGCAAGGAATTCGTCCCGGTGATCGCCGCATACGTCGCCAAGATGCAGACGGAGGCTGCGCGGAAGATTTATCGGTTGCGCGGCGCAGTTGCAGAATTCCCCAATGCTTGGCTAAAGACCAAAATTGGATTGCGGCAGTTTTGCCTCCGAGGACTGAAGAAGGTTCGCTGTGAAGTGTTGTGGGGGTGTCTCACTTACAACATTCAGCAGTGGTTCCGGCTTCGCTGAAAAGCACGGCTAGCCCCTGCAGAAATCTGAGAAGAAAAGGCGCGGGCCAAGTTGTTCGAGGGCTCATTGAGAAAGGAGGCCCCAATGGTTCCAACATAGAAGCAGTGATGCAGTGATGGTCCTCGATCTCGAATCGAAAAATGAGATCGAAAAAGATCTGAGACTTCCGTGCCAATTCTTTCACGGCTCCGCTCTAAGTGGACACTTATCCCAAGTGTCCACTTCGCGAGCATGGCTCTTGTCTATGCGGATGTCGAGACGGCCACAACCGAACGCTTACCAAGCTTCCGAGTAGAGGAGTCCCGGTGAGCTGTAGGCTTCCTTTGGCTGTCTCCGCCGTTTCCAGCTTCGTGCCCGTTTAAGTCCACCATGGCTCATCGGGGATCTCCCCCCTCACGGACCCCACCGTGCAGATTTCCCGCAGTGGGTTCTTCAGGCGTGACTCCCTGCGCCCGCCCGGGCCTGTGTGATCCGAGGTGGCAGCAGCGGGTACTGACGTAGGATTTCTGCAAACCTTTCCCACGTTAGCTGCTGTCCACGTGTCCGGCGGCTCAGCCATTCTCGCCAGATGCAACGGACTCTGTGATAGAACTGCCGAATAGCGCGGTAGTTCGTGCGTCGTCCGTAGTACTGGTAATGGCCGCGGAGCTTGGCGTTCAGGGTTTTCTGCTGCTCGTTCACAGCATCGTGCCGGTGCTGTTTGCACCATTCCCAGACTGCCTTCAGCCCTCTACCAAGCCGCTTGGCAATCGTCTTCACGTGCACTGTGAACTTCCCCTGCCGGCTGCGGGCGCATATGTGTACAAAGCCCAAGAAATTGAAGGTTGCAGGTTTCTTTCCCTGCTTCCTCGCGTTCTTGGCTGCATATCGCCCGAATTCAATCAGCCGCGTCTTCTCCGGGTGCAGTGTCAAACCGTATTTCTCGAATCGCTTCGGCAAGACACCCAGCACCTTTTCTGCGTCCTCCTTGTGCTGGAAGCACAAGATGGCATCATCAGCAAAGCGAATCTCGTAGGCTTCCCCTCTTAACCGGGGCTTCACTTCGTCCTCGAACCATTTATCGAGAACGTAATGCAGGTAGACATTTGCCAGGAGCGGACTGATTGGTTGCCCCTGTCCTGTACCTGTTTCGCTCACGAGTAGTCTGCCGTCTTCGATGACCCCGACCTTGATCCACTTTCCGATCAGCCGGAGCACGCTGCCGTCGGTTACACGCTTCTCTATCATCTCGACCAGAGCCGATCTCACTATCGAGTCGAAATATGAGCGGATGTCAATCTCCAGAATCCACCCTATGGGCCGGGTACAGATGATCCGTCCCACTTCCTCCAGTGCTTGGTGTTGCCCGCGTCCGGGTCGAAACCCGTACGAGCAATCGAGAAAATCCTGCTCGTAGATGGCAT